>Ga0233439_10000407_pt1 | contig 65908 bp, 64 predicted proteins | sample SI_123_September_6_FD_182713 | JGI IMG/M metagenome (GOLD analysis project Ga0233439, IMG submission 182713) | Seawater microbial communities from Saanich Inlet, British Columbia, Canada - SI_123_September2016_100_MG | ecosystem: Environmental > Aquatic > Marine > Inlet | place: Canada: British... | reverse complement strand
GTGTATTGATCCATCATAGGATCTTCTTGGCATGCTTGAGCATCTCCCTCTATGCAGGGGCAGTTTTCGTCTACTTCACCATCACAATCATTATCGACACCATCACAAAGTTCAATCCCAGGTGACGGTGCGGTACATCCGCCCCAGGCGCCGGCCGAGCAAAACTCTATGCCCTGACCACAGTCGGACTCACAGAGTCTTTCTAGGTCATTGTCCGTTATCCCATCGCAGTCGTTGTCTATATTATCACATATTTCATTTTGGGGAAACTGTGCGCCGACACAGAGAAGTTCTCCGTCGATACACGCATTACTTCCATAACTACATTGACCAACAGTAGAATCTGGTCCACATGGCAAACCTACATAGTATGGATCATCATCTACTATTCCGTTACAATCATTATCTATAGTGTCGCACAACTCCGGTCGCCCCAATAGTTGTCCTTCGCACCCAGACCAGGCGCCATCAACGCAAGTAACTATACCAGTCTTGCACGGGGTATCATCGCTAAATACAGTATCCGGTGCGCCAGTCCAACACTCATATGGACCCACCTCATCTATCTCGCCATCACAATCATCATCAATGCCGTTACATACTTCATCTGCACCAGGAAAGACATTCGGGTTCCTGTCGTCGCAGTCCGTAGCATTCAAACAGGACGCAAGATCATTGAAGAGATCTCCGTCAATATCTCTAGAAATTTGGTTATCTACGATCCCATCGCAGTTGTTGTCTAAACCATCACAAGTTTCGGCGACTGGTTTAACTTGGCCTGGGCAGATTTGCCTGTTGTCGCTATCGCATGCGGTCATACCGAGTTGGCATTCGCCTTGTGCGCGAGACTGGTAATCTTGGTCAAACACATACATGCCGCCGTCTGCTGTGTTAATACAGGGACTGGGGATTGGGCAACTAAAGAAGAGTTTCTCATCATCGCAATTGCATGCGCTGAAAAATGCCATAACGGCAAAAGAAACCATCCAATACCTATAAATCCCCATAAATTTACCTACTCAACTGCCGCCCTCATCCGATATCATCTTCAATATATCGTCTCTGCGTTCTTTTGTCAACCCCGCGATCCATCGTGAGACACTTTTATCAGAAGCTTCCAAATATACTTTCCCTTCGCCATTACAATACGGGCACGAATACGTCTTGTTTCTGCAAGTCATGCAGACACCCTTAACATACAGTCTATCATCTTCATCCATGATTTTAAACTTTTTTCCCGGATCAGATCCAGTTCCAAATTATCTTGCATCTCTTTTCTCTCAAGCATCTGCCTATAAAGTAACTAGTATATAATACGCCAAAAAAAAGAAAAACGCACCAAAAGGTGCGTTTCTCGTAAGCATAAATGCTATTTGATGACAATGGGCGTTGTCTTTGAGTCCTCTGTTGGAGGTATAAGTATCCTGAGTAACCCATTTTCAAACGAAGCGGATGACTCCTTCATGTTCAGTTGGTGATCATAATCCACAAACGAACGAGTGAAGGATCTACGCGCAATCCTGCGGGAAGTGGTATCTCCCTCGGATATAGATTCGCAAGAAATCGTAATCGAGTTATCTTTGACCTCGATGTCCAAATCTTTCTTGGTGAACCCCGCTAAAGCAACCTCGATGACTTGATTGTCGTCATCATCCTTGTAGAGATCCGTTAGAGGATAACCCTCTGTTGATCGTTTTACCATCGTAAATGGATCTTCAAAGATCTGGTTGAAAAGCTGATCGAAAGTAGTTCTTCCCACAATGGAAGGAACTCGTCTTACTAATTGTGTCATAATTATTTCTCCTTTATAAGCAAGCTTATGACTTGGTTAATGCGCTCCAAAATGGCAGCACAAATACAATATAAACACCACAGAGCGGGTGTCAAGTGGTGGACCCGGTAGGATTTGAACCTACGGCCAACCCGTTATGAGCGGGTCGCTCTACCGCTGAGCTACAAGTCCAAAAAATGCTCAACAAGATTGATAACCCATAAGAGGGGGCTGCCCCCCTCTTATGTTATTTCTCGGGATCTGGGGAAGACTATACCTTTCTCTTTTAACTTCATCGATATGACATCACACATAAACTTATCGAATTGTTCATAGGTCAGTACACGGACTTGTGTTTTTGTTTCCGTACTCCATGGTGCTGTAATGTGGTCTATCTTTTCCTGCAAACCGGATTCCACAGTCTCCGAAACAAAAGTAAGATCGTGTTTACCTTCTTCCAAGATGGGAATCCCGTATCTCAGAGCTTGGTCGATGGTGTTAATCCAAGTCAGGTGTCCCGTCTTTAATTCCACGAATCCACGACTAGGGTGGAAGGCATCCACTGCCGGGACGCCATTTCCCCAAAGTAGGTGCTTGCCCTCGGCGGGAGGTGCAACTTCAAAAGACCACTTATCCCCATCCTGCGTGTTCTCCGCAACCTCTTGAAACGCAGGATGCACATCATCTACTTCATGCGCACCTTCTTCTTTGTTGGAGCGGACTGCTTTGACGTGTTTGACAAATGCATTTTCTTCTCCTTCTCTGGAGAAAGTCTCCAGCACCTCAGTGATGATATCCGCCGACATTGGGCTCTCAAGACTGATCTTGTGACCGCAAGTGGGGAAGGGGTTAACACCCTTCTTTTTGGTCCTCACGTCAAGAATCGTCACTGCCCGATTGAAACGATACAATTGAGTGGCATCCTTTGCGCGAAGGGTATAGAGCAAACCTATGTCATCTCTAGAAAAGATGTCTTCTTTGGCGATCTCAACACCATTGACCACTACTGAAAGCAGGTGCGAGGCTCGGGATGTTTTTCCGCCCAACAGGAGGTCGTTGGTGAAACCATTCACTTTCGCATTTTCATTCCACTGGTGTTCGATTGACCCATAGTCTAGTTTCCGCTGGGCGGCGATGTTGGTTGTATCGTTGCACGTTGCAGGAAGAGACTCTCCATAAATGAGTCGCGCTGTGGTGCCTGTGCCTTTTTCGCCGATTGGAACAAACGGTCCACTACTATATGCTCCCAGTTTTCGTGATGGTGATGGGGGTTCCCCTATGACGAAGGCGCCTGATTTCGTTATATCTCTCACTGGATGGGCGCCCGCGCCTTGCCTGTGGGCGTCAATAGTTCCTTCTGCAAAGATCTCCTCGCCATCTAAACGAACAGTTACCCGAGTCTCAATAGAATCAATCGGAGACCACCCATAGAGTCCTGCGGCGGCATTGGTGGCGTCTAAGAATTCATCATAAAAAGGAGTGATAGAGCAAATCTGCTGCAAGAGTTTATTCATCGCAGTTTTCACTACATTCTTAATGTTTTTAGGTTTACACTTGGTGAGTGGTGATGTGATCTCCGGTAAATATGGATCTTTCCACAAATAAACCATCCCCTGAATAGGGTTTGGTGGACCTTGACCTTCGAGGCGACACAATTCAGAGAGACGCCGTTCTGCCTCCTCTTTAGTCATTTCCTCGTCGTCCCATACATCATCCGCGCCTGGATTGGTACTATAATCGGTCGCAAAAACACGTCCGGATTCTCTATCTGGCACAAAAGTGGTCGCAAAGTGGATCTTTTCCTGATATTTCTCTAATTCCGCCTTGATATATTGAGGAAATATATAGGAAGTACCCTTCCCATGCTCAGACGTGAGTTCGATTTGGTGTGTTCCTGTTTTTCCCATTTTGTGCAAACAATCACGACCTTTCTGACCAGCAACGCCTCCGACGTTATCCGAGATCTTTAAAGCGTATACCGAAATTTGTTCGGTGTTGTCATCGGTCTCCAAAAAAAGACCGAATTCCATAACAGGAGCACGGACACCGAATTTATGTGCCGCCGCATGAACATTTGCCCACGCCTCCTTTATAGCGCTTTTAGTGCTCCCGCCAGCGACGCGGCTTCGGCAAGACTTGTATGACATCGCCCTTTTCATATGCTACTCCTTCTTTCTCTCTTGTTGATCTGCCAACAGATCACATTATAACAGATCACATTTAATCTGTCAAGCTATTTCTCAATGTTTTTTGTTTTCTATGAAATTGCGGTGCCTTCTGACCAAAACCGACTATTCTTTCTTTCATTTGTGATCACCAGAACTTCAATACCATCTGGCGTGATCTTGTGCTTGTAATATTCCAAATGCCCATATAGAGAGTTTGGCTGCTTTCTTTGGAATTTCCTTCTGGGGGGAGGTTGATTTAGGTGGGCCAAGCAACACTCCACCATTTCCCTCTCTGAGATGCCCTCATCCAAATATTGTTGACAGTCGGGCACATCTAGGTAACCTGCAACAACCCATCGCTTACTCCCGAATCCTTTAATATTCCAGAACATCGACCCGTGATACCTGCCTTCCTTTTTTTCTCCGCTATCTGCTAGAATATATTCATCAATCGGTTTCCACTTGCACGAAATTTCCATAGTTCACTTCTTCCTGCTTTTATTTAAATGCGCTTCAAGTTCGGTATATCCGCCAATAAGATCCATTTTGCCCCTGCTGTCACAGTTTAAGACCACCGGGACTGTTTGGTGCCCAAATTGGTGCTTCACCATCTGAAGATAGTTTTCTGCCTTGTCCACAACTGTGATCACATATTGTGATTCCATCTTTTCTAGCAAATCTACTGCGTCTTTACAATAAGGGCAATCCACCTTTATAAAAAGGTGGAAAAAATCAAACACCGTCATCATCTTACCCTTTCAAAAGTCTTGTCTTTGAGGCGTAACATTTCTCCACAATCTGCGATGGAGATCCTACCACCGTGATGTCTTTCGGTTTCGCCCCAGACTGTATTGTCACCAGCGAGAAAGTTTGTCCCCGATGGAGATCCCAAGGAAGTGCGCCCTCTTTGAGCATCTGATTTGTTTCTTCGTCGAGTCTCACGCTTACCACATTCTCTGGGTTGACATATACCTCTTTCATCTCATGCTTATTTGTTGTTGTTTCCCATCTTACTTCTACTAATCTCACCAACATCTTTTCCTCCCGTTGCAAATTCAAACATACACTCCCTTTCTATTCTCCAGACTTTTCCCAAAACAAATGCTCGGCAATATTTCAATTCGTCGCCGCTTTCAATAAAAATACCCACTTCCGGCTTGGTAGTGAATCTGTATTTACCTGGCGCAAGGAACTTATCAACAAGCAAAACATTTGACGGAATATGTACTAGATCACCCTTCTTCATCCCTCTCCTCTTGAGAGTCAGTCTCTTCCGGTTCTGCGTCGGGAATGGTGACGTTACAATATTGGTGAAGGATGCTCATGCAATCCTCCATCCTCGCGTCAATCTTTGATAATTCCTTTCTGGCCGAGTCTAATACGACGATTGCTTCGTTGCAATCTCTCACTTTCCCAGAACTCTCCAGTGAGTCGGATATGCCCAACAGCGAAATATCTTCGATCTCTCGCATTCTCTTGCGCACATTGTCGATCATCGCCTGAACTTCTCTTGGGATATCTTCCAGAATTGTCGTAAACGAAATCTTCACACCTGAACTTGAATTCATAAATCTATACCTCCATTGGAAGTATAGCACATTACTTTTCGCCTGTCAACCTTTTTTATCCAAGTATTTTCGTTGCTATATAAGATACAACACCTATCATGGAAGAAATGAGCATCCACATCACCTTAGATGATGTATTCTTCCAACCCTCTAACTCTCTTATTCTCGCGTACAGACCTTCATCTGGATGGTATACCGCCTCTTTTACTTTGGAGATATCCTCTGCCATGTCTTCTTGTTTTTCCTTCACTTCATCGATCTTCATGCTCAGTTTATCCAACTTGCCGTCCATCACTGTCAAACATATCTCTTTAGTGGAATCTTCCATCACAGGTACCTCGCGCAATGTGTATAAATAGTTGCTATTTATCTATAATTGCATGACTGGTAGTAATTAGCGTCCCGATTGCCGATGCGGCGTTCTGAAGGGCACACCTAGTTACTTTTACCGGATCTATAATACCCTTCTCCATCAGATTTACTATCTCGCCTGTCGCCAAATCAAACCCTTCCCCTTCTTTTGCCGAGAATGCCTTTTCCAGGATAACGTCTGGTTTATTCCCTGCGTTCAGAGCCATTTGGCGCAGCGGATCTTCAACCGCTTTAAGGATTATCTTCGCTCCTAGTTCCTGATCTGCGTTCGTGGCGTCTATCTCTATGTTCTTGGATGCAGCAAGCAGTGCCATGCCGCCGCCGGAGACCATCCCCTCTTGCTGCGCTGACTTCACCGCCTCTAGGGCGTCCTCGATTCGGTGCTTCTTCTCCACCATCTCAACCTCGGTGTTACCCCCCACATTAATAATGGCGATACCGCTCGCTAACCTGGTGATGCGCTCCTGAATTCTCTCGCACACCTGCATGTTGTCTGTCTGTTCAAATTGCGCTTTAAGCAGATCGATGCGCTCCCCAACCAAAGCATCATCGCCCTTTCCGCCAACAATCGTTGTCATTACTTTGGACGCCTCAACAGTCTTCGCGCTACCCAAGTGAGATAACTTAACATCCTTCATCTTCAGACCTGATGCGCGAGAAACAAATGTCGCTCCCACGCTGATAGCTAAGTCTTCTAAGATGCCTCGGCGCTCCTCGCCATACCTAGGTGCTTTGATTGCCGCGACCTTCATAGTTCCTCTCACTGCATTCATAATCATTGCAGCGAGTGCTTGCCCTTCGATGTCTTCTGCTACCACAATCAGTGGGCGCCCATCTCTGGCGATTAGTTCTAGAACTGGGAGGATATCTTCAACAAATTCTATCTTTTCATCAGTGATAAGGAATAGTGGATCATTGTGCTTGAGGACGCCTCTACGCTCGTCTGTGACGAATGCACCTGCGGCATACCCACTGTCAAATCTAAACCCTTCTACGACGTCTAGGCTCGTCTCAAGCGACTTCCCATCCTCTATAGTAATGGACCCATCCTTTCCTATCATGTCTATTGCTGTTGAAATAAGTTTGCCAATGGTTCTGTCGCCATTCGCTGATATTGTGGCGATGTCTTCAATGTCTTCGAGCTTCGTCACCTTCTTCGCGATGGTCTTAAGGTTACTGACTATCACATCAGTCGCCTTATCAATTCCCCTCTTGAGTTCAACCGGGGACGCTCCTGCTGCAATGTGCTTTTGTGCTTCCACAAAGATTGCTCGCGACAAGACAATAGCAGTTGTGGTGCCGTCACCTGCTCTGGCATTGGTTTCCTCGCTCGCTTGTTTGATTACTTGTGCACCCACGTTTTCAAATGGATCATCGAAGTCGATAAATCGTGCAACAGTTACTCCATCTTTCGTGATTATTGGGTTGCCGTTCTTGGGGTGGAGGATGACATTTCTTCCTCTTGGTCCCATTGTGGCGGCGACATTATCTGCCAGTTTGTTTATTCCGTCTAATATCTTTTGGTTTAGACCTTTTTGCGTATCGAGATACTCTTTCGACATTGTTCCTCCAGTTATTCCCCGCGATGAGCGGGGTATGACATATCATACAATTTTGGGTTCTTTTCTTTAAAGATTTGTTTCAACTTTTTTGTCTCTTTCTTGCTTTTCCCGAGAATATAGACATATTTGTGCTTCGAAACTACCTCTCGAACATGGCAACTATCTCGATATATTCTTTCTCTTTCCTTGACCATACTTTTCGCCATTGTCGGCACAAGATTCCAATCTGGGCTATACTTCTTCATCCACTTTGCCCATTGCTCCTTGCTGATGCCTACCTCCTGGGCGTATCTGTAATACTTTGATTTCTTTCTGAACTCTCTCCCGCTAAACCACCCTTGTTTGGGATTGTTCGGATCAAAGTATTGCTTTGTCACTCCTGCGCCCTTACCTAGGTAAAGGAAATTACACGCCTGATAGATCGTTCCAAGTTCTTTCGCTTCCGGATCGGAGTATGCCGTGAAATACCTAAACTCGGTATTTTGAACCATCCACTTGACAGACTTCATTATCAGCCACGATCCAAGATTCTTAGGTGACCAACTAATGCATGCACCACGAGAGATTAGTTTTTCAAGGTTGCTGTTTTCTTTCCCGAGCAAATGGGAAAATGTATTCGGCACTGCCATAATAATAACGCCAGCGAGGATGCTTCCTTCCTTGAGGCGAGCAGTAAATCGATGAGTAGGTCTATTTGGTAGTTTACCTAGCCACTCATGCTTCTTTATAAAATCACGAATCTCATCGCACTTCTCTTTTTCCGATTTGTCCACATATTCAAAATCGAAATCTTTTGTGGATAATTCTCTATAATCAACCCACGGAGGGAGATTTTGAAGATCTTCCCCGAGATTATCCTCTCTCATCTGATACTGCCAGCAATGTTCTTTATCGTAGTCTTTCCATCTTTTGTGTGGATCTGACATTGTTCCTCCGATCAATAAAGTGATCTGTTCTATTATACTCGCATCTTATGTGGTTGTCAAGGGATATTATGAGTATGGATTGATTTTAAATTTGGAAGCGGTTTCTTCTGCCATTCCCTCTATCTTGTAACTAAAGTTGGCCAACCTGTTGATAAACTGCAATTTCAAATAAACGGGCTCAAGGGATTGAGTCTTCTCGCTCATCCTCGCTCCCGTCATCATAGAGACGTAAAAAGCATTATAGTTTGGTTCTGATCCATCCAGCATCTTGGCGCTGCTCTTGCCAACCTGAATTTCCATGAGAGGATATTTATCAAATTTCCCCTTTTCGATATCCTTTTTCGAAGATTCCTTGTATTGTTCTACAGTCTTTGGTCCCCATACCCCGTCGCCAGTTCCATAAGCGATGAATAGAGGGAGTTTGGTGTTGCCAAATTTCGCATCAGCAATGGTGTCAACAGAGGTTTGAACCAGGGCGGATCTCGCCTCTTCGGCAGTCTTGCTGCTATTTAAGATTTGTTGGAGCATCTGATTGAGAGTCTGGAAGGAGGCGAAATTGGTGCATAGTTTTACGCAGTTTGCCAAAAGAGTTTTTTCTATAACTCTTTCCATCCTGGGTCTTCCTTTTGCAGGTTCATCATAATCCTCTTTTCCTACATCGGTGGTGTCACCCATGTATTCTAGCAAAGCTTCGGCAGACTTCCGAAAGGCGGCGATGTTATCCTTCGAAAATTCAGAGTTTCCATCTATAAATCTAACCAAATCTGGTCCGCCTGACAACCCATTGATGGCATCAATCTTTTCAATCATCATCTTTCTTTCTTTTTCAAATTGACCCGAGTTTGCTGGTGACAACATCACTTCGCTCAATGCTTTCACTTGGTTATAGAGTTCTACCGTGATTTGTGTTCTTTCTCCTTCGCTTAGGTTTTCCGCACCCTCCATTGATTGCAAGAGGTGAAAGAGTTCATCACCCGCCTCATTCATTTCGGTGCCGGCCGCTTCTGTGGCGGCGGACTGTCCCGCGCCCCAAACCTTCTTGGCGAGTCCAGAAATGAATTCTTTTACTTTTTCATATGCTGATTTGATAAACCCCAATCCCTTTTTGGCGAAATCAGCGAACGCACCTTCATTGAGTCCTCCGGCGATTTCTTGGTCATAGTACATAACTCCGGACGCTATTAACTTTTCCTCTGATAGTTTCCACCAGTTATCACCGTGGGTTTCTCGCATCCACGCGCCCAACTGATCTGTGTTCGCCGACAGTTGGTCCTGTTTTTTAATGTCGCCTGCTGCATAAGCGATTGCTGCAATAAAAATATCTAGCGCTGCGCCCTCATCCCTCATGCGCCCCAACGACATATCTAATCCTGCCGTCTTCATAAGTTGCTCTGGCGATACCGACAATTGTCCCAGGTAATCATTGAATGTCCTAGAAAGTTTGCCGATTCTGGCGCCTTTCTTAGATTTCTTAAGCGAAACCTGTATAAATTCTATGTCTCCCCCCACCGTAACAACACCCGTCTTTTCGTTAGCTTCCACGGATTTGTTTTCTGCTAGCGCCGTCAAGAGATCGCCTCTAGTGCCCTTGGTAACAATAACCATGTCTGCCGTATTCGGTTTTATATCTTTTCTTTCTGATTTCGTAAAGTTAAGTTTTTCGGCATCCGTGTGGTTAGCAATGGCCGAATAGTAATCCCCAATGCTGGCGTTGATCAGACTCAACCCAGTGCCCCATTTTTTGACAGGAGGAAGTTTCTTGATGTCGCCGCCTACCCACTGGATGAAGGGGGGCAACGCATCATGCGCCTCCGGATCCTTCAAAACTTTCTGCATCCAAGCGGCGCCTTTGGGGATCATATCCACACTTTCGTGTTCGTTGGCCAGCGAGCTGATCTCTTCTGTGGTTGGAAGGGTTCGGTCGCCATCCAGTTTCGCCACAATAAGGGCGCAAGTCTCATAAACAGTAGCACCAGCAGTTCCAGCGGGAGGTTTATGTCCTAGTGCAGTAAGATTTGCCTCCGCTTCGGGACCACTCAAAGATGAGGCGCCCTCCTTCAGAATCCCCAAAAAACCCTCTATCTCTTTATCAATAAACTCTAATAGAGGGTGCTTCTTTGCATTAACACTTTTCTTTGGATTTATGCCTAACTCTCTATCAATGAACTCTGATAATGTTTTGGCGCCATCTTTCATTTTATTTTCTCCCTTTCGGATTGTATTTGTTTGCGAATCTCTTCGCTTATAAGTAGTTCTAAGCAGATGTGTTTCTGCTCTAGGGCATAAAAAAACCACCTGCTAAAGGGCACAGGTGGTTTTTCATTGTAATGTAGTTATTACGGGTATCTTATTTCTTTGACTTAGATAATCGCTTCTTGACTCGCTTGGTGACTTCTGCGACGATGGCATCCAGATTCAAACTCTCTTCATATTCATCTCGCATTGCGGGTGCTTCGTCCTCAATCGCTTCGTCTTCTTCGGCGGCAAATTCCATTTCGCCCGCTTCTGCTTCTGCTTCCTCGCCTGGCTCTTCAAGTTCCGCTTCTTCGCCTGCTTCTTCTGCTTCTCCTGAGACAGCAACCTCTACTCCAGTGTGAGCACTGATAGCATCAGCAATCGCCTTGACCAACCCTGCAATATCACCTCCTGCGGCGGGTGGTTCTTCTGCCATATCCATCTCTGGTTCAGCAGCTGGCTCTTCGAAGGGCATTTCGGCAGACATCTCTGCCTCTTCCTCTTCAAACTCTTCTTTGACAACTTCTTCTGTCACGTCTTCATCAACAACTTCTTCGTTGACTTCTTCGCTGACTTCTTCGCTGACTTCTTCCTCTTCTTTGACATATGTTTCGCTAACGAAATTATCTGACAAAGGAGTGAGGTTAGCCAACTTCATAAATTGACGAACCGATCCTTCTTCTAGTAAACTTTTCTTAGACATATTTCACTTTCTCCCTCTAAAGCGCCATCATCGTGGCATAGAAATTCCAAATCACTAATAAGTAGTATCCAGATTTAGAAAAACCCTTTTCATTTCTCCATAGCAACCAATCTTTTGCCTACCTTTTCCAGCGCCTTATCTTGAATCTGTTTCACTCTTACATAACTAATCTTCATCCTGTCAGCAACCTCATGCAAAGTCATATCGCCATTCCTCTGGATGGACACCAGTGCGCAATTATACTCTTCCTCGTGATCCACCCACATTCGGCAATCCATCTTTTCGCACGCTGTGTCAGCACTCATGCACTTACTGGCACACTCCTTCATAAATCCATCTCCTCTTCAAGCATATCAAACATATCTTCAATCTCGTCTTCTGATAGTCTAAACTTCTTCTCTATATTATGAGACACTTTTCTCTCTTTGTCAAGTGTTTTCTGCTTGTTTTTTACATAAAGGTTTTTTCTTTTCTTGAAATCTATTATGTATTCTATGAAACTAGGATCGTCTTCCAGAAAAGATGCGACAACGCCCCTAAAAAACTGCCGCTTTGTGATTCCCTCGTGTTTCAACTTGATTAGCAGATTGGCATAAGTGGTGTCCGTGTCTTCAAACCCAATAATCACTTGCCTAAACTCAGTATCTCATCAACTAGACCATACTCCAGACATGTCTTTGCATCAAACCATAGATCGTGCTTGAGAATGTCGGAAAGTTGCTTCTTGGGAATTTGGGTGTGCTTTGTGTAGATTGATTTAATCGTACTCATAAGCACTTCGTTATTCCTCATATCATCTTTTAGTTCCTCATACTTACCCCACATCCCAGAAGACAACTGGTGTATCAACATAAACGAGTTCTCTCGTATAGATCTCTTATTGGCCACCACACTCATAATGGTAGCGGCAGATGCGGCGCACCCCTCGACAATAGAGTGGGTAGGACACGGTGCGGCAAGGATGCTATCAACCGACGATAGTCCAGCGAACACACTGCCACCATAAGAGTTGATATGCATGTTTATTGGCGGGACTGGCACTCCGTAGTTGTGTGCTGTCGCCACCATCGCATCGGATAACACCTGGACGCTCTTATTGAATGTCAAGCACTCTGGTCGTGTCACTTCTGAATAGAAGTATATCCTATTGTTGGCCACCGATACCTGGTTTTCGCTGCTTTCTGGTCCATTATATGGATCATCCTCAGCGTGTGGGCCGGTCCCCCAGTATTCATTCACATTTCTCATATCTCTTCTTCTCATTTCTCCTCCATTATAACGCTCTCGACAAGCGAAGTTGCTTTTCTCCAACAGTCAGGGCAATAAAGTCTTACAATACCTTCTTCTTCTCTCACAACAACATGCCACGACATTACCATGTCTTTATCTTTCTTGTTGAAAGGAGCCAAGCAAGCACTACACTCGTCTGGAAGCCTATCGAACATATTCATTTTTTGCTGTAAGTCTTTCTTTGCCTGCTTTTTAGAATTCGTAACCCTTTTTATTTTCTTCGGCATAATTTAAATCCATTAATCTAAGAATCTCGTTTATCTCTTTAATAAGAGATGTGTGTTGTTTTGTCCATCCGCTATATTTGTCACCCTCGTGATCCGGATCTCCTCTTTGCCCGGTTGTGGCGCGTATCGAAGCATGAACCAATTCGTGAGCCAGAGAAGTGTCATATATCTTCTGGTACCTACTCATCATCACAATGATGTGAGATTTGTCGATAGTTAGTCCGATTGCTTGCCCATTTTCGATGAAAGTTCCGTCCACTCTGTATCCACGCTCGAAATATATCTTTTTTGCTCTCCACTCAACCACGATGTTGTTGAGGTTATTCAAAACAGCGTCAGCAGGATCTCCGAACCGTTGGTACCAATTTATGTAAAACACTTGCAAAGCAAGAGAGACATCGCCTGGATTAGGTATGTTGCAGTCTGACTCTATCTGGTAAGAATATTTCCACCCTGGTATTCTCGTTAGCTCGTTCTTAGAAGTACAATTGCTTTCTCTTTTATCCGGAATGTCGCTGTTGAGTGATAGGCACCCTATGGCGATAAATACAAAAACCACCAAAGCGAAGACAGGGTAAAAGATTCCTTTGTACATTATAAGTAACTAGTATATTATCTGTCAATGGTACCCATCTGTGGAGTTTCACCTCCCGAATACCACTTGAAAACCACCACAGCAGAAGGAAATGGAGCGCCAGTCGTGGCGGTACCAAACTTTAATCTGCCCTTCACGAAGAAAATCTGAGATGCCTTCATGCAGTATTCGTGCCAATAAGAAGTGTCAGTTCTTGCTGGTATAAGCATCACGACAGTAGTCTTGTCCTTCTGCGCCTCTTCGTATCCTTTCTTAATCCACTTTTTGATATCCCTACCATAAGGGGGGTTTACGAAGACTGTCTTGCACGGACCCCAATCCTTAGATAACCCATCGTCTTCTTCTGTGTAATAATCCTTACACTTCGCAGTTTCTTTTGTCGCGCACGGATCTAAGTCAAAGTTAAAATCTCGATCTAGCTTGTCGAAGAAATCCTGCGGAGTTTCCCAACTCATATCTTTGCTGCTAAACATCACCTTTTTTGTGTGTTTGTCCATTCTGTGGTCCTTTCTATAATGTGAAAAATGGGAGGGTTCCGCGATTCATCCTGCCCTCCCGGTCAGGACTATGAGTGTCGCCCTAAAAAGATGCTTTCAAATTCAAAGCAGCAACATGACTATTTTGGATTTCGCCAAGACCAAAACTGGTATTGACAATTTCGCCTGTGGTTTGTAGAAAATACTCACCAACAAGAGAATAGTTCTCATATAGGGTCACGGTGGACCCCAGAATAACCCTGTTCTCACTAAATCCTGAAGTCGTCAAGAAATGCTCCTCCGACAAATGAATGCCCAATTTCACATTATACAACTCAGGAAGAGTGTATCCCACGGTCGCCATATTTCGGATAGCAAATGAATCTAAACTATGCTCAGACAAGTCAGTGCCAATCACCTCTTGGAGTCTCAATCGCGTAGAGGCGAACAAACCTTCGTAGTCCCCCTTTGCGGCCGCATCCAAATGAAGTCGATTAGAAACTTCTCCAAATTCACTGACGTTCCTGGCGCCTGCCCCGAGCGTAAAATACCCGAACAATCCTTTGCTCACCCCAACTTCAGTGTGAACGTAAGATGGCAACAGCGTAGGTTGCAAGTCGAGGAAGTTCTCCCGCACCTGCTCCTCTGCTGAGAGCGTGACTCCAGCGACATCAACTTCTCCCGTGGTAGACAACCTTACATGAGATTGCGCAGAAACTGCGCTACTCCCAATCAAAAATGTCGCCCCCAGGGCATATATTAAGTTTTTCATATTTTTCTCCTTTATCTCTCGCCTTCACTATCAAAATACATATCAGCATATTGAAGTTGTAATTGGCGAGGGACTTTGTTATCGGTGCTACCCAGAGCACCATCTTTCCTGTCGCTCATCGCGATAGGATAGTAGTCGTACAGGTCTTTATCATGTTTCTCAAAAGCCTTAAAGTGTACAACTGGGTACATTACCACCTGAGCAATCTTGTCGCCCAAGTAGATCGTTTGGGATCCTTTTCCAATATTGTGTAGGTTAACGAAAACCTCTCCATCGTATCCAGGATCAATAACACACGCTCCAACAATCAAACTTTTCTTTGAAGCGTTGCCTGATCGGTTCTTCACCTCCAAGCAATAACCGTGAGGAATGCCAAACTTATATCCCGTTTGGAATAGGGCGGTCTCTCCCGGATCCAGCGTTATCTCTTGCCCGTCTTCTGGGTTGAAATACAAATCCAACCCCGCATCACTAGGATTCGCTCTATCTGGCGGGATAGCATTGTCTCTTACCCTGACATACTCTAAAATCATTACTTTCTCCTAGTTCAATTTCTTTGTCATTGATTTAGTCAGCGGTTTAACAAGTTTCTTACTTCCATTGATATCGAGTTCAAACTCAGTCTCCCGATAAGCATCAACCTTTCCGTCGATGTCAACAACAGTGAAATCGTCTTCTCTTCCATTAGGATCTCTTACTAGTTCCATTTTAATCATCTTCTTTCTCCTTTTCTTAGTTCCGTTGTGATCTCAATACCACAATGGCTTGTTTTGCTTCCAGGATGAAATACTATCCTTTTCGCCCTTGTAATATTGTCGATATGCCACAATTAGATCTGAGTTCCTATACTGCTCTGGCATTGCTTGAGCAAAATTAGTCATCTTACCGTGCGGTATTCTGTGATCGTTTTCTGAGCACCACTCAATTACATCTTGACATTTGTGCCTTTTGCTGTACCGAGATGTGTATTCCTCACATAAAGCAATTCCATGCTCGACAAGCCATTGAAAATTTTGTCTTGTTTCGCCTGCCCACAAAGTACAGGGATGGTTCTTGTGCGTTGCTTTGTATGGGGCATTTTCACACCCGTACCTTACGAGTGCCGCACAAAGCATCTGTGCGGACTCTAGAGGCATCTTTACAACATGCTTATCTATCTGGTGCCTTGCGGCATCGATGGGGTTGTCGTCTAAAACAAAAATGTTCACTCTTTTATCCTATCGTTCAACATTTACTAGCAGGTCGGGAAAAGCAATAAACTGCTCGCTAACACAAGCAACATCGCCCGCATCCACAACTTCGCCAGCGTCCGACAAACCTGCGTCAGACTCATTGCATAATACTCTATCATCTTCTATGCACCCTGTCAAGGACAAAATGCCCGCTACTATAATTTTTTTCATATTTACTCCTTTATCCTAATAATCTAAAAGTATGTCGTACACTTCTAGTGCTAAATCCCCACACGGGATCGTGCTCTAATTTTGCTACATAGGGGCGATTGACGTGGATCAAATCTTTCCCCTTCTGAACGCCCCAGCACTTGATAGCTGTCACCGTGCTGTTCTTGTCAATCGCCTCGACGAGCCACCAGTCTTTACCATGCTTCGTCTTCTTCGGGATTATCTTGCGAGGTATGAACCATACAACACCCAAGTCTGGATCGTATTCACTAATCGGTGGAACAAACTTTTCTTCTAGTCTTCTCTCTACTTCCCTTGTCATTACCAAGTCGAAGGGAAACAACCCTGTCAGATCAATGAGGTTCTCCATCTTTTCTTCCGAAGTGAAATCACCCTCTTTGACGTACTTCTCTATGTTCTCTACTAAATTCTTTTCTTTGCGTGGCCGCTCACTCGCAACCGACATCCAGAAGTGCTTCATTCCGCTGAACCGATCATCTATCAGACCATTCAGCGCCTGCGAGCGAACCAAGGCATCAACGCTCTTCTTGTTTACCTTTGAGTAAAGCATCCTATCGTCAAACAAGAACTCCTCAATCGTGTTGAATGGGCGGTGATCGACAATCTCTTTAATTGCCGCATTCCCGAGACCCTTTATGCTAGAGAGCGGCTGAGTTAATGTTTTTCCATCCTCGCTGATCTCCCAAGTAAAACCGCTAGTATTGACATCTAACTTTTGTATGCTGAATCCCATGCTGCATGCAATGTTGATTGCCTTCTCTTTGCGAGCCTCTGGTTCCTTATCGAGGAATGCCGCTACCCACTCTGATGGATAATAATTCAGCAACCACGCGCACTGGAACGATAGAATACTATAACTCAGGGCGTGAGACTTGTTGAATCCATACCCCGAGAAGAACTCGAAGGTGTCCCACAGTTTCTGTGCTTCATCTGCTCGCATATCCTTCTCCAAACATCCTGTTATGAACTTGTTGTGGATACCTTCTTTGATCTTATCCTTGCCAGCTCCTCGCTTCGTTAGGATCTTTCTCAATAGGTTTCCCTCATCCAGACTAAGATCCTTCCCTAGGCGATGCGCCAACAATGCAATCTGCTCCTGGAAGATAAGGAACCCATAAGTTTCCTTGGTAACTTCCTTCACAATCTTGTGAGCATATTTGATGTCGCCTGGATTCTTCTTTGCTGCGATATAGTGCTTATCGACTTTTGCTGACAAAGGTCCAGGTCGGTAGATACTAGTGATAGCGGAGAGGTCAACGATGTTTGCTGGTTTCACCAACTCGCAGAACCTCTGTGCGCCGCCCTCCGTAAACTGAAAGACACCTGCCCAGTTGCCTTTCTGAAAGACATTCTTATATACCTTCTGATCGTTCATATCTAAGATATCGGGATGAAGGTTCTTATCATAAAATTCTTTTATTTCATCGAAGGATGGATCCTTTTTGTCGTAGTGACGTTTAAGTATATGAGTGATTGCTCCTTCCATCATCCGCAGGGTAGTCAATCCCAAGATGTCAAACTTGATAAACCCCATCGGTTCTAAGTGCCTAACATTCTGACCTTCGCTCCACGGGGTCTGTTTGACTCCGCCACTATTGATCAGGGGCATATGCTTGTCTAGGTTATCGCCCACCACAACGCCTCCGGCATGGCGAGAACAACTCCTCACTTGCCCATACAAAGCAGAAACATTTGTTGCCACATCTGGATACTTTCTGAAGAAATCGCGAAGAGATGGGCTGTGCTCCTTCACCTCTTCAAATCCCGGAATATACATTCCCGATGTAATGCCTTTCGCTGCCTTGGCCGCGGGAGTCGCTTCTCGCATCATCACGTTCGTGACCACGTTGACATCCCTAAAGGGGATGCCCTGCATCTTGCTGATGTCTTTCAGGAGAGACTTTAGTTGGAGGGTGTTCCAGTTGCTGATAGGAACCACCTTGTCATCGCCCCATTCCTCAATCAACGCCTCTTTTAGTCCCATAGGATCCGAGACATCATAATCAATATCTGGAAAACCCATTTCTTTCTGGTTCCTTGTCATAAATCTTTCAAAGAGAAGATCATATTTGATAGGATCGACTTGAGTAATGCCCAGCACATATGCGACAAGAGAACCTGCCGCACTGCCGCGTGCTGGTCCCACCAACTGCTTAGAGCAAGCAATATCAGATATTGCCTTCATCGTCAGAAAGTATTGGGCAAAGTTATTCATATTGATTACATCAAGTTCTTCGTTGAGTCTCTCTACATAAATTGGTTTTTTACCCAGACCGGATTTGTGTAATCCTTCAGTTGATATATCAACCAAGGCGCCGGAGGCTGTTTTACCTTCGGGGACCACAAAACTTGGTAACTGTACCCTGTTATCTGGTAGAAACCGGGATATTCTCTCATGGGCAATATTATGCGTCTCGGTGATAGAGTCGCGGACCAGATTATCATCGTATTCGAATCCGCAGTCTGCTGAGTATCTTTTGTATGACTCCCACATCTCGTCTCCGTTTTTTGGGTACAACTCATAAGGCATCTCCTTAAGGGTGTCGGGAAGATCTTCTCCTGTGTCTCCCTTCTTCAACCAACCTAGTTTTTTATAAATCTCTCTCTGCTTCCACAGTCCTGGATTCGGATAGTGACTATCCGCTGTGCTTATCATACGCAAGTTAAACTCTTTGGCAACCTGAATAATATAATTATTTAGTTGATGCTGTTCCTCGATCCTGTTCCATTGGAGTTCGGCGTACCATCTGTCTCCGACGATGTCAACCATTCGTCGTGTTGTCTCCCTCATTGCCTCCAAGACCGCATCATCGCCTGTCTCACGGTTTTCCCAGAAGTCTCCCGCATACACGCCGCCTAGGCAGGCAGATGCCGCTATGACACCATCAGAGTGTTCTTGGAGCATGGCATAATCTACGCGAGGGAAGCGATAGAAGTTGCCCTCTTTATAACTCTTGCTTATCATCTGAAAGATGTTATTTAGTCCCACCTGATTTTGCGCCAAGAGCACCATATGCCTCCGCTTGTTGAGGACACTCTTGATAGCTTTCTTTGTTTCCTGCTCATCTTCTACTGTGGCACCGGCGGCGTCACCATCTATATTTGATTGTCTCTTCTTGGAGGCAGATCTTTCTTTCTTGATCCGCTCGAAGTCGCCCTTCCATTCCTCCACGGACGGAATGAAGTATGCCTCCACCCCGAAAATTGGCTTAAAATCCTTCCCCTCTTTCTCCATCTTCTTGGCGTGCATTACTTGATATGCCAACCCATTCATGCTGCCGTGATCAGTCAGAGCGAGTGCGTCCATACCGTTGCTGTAAGCGAAATCCATATGTTCCGCTGGGTATCCTAACCCGTCGAAAACGCTTGCAACGCTGTGTGCATGTAATCCAACGAACGGAATCGATGATTCTTTTCTTTCCATGGTAGATTTTCCTGTCATTTAAGGTTCGATGTGCATTATAGCAGATCACCCATATCTTGTCAAGGTATTTGTTGTGTTTTTTATAAGTGCTTGATTTACGAAGAGATCTTCTTCGGCAATACCAATTTCTTCTTTAGTTGCTTGATCATTCCACGCTGCTCCCAGCGGAACTTTCCTGTTTTGTTTTCTCTTAGGAGTTCTCCAACTCTTTTGTTGATTTCCGCATAAACCTTTTCAGTCTCTGATCTTTCATCGAGATCTTCTGCCTCATCTAGCATCTCATATTTATCGTCAAAGAACGGCACAAGGAATTTTCCCGCTTCCGCTTCTGGACCTTTGGGCTCTTGAGAATAGAAATCTTCACGCGACTGAACGTCGTCGCCCGTGAGAACTACGTTTCTCTTTTGCTTTGTTTCGCCATCAGCAGATTCAATATACTCAAAGACCATGCCGTCATCTTGCTTGCTCCCCCAAATAACAGAAACTTGATCATATTTTCTCCCAAACTTAACCACTTCTTCGCGAGTTATGTTGGGAACCAGAAGAGAATCTTCTTTGCTGCCAAAACTACCGCGAATGCGGCGGAAGCCGAGATTCATATCTCGCAAGTCGCCCATCAACTTATCGTTCGCTTCTTTATTGAACTCTGCTGAGGCCTGTTCGCCCCTAGGGTTCTCTGCCGTTAAGATGCCAACAGTTTGGATGCTTTCTCTGCCACCCATAAGAGTGTGCAAGATTTGCGGCAATGAGCGACCTTCAGTCAAGGTAGTAAAGTTCCGCCATTCGTTGATAATCTTTTTCATAGTTTTCTCCTCAATTGCTATTATAAATAGATCTAGATATCTTCTATTGCATCTTTTCCAAATGGATTATGCTCGTGGTATCTCAGGATCATCTTTGGTTTTGCGACATACTTTGCGTATTCGCTCCCCATGTATGTCGCATATCCTTCCCAGTTATCTATATTAAAATATCTCTCAGTCTCAAGCAAGGTTTGATCACTAATATCGATCTGGCCAAAGACCTTCTCTAGCGAGAAGTATTTAGCACTGTATCTCTCGTCGATAGGAAGTTTGTTTCCCTTGACTGTGTTCTCTTCTTCGTCAAAATATGACCCTGGTTCATATACTCCGGTTCCGTCTTCTCTGATGGTTCTGCGGAACTTTTTCCAATCCTCCGCATCAAAGGTAAAAGAAAGATACTCGCCATCTTTTATTGTCTTCCCTTGGTGAGAGATATAAAATTTCTTCTTATTGTCTGATATCGCTTTTCTGTGCTTCCGCAAACTACTCACGCTGTGGACTCCATATGGAAACGAGACATAATATCTATCAGGAACAACCCACTTACTTATGATCTTCGAAAGGGACCACGCTCGCATGGAACCATAGATAACGCTCCACGATAGGCAGTCTCTCTTGTCTCTATCTTTGGGGTGAATAGGAACATAGAAAATCGGAATGGTTTTCTCTTGCTCTGACCCGAACGCAAACCCATATTTGTGGCGGCCGCCAGCAGTCCAAACCGGGTCCACGATCCAGTCTCCGATTCGATGCCTGATTAGCGACTGCATCTCCTTGTGACACACAATCCAGATACTCTCGCATCCGGCCATTGCACACTCATACACGCTCCTCTCGACTGCCAAGTAGTCATTCCCAATCGGCATCAAACTATCGTGCCAAGGGAAGTTAAAATCCAATGGTGGACCTGCCACTGGTATGATACCTGCCAGCGTGAAATATGACGTGTCTTGTATGGGTTTAGTGTTTTCCACAGAGATACTCTCTTAATTTCTCCGAATACTTGTTTCTTGGTCTTGACTCGCGGTATTTTCTCAGGAGGTCGTCTTCGCCATATGGTTCCATCGGAATAGTGAATACTTCTCTCTCTGCGGTTTCAATCCTAATCGATAGTCGCTTTATCTTCCCGGTGCGAGCATCGGTGCCATTTTTGATGCCTTGTATTCCTGCCTCTTTCATCATATCAAGAACCTTAAATTTTACATAGGCATCTGTATATTCTGTTGACGATAGTTGCTTCTCTGTCAAGTAAGATATCGCTAAAATATCTTTCTTTTTCTTCGGGTTGCCATCCATCCTTTCGGAGGGATAAAAATGTATATCCCTCACAAAATTGTCCGAACCCGCAAGGTGCTTGACATCGTGAGGGGAACTCTTTCTGTCGTTAATCCAATCAAGGACCATTCTCTCTTTTTTCTTCTTGAGGTTTCCGTCCCATCCCACCAAACCAGTATCGTCAAACACAATCAAATCTTCGAACCTGAATGCCCCATAAACCGGTCCGGCGGTGAACGCCTTGAGGGTGTCTCCCTCAGATCGCATACTTTCTGTTTTGTTTCCCATGGGAAGCAACCCAGCTAGCGACATCTCGAATGACAACTTTTGCCACAGATGCTGCTTGCTGTTTCCTTCGCCATCTGTCTCGTAAAAAAGTGGAATCCTTGGCACCGAATATATTACAGGTATGCCATTATAATATCCATACAGTAATGATGCCAAGGATCCGCCAATTATTATTCTTTCATATTCATATATTTGTTTATTCATCCGTCCTCATAAAGAAGTACGAAATTCTCTGGGATTAAAAATATTTTCTCGGCGCCCATCTCGATAGCTCTCACCATCGACTCTTCTACAACCACTCTAGCACCAGTGGCAAATACTGGAGAGCAGTCCAGAGACTTGCCCACAATCCTATAAATACCATGATCTTTAATGCTTTTATAGTCGTCAGGTACCAATACCTTCGAAACAGAAGTCTCCTCATTAGTGTCATGCTCCTCTAGCACCAAGTGCCGGTTAAATGGTATATACTTCACCCGCACACCTTCGTCTTCGAATATAGATCAAAGAAATCCTTCATCTGCTCTAGGTCAACCTCGCTCTTCATCAGGCGAAATGCCTTAACTGCCGCCGAGATCTCTTCTTTGCTGAGCCATCCGTTCTCGATGTAATTTTGCTTCAATGCCCGCTTTTGCTCTTTGTAGGGCTCCATCTCTTCTTCGAGGGCCGACAACGATTTGATGTAATCAACAATCTTTTCTTCTTTAACTTCTGCCGACTCAACAACCTTTAAACTACTCTTTGTCATCTCTTTTCTCCTTCTTATTTAAGATGCGTATCTATCCTAACAGATCATTTTTGTTCTGTCAAGCTTTTATTTTATCTCGCACACGCCGCCGGCACAAGCGAGTTCTCCCTGTAAATCTGTGTTATCCTCTGTCTCCACCACTTGAGTAAGATCAACGCCAACCAGAGATTCCATCATCTTGTTATAGGTCTCCTCTGAGCACTCCTCGAATGGTTCCTGGACATAAGAACCCCCGCCATAGGGGAGGGCGGATATGCCGTTGTAGCATCCTCGATTATCCCACATCCATTTCCCAACAACATCCCACTCGTCTTCCTTTATGGATATTGTTGCAGAGATGTTGTGAGTATTCTGCCCGCGTCGGTGGCCTGGTTTAATCCAATTCTTCGAAAACCACTTGATCCTCTCTAATAGATCCAGCGGACTTTCGGTTCGGAATGTTGATCCCTCTGGGGCGCGCTGTGGCACTGATATAACGGCGGTGTCGTGGGGGCGAAAAAACTCATCCTCTATCAATTCTGGATGATTCTTTGCGAGATATCCATAGATGGTTTCGTTCTTTCCCACTCTTATTCTGCGAATATAATACTTGCTATGCCACGCATGGATGCCCGAAGAGCACCCCAAAGCCAAAGAAGTAGTACCCGCTGGTTTAATAGTTGTAATGCGAGATGCGAGATTTACGCCGATCTGTTTGGCGATCTCCTTGTTCTTTTCTTTGGCAAATCTTGCTGCCTTTTTCATGTCTAGGTGCTGAATCTTGTTAGACGCGATGCCCGTCAAAGATACTCCGAGCAACGACTCCTTCTCTGTTGTCTTTTGCCACACTGAGCGGAGATAATGGAAATTAGTATATCCGGCCTGCAATGTGCCAATGAGAGTTGCTGCACCAATGCGGTTTTCCAGATCTTCTTGTGTCTCAATAGTGGAGGCGTTAACTTCGCACAAGTTGCAAAACTGAAAGGGTCGCAATGCTATCTCGCAGCACGGGTTTGTGCCGTAATCTTTATCATTAGAAAAGTAGATGCCGGGTTCCCCCGAATTGCTCAACTGGATCTTTTCCCATAGATTAAAAAAGAATTCTTCATCAACTTTATGCCTCAGCAAAACCGCACTGTTGTTAGAGCGGCCGCGTTGAGGGTTTAGTTCGAACCAGTTGCCATACTTGCAAGAGATCATCTCTTCGTCGTCTGCGGAAAACAAAGATATCAATGCCGCTCGGCGAATGCCACCAGCAAGCACAGCGTCAGCAATATGACAAACAATATCGTGAACCTCGATTGACGACAATTGTTCGCCGTCTTCCTTGTGGTTCAAGATACTCTTAATTTGTCGAAGGCACGTCTTAAGCGGCTCTGGTCCTGGCGCCTTGCCACCGCTTGTTACCAACATAGCGCCCTTGGCGCGAATGTCGCTAAAATCAAAATCAATAGTAGATGTGCCCCGAAAATAAGATTTCATCAGCACCTTAACTGAGTCTGCCCACCCCTCTATGCTATCGCCGACCAAGTATCGCCTAGATTTGTTGGGGTTTGGTTTTCTTATCTCTGGCAACTTTTCTACGTGGTGCGTTTGCACGCTATATCCCACGCCCGTGCCTCCCAGAAGCAAAAAAAGAATCTCACTAAACACGCGCCAATCATCAACAGGGGCGTATGCGCAATTGTAAACTCGGTTGGGAGAAATTTCAATGGGTTTCCCACTAAACTGCAAGGATCTCATGGATGGCAAAATCTTTTTTTCATAAACAAGTTTATATGCTTCCTCAATCTTATCGTGTAAATCAGGATACTTCTTTTGGTGCATCTGCTTGTTTCTGGTAACTAACTCTTCCCAGGTTTCTCTTCTCTCTTCTTTCTCTAAATACCTGGCATATTTCATATAAACTGTAATATCACTCAAAATTTTACTTGATAGTTCCATTGTTTCTTGCATGTTTTCTTACTCTCCTTTTGTTGTTTGTTTGGTTCTCTGCTCTTCTTTCATTAATCTATAGACTTTCCTCGGACCATTGTCGCCGGACTCTTCCGTCATCTCTGTTTGGGCGAACACTTTTATTTCAACATTGCCAGGATCCATAAAAATTGGAAACACCACTCCATCGATGCCGTTCCTATTCTTGGCAATATATATTCTACCTGTATTGTTAGATTTATCCGAACCTGTTCTTGACACCGAGAAGATGAAGTCAGCCACAAAGCATTTCGAGAATGCCTCGCTAATTGATTCCATTGTTATAACTTCGGCGTTTATCCCACTCCTGTTAGTTTGAGAGGCGGTCCAGACCGGGCACTCGAATTCTTGTGCAATTGCCCTTAACTCTTCATAAATAGTTTCGAGATTTTCTCTTTTCTCTTTTGAGTGGAAAATAGGTTTCAAAATATCTCCATAATCAACAATAATCATATCGGGGCTAAAATCCCGATTCTTAAGTTTCTCCAAGTGAGTTTTCAGAGTCTGCGTAGTCGCACTTTTGGTAGGGTATTCTTTTATCAAAAGTTTCCCTGGAACTTTCTTTACTTCTTCGAATATCTCTTCCTTATTAAAGTACAGATCGTTGATAGGGATGCCCGTGAGACAACTATCATATCTGTTCCCTATGATGACATCTTGGAGTTCCAAAGTGTAATGCACAACATTCTTTCCAAGCTTGAGCGCCTCTGTTCCTAAGTGGGTGAGTACCATACTTTTGCCAACGCCAGTTGGTGCTATCACAACACCCAGTTCTCCCTTCCCTAGACCGCCTGCAACGATTCTATCTATCTCGCCCCACCCTGTGGTGACCGGATTCCTAGACCTCAACTGATACCTTCTCTCGAAGTCCTCAAGGAAATCATATCCAACGTCATTATTCACCCCGAGTTTGAGCGCCTCATTGATGATCTTGCTCACTTCGTCGAAAGATGAATCTTGCATCAATTTGACGCTCTTGAGCATGGCGCCTTGCAGAGTTTGCTTACGGCAGAAATCAAGAGACTTATCCCTTACAAACTCCTCGTCAACATCATCATAGTTGCCTGTCTTGATGCGAACATAGAATTCTCTGACTTGCTTTCTTATAATCTCACTTTGAGAGGAGGAGTCTTCGCTCTTGAGGATGCTCTCATAAGTGCTCGCTGACGGGTGCTTCTTGTATTTCTTCTTGTAAGAATAGATCTTTCTCACGAATTCTTGCAAATACTTTAATTCGAAAAAGTTTATATCGAGGACTTCCCCGATCTGCGTCGAAAACTTGGAGTCTTCCAGTATCATCTTTGCTAATGACTCTTGAAATCCTTTACCGAAGGATCCGAATGTCGCATCTCTCATTTGTTCCATATGCTTCTCCCAGACACATAATAAATCTTTTTTGTGCCCGTGTCAATCATTTTGTTTTAGATTCAAAAATCATTTTTCGAAACAAAGCATATAGTTCGTCTAAATTAACCTGCGGAAATCCGTCCTCGAACAGCAGTTTCACGACACCGGTGTTGTTGAATAAAGGCAAGTGACTGCTGAACGTCTCCTTTATCTTTGATGATGTCGGTATGGATAGCGATGGAGAATATAATTGCATCACCTTATAGTTTATCCTGATCAGTTCAATGTTGTCGAGGACATCCCTATAAAATCTTACCTTTTCGTCCTTTCTTTCTTCGCAATAATCCTTCAACTCCGAAGTCATATAACTTTTCTCCTCGGCAAGAAAAGGCAATCTCTTTGCTACTGTTGCAAGGCCAACTCTCGGCACACCCGGCAAGTTGTCTGATTTGTCTCCTGCTAGTGCCCTAGCAAGAGCGAAATTATTGGGGTGGATGAGGAATTTCTTCACAATCGCGTTCTTGTTTACTATCTCATCTTGAATAGGACGGTACAGCACTGTCGAATCGTCGCAGATCTGAAAGAAGTCTTTATCACTGGATACGACAACCTTCTGCCAATCATCAAACTGATGGTAAGTGCTGACATAAGCAATAACATCGTCTGCTTCGGTTTCGGGAAACATAAACTGGACAACTGGAGTTTCATTGAGATACTCTAGAATTCTCACTTGCTGCCACATAAGGTTTTCTGCCTCCTCGTTCTCAGGCAGGTTCCGTATGAAGCGATTAAGTCTGACGGGTTTCCTTCCTTCTTTATATCCTTTGATGATGCTTCTTCGCTTCCTGCTGCCGCCGGCGCCATCCCAAACCACGGTTATCATATCTGGTTTGATCATCCTGGAAAGTTTCTGGAGTCCTTGTAGAAAACCAACAATTCCGCCGATGGGTTGCCCATTAGCGGAAATTGTCGGGTTTACGATGTAGTGTCTGATGAAGGCATTATGGCCATCAACTATCATCATCCTCTTTTTTGTCATTCTTCTCTTCCAATCTCTTTATTTTATCTCGCAGAGTTCTTATCTGCTTCTTCATCTTGACACGAGCATCTCGCAGCGTCCAGACTTCATCAAGAAGTCTCTCCACCGCATCTAGTGCTATATTTACTGTCTCTCTAAGAGACTTATCGGTGCTCACGCTTCTTCGACCTCCTCTTCCTCGTAGAAGTTACTCGCCTCCACCAGTCTCTTGTCAAACTTGAGAACCACTTCCTCGTCTAGGAGTTGCATAACCCTGTCGTTAAATTTCTTCTCCTTCATAAAGTCGCCCCATTTAGATGCTTGGAATTTCTGCGCTGTGCCGTCTTCATATTTGAGCGTCCACCACGGTCCTGCGCTGCCCAAGTGGTCAGAACTCTGAATTGCCTCAAATAGACTATCTTCGTCTTTGACTCCGATATCCTCTCCCCACATAATCTTAAAATTGCAAGTCCTACCTGCTGTGCCGAACCTAGATTTCTCTAGTCTCGCCTTCAGTTCGTTCCCCACCCTATATCCTTTGTCGTCGAGTATCATGCTACTCTTGCCCTTCCTGCCGGTCAACCATATGCGAAGACTATAGGCGTATGCCATAGACTTTCCGCCGGGGCAGACATACTTCTCGCTATCAGTAGCATACTTTGGATTTACAACCTGGAGGTTTGTTTTAAGTTGGTTAAGGACTAAAAGAGTAGACTGAGAGTTTGCCAAGGAGACTATCAACTTAGACATCCCTTTCGCCAGCACCCGCGCCTTGACGGCGACGGACTCATTCGGGTTGAATGTTCCCTCCACGTCACTGATCGCTGGCGTAAGCGCCAGAGAATCCCACACAAAAAGATATTTATCGTCACTCGAAGTCAAAAGGGTCTCAACTGTTTCCAACACAAACTCAACAGACGTAGCTTGAACATATAGAATGTTGTCAATATCAACACCACTCTTCGTCAGAAATGTCGGATCAATTGCAGATTCAGAATCAAAATAAACCACAGAAATTCCCATCTTCTGTGCTTCCGCGCAAGTCTGGGCGGCCATATAACTTTTGCCACTCGCTTCCATCCCCGCAATCTCTGTGAGTTTGCCAACAGGGATTCCTGCCATCTTCCCTCGGCAAATAATAGCGTTCAACCAAGTTGATCCAGTGGGGATCCAATCCGTAACCTCTGTTGGGTTTTCGGAGGACAAATCGTGCGCGACAACCATTCCTGCTTTTTTGTTAATCAGCGAACGCATGTCGGCGATACTGAGTTTACCACTCTTCTTGTTTTTCATAATAGACTCCCAAAAGAAAAATGAGGCACCCGATAACCCTGTGCCTCCCCGTGGGTTGATGATGATTATCCGCCCATTAATTCATCTAAGGCGTTATCAACTCTGCCTGCGCCCGAATATTTCTCCGTTTCACTAGAGAAACCTTCAGGGTTGTCGGACGCCAGATGCTCATCCAAATATCCTTGGACATTAGATGTCGTCTTTCGCTCAAAGAGCGATTCAAAATCTGGCACATTGTTTAATACCTCTTTGCACTGTTCCTCGGTAAGTTTATCAGTACAAAGGGCACTAGAGCGTCGCTTGGGTGTCACCTTGGTCACAGGAAATTGACCTCCTGGTGGCTTCGCATAGTGAATGTCCAAATCAATACCAGTCTCAGTATCCGTTATGTCGCCATAATCAGGATTCAAAACCAGATTCAATAAGGTTTCATACACCGTCTTGGAAAATCCCCAAACTCGGACTCCCGCATCCTCTTCTCCGCGAACCAGCACCGGAGAAAAGAACCGAGACTTGGCACCTAGTTGGCGTGCCATTGCCTTACTTTCTTCATCACCTTCCTGATACAGTCCGCGAACGAAACTGCACACAGGACAATCATCCCCAAAATTCTTGTTTGGGCATAAAAATCCGTTTTCCTTTCCTACTCCATAGTGGAAAGAGTAACTCTTGAATGGATCTCCATCCTCAGTGGGAACAATACGCAATGTTTGTGATCCCTCCGAGGGTTTCCAAAACCCACTCGAACCAGAACCAGCACGGTTCTTGAGGTTACTATATTTCGCTTTCATCTTTTTCATATCAATAGCCATATTATGACTCCTTTTCGTTGTTGATTTGCTTATTATAACAGATCACTTTTGCTCTGTCAAGTGTTTTGTTTCGAAATCGTCTTTTTCTTTTCCCTTGAGGATTTCCACCTTGACATCGCCTACGGCAGATTGCCAATTGAAGGTGCGAAATCCGGCACTGTCAATATCCCACACCAACTCCAGTCCTTCTGGAAGGGTGCGTGTTGAGTTTTCGTTCTTGACTTTTGATCCTAAAAAATCCTTTGGCAGATCTTCTAGTTTAACAAATGTCATGCTTCTTGTATCATTATTCTTTTTCTGAAAAGTTCCTGTAAAAACTTTAACCATGATTTTCTCCTTGAATTATCTTCGTCTGCTCGACGATATAAATGTAGTTCTTCTTATACTCTGTCGGATATATTCCAAATCCTCCTTTTATGTCATTATCCTTCTGCCTCGCCCTCGTTTTGATCTTTGCTAGCAAAGTGGTGCTTTCTTCTAATTCCTTTTTGTTGATAGCGAAATAATACCTCTTTTCGTTCGTGTTGTCAAGAGAAAAATACATCTGATCTGTCATTTTTTCTATCTCCCCGATTCCTATGGTACAAATACGGCAAACCTCAGATTCCTTCGGAAAACTTGAAATGGTCGGCTTGCTGTTTCTGTATACATTCACCATATGGATCGTAGAGGAAATGATCTCGTTGAGGGTATCGTAATATTTGCTAATAGGGATATTTCCCACTGTTCTCTGGATCTCAGAATTAGAAACAAGATACAATCTCTCAAAAAGGCCCGAGCGAGCATATTGCTGTAACACTCCAAAGGATATCTTATCGAGAAGTCTTTCGTCATCAGAGACAATAGATTCATCCGGCTTTACATAGAGCACCTCTATCTTATTTTTGCTTACCGCCTCTAAGATCCTAAGAGATGCTGATGATACTTCTCCCCCTCCTCCAACGATGAACAAGATGTCACCCTGAATCTTTCTGAGAGATGTTAGTATCCTCGCCGGGAACTTGCTTTCATATTCCTCTACGGCTTTCCTGCTTGGCATAGAAAAACAATTCTTCTGCTTCTTGAGTGATACGTCTATCTTATATACCTCGTATTGAGGGTATTGCGAAAACCTCTCTGCTATCTCGCATCCCGCATTTCCGAGTCCAATTACGTTAATCATATAGCAATCTCCTTCATGCTGCCAAAGTCCCTACCGGCACTTACATTGACCAAAAAATCTCCAAATCTGTTCTGAGAAAAAATTTCCTTGATTTCGAAAATCAGAGATCGCTCTTCCTGTGCCAAATCGACAACAAAACTGTCGTGAATCAAAAACACAATCTTTGATTTCTTGCCCTCCAGGAGTTTGTTTATCTTTATGGTCTGTTCCAGCACCAAATCGCTGGTGGTGCTCTGAAGTGTATAGTTTAGAGCGTGTCCGTCGTCACAGTCTATCTCTCTGCCAAAGGGAGTAGTGACTTGACCTTGGGCGTAGTGCTTTTCCAGCACCTTGTCTATTTGATAATAATCCTGTTTTGTGTTCGGGTTATATATCGCCGCGAATATCTTTTTCTTCGCCTCTTCCCTTGTCATGTGTCGTTTAAAAACATTTTTAATATTCCACTCGTGTATGTCTTCTTGTGGTTGCTCTCTTTCCGAAAGGGCGAGAAGGGTTCTCAACTCTGCTGCGTTATAATCAAACTCCACAAAAAGATCGTTGTTTGGTTTTAGGATATTCCGAAAAGAATGATTCACATTCATAATGGGAAAACTATCGCTAGACACAGTTAGTCTTCCAGTCACGGTGCCGAACTGGTTATATTTAATCGTTGTCTTTCCCTTTATCCTCTTGATAAAGTTTCTAACCGCAGTCTGGCCCCTCTTATCACGGAGCGCACTAATATCAACACTAAGTTGATTTTGCGATATCTCCCCAAAGAGTTTTTCCAGTTCGAGCATAAAATCATACGACTTTGGTCTATCTCTTGTACTGTGTATCTCTTGGAGTATCTCACATCTCAGCTGAGAGTTCTCCCTCAGAAACCACAAAGGAATGAGATCATAAATACAGACATCATCTATCTTTACCTTGCTGTTGGAAATAGCATTACCGAATGCCTTCTTTTTCTCCTGGGAGATCTCCCACTCTCTCTGCAAGTGGGGCGGGCAAAAGGCAGAGATAGGTTTCCCCCCACAATACAAATTCAGATACTGAGCACCGTCCTGGTGGTGGTGGTGCTTGTAGTCCCAAGTTATATAGTGTTTGCTGGTGTCTGGTTTTTGCTCGTGGATACCACCGTCATAATAATATCCTAAGCACTCTTCTTTTGAGTCGAGGATTGTATAAAACAATCTACCCTCACTTTCTTTGAAATCTAAAATTCCCTCTGCGGTACTTTCCGATTGCTCTATCTTCGCCCCACAGTCTTCTAACTTCCTTGTTGATAAACTTATGCGCCGCTTCTTCTCCGGAATACTTAAAGAACTGAAGTGCTTTTGTTGACACCTGCTCAAATTTGTACTGATTCCAATCTCGGTTTGTTTCTTTCGCTCTGACATACACATACAGGCGTATCCAAAAGGCGTTGTCTGGTTCCCACTCTTCTTTATATTGCTCGTCCGTCATAATATCACGCCTCACAACCCTTGTCAAGCTTCTTTTTCGATTTTCTCCCTTTATCAGCGGAACGTGCACGGTGGGCTTGCGCTTCACAAAGATATTATAAAAATCTTTCAAGTAAAATTTAAGATCTGGGATGTCGGAAAAGTGAGACTTGTTATAGAGTTCCTTGATTACTCTATCGTAGATATTTTGAACTTGGATGTTCTCCGCTGTATCTGTTTCAATAGGGAGGTATCTCTCCACCATGGTGCTTATCTGCGGGGCATATGGTATCGCCACCAATCTCCACGGCGCATTCTTGTCTAGGTTGAATCCGTTACTTGCTGCGATCTGTCGATATGTCTCGAACTGCGGATCATTTACATAGAGCGCAATCTTTGATATATCTTCCCCGTGATCCAGCGAGTCATTGATTTCAATTGCCCATCCGCTGTAGAGTGGTGTTCCTAGGTTGCTCGTAATATAATCCGTCATCGTATATGGTTGCAAGAGAGTAATACGATCAATGAACAATGTAAACTGATCCACAAAGTCTGAGAAATTTAGAATATCATTGTTTATCTCTGGTCTCTTGAGGAACGGGAAAAGGCTCTGAGAATATAAATTTCTCATAAAAGAAAAGTAATCTTGTCTTGGATCTTGCCATCCCTTCTTCGCTTCCAGTCCGCCCGCTAAAATGCCAAACCCCGATGATGGTATCGCGCCAACCCTGATGTTCTCTTTTACATCATTTCGCATTGCATTAAAAGCATCTGCAACAAAGTTGATCGCGCTAACCTGACCATCACCATCTAATACTTTTATTGCATCCGTGGCGGGATAGATGACATCTTGGTTCTGATCGATTCTGCCAAAAAGCATATTGTCGTACCAGTAGTCCACAGAGACATGCTGAGAATACCCTCTTGGATAATTCTTTGCATATCTATCCCTCTCGTTGTAAGAAGAACTAGCAGGTAGCTCGTTTGATCCAAAACTATATTTCATTGCTCTTCCACATAATTTTCGCTACTGGTGCCTGTGCCAAATGGCGCCTCGTCAACCTTGGGTTTGTAATTGTTCCATTTGCATGTCAGCGTGCTCTCTAGTAGTCCCGACGAAAGTCTGGTTTGTACGCTTATGATGGCATACAGACCACCAAGACCCAATTTGTTAGCAATGGAGTTGCGAGAAGCGAGGGTGCCCACCCCCACAACAGCAGGGTTTATCACCACAAATTGTCCCGGATAAAATGTCGGATTACCAAAGATCTTTACCTCTGCGTCATACGGCATCTTCAAGATACCCACGCCTGGGTTTGCCCCTGAATCTAGAGATTTTAGTAAATTGATCTCTCTGATTCTGCTCGACTGCTGCGTAAAAGATACATTCTTTACGATGCCCCTGTCTAGGCCAGGGCTTAGATGATATATCCCCTTTGCCTGATCTTCATCTTCGTTGGCGCCAACTGGATTTGCATCGTTCCCGATAGCAGGAATTCTCGAACCGTGTATAATGGTAAAAGATCTGGCGTCTTCGACTTTAATAGCTAAGTAATCATTCTCCTGATGCAGTATAATCTCGTCCATCGATGATGGTCTGATTTCAAATTTGTGTGCTTCTTCAGCAGGGACACCATCAAGATCGAGGGCGCCTTGGACGGCAGGGCCGAGCGCTGTCAAGGCATCACCAGTGAATTGAAATCGTTTAGGGGGGTTCGTGCGCTCGTTGAGCAATCCTGCTGCTTTCCCTGTAACAGTTGACATCGATACCGACACTCTCCTCTCTGAAAACGCCTGCCTGAGTGCTTTCCATTTGCGCCCCTCAACAAATGAGTCTAAGGCGTTGTCGATCAGTTCCATAACTGCCCATTTCAGAAACGAATCAAAAGTCAAAATATCACTGCTGTGCTTCATGACGCGCTTATACATAAAAGAGTTAAACATGCTTACTGATATGGGGAGTTTTGATAAGTTGATTCTTCTTGCTTTAACGTCTCTTTTGAATTCCGCGATGTCTTCCGGTGTGGCGCCTTTGATCGGCGGTTCTTTTTTGGGAAATATATGAAATACATAATCTCCAACAACAACCTCTCTTGATTGTGGAATGAGTGGATTGGGACTATATATATCCACACCATGGGTTGCGAGGTCTGCGGGATCGATCAGAGCCGTCGCATAATAGTTGATGAGATCCCCAAGATAGAAGTAAGCTATGGTGCGTTGGCCACGCTTTCGCTCTTTTTTCTCTAGCCCCTTTCCTTGTAATGCTTTTGTTTTGCCCTCAGTAATCAGCGCGCTAATCGCTGCCTGAGTGACTTTTACTTTATTGGATTTTTTATCCGGCAATATTCCCTTGTGGTATTGGTCGTTTGATATCGTAAAACTATACAACCTTCCAATATCATACACGTATTTTATGAACTTAGCATAATTTGATAATTTCTGACCTTTTAGTTTCTTGTTGTATGCTTCTTTTGTTGCTTCCAGTTTATTTTCAAGTTTTGTCTTTGCGCTGCCATCGCCTTCCTCATCGCTAAGGTTTGCTTGCGCTATGGTAACTTTCTTTTTCAGATTATCGATCTTAGCAAGTTCTTCCGCTCCGGATCCAACGGTGAGCACATTCGCGGCGGCCGTATCACCACTTGTCTCTGCGGAAGCGGTAAATGTAATAGTTAGTTCCACTGCACCATCTTCACGGAAATTAAAATCAGTAGTTATAGGGTATATAGAAAGAAGAATTCTGCTGCTATCTACTGCTTGGCGGAGGGCGGCGTTGCTAGCAAGTGCATTGGTTGAATAGTTATATCCTATCTCTACGAATATCTCTGCTTTTCTATCTGGCGAGTCCTTTGCGAGTGCCTGAGCTTCAAGTTCATCAAGCACTGAATCGATTGAGTCATGGGGAACTGCGTCATCAAGAGGATCCAGCGCAGCAAAGTTATAGTTAAAGAGCAATTCTGTCCAAGGCATCTCTTCCTCGTTGCTTGCAGTGTCGCCTCCAGTGTCCAAATCTGCGAACGACTTGAAAAACAAAACCATGCTCCCCTTTAGACTCCTGGTCGCGGTGAAGAAGTTCTGACCAGTTGTCTCAAAATCAAAACTCTTTAGACCTACCTCTCTGCCGGCGGCGCTGCCTTTGGCAAAATATGTTCTCAAATCTGGACTATGCGATGAGAATTTGAATTCTCTCACTCGCTCAGTTCCATCCGGGTTCTTGTCTCTTTTGGCGATCCTAATAAATGGAGTCAAACTAGAAACATCTTTTGAAGAGGCGCCCATCAAAGAACCTAGTGTCTTGCTTGATGTCAGTTTATTTAGCAGATTTCCTTCTGTATTTACCACGATCAGTCTTGGCAGTTGGTCTGGTCCTGGTGCCTGTTGATCGACCTTGATGTTGTCTATGTTCTGAAGCAAATATGCCTGCTCTGTTTGCTCTAGTTCTCCGGCGGCGGCGTGTTTTTGCTTATTTCTGCTATTTCCAGAGTTGCCCCTTTCGGGAAGCGTGGGCGTATCGTCTCGATCAGTGAGTCCAGCCAAAATGTCAAACCAGATTCTCTGGATTAGTTTATCTTTCTCAAGAGTGGTATGTTCAGTATTGAAATAAGACTGGTTAGTTTCTACGATATCTTTTGCTATTATCTGTGCCGCCGAAACCTGCTGGGTGCTGTCTAATCCACGTATCTCATCAGTTTTCTTGGCGATGAGTTTATTGAGTTTTTTTTCAGAATCTGCGTCGAGTATCTCGCCGGCCGCGATGGTCGGTCCCTGGAAGGCGGCGGCCGCCTTCTCCAGTGTATTCTCCCGATCTACTCTGTCTGCCTCTTCGTATATCTCTTGAACACGCTCTTTTTCGGCGAGTGCTTCTTGTCTTCGCTTCGCTTCGGGCTCACCTGCGGCCACGGTGAGACTGATTGGGTCTGTCATTTTATCCAGACCTCCTGGCATAGATGCTCATTGCTCTGTCGAATGGCAATGGGATCTCTATCACGTCTCCAACCCTGATGTGTGATTCGGTTGGTGCCTGGTTATACCAAGCGATAATCCACCAGTAAGTGGAGTCTCCATAATACTGATCTGCTAATTTATAGAACCTGTCTCCGACCGTCCAAACTCTTGTTGGGCTGTCCAGGAAGGATCTCTCTTGCAGGGTAGGATAAGATATGTTGGCCGTCTTATATTGCCTTACAAACTTAACGCCCCTATTCTCGAACTGCTTCTTGTACATTTCGGAATTGTTTATTGCTGTTTTTCTGTTGTCGTATCTAGATGGCATCTGTTGTTACGCTCCATGTGTTGTCTCTATTCAGGAAAATATCCATCAGTGATAAAGTCAGTATATGTCTTATAGGGAGACCCAAGGGCACTCCCAATCTGACTCCTAGTTCTGGGGGATAAAATCTTGTTCGCTTGAACTCTCGCTCTTTCGCTCATAACTCGCTGCTCTAACCTCGCCATACTTCTTATTCCCCGACGCTCTCCTTCTCTAGGTTCGCGGAGAGAATTTCCGTCATCGTCCTGATATACATATACATTCCCCGTCACCTTGCCATTCTCCACCAATTCCGCCCTAATACCATCCCTGTTGGCGTCAGTGACCAATGGTCCGCCCCTAACAGAATTCCCCTGTGTAATGGTATTGGGGAGATCTTGGCGAACATCGCCCGTGCCACCGTTTAGCGACAATGCTGGATCACCCGCATAAGGGAATGATGGTTTGTTCGTGACTTCGTTTGTGGTTGCGTTGACCTCTTTGTTGGTCAAGGGAACATTATCTTGGAATCCCAACGCTTCCTCGTGAAGGATGGATAGTTCAAGATCGATCTTTATTGTCTGAGGATAGAATATTCCTGGCTCTGGATCAAAAAATCCATCATCTATAATCGGATCATATTTGAATCCGCCAATGGTGCACGAGAGACCTGCGGTGGACGCTGGCGCGGTGCCGTCTGCCTCGGTTAGTCCTGGTTTGCATATTAGGTTTCCCATCTTGACCTTGAAGAGAGGACCGGACTTGATGGTGTTCGCTGTGCCGGCACTATCATATGACGGGTACATCATAGAGATAAGATTATTCGCTTTGATTAGGTTCTGTCTCGCTTCGTTTATGTTGGTGGAAACAAGATCAAATGCAACATTCATAACCCTCTCGGTATTCTGGTAAGTTTGAATTGGATCGGGGCGACCAAATACCTGCTCTTTATTGTAGTTGGTAGTAAAGTTGTCGCTGAAATCTGTCAGGAATGCTTTGAAAAATATATCTTTCCCAGAGATGATATGGTGTATCTCAATGAAATAACCTTTTGTTATTGCCAGACCAGTGCTTGGATCATTAAAGACTAAACCATCGCCGCCCTCAAATCCAGGATCTTCTCCGTAAGATAACTCCCTGTAGAGATCTGTTCCTCTATTGAGGTCTTTATAGAAATCCTTCCCTGTTCCTCTATTTGTTGTGGTCGTTGTGGTGTCTCCACCAGTGCCATTACCGTCATCGATCACACTTGCCATAATAATATCTCCTCTTCTCTATATTCTATAACTAGAAAGGAATGGTTTTTTTTGCTTGTATCAATATAGCAGACAACCTACGCTGTCGCTTTCTTTAGGGTGTTGTTTATGGAGTCATATAGCATTTTGTGGACTGGTGATGACACACCTAGAATATCATCGAAAGTAAGTTTAATTTCCATTTGCGTTGGCTCGTTATTCTTTTTCATTTCTTTTGCGAACTCTCTCGCTATCTGTGCTCCAATATTAGATTTGTTGGTGGATGCTGCTGATATCATAGAGGTGCTGTCGTTCTTGATGTCATCAACTGCGGTGCCCAGTGGCGAAACCTCTTCGATGCCAAGTCTCACAGCGGTACCAATCTTTTTCCCGACAGGTCGCATTGGTCCTTGTTCAATCGGACTATTAGAGACTTGTTCCTTAAACAGACCCACGAACCAGTCTCCCCCGAACCCTAGGGTAAATGCATCAACTATGACAGCACCAAGCTGGATGCCCACTTTTTTCAGCTTTTCCATAAATGTGCCTTTACCCGTAATATCTCTAAATATCTGCGGGATTCTCATCACCAGCGCGATGAGGCCGCCGAAAAGCGGACCAGTAAGTCCTTTGAGCAAGAGCTTGCCGGCGCCTTTCAGGAGTTTTCCGCCTCCGCCTTTGAATAGTCCTCCTATCTTGGAAAAAAACCCCTTCTTTCCTGGCATTGGTTCTTTAATCTTGCCCTGTCGCCGCTCCTCCAACTTCTCTCTTGCCAATGCCTTTCTTTGGGGAGTGTTTCTTGGTCCGGCGCCTCTGCCGCTTTTTCCACCTCTTTTGCCAAATAATCCAGGACCGCCCATGGCAGCTGCCATCATATTTGTTCTGATTGCGAAGGAAATACCTTTTAAAGTAAACCACCCAATCAGAACTTTATCCCAATTCTCGATCATCCAGACAATTGGTTCTTTAAACTCCGTAGCGAATTTAAGCGCCATCTCAAGGAAGTCTGCGAGCATATCGCCCATTTTCTTAAAACCTTCCTTCCCGTCCTTGGCGCCGCCGACGATCAATTTCACGAATCCCAGCATTGCTTTTTGAACACGGGGATTCGCGAAGACGGCCGTCAATGCAAGTTTGATTTGTTCTGCCAAACTCACTGTCGCGGTTAGCATTTTTTGATATCTTTTCTGTAGTTCCTGCTCTTTCTTCGCTTTCTTCGCCGCCTTCTTCATTTCTTCGTCTTGATACCCCATCATCATGGCGAACTTATCGCCAGAGATTCCGAGCGTCTCTGAAATCGCTTTGCGCTCTTGGTATCCCATTGTCTCATAGGATTTGCCTTGCGCTTTCAACGACTCTATAACCGCCTTGGTGACCGCCTCTGGTCCTTCCTCGGATTGAAGTCTGAGCATCTCCATGCTGTCGAGCATTGGTCCGCCCACTAAAGCGTTGAGTTGCCCCACTTTGGTGGCGGCGCCCTCGAAAGTATCAAAACCTTCTCCAATGGTCGCAATGTCTGACATCTCTAGTCCGGTAGCCTTGGCCATCGCTGCGATATCGGTAAACTTATCAAGAATTCTGCCACCATACAATGCGAGGGTTCCTGCCATGGCACGGAAATTTGCTCCTATCTGCCCTGGAGTTTGTCCGAGATCCATAGCACTAGATGCTAGACCCTTCATCGCATCCTCTGCTGCTGGCATCGACATACCCATTCCTCTTGTCATGAAGTTCAAAGATTTTCCAGTATCGCTTCCGCTTTGCCCCATTCTTTCGAGTTCTGCGGTCATGCCAATCACCGAACTTCTGGTAGATCCCGATGCATCCGCCATACCAGTCCAGGCACCTGCCAGCGCGCCGCCTGCGCTAGCTACTGCTTCGATATCAATGCCGGCGGCGTAGTTCATGGCGCCGCCAAGATCTTTCGCCATCATCCCAGCGTCACCAGTTGTCTTGCTAAAATCCGCCATCGCTTGTGATGAACGCATCATATATTCAAATGACGCTGTGAATATCATTTTCATCGCGGATGTTATAAGGTTTAATGGGTTGAATACGTCAAGGAATGAACCACCAACCGCCATAAGAGCTTTCGCAGTCCCCTTTATTCTGCCTTCCGCCTTTACAGTATTCTTCCACATCACAAACATGTTCTTGGCGGCGGCGGCAGATTCGTTCTGAGTTATCATCATCTTGCTAGCAATATTGGCGAATGCTTTGGTGGAACTTTCTGCTATTTCTTTCTGGTGGTGAAGACTCTTTTCTTGCTCTTTTAATATTTCAGATTTTTTCTTTAGAACCTTATCTTGTTTTTCTAGCGCTTCCAGTTCCGATTCTTGCGCTTCCGTCTTTATACCGCTTCTTTCTTGCTCAAGTCTTATCTTCTCCTTTGTTTCCGCAATAATTGATCGATCTATATCCAGCGATTCTCGCTTTTTCTCTGCCGCCTCTTTCTCTATTTCGTATTTGTCTGTGGTTGTAGATAGCGCCTTCTCTCCAAAATCCAGCATTTTCTCATAATATTCACTACTGCTCTCATTAAGCTCGTCTTGCTTCTCCTGGAGTTCTTTAATTCGCGTTTCGAGTGCGCGTAGTTTTTGCTCTTCTGTTGCCACTTTTCTTTCTTACCCTTATTGCTTGAATGGCCACTTTACGCCAGTGGTTCTTTCAAACTTTGCGATTGCTGAATTTAATTTTGCTTTGTTTTTGTATGTATGAGGACTGTCCAATCCATTACTCTTCCAGGATTCAAGATATCTCTTTTCTTTCGACATCACATTTGCAAAAGATTTTATTTGAGGTTTGGTTCCCCTGATGCTTATTGGCATTGATCCGCCCCTAAACAAAGCAGGCATCATCCAACGAAGCGCTAACCCGAAAGAAAGAAGGTAAGATTCGCTTACCTCTCCACTCTCATCTCTCATTTTGGTAAAATCAATAACTGTTGGGACCAGATCTCCGTCTTCTGTCTCGTTCACTTTGTTGTCATTCATAGAATAAAGTCCTCCACTAGGTAAATAGTTTTATAACAACAAAAGGCACCCGTGGGTGCCTTCTATTATTTCTTTGATGCCTCTGCTTCGTCTTTTATTTGCTTCGCCAATCTCTCGACGAACCACTCTCGCAGTTTTACAGGCAAATTGTACGCTTCAATGAAGCTCCACCCGCCATAATACTTTAAGATAAAGATCTGCTCGTACACCATCTCTGAGTATTTATGCGTCAGGCCAAAAAAAGTCCGTAGTAACAGGAACCTCCATGTCCTGCTCGTGGTCGCACTCTTCGCAAACGAACTCTTGCGTTAAATCAATATTTGGAGTGACTTGCAACATTACCTTCCTGATAAATCTGGAATCTTGTGCTGGCATGTTTTCAATGAATCTCTCAATTTCCTGCTTGTCGTCAGTGCCAGACACCGAGACAATACACGCCTTAAGGGTGCTAGTTAGCATATTGTCTATCTGCTTTCTCTTTTTTCTCATCTTACGAGAAGCGGACATCCTTCTTTCATCATCGCCATTAATCAATTTTATCTCCGCATCCAATTGAGATTTTGGCAATGTCACAACAAAGGTGCCGTTGCCGGTATCTCGCACGGGAGATCCCACTTCCTCAGTAACCTCTGCTAAGTTGGGCGGTCCTTTGATGTCGGCATCTCGGAGATCAAACGATGTATCTTGCTCTGCATAGCAGTTAGGACATGTCGCCTTGGTTTCGTACAATTCGCCATATGCACTTATTCTCGCCGCAACAAGGATGGCGCTCTTGTCGCCAACAAGAAGGTGCTGGTGACTGATTCTGCCATCCACAATAATATTCTGTAACAGCTTATCGAAGACAACACCTTTCTGTATTAAAGACTGTGATGTCAAAATATCTTCTTCTCTCGCAGTCATCTCCCTGATCTCAATTGATGTTTCGTTGTGAAGCGGATGAGCTGGTGGGTAGTATTTCCCCTCTGATGGCAAATCAACCATTTGCGTGGGGGATACGAAGGATAACCCTCCGCCTTCTGAAGGTGGGTCTATCGCAGCGGAAACATCGGCAGATTCCTTCGCACCAGTCGAAGGTAATCCGAGACGCTGCTCGTTATTTCTTTTTGTCATTTTTACCTCGCTAAATCTTCCTAAGATTTCCTTCTACATTATAAGGCATCTTAGATGAAAATTTAAACATTATTTCTCTCTATAAATCAACTATCACCACGCGGATCATATCCAAGGAGGTTTGATGGGGTAACCATATTAAACCAGTCGAATCTAAGTTCGAGAGAGATCTCTACAAGACCTTCGTTTTCATAGTTCAAGTCACCACCAAAGTCAACACTCTTGATCCAGGCGTTCTTCAGAGTAATCTCCTCTACTGTGTTGCCATCGCCGTCCATCTGAGTAATAACAACAGATGTTAACGCTTTGACTCCCTTCGATTTGCTAATTGTCGAAACATCTGCATTCTGACCGCTGGGGGATGCCCCTGGATTTGCGTTAATGATGTTGTCTGGGAGTCTATACCCCGAAACTTGAATCAGATCATATAGTGCTTGCGTTGAGGATGGGTTCGCAGGGTCTACAAGAGTGAGGGTGATGGGGTCGTATGTCACCCCACCAGGATAATAAAATGTATGATTGATAAACTTATGCTCTGCTTCGCCAATCGTCATCTTTGGTTTAGCAACTCCCTTACACACATAACTAATGTATGACGATAACTCCGGTGCGCCAATACTCACAAGCCAGCGGTGTTGTCTCTTCGGGTCAGATACTGTTGCGTCACTCCAAAATGCCATTTTTTATTTTCTCCTCAGTTCTCAGTTTTGTAACTATAAGTAGTTTTCTATTTCTTTTTTAGTCGTCAAAAGATGCGCCAGATCTCGTCACAATGAAGTCGAGAGCGATAAACTCTAGAGCCTTAGCAGGCTTCAGATAAATCTTAGCATACATGATATTCCGATCAACCAATTCTGGTGTGGTAGTAGTGTCGTCCAAAATAACCTTATAATCAGTCAGACCCAACCGAGTCTTAACGCTCGCGAGGAATGGATCAACTTGCCCCAAGAATCTGTTCCAGGTTGATTGTACATTCTGGTCGAAAACCAATCTGGAAGCGATTCTAGAAACTTCGCGCTTAACAAAGATTAGCATTCGCCTAACATTGATTCTATCGAGTGCCGATTGCGTCACCTGAAGCGTCTTCTGTCCGAAAATCACGATTCCTTCCGATGGGAATTGAGCGATGGGGTTGATGTTGGCCGTGTAGAGATCATCTCTGTTGTCAGAAGTTAGTCTCTGTCGCACGTTAGTCACCGGCACGCCAGCGCTGCCCTCAGTCAGTCCGCCTCTGGTAAACCCAGCGGGGGCGAACCACAACTCACTCTTCGCTTCGCTAGAGGCGAGAGTTCCGAGCACTACCACACTAGGCGGCACCCATAAGGAACCTCCTGTTGTAATGGTGTCGTTAATTTGAACCCATGGATAATAAGCACACCCGTAGCTGTTGTTAATATTTCGCTGGTTCAGTTGATTTATGGTATCTGATACGCTACCAACCCTGTTCGCTGCGCTTTCTGTTGATTCTGTTTCTGGCTGGTATCCACCCGCGAGGTCAATAACCGCCAAGACATCGCCTCGGTTTGCGGCAGTTTCCAAAATCTTTCCAGTGATGGTCGAGTTGGTAATGCCAGGAACCGTCAGAATGTTGCAATCAACAACATCCGGGTCAGCAACCGCATTGATTGCTCGCTCGATTGATGCGAAGGCATAACTCGACTGCGCCGTCTTACCGGACAGTATTCGGTTGGCGAAAGGCTCCCTTTCTAGGATATTCAGACCTTCGAATCCGCCGTTAAGCATTGTAGTAAATTTATTGAATCCCGCTGCCAGTACGGCCTCATACGAAGCGGAGGTAACAAGACCCGATGGAGATGTATACCCTACCGCAGTGAGAGATGTGCCCTCGGCACGCGATCCGGAAGTGTAGGTCGCCTCTGCCGTCGTACTCGACCCAGAAATGTCGTCTAGACTGAAAACCCATGAATAGTTAAGCGATCCAGTGACACCTAGATTGTCTAGATTGTCTGGCTTTCTTTTGACATAATCGGGGATATCCCTTTGTAGTCTGCTGCTGTTAGCAATGTTTGTTACAACACCGAAGTATGCATCTTTTTGATTAATCAAGGTAGCATCGTTGCTGTTCGCTCGCAGAGGTAACTCTGGGAATTCAAACGAAGCGGTGATGGGAAGTTCGGTTCTTACAAACTCGGAACCTCCCATTGAATCTACAATGTCGTCAGTAACGTATGTATCTGGGTCAACGGTCGATCCGCTGATTATTTGGAACGAATCAAACCGCGTTGGTCCGTAAACCCCATAAGGAAGGAACTTCGGATCTGCGGCGCCTGCGCCGACAGAAGAATCCACAATAACCCTTATGTATCGCGATTGATTTACATAATCTCCATATTTTTGATATCGTTTATTTGTGTCATCCCACTCTCGATAGGAATCGCCGATCCTCCGAGCGATATAGTCAGGCGAGTTGGGGTTCAAATTTACATCGCTATAAGTTTCAACTGGTGAAACCCTTGCGTCGGCATCATTTATTCTCCTAATCTGAACTGAGAATGTTCCGTATGGTTGATCTGAGTTCGGGGATGCCTTAATACTCGTAATAGAAATCTTAAGATTTGCTTGTGCCCAGTCTCCGCCTGAAATCGCTTCAAACTTGAAGAGGTTCTGCATATTCAAAGCATTATAGAGAGACGCCGCTCCTAAATCTTGCGAGAAAAACCACCCAGTAGATGCATTGCTAAGTTGCATGTCTTGGATGTTTTGCTGTGCCGATATGCTACCAACATCATCCTTCAGTCCCAAGATAACACCCAAAGAAGAGGAAGCGGTATTTAGTTTGTCGGCGATGTTTCTATCGAAAGTTTCGCCGAGGAAGTAAGTCTTCTGATTGTCGCCGGCAAAAGTGTTAACCAAAGTCGGATTAGTGTTGAAAACGTTTCTAATATAAAGTTTGCTATTTTCGTCGAAGTTGAACACAACCTTATTGGTATCTGTTCCTGACGAGTTTTTCACAAGTGCGGTATATTGATGTGGTGTGGCATCCGATAAGAATACCCCTGCGGTTCCGCTGGCGGTAGTGGTACCGTCCATCAATGTTCCTGTCAGTTCTACAGAACCTTGGGAGCAATAAAAGATTGCTGCCAGGGATCCCGTGGGAGACTCTTCCAGGTTTGACCCGGATTCTACAAGGAACAATCCATATGCGCCTCCGTTGGCGAAACCAGCGTTCATTTCGGATGTGTTCGTTGCCCATCCTGCTCCGCCGTTTAGCGTCGGGTTTGCATCTTCGATACCTGCCAACTTAACAATCGTAGCAGGACTTCTATTTCTCAAATAAGCTTGTGCGGCATACGTTCCGTATGCTGGTGCGGAGACATTGGGTCCGCTTCTCCAGACATCGCTGCTTCCTGCGCCATAAATAGGATTACCAAAAGTCTCAACAAAATCCGCCATCGAACTAACTTGAACCGGCACCATTGATGGTCCCTTTTCCGCTCTAGTGATAATTACTGGTCCTACAGCGTTTGGTAGTTCTGGCAGTTGTGAGTTGTCAATTTCGTCAACAAAAACTCCAGGGGATACAAATTTAAATTTCTGTGCCGTCATGGTTTTCTGTTCTCCTCTTATTATAAAATATACATTGTGTTTTTTAGGCGCTTCTTTTCCTGATGTAAATAGTTTTTAGAATTTCAAAATGCTCTTTTTTATTCTCTATACTTACCCCAGTTATCTGGGTGGGTTGGGTCATCTCCCATTATTACCCTTTCCCTAGAGAACTTAAACTCTACAGCGTTTTCTCTCTCGACGATGTGAGGTTTCTCCTGGTTATTGCCGGATCCAATTAGGTTTCCGAGTACCTTCACTTCAATCGATGTTTGATATATCCTCTCTTCCTCGGCGAGGTCAGCAATATTATTCTCTTGGGAATAGGAGGACTGAAGGAATGCTTCATATCGATGGCCATTTTGGCGCAAAATAAAACTATTAATTCCACCTGTCGCTACCATAAATGGCTGGCTCATTTCGTTAATCTGTTGCTGGTATTCGCCTCTCAAAACAATCTTATACATGGCAGTCACATATACCGGAATAGGGATGGATTTGTGAGTGTATACAATCTTGTCATTCTTCGGACTCACTTTGAAATTTAACTGACCATATGTCTTTTTGGCATCTGCATTCTGAAAATTCTTTGTCTTATTTTGGTTGATCACGTTGGTGAGAGGGATTGAACCTCCACGGTAATCGTTGACTGGAAACACATTCGCCTGAAGCGATCCTTTGAATGACAAATCTTTCTCAACGCTCGTCCTCTCTACTGTTATTATGGGAAAGATAAGTGCGCCTTCTTTATCTCGCAAATTCTTATCCGACTTCGACTGATGGGCTCTTTCTCCTGTCACCCAAATCACTGGTATTTTCATCCACCCGCGATTAGTGTTGGAGAAGACATTCACCCCCTCATTCACCCAGTTAAAAACTGCCGTATCTATCGTCTCCAGGTTTGACGGTTCTAAAATTGTAACTTTTTCATTCTCGTTGTTGTCAGGCATATATCATCTCCCTAGATCTTATAAAATGGACTTGGATACCATGTGCAATCTTCGTTAAAGTACCACTTATTAGAAATAATAAATGGACCGACTGGAGATGGCCCTGCATCCGAAAGGTAGAACTGATATCCGTTGTATTTGCATGGTTCTGCCACAAACTCTTCCAAAGTCCTGTAGTTCAGAGAATCGACTTCTGCCGCAGAAAGGGTTGGCACACATATCTTGCAATCATCTGGTATCGTAAGAACCTCAATGTTGACAATCTTTTCTTGTGCCAATTTAAATTTATCTATTGAAACCTGTGGGAGTGTTGATTCCTCAAACACCCCATCCCTAGCGCGAATACACTTTGCCGCTATCTCCATCTTATGCTCCACCTGACCAAATAGTTCTCGGGGTTGGGATAGTGTTACTATCTCATAAAACAGATTGCCATATAGGACAAAATCGCCTTCCTGAACCTGTAAATCCTGATCTTCCGTCAGTCTTCTTTTATGAAAATTAATGGTGATACTCGATCTCCTATCAATGCCGAGATTTGTAGTGTTTGTCGTGCTTCCCTCCCACGAGATCAAGGCATTTACTTTTATGGGGGATAGGAAATTCTTATGAATCGCCTCGCCATATAGTGGGTGATAGTTTGTGTGCTTCATGCTCACAGGGTAATAAATAATCCCCTGCCCAATGACGCGCTCAATGAGTTCGTCATTAACCTGCTTGACCAAGTTCCTTTCTGCTGCGCCGAGGAACATGGGGGGAGGTGGGTTGGTTGGTTGTTTCCAAGTAATATCTTCTGCCACTGCCTATGCCCTCTATCCTGTAAAAATTATCATTGGAATTTTTGCCTGTAGATTCTCAGTGTTTTCCATCATCTCTGCGTCAGTGGCAATCAACTTATCGTAAGTCATATCATCTAGGACTGTCTTCAGTTCATCTCTCAACGCGGCCTGCTCTTCCTTCGCTTGCGACAAGAGTGCGTCGCCGTTTAGCGTAACAGACTCGCCTGGGATTGGTATTGTCGTAAACTTGTTCCTTATGAGTCCTAGCATTTCCTTACAAAGAGAGAGAGCAAATCTTCGGATCCACTGCTTCCCTATTGAGTTGATGTTGTTGTATGGAATGTTGGCGAACGGGAGGGTGTTCATGTTGTTGATGCCTGAAGCACCCGTATCAAGACCTGCATCATCAAAGAGAGGATCTGTATCTATTGTAAATTCAAACCAAACCTTTGTTACCCAATCTGTACCAGGCACAGGGTATAATCTAATTTTGTTGTTTCTTATCTCATAAGAGTAGTGAGAGGTTCGTGTACTGAGCATATCCTCGTATGCCATCGCTTGGAGTTTGTTTTGCCATACAGGAACTACTTGCCAAGTGCTGTCGTCGGAATATTGCCCATAAGTGCCGAGATTCCCTATTGTGTTTATGCCGCCATAGTATCCGAAGAACCTCCAGAAAGAACGTGGAGATTTATAAAACACCTTTTGGATATTCGCCTTCTTACCCACATCTAAGTTCTCATAAGGTACTCCGCCGGCGGCAGCACTAGACGAGATGATAGACTGTAGGTCGTAATCTTGGACACCATCCACTATATCTATGGAGGCAGAATAGAAAGTCGCGTTGCCGCCTACCTGCGCCTTCTCGGAGGCGGCCGAAGCGAGTGCGTTAGCATATCCCAAATCAAAACGCGGATATCTTAACTCTGCTCCCGTACCGCTCAATTGATTGAGGAGATCTCCTGCCTGTAGTTCTCCGTCGCTGTCGAAGGTGCCGGTTGTTTGACCCATCAGGTTGGATAGAGTATTCTTTGATTGGTGGATATTGACTATATAGGAATATTCTAAAACCGCCTCTTCATAGGCAGCGTATACGTTGTTCGCAGTAAGTTCAATATCGAGTACGTCGCCACCGAGTCTCCGATAAGTGAATGCCACTTGGTCTACTGCGCCTGAAATGAAATCAGCATTGGTATATACGCCGAATGGAAGCGATCCGGTAACATCCGCCTTTACGCCGGTTGATGGTAGTACAATAGCACTTACAGTTGAAGATGGTGATAGAGTAGGGACTGCCACATTATTTCCTCCCAAGGATTACACCTATAAATAGTCAGGGGACAAAAGAAAAGAGCCTCCGAAGAGGCTCTTATCTTTTTTATGTTGTCTCGCTAATCTTAGCCAAGAAGATCAGTCACAACAACAAGTCCGTACATGTCCGGTCGCACCATCTTCTTGGCATACCGAGTCATCACGCCTTTGCGAGGCACGAAGTCTTCAGTACCGAAGATAGTTGGTGTCGTTTGGAGGGGCACATAAGGAGCATACACATATCCACTTTCGAGGAATGAGTTTCCTTTACGTCCAACCAGAACAACATTTCGTGGGAAATAGGGGTCTACATAGACATCCCATTTCTTGGAAAGACTACCGACATTCACAGCACCCGTTGTTCCTCGATCATCATCGTGGGTTACGGTTGCTTTAAAACCAGCAGTAAACTCAAGAAGGTTAGAAACTTCAGGTCCGCAAACCAAGAAGTTCGCTCCACCTCGCAACGTTTTGCGATGGATTTGAGCGGAAACATCATTGATAGTCTCCAACAGTGTCTCATACCATTCAGACACAGTACCCGTGAAATCCGCTCCTAAAAGCGCCTCATTGGCAGATGTGCTAATTGGTTGTCCAGTTGACTTGTTGAGAAACTTTCCAGGTCGTCGTGACCAGTATTGCGTACCAGCAGTCGCTCCCTTGAGAAGATCTTCCAAGATTTCTTGGTCAATCTCAAGAGCGATTTGCTCAGAAAGAATGCTCGTTAGTTCCACTTCAGCATCAAGATTGTGATATGCATTCAAATCTTGACCCAATTCTGGAGTCCACTTCGCTTTCAACTTCTTAGTTTGTGCTGTCACTGCAACACTATCAACCTTGATGTCGATTTCTGGAATATTAACATTGTCTTCCAATCCCCAATCTTGCCGACCCACAACTGAGCCGATTGCTCCGCCCGTGGTGAAATCATCAACAATTGCCCAAGACGCTGCATGAGCCGCAACTCCACCTGCCGGATTCAATTCATCCGGAGTTTCACTACCCGAAGCAGCGATAACAATAAGCAAGTCAGTACCTGCGGTACCACTCAATTGAGTCAATCGTCGAGCTTGGCGGCCTAATCCGGGGGTGACAGTGACAGTAATAAGATCATCCAAGTTAAGCTGATCCATATCGGTGATAGGCACTGTTCCGACATATGCTGCCGTCCCAGAAGCGATATCGGGATCATAACGTAGAATCTCCTCAAGTGCCTTGTCTACGGCATCTGGTCCGCCGACAGTACCCGATAAGAGGTCAGTAACATTGACATTGCCACTTCCCGTTGGAGATGAGTAACCGTTATTCAAGTTGTAGAATGATTTCGAAATATCACCGTCAACAAGAGATACGCCACCAGTAATCTGGTTAGCGACTGCGCCACCACCATATACTGAGTCGCCGAGCTCGTCGCCTAATCGTGCTCGATCCTTGGTAAAGTCCAAGAAGAAGATAAGACCACTAGGTAGACTCATCGGTTGGACTGATACCAAATCATTGGCAATCAATCCTGCGAACACACGTCGCACAATTGGAAATGCAACCGCTGCAAATCCTTCAACATCACCAGCTGACATGCTGGATGATTCGCGAAGAAGTTCCTTCGCTTGGTTTTCTAGTAAACACGCCATGGTGTTCTTTTTGGCCTCGTTTCCAAGTCCCTCTAAAAGTCCAGTCTTTTCCCATTTCTCAACGAGAGAATGACTTTCCCTTTGAAGATCCCTTTCAACGATGCCTTCTGTTAGTTTTTCTAAAATAGACATATTGTTTTTCCTCCTTAAATGATAAGCTAAATGCCTGCAAGTTTCTTCATCCTATTAGAATAGGAATCTGTCTTGCTTTGTTTTTTTTCTGTTCGTTTAAACATTGTAGCGCGATTATTTGATACTACTTCGCTTAGTGATTTTGGACCGTCATCAGATGATGATCCCACTGCGCTTTGAAGGGTTTCAAATACCGCTTTCGCCGTTTCAACAGAATCAGCATCATTAATAGACTCGACAATTTTCATCTTTTGTCGCTCATTCAAGGAGTTGCTACCTAGAATTTGATTCGTATAAATTAATTTCGCATTAGAAAGATTTACACTCTCTAATGTGTGTGAAAGTTTTTCCAGAAGTGTTCTAAATCCCTTGTTTTCTCCAAGGAGTTTATTCTGGTTTTCTTTTAAAGTCGTATTTTCTGAGATGAGGTTCTTGTTTTCTGCAAGAACTTTGGAGTTTTTCTTTGATAATGTAGCATTATCTCGTAACGCCTTCTTCTTGGATTCCCGAAGGGCGATATGCTCTGCTTCCTTCTCGCCGGAATCTTCTTCGAGTGATGCGGCAGCGGTCTGTTTCGCCTCTTCAGACTCTGCATCTTCGGGCATTCCCATGTTATCTGCTTCTCCCACAATATCATCCAACTCGAACATCACTTCATCTTCGTCTTCTTCTAGGGTGATTTCTTCTTCCAGTGCTGGTGGGAGAACCTCTTCTGGTGTTGGTTCTTCTGCGGGGGCACCCATCAAGTTTTGCAAATCATCAAAATCAATCTCAATTGCTTCTTCTTCCTCTGGGCACGGGCATAGTTTTTCGCCATCAGTAGCTGCCAGCGGTATTTGATCCCCGACATCTGGTCCAATCGCTACTTCTTCTTCGCCACCAATTGGGGCGCCCAGATCGAGTTCTTCTTCATCTTGCTCCAGCATATTATCAACTGCCTCTTTAATTTGCCGAGAGTATTTCTCGACGACTGTTGCTTCGGCATTCTTAAGCGCAACTTCTTTTAGCGCATTAGCGTCAATGATTGCTTGTTCTAGCATTTTATTAGACATATTCTTCTCCCTAGAAAATAAAAAGATCTTTCTCCCAGTAAATAGTAACAAACTTCACTAAAATCTATGTTTATTACCTATTATCTGTAATCGTGCCCAAAACTAATCACTCTTACTACTGGCTACCAGAAGCAGAGGCGATAACAGAAGCATGAACATACTCCTCTGAGACAGTATGGGTGGTATTAGCATCGATATGATCCGTCATTCCAGTAGAATCGTCAATTTCAAACGATTCTCCACACGAACAAAGAAATAACATTTTAGTAGCCATTATGGAGCCCTCACAAATTCAAGTGTAATCCACATTCTATTGCCTACACCTTGTGCTGTACCGCTCGTGCCTGTAGATTGGCAGCGAAGGCGAATAACATCAGTGGCGGCAAGTTGAACTAAGAATGTGGCAGATAAACTAGCAGTGTCATCAGTATTATTACGAGTATAACCACTGGCACGGGATGGAACTATTTCGGTAGTATTCTGCTCGACCCAGCCATCACAAGTTCTACGGGCGTTCGCAGTGGTGTCGAAGAAAATACTATAACTTATCCGATAAATACCTGCGGTGTCAATGGTAATGTTCTCGCCCGAACGAGTATAATTAGAGTCTTCAAAGTCGTTCGCATTGAGAACCACCGTTGTCGCACTTGTGGCGATGGTTAGGTTTCCCGTTTGTCTATACTGAGCGATGTTTGCCGTTCCTCCACCAGGGATAGTTATAGTTGCTACTCCTGATCCTCCGTCCGCTGCTGTGACTCCAGCACCTACAAAATTCAAATTGCTGTGTGGGGTGTTTGGAATGTTGGCTCCTTCATCCTCAACAGTAATCGTGGTGCCAGAACCCGCTGGACCTTGAGCACCGTCGCTCCCCGCAGGACCAATAATGCCGTTAGACCCGATAGCATATATGGTCAATCCCACCCCACCTGCAACAGTAGTATAATTGGCAGCTCCACTCGTTACTTGGCCACGAACACGAAGGACATCCGTGGGTGCCAATGTGATAATGGCACTTCGACCAGCAGTGCCATTGTTTTCCGCTCCATGTTCAGTCCAATATACGACCTCTGCGCGGGTTGCGCGAACCTCAGATCCGTTTAATTCAAGCCATAGATCGCAGATCCTGTTATCTCCGCCAGTTTCTCCAAATGTCACATCATATCGAACCACATAAGTACCGCCAGCATTAGCCTGGACAGTAACTTGGTCGCCAGATAGGGCAAATGCCGCCCCAAATGATCCATCGCTATTCTGCCGCACAGTATCAAGTGCTAGTGTCGTAGGAGATGTACCAACATCTGTGGTACCAGAGTCATAAAAGTCGCCATAAAGAGGAAACGTCGAAACAAATGTTTCTCCAACCGCTATTGAACCTGACTGTGTGAAAGTTACACCATTAACTGATAGTATCACGTTGCCGGCAGTGATGTATGCCAGTAACTCACTATCAGATTGGATTTCCATCTCTGATGCATAATCTGTGAGAGTGACTTCACCAGGGGAAGCGGGGAGACTGCCGGAAGGAACAGGCAGCTGCTCAAGTGTCAGCGGGGATCCTGTTTGATTTTTTGCTACAATGACTGTTGACATATTATACCCTCCACTTAATCCTTATCCACCCTAAAACGTTCCTAGTTGTATTCGATCCAGTTTGGTTTTTTACTGCCAATATCTGATCTGCTGTAAAGTTTCCGTTAAGTGTTATATCTTTACCCGTAGCTGCTGACGAAGCAAGGGTTGCTATTCCTGTCCCATTCGCGGTGACTTCAAATGTCGCAGAATCAGTATCGGTTCTCGTATATGAAACTGAAACTATGGTGCCATTAAATTCAGCAGTACGCCCAGAGGCGGAGGAATATGCTCGATTTCCAGGGCCTCTATAGTATGAACCGCCGCCAGTATTTCCGTTTCTACCAAATTCCATCACAGAAGATTCTACTGATAACCATTTTGTTCTTGTGTTATCGTATCTCATCTCCATATCTAGTGCTGTATTATAATACCTGTCCCCATCTGACGGAGCTGGTGCAGTTGGATCTGTTGCCGAACTAGTATAGTGTTGTATTCCATTGTAAGTTCCTGCATTATCAATATCGCCTGTTGCATCTAGAGCACCAGTTAAAATGATATTTGAATTAGAAGTTATTCCATTAACAGTAATGCTGTTTGTTGTGGTGTTACCTCTGCCTGTTACATCATCTAATGTATCGGTTTCTGTAATCGATAATGCTGTTCCGTCACCGATGAACGATCCAGTGAAAGATCCGCTGAAAGTAGATCCGCTTATATTGTTCTCCAATGCTGCTGCACCTTCTGGTGTCGGCAATGAACCCCAAATATAATCAGAGTCTATTATCTGCATTACACCACTATTAGATGCTTTCAGGGTGACAATAATCACATTTCGCGGATCTGCCGCTGATGGGATGACACTCTCAACAAGGTCGTTCCTTACTTCAAACCCTATTAGCACTCTTACTGCACAAACCACCCTGTCGAGGTTATGTGTTACAGTTATAGAACTGGTCGTAGTAAAGTCTTGCGTATATAATGCTACAAATCCACCTGCCATTTTCTTTCTTCCTTCCTTCTATGCTCTAAATATGATGAGCATGGTCTACTACCTTACCATCTGAAAATTTAACACCTTCGATTACAACTGCCCATACAGTAATATCTTGGTTAGGTGTGCCATCATTAGTAAGTTCAAACCTAATCGCTATTATATCATCCTCATAATAAGAACTGATGTCGTATGAATCAAAGTGAGTTTTAATCACCTTACTGTCTAGATTTGCTGCCGGGAGTGTTATTCCATCTGGGATGAGATTCGCCACAATTGCTGATGCTGCCTTTGCGGTGAATGTTTCCGTAGCACTAAAAGATCGTAAAACTGGTTCTTCGCCGCCAGCTGGGTCTGCCACTTCTACCCCGGCGGCTTCAAGAGCTAACAGTGACATCGTTCCAGTTGGGGGAGATGTTTGTGTAGAATTATTTGACAAACTATAAATCAGATTTACTCGCAAAGGGTATGAGGTACATATACCGCCTGGCAATGCGAACTGTGTATAGATAGCATCTCCTGTTTGGTTCAGTAGACTGTTCTTCATGTTGTGGTTCCACCCAGTAACTCCGCCGCCAGAACCGATAGCGGGATTGGCACTGATTACTCCGCCCGTCTCGCCAAAGATGTTGCCTGTTCCAGCGATAGTTTCTCTCCACATCGCCAACCCGTTTGCATTTCTTTGACCGATGCCATTGAAGGTGGCAATGTGTGGCGATAGATTGATGTATTCAAGAGACACAGGGGCAGTAGAACCAGTTGCAACTATTCTTATTCTAGACCAGTACCCCTCAATACCTCTGATTGTTTTTTCTACCCAACTTCCACTAACTGTCGATGCTTCCCCGTATTGAATGTCTTCTTTTATATTGCTTCTCATAAACACATTGTTCGCGTATCGGTGACTGTGTACGACTGAGGTTGCTTGGGCGGGTGTTTCTTCCCATGCCGTTCCGTTCCATACATCGAAAGCATAAGACCCGCTTATATCTCCGACAGATGTTTTGTGTTGAAACCCGTAATGTTTCAAACTTAGATTTGTGGATGAAAATCGATTGCTACACATCAATATGGTAGATCCAGCGGAGGCGGTTTGAAATGTAAATGTAGAACCTGTTAGTGAAGATGCTTCGGTACTGATGTCGATGAAATTACCACCATCAGAGACAGTGGTGGCGGTATCATCAGTTGACAGAAAAGTCACCTTGTCGCCATACTGACCACCTTGACCCATAAGTGTGCTGTTGCCTTTCTCTGGAAACCCGACTCTTAGGTCCGAACCAAGAACACGCAATGCCGCTGTCCTTGTTGTTGAATTCTTTTGGTAGAACTGCATCGCAAAATCAGCATCTAGGGCGGCAGGGGGGAATGAGAATGCTGGTTCAAAAACACCGTTCAAAGAGATGGAACTGGCAGTAGTGAATGTCACCGCAGGGTCCACAAAACCCGTAAATTGTGCCACTTCCACCTTGCCTCCCGCGAGGTCAAAATCTACGCCGTCTTCGGCAAAATAAAATGCGTTTAAGCAATTAAACAAGTTAACATTAAAAACATTGTTTGTTGAAGTGCCGCTCATATACATGGCATTCGTAACATTCGAGTTACCGACATTGAGTGAAATAATCTGGGTTCTGCCTGTTCCTATCGCCTGTATAACATTGTTTACTGTCCCAGCACTTGCTGGCACATGGATAGACTCAAAAGCCATTATCCCACTTCGAACTGTTGCTAAACTATTGACACCGCCGAGATCTAACCTAATCTCCGACCCTATCATCTTGCTGCTGTTGCCAGACCCAGAGTGTTCAATAACAATTCCGTCTCCAAGACCAGAGGCACCATCACCAAAGAATGTCAAGTTACTGATGCCGGATGTCTTTCCTGCTGATCCAGTATATACGACAGATGCCAAGTTAGACCCGGTTGGAACATTGAATGACAGATTATCTATATACGAGTCATCACTGAGTGTCATGATGTTTGATAGAGAAGATGTTGTTCCAATTCGTGTTACTGCCCATCCGCCAATGCCTCTAACAGTTACACCAACAGGAACAGTAAGGTTATTTTCGGGATACTCTCCTGGGAAGACATGTATAGTCTCGCCGTCAACAGAAACCCCAAGAGCTGATGACAAAGTGGTGTAAAAGGTCGATTTGCCAGTGTCGTCTATTAGGGCGACAGTGCCAGAAGCAAGTGTTACTTCTGCTGTTGCTGAACCGTCGTAAGTAAATGCTTCAATGCCGTGGCCACCTGTAAGAGCGTTGGTTACTTTGCCTGCTTCGTCAGCATAAGAAGCAGTTCCAAGAAGGTTGCCAGTTACATCGCCAATCAAATTCCCCAGAACATTGCCTGTAAGATTTCCTACCACGTCACCTAATACATTACCAGTTACATCGCCAGTTAAGTTACCAAGAACATTACCAGTTACATCGCCAGTCAAGTTACCTAGAACGTTACCTGTAAGGTTTCCAACCACATCACCAAGCACGTTGCCAGTTACATCGCCAGTTAGGTTACCAAGCACATTGCCTGTGACATCGCCAACCAAATCACCGCTAAACGAACCAGTTATTGTTTTGTTGGTAAGTGTCTGAACTCCAGTGAGAGTAACAACCGTGCTATCTATCTCCACCGTTGCGGTGGAAGATCCATCATAAGTAAAGGAAGTAATTCCTGTCCCACCGGTAAGTGCGTTGGATACTTTTCCTGCCTCAGTAGCAAAAGATGCGGTTCCTACCAGATCTCCGGTGATATTGCCCAACATATTACCAGTTACATCACCGGTTAGATCGCCGAGAACATTGCCAGTGACATCACCAGTTAAGTTGCCAAGCACATTACCAGTAACGTCTCCTGTGATATCCCCAACAACATTACCAAGAAGATTTCCTGTTACATCGCCAACCAAATCGCCGTTAAACGATCCAGTGATTATCTTGTTGGTAAGAGTTTGAGATCCCGTCAAAGTAACAACAATAGCTTGATCTATTGAAACAGTTGCTACTGATGATCCATCATAAGTAAAAGATGTGATGCCAGTGCCTTCAGATAGGGCGTTTGTTACTTTGCCTGCTTCGGTAGCAAAAGAGGCAGTTCCTATTAGGTCACCATAGAATCCAGAAGCAGATACATTTCCTAGCACATCTAGTGTGCCAGTTATTTCCACTGCTCCTGCTCCTGATCCTGATACTTCCAGCGTTCCGGTAAGTGTTAAAGTGTTAGTACCATAATCAAAGTTTAGATTGTCAGAGCCAGAGAAGGTACTTCCAGAATTGAATTGGATGTTTTGATCTACACCTCCCGGAGTGGCAACAGCTGTCACACCAGTCAATCCAGATCCGTCGCCGGCAAACGAACCAGTAAAAGATCCGGTATGGGATCCACTGAATGTTCCTGAGATAATCTTATTCGTAAGCGTTTGAGATCCAGTGAGAGTCACTATCAGCGATGTGTCAACACCGACATGTGCAGTAGACGATCCATCATATGTGAAAGGCACGATACCATAAGAGGCAGTAAGGGCATTAGATACTTTTGCGGCCTCAGTTGCGAAGGAAGCGGTTCCTACCAGATCTCCGGTGATATTACCCAATACATTACCAGTTACATCGCCAGTTAAGTTGCCAAGCACATTTCCAGTAACGTCTCCCGTAATATCTCCGACAACATTGCCAAGCACATTTCCTGTTACGTCACCAACTAAATCGCCGCTGAAAGATCCGGTGATTATCTTATTCGTAAGTGTCTGAGCACCAGTTAGAGTGACAACGGTGCTGTCTATCGCTACTGTTGCAGTGGAGGATCCATCATAAGTAAAAGTTGTTATACCGGTTCCATCAGATAAAGCATTTGTTACGCTGCTTGCCTCACTCGCTGTGCCAAACAAATCGCCATAGAACCCAGAAGCAGATACGTTTCCTAGCACATCCAGTGTGCCTGTTATTTCGGCGGATCCAGTTATTATAAAAGATCCAGTAATTACTCCGCCGGCACTTGATGTTATGCCGCCCACAACAATATTGTTAGTTGTAGTATTACCCCTAGTTGTTACATCATCAAGAGTGTCTGTTTCAGCGGCAGTAACCCCCGTAAGTCCAGAGCCATCCCCAGCAAATGAACCTGTAAAGGATCCGGTATGAGACCCGCTGAATGTTCCTGAAATTATTTTATTGGTTAATGTCTGTGATCCAGTTAATGTCACTATCAGCGATGTGTCAACTCCGACATGAGCAGTTGATGATCCGTCATATGTAAAGGGGACGATGCCATAAGAAGCGGTAAGGGCATTAGATACTTTTGCGGCCTCATCTGCAAAAGATGCAGTTCCAAGAAGATTACCAGTTACATCACCTACCAGATCGCCTAATACGTTTCCTGTCAAATCACCGACGACATCGCCCAGCAAAGATCCAGTAAATGACTGTGCTTCCACGCCTTCAGTTACATACAGAGTGCCAGTTATCTGTGCGTCGCCAACGTGTGTTCCATCCCACTCTGCCGTGATACCAGTCAGTCCGGATCCATCTCCTGCGAAAGATCCTGTAAAGGAACCAGTGTGCGATCCACTAAAGGTACCTGATATAATTTTGTTTGTGAGTGTCTGAGAGCCAGTCAAGGTAACTATCAGCGATGTGTCAACTTCGACATGAGCAGTAGATGACCCATCATAAGTAAAAGGAACTATACCGTAAGAAGCAGTAAGAGCATTTGACACTTTTGCTGCTTCAGTTGCGAAGGAGGCGGTGCCCAACACATTGCCAGTTACATCCCCTGTTATGTCGCCCAGTAATGATCCAGTAAAAGAAGGTGCCTCAATGGCATCAGTGACATAAAGAGTGCCAGTAATGCTAGCGTCGCCAGTATGCGAACCATCCCATTCTGCCGTGATACCAGTTAGTCCGGATCCGTCGCCAGCAAAAGAACCAGTAAAAGAACCAGTATGCGAACCACTGAAAGTTCCTGAAATAATCTTGTTGGTCAGAGTCTGAGATCCGGTAAGAGTTACTATCACTGTGTCGTCAACAGCCACGTCAGCAGTAGATGATCCATCATAAGTGAAGGGAACGATGCCAAAAGCGCCAGTAAGAGGCGCAGAGACAGTTCCTGTTAGTCCTGTTAGACCTGAACCGTCTCCAATAAAAGACCCAGTAAATGATCCAGTGTGTGATCCACTGAATGTGCCAGAGATAACCTTGTTAGTTAGCGTCTGTGATCCAGTCAGGGTAACTATCAGCGAGGTGTCAACTTCAACGTGCTCTGGTGACGATCCATCATAAGTAAAAGGAACTATACCGTAAGAAGCAGTAAGAGCACTTGTTACCTTAGAAGCTTCAGTTGCGAAAGAAGCGGTGCCTACTAGATCTCCGGTGATATTGCCTAAAACATTTCCTGTTACATCGCCAGTCAAGTTTCCTAGAACATTGCCAGTTACATCACCAGTTAGATCGCCGAGAACATTACCAAGAAGGTTTCCTGTTACGTCGCCAACTAGGTTTCCAAGAACATTGCCCGTCAAATCGCCGACGACATCGCCCAACAAAGATCCGGTAAATGATTGTGCCTCGACTCCTTCTGTCACATATAGGGTGCCAGTTATTTGTGCATCTCCGACATGGGTACCATCCCATTCAGCAGTGACACCCGTCAATCCAGATCCGTCGCCGGCAAAAGAACCCGTGAAGGATCCAGTATGCGAACCACTGAAAGTGCCTGAGACAATTTTGTTTGTAAGAGTCTGTACACCTGTCAGGGTTACTATCACTGTGTCATCAACAGCAACATCAGCGGTAGAGGATCCGTCATATGTGAACGGCACAATACCAAATGCACCGGTCAATGGTTCCGATAAGGAAGCAGTTACACCAGTCAGTCCGGACCCATCGCCAAGAAACGAACCTGTGAAGGAACCAGAGAACGAACCAGTTTTGTTCGTAAGTATTTGTGAACCAGTTAGTGTTACAACAATACTTTGGTCTATCTCTACCGTTGCCAGAGAACTTCCATCATAAGTAAAGTTAGAAATACCAGTACCATCAACCAGAGCATTTGTTACTTTACCTGCTTCGCTGGCAGTTCCAACCAAGTCTCCCAGAAAGGATCCAGTGAAAGATGGTGCCACAACGTTGCCACTTACCAGACCAATTGAGCCAGTAAATTGGTGGAAATCGTCTGCTGAATCTCCAAACTTAGTTGATCCAGAATCGTAGATGATGGAAGATGAAATTATTTGAGTATGGAACTCTCTCGCAGTGAGGGTGTCAGTTATATCTAAATTGCCTGAGATTACACTGTCGCCATTTGAAAGGAAAGATCCTATAGTAATGCTGTTTGCGGTTGTGCTTCCTCTTGATGTTACATCGTCAAGAGTGTCTATAGATGTGACTCCAGTTAGTCCACTTCCATCACCGGCAAAAGAACCAGTAAAAGAACCAGTATGGGATCCACTGAAGGTGCCCGAAATAATCTTGTTAGTGATGGTTTGCGATCCAGTCAAGGTCACAATCACTGTATCGTCAACAGCGATATCCGCAGTAGATGATCCGTCATAAGTAAAGGGAACGATACCAAATGCCCCAGTCAGTGGTTCCAACATGACAGATGCCGTTATGCCAGTCAGTCCAGATCCGTCTCCAAAGAACGATCCCGTAAAAGAACCAGTGTGCGAACCAGAAAAAGAACCTGATATGATTTTGTTTGTGAGCGTCTGGGATCCAGTAAGAGTTACTATCACCGTGTCGTCAACAGCAACATCTGCTGTGGAGGATCCGTCATAAGTAAAGGGAACGATGCCAAAGGCACCAGTAAGTGGTTCCAGCATGACAGAGGCGGTTATGCCAGTCAGTCCTGAACCGTCTCCAATAAACGAACCAGTAAAAGATCCAGTATGAGATCCACTAAAAGAACCTGAGATGATTTTATCTTCAAGTGTCTGCGAACCAGTCAGTGTAACGACGATGCTCTGATCAATTGATACAGTGGCAGGAGAGCTACCATCGTATGTAAAATTTGTTATTCCAGTGCCGTCAGTAAGTGCACTTGATACTTTCGCTGCTTCATCCGCAAAAGATGCAGTGCCTAAAAGATTACCAGTCACATCTCCGACGACATCGCCGAGCAAGGATCCAGTAAAAGATTGTGCTTCCACTCCTTCGGTTACATATAGGGTGCCAGTTATTTGTGCATCACCAACATGAGTGCCATCCCATTCGGCGGTAATACCAGTCAGCCCACTTCCATCTCCGGCGAATGAACCAGTAAAAGACCCAGTGTGAGATCCACTAAAAGAACCTGTTATTATTTTGTTGGTGAGAGTTTGTGATCCTGTCAGGGTTACTATTATTGTATCATCAATAGCAACTTCGGCAGTAGAAGATCCATCATAAGAAAAAGGAACAACCCCAAATGCACCCGTGAGCGCCGCTGAAACGCTGCCTGTTAGTCCTGTTAGTCCCGAACCATCTCCGATAAAAGAACCCGTAAAAGAGCCAGTATGTGATCCTGAGAAGGTTCCAGATATAATCTTGTTAGTTAGAGTTTGTGATCCTGTTAAGGTTACAACAATACTTTCGTCAATTGATACAGTTGCCGGAGAGCTACCGTCATATGTAAAGTCTGTTATTCCTGTGCCATCAGTAAGTTCACTTGATACTTTCGCTGCTTCATCGGAGAAGGAAGATGTTCCTAAAACATTTCCGGTTAAGTCTCCAACAATGTCGCCAAGCAAAGAACCAGTAAATGATTGTGCCTCGACACCTTCCGTCACATATAAAGTGCCTGTTATCTGTGCATCGCCAACATGTGTTCCATCCCACTCAGCAGTTATGCCTGTTAGTCCAGCACCATCGCCGGCGAATGACCCAGTGAATGAGCCGGTGTGGGAACCACTGAATGTGCCGGAAATGATTTTGTTGGTTAATGTTTGTGATCCTGTTAGTGTAACAACGATGCTCTCATCAATCGATACAGTCTCAACAGAAGATCCATCGTAAGTAAATGCCGTGATTCCGGTGCCGTCGCTGAGAGCATTAGTTACTTTTCCTGCTTCTGCGGCATATGCGGCAAAGGATGATGTAGTATTTGGTTGCCAAGAAGCATTACCCGCAGTATCAGTTGTTAGTACATACCCACTTATGAGAGATCCGGAGATATCTAGTTTCAGTGTGCCGGTTACTTGTAGGGCACCCGTAACTTGATGTGAGTGCCCGGATAGTGTTCCCATCCGTGTTGACCCTGAGATGTCCACAGAGTCGCCTGAGACATATAATGCTTTCTTGCTTAGGTTGGTGTCCACTCGCAGGGCATTTGACGACCCAGAGATGTTGACGACGCCTAGGGCGTATGTGAACTGTCCTTTGGAATCTTTGTCTTCTAAGAAGTATGATTTTCTCTCTGCTGCCGTTAGCACATCTGCTTGCTTTAAAACCCAAGAACCCGTAAGTGTGGTCTGTGTGGGAATTTCATACCCAAGACCGCCGTAAACGAACAGTTCCTGTCGTCCTACATCGTACTCTGTTATATTTCGGACTATTTGCGATGATGCACCGGCAGGAGTAGGTGTGCCTACCTCGGCAGTTATGTCTGTCCAGACTGCTCCGTCGTATTTCAGAAGCTGTACAGAACTATTTGCCCCATATAGAATTACAGTCTTTTGTAGCGGGTCGTATGTAAATGCTATGTCTCCGATGCCCAGCACAGGCAAAGTGCTTGGAAGGATCTGTGTCCAAGTTGTCCCGTTATATTCCCAAGTCTCTTGTGTTGCTCCGGAAGTGGTAGTGCCTCCTGCCAAGACAGTTATGTTTCTGCTCTCGTCGTATGCCATCCCGGCGCCGAAACGGGCAGCAGGAGAAGTGGCAGGAGATAGGAGTGTCCAATCCGTGCCGTCGTATTCCCAAGTTTCATTGTTTGGTGTTGTGGGACCAAAGGTTGCTCCACCAAACATAATAACTTTCTTTTGTACCTTGTCATACACCAAAGAAGCTAGTGTTCTAGAAGATGGAGTAGTGGCGGTTACTATCTGTGTCCAGGTTGTTCCATCATATTCCCAAGTCTCGGCAAAAGAAGTGCCGCCCGTATTACCGCCGAAAAGAACAAAAACTTTTCTATCTGGATCGTACACCATAGACTGTAGAAGTCCACGACGGGCAGAAGGAGATGTGGCAGGGAATTTCTGATTCCACTGTTGTCCATCCCATTCCCAAGTTTGAGACTGAGCAACGCCTGCGGATGTGGCACCACCAAATGCAACAATGACTTCTCTGTCTGGATCGTATGCATTGGCAATATCAATTACTGCCGTTGGGCGAGTAGTTGGGTGCTTCTGTGTCCAAGAGTAGTTGGCGGGACCAAAGAGTTCGGTACTTCCCGTTACGCGCAAAGTGCTATAAGTGCTACTGGCGCTGAACTCTAAATCTGCGCTAGCGGTAAAGTCATTATTGAGATTATATTGTACTTGGTAGTCGTCGCCACCTGGCAATTGTGACGAGCTAGCGCTGAATCTCCAGGATGCATTTCCATCAGCATCAGACACCAACATATACCCGTCAGCGGTGCCAGAAATATCAAGTCTTAGGGTGCCAGTTAGGTCTAAGGCACCAGTTATTTGGTGGAGAGAGGAGGTGTATCCGAACCCTTGTCTGGAGGATCCGTCCTCTAAAAATCGGAAGGTTACATCAGTAGCACTACCGCTCTTATATACTGCTATACCTTTTTTGACCATTATGAAATATTTCCTGAGTTATATACTTTCATAAATAGTTTACAAAAGGGGAAACTAAACATTATTTCACTACGATGATGTTGGCATTTACTATTTTCAAGGATGCTCTGCCGCTAGCACTGAAGAGGGTCATAATCGCCCCCCCTTTATTCAGTCAGACCTGAACCAGTTAAGACATACATTTGATCTGTCGATACTGTGGTTAGTTCCGCGAATATCTCATATGTGGTGCCCGCCACGCTTGATACAAAAATTTCTTTACACTTAGCATTAAAAGTAAACCGACTCAATGGCAGAGTGGCGCCGGCGGGTTCTAGGGTGATGAAATGAAATCCATCAACAACATTGCCAGAACCAGAAGCGTTATAGTGAACCCTCATAGCAGCTGCTCCGGTATTGATGACTGTCACCGCTTTTGTGACAAAGGGGAAAGATATTCCGTCTTCTTCGCTGGCCGCGAGCGTTGCGCCAGTTACAAAGGGAATTCCCGATACCGCATATGCTGCCTGGTTGCCGATGCCGTTTCTATAGGTTACTGGTGTGCTCATAATATTTTACTCCAAAAATAAATAGTCTTTTCCATTACTAAATGGTGCCTTTTTCTTTTGCTTTTCGCTTTTTATGTTCAGCGATCTGTCTTTTCTTCGCTAACCTCTTCTTGGTGGAGGGCTTTACATAATACCTCCTGCCGATAACTTCCTCAATTATGCCCGCTTTCTTTACCTTCTTGATAAATCTCTGCACCAACTTCTCCGGATCTCCACCTCTATCATTTATCACAACAGTCATTTCATTCTCCTATATTAGTTTTGACCAGTTCGCATTCGCAATGGAACTAATGTCAATCCCAGAATCACTCGGGTCTGTATCTTTTAGGGGATTTGCGCTCGCTCCGGAACCAGCATCCGCCATCATTGGTTTAACACCCTCGAATACATTGACGCCGCCATAAGAATCTTTGCCGATGGCACTCATTAGTTTCTCTCTCGTTTCTACGAGTTTGTTAGAAATCTCTTTATCTTTCTTGGGAGCGGATCGCTTTTGGGGTGGAGGCGCTACTTTGCTTTCCGTCACCATCGCGGGCCTATCTAATCCTTTCACAACTTCTGATATCACAGACGACAAAAGTCCGCTTTCAAGAAGTATCTGTTGAACACTCTCTTGTATACATTCTTGAACTATTGGTTTTATCATTTCTTTTAGTTCACTCTTTTTCATATATCACCTTTCTTCCATTTCTCTTTGCTTCTCAGACATGGCGACCCACATATTTGCTAAAACCTTAAGTTGGTCGGTGCCGATTCCGGTGAATCTGCCTTGCTGCGCTCGTTCCAATAAATCACCACACTTTCTAACTAAATCATTTTGCAAACCAGTATAAGTGTATGTCGCCAATCCCTCGGGATGCACCTCTTCGGTGTTCCATTCATCAACCACCTCTTTTACAATTTCTTTTAGTTCGCTCTTTTTCATTGCTATTCCTTTTCTTCTTGCATTGCGCCGAAGTCTCTCTTGCCCTTCTTTGCAAACCTATCCGCCATATTAAGTTCTGGACCTTCGCCCTGATTGTCATCATACACATCGAGCATAACATCCTCTAGATCCATCCCGTCTGGCGATCCTTCTCTGAAAATATCAGTAGCGGCGCCTATCACTTGCAGAATCTCTTCGCGACTCGCCCCTCGGGGGGCACCCCGAGATTTATAATAAACAGCAACTTCGGTTGCTAACTCGTGCATAAGTTTGTTGAATTCTTCTAGTTTGGAATCAAACGGCCTGTCTAGATCATCATCGTAGTATTCTTGTATCACTTCTTTAATGACGTATTTCAATTCGCCTTTTGTTATCTTCATTGTTATTTCCTCGTTATATCGTTTAGTAGTCGGTTTATTCTATCCGCTTTTGAGAAAGTGTTTCCGCTTCCTTCCATAACTCTTGTCGCCATATATGCGTTTGGCGTAGATGGTTCAGAAACAAAATCAAAACAGATTAGTTGAAAGTCATCTTCAACAATAGTGTCGCCATTGCTTTCTCTGACGCTGCCGAGTCCTCGCGATGATATACCCAGCTTAACACCATTCTTAATAAGTGCCTGAAGTATTTTTCCACTAGGAGTATCAAGTATCTTTACTTTACCCAGCACGGTGTCGCCATCCCACCAAGTGTGTGTTACTATGTGAGAGGCGTTCTTGAGATTAATGACGCTATCTTCTGGATGGTCTAATTCCCCCAGTGCTCTATTATCCTTTATACATTTTTGATAGTTATCTATCTCTCGGCGGAGAACGCCTTCTGGGTATACTCTGCCATTGCCATTCCTGGTATTGGCCTTTTGCAAGATACCCGTCATAATAACCATACCCTCGGCGACTTGCTTCTTCTCTTCCTCGGTTAGGAGATCTTGGCAAACGCCTCCAGGACACAATTCATAATATTCTCTCAATAAAACTTTAGACATTTTTTACCCTCAAACTAAGTAGTGCACAGACATCCCCAAATTCCATTGCGCACAATCCAAAAATGCGGGCGCAACCCGCACGGTTCACTTGCCCTTGCAACAATGACGTACCACTGGAAGAAACCATTTAATGGAAACCAAAGACATCTAATCCTCCTTTGCACTGTTGATTCGTACATTTGCACCGTAGTCATCAACCATCATGCTTAAAATATAAGTAGTTCCAGAACTCAAACATCCGTAGAGAAAACATCCCAAATAAATGTTATTCCACATCTGAAGTCCGCTATACCAGAACATCAAGAAAACAACCCAACCCACATGGAACCCCATACAGAGCGGGCAATGAAACAGTTTTCCGAAACCACGCAAGAATTCTGGATTTGGTCGTACCTTATCAAAGATAGATCCATAAACAATTATCTGTGTCATTCCGTAACAAACTAGAATGAAATATAATAGTTCCATCAAAACCCCGAACCTAAATAATTTCTGACGTTATATGGTTGAATGCTTCCTTTCTC
>Ga0233439_10000406_pt1 | contig 66016 bp, 66 predicted proteins | sample SI_123_September_6_FD_182713 | JGI IMG/M metagenome (GOLD analysis project Ga0233439, IMG submission 182713) | Seawater microbial communities from Saanich Inlet, British Columbia, Canada - SI_123_September2016_100_MG | ecosystem: Environmental > Aquatic > Marine > Inlet | place: Canada: British... | reverse complement strand
GGAACACCTGACCTTGCCCGACCCCGTGTGGCGCAACCTCAACTATGGCTGGGCGCTCGGTTTCTTTTTCGCCGGCGCGCTCAATCTTGTCGTCGCTTACACCTACAGTACTGACATCTGGGTCACCTATAAACTGATTGGCGGCTTCGCCATTACTCTTAGCTACATGGTCATCACCATGGTGTACCTCGTTAAAGGCGGCTATATCAGCGACGCCGACGAAACACCTGCGGAATCAAAAGACTAGATACGGAGAACTAATAATGCTTTACGCCATCATCAGCGAAGACATCAGCAACAGCCTTGAGAAACGCAAAAGTGCCAGACCGGCTCATCTGGAACGGATCCAGGACCTGGTAGACGAAGGCAGAATTATCGTTGCGGGACCTCATCCCGCCGTCGATACAGAGGATCCCGGTGAAGCAGGCTTTACGGGCAGTCTGGTGGTTGCCGAATTCAGCAGCCTGGAAGAGGCCCAAACCTGGGCGAATGCAGACCCTTATGTGGCTGCCGGAGTTTACGCCCGGGTAACCGTTAAGCCTTTCAAAAAAGTTCTTCCCTGAGATGTTGCCAAGGCTCACCTTCATCAGGGTATTTCCGATCAATTTGTTGATGGGCTATCTGTTGGCAGGCTATCTATTGGTCGCCTATCTATTGGTCGGTACGGCATTACTGGCTGTCAGCCAGTTCTCGTTTGCTGACGAGGTTTACATACGCGACACTCTTTACGTGCCCCTGCGCGGCGGCGAGTCAATCCAGCACAAGATCATTCATCGCGGCATTAAGAGCGGCACACCACTCGAACGCCTGCAAATCAATGAACAAACCGGCTTTACGCGAGTACGGACAGCTGATGGCCTTGAAGGCTGGCTGCAGACCCAATACCTGGTCGACGAGCCCATCGCCAGTACGCAACTAGATGAAATGAAATCCGAGATGCGATCACTCGATACACAACACCAGCAGACATTGCTCAGCCTGAAAGAGACCAGAGAAGCAAAAGAAACCCTGACCAGGGAACAGGAAAACCTGGCGGACCAGAATGTCCGCCTGGTTGAAGACCTGGCAACAATTACCACACTTTCAGGCAACGTTATTGCCATCGATGAACAAAACAAACAACTGAGTGAAGAACGAGATGTCTTGCTCCAACAGATCAACGACCTGAACGAATTAACCGACGCTCTTTCGGATGATCGCGCGCAGCAATGGTTCCTTCGCGGAGCCGGCGCGGTGTTGATTGGACTTCTGTTTGGATTCTGGCTCGGCCGAAGGGTTTATCACAAACGTTATAACGGTGGTTGGGTATGAGTACTGTCCTGTCGGTCAACTTGAACAAGATTGCACTGCTTCGGAATTCGCGGCAAACAACCATACCCAGTGTTGTTGAAGCAGCAGTGACCTGCATCAAAGCAGGCGCGCAAGGCATTACGGTTCATCCAAGACCCGATATGCGCCATATCCGCCCTTCCGATGTCTACGACCTTGCGGAGTTGCTCAGCGGGCCTGACTACTCGGACATCGAATTCAACATTGAAGGCAATCCCTACGCAGGGCCCGAAGAAAACGGCTATCCCGGTTTTATGACGCTGGTTGACGCGGTAAAACCTGACCAGTGCACACTGGTACCTGATGACCCAATCCAGCTGACCTCGGATCACGGATGGAATCTCACCGGGGAATCCAATCGCCTCAAACCGCTTGTGGCAAAACTCAAGGCCGACAACATACGGGTCAGCTGCTTTATGGACCCGGACCATGAGCAACTCAGGCTGGCAAGCCATTTGGGTACGGATCGCGTTGAGTTCTATACCGGACCCTATGCAGACCAATACAGCTCGCCCGAGGCGAATAGCATCCTGCAAACCTTCATCGACGCAGGGACCCTGGCTGTATCACTTGGGCTTGGCATCAACGCCGGGCATGACCTGAACCAGGATAACCTCGCCAGGTTCTGCCGTGAGGTTCCTGAAGTAGCAGAGGTCTCTATAGGACACGCAATCATTACCGATGCGTTGTGGGTAGGCCTATCTGAAACCGTCTCCAGGTATCGAGAAATCCTGAATTCCATCGCTTAAATGCATCCAGCCGCAAGTCTTGATATTTCCCTTCCCACTGTGAATCAGTATGATGTGCGCTCCAAAGCTAACCCCCAAGATCATCATGCCCATTATAAAAAAAATCGCCATCTCCATTGTCATTGGCCTCATTGCATACGTTATTAGTGAATTAACCCTAAAAGATGGCATCCAGATTCCTGGCACCGTGCCGGAAATCAGCCTGCTTCTTCTGTTTATCGCCACATCGTTTGCTTCCCAACTCATAGGCGGCGGCAGCTCCAGTGAAAGTGAAAGTGAAAGTGAAAGCAGCTATAGCTCATCCGACCGCGAGACAGGCACCGTAAAGTGGTTCAACGTTCGAAAAGGCTACGGATTTATTACCCGGGATGCAGGCGATGACGTCTTTGTCCACTTCCGTAACATTGAAGGCTCGGGTCGTCGCGCCATCGAAGAAGGACAACGTGTTTCATTCGTCGTCACCGACGGGGACAAGGGTTTGCAGGCGGACGAGGTCTCACCCGCCTAGGAGGCGCGCCCACAATGCCTGACATTATGCTGCTTGGCGTTGAGAAACAGGTATTGTCACTGGAAATTGACGAAAACCCTGCGGACAATTTCCCCTGTATGCCAAGCGAAGGCATAGACTCCGAAATGAGAGTTTTGCTTTATGCATTGCTGATGGGTATCTTCTTTGACGAAGCTCAATCCATGGAACAGCTGGTGCTGGAATATGGCCCCGAAGGCCCCTGGGTCTTCAAGCTGGACTTCACCATCACCGAACGGCTGGCTGAAGTCGAAGAAGACGACATCGATGGCATCGCACTCAACTGGTCGCAAACTGGCGAAATGTCAGCACTGAATATGGAAGCCAGTGATTTACAGGAAGTACTCGCCAGGTTCCTGTTTAACCTGGTTCATTTCTGTATGCTGGTTCGACAGGAAGAGGTTCTCTCGGTCTTCATCTATTCCGAATGAGCAAGCAGCGCACCGTCTATTCAACTGATCTGGGACAACTCTGCCCTGATTGCAGACAACCCGTGAAATCATGCCAATGCCAACCCCTTCAACCGGATGGTGATGGTATCGTTCGACTCCAGCGACAAACCAAGGGGCGAAATGGCAAGCCCGTTACGCTCATCACCGGTGTGCCATTGTCGGCACCGGAACTCAAAAAACTCGCCGGCGAACTGAAAAGAAAATGCGGCGTGGGCGGCTCGGTCGAAGGCGCCAGCATCCTGATCCAGGGAGACAAACGACCTCTTCTTAAAGAACTGCTTGAGCAGCGCGGTTTCGCCGTGAAGCTGGCGGGGGGCTGAATGGGCCTGTTAATTTCCCTCGAAACATTAGCTCTGGAAACAGGGGCTCTGGAAACATCAGCCAGCGACAGCCGCGCTATGGTGTTCGACTGCAGATCCCACCTGGGCAACCTGACCCAGGGTAAAAAAGATTTCGACGCTGGACACATACCCGGAGCACAACACGCGGACCTGGACCAGCACCTGTCCGCCGCGCCGGGCGCCGGGGGCAGGCATCCCCTGCCTGAAAGAGAAGTTCTCGCTGACCAGTTTCAGCAGTGGGGAATCAACCCCGCAACACGAATCATTTGTTACGACCAGAATAACGGCGCCTTTGCTGCCCGGCTCTGGTGGCTTTGCCGCTGGCTGGGTCATGACGAAGTCTTTGTCCTGGACGGTGGTCTGGATGGCTGGATTCAGCAAGGACACCCGGTTTCAACCGTCCAGTCGACCTTCCCACAAGGTCACTTTGCCTTAAAGCCTGAGCTGACAAACATCTGCCACGTTGCAGACGTCCTGGGGTCATCGAACACGCTTCTCGATGCACGCGACAGCGCAAGATATCGCGGCGAGATTGAACCGATAGATCCGGTTGCCGGTCATATTCCTGGCGCTATTTCCGTACCATTTTCTGACAACCTATCAGAGGGTTACTTCAAGCCCGCGTCGGTACTGAAGCAACGATTTGAAAACCTCGACCTGGCACCGGACTCGCCCCTGGTGTGTTACTGCGGCTCAGGTGTCACTGCCATTCATAATGTGCTGGCGCTTCTCATCGCCGGTTATCCTGAACCTGCTTTGTATGCCGGTTCGTGGAGTGAATGGATCACGGATCCTGATCGACCGATTGAAACCGCATAAAGATGGCTGACAGTTACTTCGTTGACCCCGCGGAACTTGCATGGCATGACGAAACCCCTTTTTCCGAGACTTATCAGGACATTTACTGGAGCAGCCATGCTGACTCTCCGCTGAGCGAGAAACAGGCCGTGTTCGTTGACCCTGTCCGCACTATGGCCCGACAGTGCAAACCTGGATCAACGATAACGGTGTGCGAACTGGGATTCGGTTTCGGGATCAACTGTTTGCTGACGGCAGATATGTGGCGCGACCTGCCGCCAGACCGTCGTCTTAATTTCATTTCAATCGAGAAGCATCCGGTCAGCAAGCAGGATCTGGCCCAGCTGCTGTCAAAGTTTGAATTTTCATCACACGAACCCCTGCTGGCACAATACCCTCCCCATTACCGCGGCCAGCATGTCATCTGGCTCTCAAACAATGTACGCCTGCTACTGATATTCGACGATATAGACGATGCGCTCGGTAATCTAGATGCCCAGGTGGACCTATGGTTGCTGGACGGTTTTGCGCCGTCAAAGAACCAGGCCATGTGGCAGCCCGCACTCTATCGAAAAATGTTTTCCCGCAGCCGTCACGGTGCACAAGTTGCGACCTATTCTGCGGCAGGCGTTGTCCGGCGAGGTCTTGAATACGCCGGATTCACAACCCGAAAAATCGACGGGTTCGGCAGGAAAAACGAAATGCTGAGCGCAAAGCGGCCCGGTACCTGGCAGCCATTGGAATCCTGCAGAGACTCCATCACTATCATCGGCGCTGGCCTTGCGGGGATTTTTTGCGCAGAAGCCTTAACCCGGCGCGGTATCGAGTTTCAGATCATCGATGGCGGCGATCCGGGACCTTCGACCATCCCGCAGCTAGCCGTTATGCCCCAGCTAGCCCTTGCCAGCGAACCCCGCTACCGGTTCTCGTTCGCCGCCTGTCACTACATGCAATCCGCGACCGGTTATTACAAAACAGGCGTACACCGCTGGGGCCAGAATGATGACGAGATAACGCGACTGCAACAGATTGCCGCACAATTTCCAGATGAGATTATTGAATTCCTGGATAACAGGATGGTCATGCACGAGGCTGGCTGGCTGGCGTTCGAGGAAACCAAACGATCAATAATCGACCAGTCTACCCGCGCGCAAATAGGCAGTATCCGGCACGGCGGGCAGTGGCAATGTCTTGAAGGTGATAACGTCATCTCCAGTTCAGACCATTTGATACTGGCCACCGGGTTCAACAGGGAATTGCTGCCTAATGAGCTGGAAGTCAGGGCGATCGGCGGCCACGCAGTATCGGTCAAAACCGGTGGCTTATCCCGGATCATCAACAACGATGTAACTGTGTTCCCCACCTACGAAGGACGCTCAATTATCAGTGGTACCTACGAGCGCGAGGCGGATGCCTCTGTTAACTGGTCTTCAATCAGCGAGTTGATCCAGGCCGCGGCGAAGCTGGTTGAATTTGACGAGAGTTCCGCAGAGCCCTGGCATGGTATTCGTGCCGCTGCCCGGGACAGGTTCCCCATCGTCGGACAGGCACCGGATTGGCAAAAACTGCATGAATTCAACCGGCTGTCAGCGATTAATGAATACCAGGATGGTCTTCATTACTGCACTGCCTTTGGATCGCGGGGTGCAACACATGCCCGGCTCGCAGCAGAGCACCTGGTCAGCAAAATACTCGGGGAACCTGCAGCACTCGGCCTTAAGGAACAAAGACTGATGTCCCCTGCACGGTTTGCGATAAGAAATCGTAAAGCTGACGAATAAGTATCCGCGGCTAGCCTTCAAACACCCGCACGTTGATCACACCATCGATAGCAAGAATCTCTTCGAGCAGATCCTCAGACGGCTCTGTCTGGATGTCGATCAGGTTGTAGGCGACGTCTTCACGACTCTTGTTCAACATGTCGACAACGTTGATATCCCTGTCCGCAAGAATTGAAAGAACGCTACCCAGTATTCGGGGAACATTCCTGTTGGCCATGGCTATCCGGTAACAACCGGCCGTTCGCTCCAGACTTACCGAGGGGAAGTTCACAGAGTTCTTGATATTCCCGTTCTCGAGAAAATCCCTGACCTGGTCGGCGACCATCATGGCGCAGTTTTCTTCGGCTTCTTCTGTGCTTGCCCCCAGGTGAGGCGTTGAAACCACGCCAGGCTTGCCAATCAGCCCGGGGGTCGGGAAGTCAGAGATGTACTGGGAAATTCTCCCGGAATCGAGAGCCTCTGAAATATCGTCCTTGTTGACGATTTCCTCTCTTGCAAAATTAAGGAGTACTGCACCGTCTCTGAACTGGGACAGGGCTTCTGAATTAATCATGCCGCGGGTGGCATCGATTGCAGGCACATGCAGGCTGATGATGTCTGAACGACTAAACAACATTTGCAGGCTTTCCATCTTCTCAACCCTGCTGGAAAGTCTCCAAGCGGCTTCGACTGACAGCACAGGATCATATCCCACCACATTCATCTCCATCTGGAGCGCCATATCCGCCACCATGGATCCGATAGCACCCAGCCCAAGCACACCCAGGGTCTTACCTTTCAGTTCGCGTCCCTTGTATTGCTTCTTACTGCTTTCAACCAGCTTGTTGAGTTCAGCCTTGTCGCTATGTTCGCCCAGGGAGTTCACATATTCGATGCCAGGAATAATGCCGCGACACGATAGCAGCAGGCCGACCATCACCAGCTCTTTCACGGCATTCGCATTGGCACCGGGCGTGTTGAACACAACAATGCCCTTGTCGGTGTAATCCGCAACCGGAATGTTATTAACACCAGCACCGGCTCGCCCAACTGCTCGCAGAGACGGCACTGCGTCGTCGTCGGTCAGCTGTTGGCTTCGAACCAGAATGACTTCAGGATCAGTGATGGCATCCCCGAGCTCGTAGTGATCAGCAGGAAATCTGCTCAACCCTTTCTCGGAGATATTGTTGATAGTTCGAATCTTGTGCATGGGGATCCTGTGAAAAAGGGCGCATTCTACACGGGCCAGAAAATTTAGGTGAGCTTAATTTTCAAGCACATTATTAGTGCTGCTCACGCGCCCTAAAGCAAGCTTATACCACCACTCACCAGATCGTGGAGCCAGTAGAGCGCGCCATACAGGGCAAAACCGGCGATCAAACCCACCCAGTTAATGTCATCCGGCATAAACCTCAATCGACCGCTGACCAGCGCTACAAATGGCATCATGGACGTTTTCTCCATGAAAGCTTGCCATTTGGGGTCGGTTTCCCGTCTGCGCCTTTGGTCCATCGATAGCATCCCAAAGAAGGACAGAAGCACAAAGGTTCCAAAAAAGAGGATTGAAGCGGTATCACCATTAGCCAACAGGTGACCGCAGGCGAACAGCAAGATCCCCCATTGAACCGGGTGACGCGTTATCTTCAACAGGCCGGAAACTTCATTATCCAGCGCCTGTTCACTCATGACCGCCGTCGGGTTTTTTACCAGGGCCCCCATGACGATCGTCACCAGGGAAAGCAACATTAAAACCTTCGCGACCTTATAGGCGGTGATACTCGGGTACCAGTTAAAATCCGTGTGAGGCACCTGCGCATAGCCATAAATCATGACGCCAAGTGAACCGAAGGAAAGTAACGAATAGACCCCAAGGTAGGCAGACTCACCCAGGGAGTTTCGCAGCACCGAGCGGAGCGGCGTACCTGAAATGCCCAGGTGTGTCACAAGAAAGACAAGACAAGCTACTATTAACAGTTCCATGGAAAGCCCCATCGGTTGACGAAAAACTATCTTAGCAGTTTGTATCGATCCGCTACATTCTGGACACCGGACCAGCATTACCACCCAACCCGGCTATTTAGATTTCGTCCGCTTTGCCTCTTAGCCAAATCGCGATAATAATCAGAACACCACCCACCACCACCGCTGATAACATCTGCAGGCTTAGCAGCAGATTCACGATATTGTCTGCCACTGACTGCTCCATATTTAAAAAACTGATTGGAATCATATGGTCCCACATCCAGCTAGCAAACAGTGGCTGATCGACCACAACCCGCTCGACAATCGTCATCGCCAACGGCACGCCCACCACCCAAACGAGGGGCACACTTTTAGCATAGGCTGACACGGCGATCAGCCAGCCGAAAAACGGCAACGCCCAAAGGCTATAGAACAGCAGCGCGCCTAAATACTGAATCCAATTCGACAAAAGTGAAGCGGGTCCCCAGACCGTCTCGAGCATCGAAATTTCGGTCCCTAGCGTGGCGATACTCAACATCACCATCGCCGCAAGCTGCAATAGCGCGACACCCAAAAGGTAAACAAGAGGAACCAACCACAAGCCTGTGACCAGTTTAGAGATGACTGTCATCGCATCCGACACGGGCATCGATTTCCAGAAGAAGATACTGCGATCACGACGATCGCTATACAAAGAATCCAACAGATAGAACACCATGACAAACCAGAGGATACCCATTAAAGGCCCCCCCAGCGTCTGCAAGCCAGTGTTAATATACTGGACGCGTTCTTCGGTAGAGCGTCCCTCAAGCTGATACAAAGCAAACGCGTAGATATTGTCTGCCTGCATCGAATCGTTAAAGAACTCCATGTCCTGACTACTCTGAATTTCAACATTCAAATCGACAGAACTTGTTGCTGAGACTAACAGGGTGAGAAGCATCATTAGCAGCAAAAACCCTGTGGTTATTGCGGGCAGCAAGACGAATGTATTCCGGTTTTCCCAAAATTCACGACGGATTAAAATGGATAGTTGATTCATCTACTTCTCCTTCTAGCGGTGCATCTTTGCAACAAAAAGGTCAGCCACACTCGGCGCGTGTAGTTCACCCAGGTTTGTCAGTTCTTCTCTGGGGACGTTCTCGAAGATCATGGCTTTTTGGCCAAGAATGTCACGACTATGGATAGGGGACAGCGCATTCGCTTGCTGTAGTTTATTCGGTGGCACGAGTACCTCACTATAGATTTCATCTATCTCATCCATCGGGCAATCAAGCACAATCCGCCCTCCGTTGATAAACAACAAATGGGTCAGCAGGGATTCGATTTCCTCAACCTGGTGGGTACTGATGATGATGCTGGTTTCATTGTCAAAGTAGTCGTTGAGCAAACGCTCGTAAAATGCCTTTCGAAAAAGGATATCCAGGCCCAGTGTCGGTTCATCGAGCACGAGCAGATCGACTTCGATCGCCATGACCAGCGCCAGGTGCAGCTGGGTCACCATGCCTTTGCTCAGCTCTTTTACCTTACTGCGCTTTGAAATTTTAGTTTCTGCGAGCATGACTTCGGCGCGGACTCGATTAAAGCGAGGATGAACACCTTGAATATAGTCCAGCGCGTCGGACACCCTGAGCCATCGTGGCAGGACACCCACATCTGCGATAAAACAAACCCGCTCCATAATTTTGTGGCGTCCACTTCTGGGGTCCTCCCCAAGCACCCTCATCTCACCGTCAAAACCGGTCAGTCCCAAAATAGATTTGAGCGTTGTGGTTTTCCCTGCGCCATTGGGCCCGATCAAACCGACGATCGACCCCGGTGATATATTGAAACTCACGTCATCAAGGGCCGCAAAATCACCAAAGTGTTTGGATACATTTCGTACTTCAACGATTTCGCTCATGACTGCTCCTGCAATAAATCTTTAAGTGTAAAACCCAGCCGTTGCGCACGATCCTGGAATTCAGGTAATTCGGAATCGATAAAAACCCGCCGTTCGTCTTCCAGCAATTGTTCTCGTGCACCCTCGCCTACGTACATTCCAAGTCCTCTTTTCTTTTCCACCAGGTCATCATCCACCAGAATCTGATACGCCTTGGACACCGTAATCGGGTTGATTCGGTGCTCACTCGCAATCCGTCGAACCGACGGCAATGCATCGCCATTTTGAAAGACGCCGTCCAAAATCATCCCCCTGAGCCGCCCAGCCAACTGGCGGTAGATCGGACTCTTGTCATGAAAGCTGATTTGCACAGGTTCACCGTGTTGGTCTGAGGACTTGGATGATATGCGGTTATATAGTGTTATACATATGTATAACACCAATCTAGCACGATCGATCCCCGAATGACAAGCCCATTGCAGTCGTATTCGATACCTGACCAGGCCTGACCGTGTCCCAGCGAGTACTTTCTTACATCAATGGATAACTACTTTATGCGGTAATCCAGCGGCGGCTCTCGATTACCCAATAACGCTTTATAGCGAAAGTTTTCACCCCGTCGAAGCTCGAACTCTACCCGTCCGGCCTCGATGAGCTGAGGGTCCAGAAACAGGTCACGCGCTGTCAACGACAGCGCTTTTGCTGCTACCCGCATGCCTTTTGTACCTATTGAAGTTCCACCAGCGGCAATTGCCTGCCATGAGTGCGGCGCGGTCCCCGGCACCCAGGTTGAAGTACGCAGACCCACCGTAGGTACTACCCAGCTGACGTCCCCAACATCGGTCGAACCCATACCCTGGCGCAATTCAAAACGAAGAATCTGTTTTTCCATGCCAATAAAATCACCAACACCCAGTGAGCCACTGATCTGTTCAGCAAACGCCTGCTCTTCTGCGTTGTACCTGATGCCTCCAACACGGGTCAGGTTCGCATGCATCTGGCGGGACAGTTTTTCGTTAGGTAACAGGGAATGGTTACCGTGCATCACCTCAACGTCAACGTCTGTTCCAGTACCGAGCGCCGCCGCTCTCGAAATATCGATCACCCTTTTCCAGAGTTGCTGCAACTTTTCTGCCTGGGGATGGCGAACATAATAATAAACCTCGGCAAAATCGGGGACGACATTGGGCGCCTCACCGCCCCGGGTAATGACATAGTGGATCCTTGTTTCCTGAGGCACGTGTTCGCGCATCATGTTGACCATATAGTTCATCGCTTCAACACCATCAAGGGCTGAGCGCCCCCTTTCAGGTGCGGCCGCGGCGTGCGAAGAGATACCCCGGAATTTAAACCTGGCCGATTTGTTGGCAAGACTTGTTTCAGCATTGGCTGAATTTCGATCGGAAGGGTGCCAGTGAAGCACGGTATCCACATCCTCAAACAACCCGGCTCTCACCAGATAAACTTTACCGGAACCACCCTCTTCAGCCGGCGTACCGTAAAGCCTGACGGTCCCCTTCACGTTGTTGTTTTCCATCCAGTGCCGTACGGCCATTGCAGCGGCGGTGGATCCTGCACCAAAAAGATGATGGCCACAGGCATGCCCGCTCTCTTTACCTTCCACCAGCTGACGACTTGATACAGCTGCCTGGCTAATACCCGGCAACGCGTCGAATTCGGCGAGAATACCAATGACCGGTTTCCCCTCCCCGAAACTTGCGACAAACGCCGTTGGAATCCCGGCGACGCCGGCCTGAATTTCAAAACCGTCCTCGGCCAAAACCTGTTGCAGTTTCGTGGAACTGCGGGATTCGAGGTACCCCAGCTCCGCATAGTCCCAAAGTTCCAGCGCAAGCCGGTCGAATTTTTCACCATGCTGGTCTACATACCGAAGCAGTTCATTCGCGTCATCCGCGAATGACGGCGACACACAAAAACCTAACACTGCTCCAAGTAACAAATTTTTCATGGATTTATCCCTATTAAACTGATTCCTGAATGAGTTCGATGATTAGATTGACGCTATCCTTGATTTCGAATGACTGCAGTCGAGCTGTAATTTCTTCGCTATGGACAAGCACGTCCTTAATGGATTCAACGAAGACATCGACTGACTTGTCATTGCCCATCAAGTCTTCCTCGTATAACACCCGGCTAAAGCCAAGGTCTGCAAAGACGCGGGCATTGTCCAACTGGTCCCCACGGCTTGCCGCTTTCCCGAGCGGAATAAGCAAATGTGGTTTCCTTGTCATGAGCAGTTCGTAGAGCGAGTTCGCTCCGGCCCTGGAAACCACTACCGCTGCTGCGGCCAGCACATGACCAAATTGTTCCCCGACAAATTCCTTCTGCACATAGTGATTAACATTGCCGGGCTGTTCAATAGAAGTCTCGAGGTTTCCATTGCCTACCACATGAACAACATCAAACGCCTGGAGCAACACCGGCAGAGCCCTGCGAGTCTGGTTATTGATCGTTGCCGCCCCAAGGCTACCGCCGAACACCAACAAAACAGGTTTTTCACCTGAGAACCCCAGGAACTCCAGCCCCGCCGCAGCATCACCGGCAACCAATGATCGTCTGACCGGTGTCCCGGTGACGTTTACTTTACCCCTGGGGAGGTAGCGCACCGTTGCTTCGAAGGTGACACAGATCTTCCTGCAAAACGGGTAGGTTAATCGGTTCGCCAGCCCCGGCGTCACATCCGATTCGTGGCTGATTACCGGAACTCGTAACAGCCAGGCCGCTACGACTAAAGGTACGGAAACAAACCCACCTTTTGAAAAGACCGCGTCCGGCCTCAACCGAAGACACAACACTACACTTTGCAGCATTCCCCAAAGGATGAAAAAAGGGTCAATGAAATTTTGCCAGGAGAAATATCGCCGAAGCTTCCCTGACGCGACAGGATAGTAAGGAATCCCCAACGCGCCAATCATCTCTCGCTCAATACCGGCTGCGGAACCAACGTACGCTACTTGCCAATTTTTACCGATAGCCGCTTCCAGCAAAGCGATATTGGGTGTCACGTGACCTGCGGTTCCCCCACCTGTAAACAGAACACGTGGCATCAAAGACCCAGGGCTGCTTTGACGAAGGGTATGGTGACTTTCTTCTGGCGGCGCAGGGTTTCTTCATCCAACCGGTCAACCAGGCGAGCAAGATGGTGCATGTCTCTCCGGGATCGACCCAGAATAAAGCGACACACTTCCTGGCTCATATTAAACCCGCGACGACGAGCCTTACGCCCTATTACCTCGAGCTTCTGCTCATCATCAAGCAGATCTGTCGATAACAGATAGGCCCCTTTTATCCTTGAGTCCAGATCACCTAACTCGAGTTTTAACGCTGAAACGGGATGGGATGAACTCGCGATTAATGTATTACCGCCATCCTTGACTGCATTGATCAGATGAAACAGCGCTCGTTGCCAATCGGCCAGTTCCAATACGTCATCAATATCATCAAGGCAAATCAGGTCGACCTGCTCCAACCCTTCGAGTACTCCCGGTTCGAGTATCGAAAGTGCAGGCAGGTAGAGGGTACTAAGCCCTTCTGACACAGCTCTATGGCAGATACCCTGCAACAGGTGTGATTTTCCTGAGCCCTTTGAACCAGACAGATAGATAAAGCCAGACAGATGAACGAGTTTCGAACCCGCCTCTCCTACATAATCGTCCAGACGAGTGTGATCATCGAGCTTGAATTTCAACGCAAGTTGCCGGGTCACTCCTCCGCCACCTTAACCACCGTCTCCACCTTCAAATCCTGATCGCTGGCGACGTAGTATTCACTCCCCAGATAACGCTTGTGTAAGTACCTCACGAACACCATGACGACCGCAGCCAGCGGCAAGGCTAGTAGAATACCGACAAACCCAAACAACTGCCCCCCGGCGAGTACTGCAAATATAACCGCCACCGGATGCAATCCGATTTTGTCACCAACTAACCACGGCGTTAACACCCAACCTTCAAGTGCCTGACCAATCAGAAAAACAATGCCGACGTACCCAAGGTAAACCGGATCCTGAAACTGGAACATCGCGGCAATTGCAGCCGCAATTATGCCAACAAAGAAACCCAAATAAGGAACGATGGACGCGAGACCCGCCAGCATGCCGATCAGGATCGCCAGATCCAACCCAACGGCGTAAAGACCTATCGCGTAGATAACCCCAAGGAGGAACATGATCAACAACTGACCTCTGAGAAACGAGCCAAGCACTTCATCACATTCCTTGCTCAGGCGAATGAAGCCGGGTTCCATATCCCGTGGCACCATGCCAAGGATTCGTTCCACGATCAGGTCCCAGTCTCGCATCATATAAAAGGCAACCACTGGTGTTAGCGCGACAACACCCAGGGCGCCCAAAAAGGCAAACCCTGATCGCGTGACCCGGGCAAGAACGGCACCAACAATACCGCCGGTTTTCTGCCAGTTTTCCATGACGCCATTGGCCACGTTATCCAGTTTCACATCAAAGGGGTCTATACCGAATCGGGTAACAAGCCACGGGCTGACAGTTTCCTGCAGCCAAGCGAGAAACACCGGAAGGCTGCGGATGAGATCCGCCAATTCACGAACCATCAAAGGCAGGATTACAAGCATCGCAGTGCCCAGGACAGCCCCAAACGCCAGGAAAACCAGTAGCACGCCAATTGCGCGATGAACGCGAATCCCTTCAAGCTTATCCACCAGCGGATCGCCAAGGTACGCAATAATAATCCCTGCCAGGAACGGTGCGAGGATTGGGCTCAATAAATAGATAAGAACAAGAACGACAACACCCAGTAACAAGGCGAAAGTTTTTTGAAGTGTTGTCATCAGGTTGAATCCTTCCATCGAGGGTCATCGACCAGCCGCAGTGTCCAAATCCAGAGGTAAATAGCGCCATCAAATGAAGTCATTATCGCGACTATCCAGAAGAATACGATAAAAAACGGCTCAGGAAGCGTGCCGGGAAAAGCCAGGTTTAGCAAAACACTGACCAGTAAAAATATCTGCGCAGCTGTTGTGCACTTCCCCAAAAAATTCGGTTGTATTTTCGGGAATCCAGCCAGTGTCGTGTAAGGAAAAACGCCGCTCAATATAGTCAGATCCTTAACAATAATCAGTACCATCAACATCACTGGAAAGTGACCCAGCAGACCTAGCGTCAGGGTGGTCGTCATCATCATCAGCTTGTCGGCGAGGGGATCAATCAGCTTCCCAAAAGCTGATACCCACCCATATCGCCGGGCAATAAATCCATCAAGCCCGTCCGAGAATCCCGAAATCGCAAACAACAAAAATGCAGCGATGTAGTTTTTCTCGACAATCGAAAAAGCGATGGGTAACACCAGGATCAGACGCAACACAGTAATACCGTTGGGAATATAGCGAAGGCAGCTGGTATCCATGATTATTCGGTCCACCGGTAGCGCAACTTTTCGTTACGCTCGTCTTTACCGACTAGCAGCAGCCTTTCGTCCAGCTTTATGATTTCGATCAGTTGCAGGTATTGCCCCTCTGTCTCCAGCTCAAACTCAGCAATATCACCATCCAGGGCGACAATTGAACTGCTCACAACAGGCGTCAGCTCTTCGAGATATCGAGTAACTGCAGCGTACTGGGTCACATTTTCTACATTCTCAACTTTTAACCGAATCCTTGCGCGGGATGATCCCAGCGCAAACCTTCCCGCCAATACGTCTGCAAGCTGGTTAACCATTCCTCGAATCAACTCATCTGACGAATACCCCGCCGACTCGAGTGATTCCCAGGCATCAGCGGTCCGGTAAGACCAACGACCCAACCAATTTTCTCCCTGTTCACCTTGTATACGCGCAGTGAGCACCGAATCTGGGTTATATCGATCCGACGCACCGTCTATTCGCTCCAGAAACGCTCCCCACACTTCGGCCGCGCTGACCTGCGAGGCATCTTCAATATCGAGAATCGGGAAGGTCACTGGAAGCCCGCGCAGCCTTGCCTGGTCGACCAGCACTGCAACGACCTCGCTGGAATCTGCTTCACCCAGGATTCTTCGGGACTGGCCTTCACTCACCGCAACCCAGAGAAGTACAGACGGCCGGTTATTCCCCCAGATTGGCAGATTGGCGTCACGTAGCAGCCGAGCAATTGCGCTCGGCTCGAAGTGCAAACGCAGGATCTTTGCATTAACCTCGCTTTCACCCAACAACAGAGTCTGATCTGTCGTTTCATAGCTATACTGGTAATAATAGGCAGCAGGATTTCGGAGCGAGCTCCGAACCAGGCTGCTCTCTTCAACCTTCAGGGTCCCGGAAACCCGCACCAGAACCTGGAGCAGACCTGCTCTGGCGCCATTCCTGAGTTGCCGGGAGCTTTCATCTGCCACCAGAACCTCTGCGACATAAAGATCATCCACAACCACTGGATACGCAACGCCGAAGGGCATTATCAGCAGTATGAAACTGAACAATCGTTTAACGGCCAGGGAACTTATTTTGTGATCAGGCATCTGCATATTGTAACGTTTTTAGGACTGAGGTCGGTGACAAACTTGAAAATTCCAATACTCATACTAATCATAGTTTGGCCGACACTGTCTTGGGCTGAAATTGTCGCTAATCCCCGACTTTTCCATGCGGAATATGTTGCGAAATTGGAGGGATTCCCGGTCAAGGCAAAAGGGGTGCGCGAACTCCAGCGATTAGAGAATGGAGATTACCGGCTGACATCATCAGCAACGTCTATGCTCGCCAGGGTGAAAGAAACATCGGAATTCAGCTTTGTCGGCGACCAGCTGACACCCAGCCGTTACGACTACACCAGGGGTGGACTGGCAAAAAGCAAACAGACTTTTATCGCCTTCGACTACGGCAGCATGACCCTGCTGCATGAGGATGGAACCTCCGAGCTCATTGCAGGAACCCTCGACAAACTCTCATACCAGTACCAGCTGAAACTTGATCTTGCCAACCTGAAATTGTCAGAGCGTTCAGCCAGCACACTCGAATACACCGTCGCTGACGGAAACAAGCTCAAGCACTACCGGTTCAGGGTCGCGGGCGAGGAAGTGCTGACGACACCCGCAGGGGATATCCTGACGGTAAAAATCGAAAGAATCCGGCCGCATGGCAGCGACCGACAAACAACCTTCTGGCTGGCGAAGGATCATGACTACCTGCTTACAAAACTCAAACAGCAGGGAAACGGCAAAGGTTTCGAGCTAAATCTCGAATCATTTACGCTTAGCGAATAACGCTTTCCAATTCGATGATGTTATTATCGCGGGCTTAATTATTTGAGTCCGACTATGAGCATTAAATCTGACCATTGGATCCGCCGCATGACCGAGGAAGAGGGCATGATCGAACCCTTCGAAGCTGAACAGGTCCGTTATGCCGCCAGCGGTGAACGCGTCATCTCCTATGGGACTTCCAGCTATGGCTACGACGTCAGGTGCTCAGATGAGTTCAAGGTCTTCACCAACATTCACTCTGCAACCGTGGACCCGAAGGCATTTGACGAAAACAGCTTTGTGGATATCAAAAGTGATAGCTGCATCATCCCACCGAATTCTTTCGCACTGGCTCGAACTATCGAATATTTTCGAATACCCCGCAGCGTCCTGACCATCTGCCTGGGCAAATCGACCTATGCTCGCTGCGGCATCATTGTGAACGTCACGCCCCTTGAACCCGAATGGGAGGGACATGTCACCCTGGAGTTTTCAAACACAACAACGCTGCCAGCAAAAATTTACGCCAATGAAGGCGTTGCCCAGATGTTGTTCTTTGAGTCAGATGAAGTGTGCGGCACTTCTTATGCCGATAGAGGGGGCAAGTATCAGGGGCAGACAGGGGTGACTCTGCCAAAAGCCTAGCGGTTATTTATTGTTATCGGGTCGCCTGCCACGGCAGGCTCGCGCCGAACTAGTCGTTGAAGATGTTGATTACCGGGGCTTTGGTGATGTTTTGTTCTGCGAAGGTTTGAACTTTCGAGGCTACTTCACGGATGGTGACGCTGGTGGGGGCGTCCGGGTCTGCAATCACGATAGGCGTCCCTGCGTCGGACTGTTCCCGGAGTTGAAGCGTCAGGGGTAACTGGCCCAGTAGCTCAGTTTCGTAGTCACCAGCAACCGCCTTGCCTCCTCCATGGCCGAAGATCGCTTCTTTCTGGCCGCAGTTGCTGCAGACATGGATACTCATGTTCTCGACAATGCCGATAACCGGAACAGCAACCTTGCGGAACATTTCGATACCCTTACGGGCATCCAGCAGGGCGATATCCTGCGGAGTTGTCACTATTACTGCGCCGGCCAGTGGAACTTTCTGTGCCAACGTCAGCTGAATATCACCAGTACCTGGCGGCATATCAACTATCAGGAAATCCAGTTCACCCCAGTTGGTCTGCGTCAGCAGCTGCTGAAGGGCTCCGCTTGCCATGGGTCCACGCCAGATCGCCGGGGTCCTTTCGGAGGTCACAAAGCCCATAGACATACAGCCGACCCCATGGGCCATCAAGGGTTGCAGCAGTTCATTGTTCACATCGGGCCGAGTGCCCGCTGGTATGCCCAGCAGCGCGCCCTGGCTCGGACCATAGATATCAGCGTCGAGTAACCCAACACGCTTACCTGAGGCCGCTAGCGCCACCGCAAGGTTGACTGAAACGGTAGATTTACCGACTCCCCCCTTACCCGAGGCAACGGCAACAATGTGTTTCACGCCGGGTAGTTCAAATTTCTCAATGGCTGAATTACTGATTTTCTATCTCCGATTTATTTAGGCGGTCTAACCGCGGATGAAAGCCTCACACGAGACCGAAGGTAATTCAAGTACTCCAAACCAGCGAAATGCTGTTTCAAGGTGCAATTAGGGGCCTTCATCTATATATTTGACACCCCAAATTCTGCAGCAAAAACACTCTCATGGAAAAGCGTCGTATTCTGGTCACCAGTGCCCTTCCAAATGCCAACGGGTCTATTCACCTTGGACATTTGATGGAGCATATCCAAACGGATATCTGGGTTCGCTTTCAGCGTATGCGCGGCCATGAATGTATCTACGTCTGTGCAGATGACACCCATGGTACAGCCACCATGCTTCGGGCCGAGGAACTTGGAATCACCCCGGAAAAACTCATCGAGGAAGTCAACGCAGAACATCGCAGCGACTTTAACGATTTTGTGATCAGCCACGACAACTATTACTCAACTCACTCGGAAGAGAACAAAGCGTTGAGTGACCAGATCTACAATAGGCTGGTTGAAGCTAAGCAAATCGAAACCCGCTCAGTTGACCAGCTTTATGATCCTGAAAAAGAAATGTTCCTTGCAGACCGTTTCATTGTTGGCACCTGCCCCAAGTGCAAGGCAGAGGGTCAGTATGGGGATAACTGTGAAGCCTGCGGCGCAACCTACGATGCCACAGACCTGATCAACCCGATGTCGAAGCTCTCCGGCGCGACGCCTGTGCTGAAGCAATCAACTCATTTCTTTTTCGCGCTCTCCAACTTCACGGAGTTCCTGACAAAATGGACACGCGGTGGTGCCCTGCAGGTGCAGGTAGCCAACAAACTGGCTGAATGGCTGGACGCCGGTCTACAGGACTGGGATATCAGCAGGGACGCACCCTATTTTGGGTTTGAAATCCCTGGGGCGCCTGGCAAGTATTTTTATGTCTGGCTCGATGCACCTATCGGATATATGGCGGCCTTCCAGAAATACTGTGAAGCAAACGATCTGGTATTTGATGACTTCTGGAAAAAGGATTCAACCTGTGAAGTCCACCACTTCATCGGTAAGGACATTATCAATTTCCACGCCCTGTTCTGGCCGGCCGTGCTGGATACAGCGGGATACAGAACCCCTAGCAGGGTGCATGCACATGGCTTTGCCACCATTAATGGGCTGAAGATGTCGAAATCACGCGGCACCTTTATCAATGCCCGAACCTATCTGGATCACCTGGACCCTGAGTACCTGCGTTATTACTTTGCAGCGAAAATGAGCGCAGGTGTCGATGACCTTGATATCAATCTTGATGACTTCGTACAGAGAGTGAATTCTGACGTGGTCGGAAAAGTCGTGAACATCGCTTCCCGCTGCGCAGGGTTTATCAACAAACAGTTTGATGGCCAGCTTGCATCGACTTCAGACAATCCCATTCTGGCGGAGTTTTCTGAGGCCAGCGAAACAATCGCGCTGCACTACGAGAATGGCGACTACGGCAAAGCCCTCCGGAACATCATGGCGCTTGCGGACAAGGCGAACCAATATATTGACGAACACAAGCCCTGGCTGCTCATCAAGGAAGAGGGGCAAAGACACCTTGTGCAACAGGTTTGTTCCGACGGATTGAATTTCTATCGCTTGCTGGTGACCTACCTGAAACCGGTACTGCCAACTCTGGCTGAAAAATCCGAAGCTTTTCTTGGAATAGCGCCACTCGTCTGGGAGGACCTGGATACCAGACTGACCGGACATACCATCAACAAATTCAACCCCCTGATGACTCGAATCGAGCCAGAAAAGGTGGCAGCCATCGTTAACGCATCCAAGGCAGCAGAGGAGCCCGCCGTGACCACGGAACCTGAAAGCCCGACTATCGAGTTCGATGATTTCGCCAAGGTTGATTTAAGAATCGTAAAGATCGTCAAGGCAGAGCACGTGGAAGGCGCAGACAAGTTATTGCAGCTCACGCTGGACCTGGGAGACGACACGACGAGAAACGTCTTCGCCGGCATCAAAGCCGCTTACAAACCGGAGGATCTTGTCGGGAAACTCACGGTCATGGTGGCTAATCTAGCACCGCGAAAGATGAAGTTTGGGGTGAGCGAAGGAATGGTACTGGCTGCCGGACCCGGCGGTGAAGACATCTATCTACTTGAACCCGATAATGGGGCCCACCCGGGGATGAAAGTCAGCTAACATTAACTCGAACCTCTCCCGGAAATAAACACCGTGGTGGTGATTTCCCAACAAGTAATCGATTTTTAAACTGACATTGTCCTGATGACGAATCTTAAAGGCTCTGAACACGACTTTACGGATGGGAACTAGCTCTTGCCTGATGCGTTGCTAATTCTACTGACGACCATGTTCGTCAACAACTTCGTGATGGTGCAATTCCTGGGACTATGCCCCTTTATGGGCGCAAGCCAGCGTCTTGACACCGCCATCGGTATGTCCGCGGCAACGACGTTTGTACTGACTCTGTCCTGTGGCATCAGCTATCTGCTGGATACCTACCTACTGATACCCTTTAACCTTGAGTACCTTAGAATCATCGCCTTTATCGTCGTTATAGGCACCATGGTGCAGTTCTCGGAGGTTGTCATGCGTGCAACCCAGCCTCTTCTGCATGAGGTGCTGGGCATCTTCGTACCCCTGATTACCACCAACTGCGCTGTCCTCGGGGTTGCCCTGTTAAATACTCGACAGGCGCATGGGTTTGCCGAAAGCCTTATCTATGGTTTTGGCGCGGCGCTGGGTTTTTCCGGTTTGCTGATCGTGTTCTCCGCGATCAGAGAGAAACAGGAAGCCGCAGATATTCCGGCACCGTTCAAAGGCGCGGCGATCAATATGATTACTGCGGGGATACTTTCACTCGCCTTTCTCGGCTTTACCGGCATGTCCTGATGAACCTGGTGACGGACATATTAATACTGACAGGTCTTGGGGCATTTTCCGCGCTGCTGCTCGTCATCACCCGTGATCGGCTCGAACCCAAAACGACTTCCCTGATCACACTGATCAATTCGCAATTGCCCCAGACACAATGCGCGCAATGCGGTTACCCAGGCTGCAAGCCTTACGCAGAAGCCATCGCCCTTGGTGAAGCGATCAATCGTTGTCCGCCGGGAGGTGAACAGACGATTACAGCGCTCGCGAACCTGTTGGGGCGCGAACCCCTCGCACTTGATGATGAATGTGGGGAGTTCACACCGCCCATGCTCGCAGTTATCCGGGAAGAGGAATGCATCGGGTGCACATTGTGCATTGCTGCCTGCCCGGTAGATGCCATCGTCGGCGCTCATCAGTTGATGCACACGGTCATAGCATCTGAATGCACCGGCTGCGACCTCTGTCGGGATCCTTGTCCCGTAGACTGCATTGACCTGATCGAGATCCCCGGTGAAGAAATCCAGGCAGAATTTCGTGAACATTCAATTCCCTGCATCAACTGCGGCCAGTGCAACGAGGCATGCCCTCGAGACCTGCAACCACAACTTCTCTACTGGTTCAGGGAAAGTGACGAACAGATAAATGCACTGAATCTGGACAACTGCATCGTATGCGGACTGTGCGATAACGTATGCCCGAGCGAAATACCCCTTACCCATACTTTCAGGGTTGCCAAACAAAGAAAAAACACCGCAAAGAAAAAGGCTCAACTGGCCACCGAAACCGAGCAACGATACCTGGCCCGGGGAGCCCGCCTTACCAGCACCAGTAAACGTGTCGCCACTCGCCCCAGCAGATCAACCCGACAACTTTTGTTGGCAACAGCCCTGAGCGAGAAAACAGCCCTGAGCGGGGAAACAGCCCTGAGCGGGGAAACAGCCCTGAGAGAGAAAACAGCCCTGAGCGATAAAACAGCCCTGAGCGGGGAAACAGCCCTGAGCGGGGAAACAGCCCTGAGCGATACAAAAAACACCCTGAGCGGGGATGAACAGCCTTGAGAGATACAAAAAAGGCCATGAACGGCAATAAAACAGCCCGGATCATGCACATCACACTGCTGGCCCTACTACCGGGGTTCGCCGTTTTTGCCTGGCACTTTGGCATAGGGGTATTGCTGAACGTAGCCTTAGCATCGCTGACCGCCGTCATTGGTGAAGCATTGGTACTAAAACTGCGTTCCCGCCCCCTGAACTCACTGGCCGATGGTACGGCTGTACTGACCGGCGCTCTGCTAGGTCTCTGCCTGCCCCCCTTACTGCCATTCTGGATGGTTGCCATCGGTGCAGGCTTTGCGGTTGTCTTTGGCAAACACCTTTATGGAGGATCGGGGAATAATGTGTTTAACCCTGCGATGGTTGGATTCGCCATGCTGATTATTTCATTCCCCCTCGCGATGTCTCACTGGCCCGCGCCATTCTCCACAGACGCAGCCACCAGTTTCACCACAAAATTGAACACCAGTGCAGCCCAGGAACACTATGACGGGATAACGGCTGCAACCCCACTCGATGCCTATAAGTTCCGAATTGCTTCCACCAACGATGAGTTCTTTTCCGTATCAGGTACACAGGAAACCAACTGGCAAACCTGGGCAAGCATTAACCTGGCATTTCTGATGGGCGGCCTGTTTCTGCTTTACCGAAAACTCATCCCCTGGCAGATACCTGCTTCGTTTCTAGCAACATTAGGGGTGCTTTCACTGGTGTTTTATGACGGCGGGTCTTCCGCGAGCCTTGGTTCACCCGCATTCACCCTGTTTACCGGGGCCAGCATGCTTACGGCCTTTTTTATCGCAACAGATCCTGTGACCTCTCCCGGCCACAGGGTGGGACTGCTGGTATTCGGGGCGGGCGTGGGCCTGATCGTATTCATCATCCGCTCCTGGGGCGCATACCCTGAGGGGGTCGCGTTTGGGATACTCCTGATGAATGCGACCGCACCATTGATTGACCATGTGTTTGTCCTGCGGGATCAATCAACGATGAAACCCACATGACTATCCGCATGACCGCCCGCTTGGCCACCCTCATGAAGATCCTGAAACCCACCCTGCTGGCGCTCACCTGCGCTTTTCTCCTGGCGTTTAGCCATCAAATCACGCAACAGACCATTCAATCCAACCAACGTCACTATGAGGAACGAATACTTCGGGAAATGGTGAACGGCGCAGAACTGGAGAAATCCATTAGTGGTTACAATGTGTTCCGGAAAGGGACTCAAATCGGCACGATTGAGCCGCACATGACCAGCCGCGGTTACAACGGAGAAATCGATCTACTGATTGCACTAACCCTGAAGTCTTCAACCCAGGATAGAAAGATCATCAGCGTTCGAGTCATTCATCATGAAGAAACTCCTGGGATCGGCGACAAGATTGAACCGGATGTCTCTAGCTGGATACACCAGTTTGCAGGAAAATCCGCCCGCGACACTGACTGGACACTATCTCCCAAAGGTGACATCGATGCTATTTCAGGCGCCACCATTACTTCCAGGGCAGTAACCGACGCCATTGCCGAGGTACTTTCCGAATGACTGCGATCAACCTTGCAAAAGATGGTCTGTGGAAAAACAATCCTGCACTGGTTCAATTGCTGGGACTTTGCCCCCTGCTGGCAACGTCCAACTCATTCGCGACAAGCCTTGGGCTTGGTCTGACAACCCTTGTCGTGCTAACCCTGTCAAACTTCACGATCAGCCTGGTGCGTGGACTCCTGGATGAAGAGACCCGGTTACCGGTCCAGATCCTGGTGATTGCCACCTTCGTCACCCTGGCAGATCTCAGCCTGCAGTACTGGTTCTTCGACATGCACCAGCGTATCGGGCTGTTCGTTGCGTTGATCGTCACAAACTGCACCCTGCTTGGCAGGGCCGAGGCATTTGCGTCAAAGAACCCAATTATCTCGTCAACATTTGACGGCCTGATGATGGGTACCGGCTTCCTGCTGGTACTGCTTCTTATGGGCACAATTCGTGAGGTTGCTGGTCACGGCACACTGTTCACCAATCTTCACCTGTTAACAGGGACACCGGACATGTCTATTCAGCTCGCCGATAGTGGCTTTTTGTTGCTTGCCCTTCCCCCTGGCGCATTCCTGACCCTGGGTTGCCTGATCGCGGGTAAAAATGTCATTGATGGAGCCTTACGTTGAACGCTGAAAAAAGAGTAGAAATCCTGTCGCGCCTGCGAACAGAAAACCCCAACCCAGAGACAGAACTCAAGTACGACTCAGTCTTTGAGCTTCTGATATCGGTTATCCTGTCGGCCCAGGCAACGGACGTCAGCGTCAACAAAGCCACGGAAAAACTCTACGCCGTCGCCAATACACCGGAAGCAATCTCTGCTCTCGGGCTCAACAAACTTAAGCGTTATGTGAAAACGATTGGCCTGTATAACACCAAGGCCGCGAACATCATCAAGACGTGCAGGATTCTCAGCACCGAACACAGCTCTGAAGTACCCAGGACAAGAGAGGCCCTGGAAGCGCTGCCCGGCGTCGGCAGGAAGACCGCGAACGTAGTACTGAACACCGCTTTTGGCGAACCCACCATGGCAGTGGATACCCACATTTTTCGAATCTCGAACCGAACACGATTCGCACCTGGTAAAAACGTACTGCAGGTTGAAAAGAAGTTACTGAAGGTCATCCCGGACGAATTTATCCGGGACTCGCATCACTGGTTGATCCTGCACGGAAGATATATCTGCACAGCAAGGAAACCCAGGTGCGGCGCTTGTGTGATCTCCGACCTCTGTGAGTTCAAGGACAAGACCGAACTCGACTGATCACTCCCGGGAACTTCTGATTAATTGCATTTTTTTGTGAGGACTTCTTGTGAGGACTTCTTGTGAGGACTTCTTGTGAGGGGAAGGCGAACCCGCACGGAGAAAATCACGAATATGCTTTAAATTCGTGGTCTTTGAGCACGGGTTCAACACAGGCATCGCGAAAAAAGACCTTAATCAGAGATTCCCCCTAGGTCAGCTTGCGACCCAGTTTGCTCGCAAGTTTCAGTCGCAGCGCATTTAGTTTGATAAATCCGCCAGCGTCAGACTGGTCATAGGCACCGGCATCGTCCTCAAAGGTGACAATATCAGCGTCATACAGGCTATCGGCTGCTGATTCCCGCCCGACGACAATCACATTGCCCTTGTAAAGTTTGAGCCGGACTTTACCGTTCACGTTCTCCTGGGAATCATCGATCAGTGCCTGCAGCGCCTTACGCTCTGGCGACCACCAGTAGCCATTATAGATGAGCGATGCATATCGTGGCATCAGTTCGTCTTTCAGGTGCGCTAGTTCGCGGTCCAGGGTGATGGATTCAATGGCGCGGTGGCCTTTCAGCAGGATTGTGCCACCCGGCGTCTCGTAACAGCCACGTGCCTTCATTCCTACATAGCGATTTTCAACGATATCCACGCGGCCAATACCATTTGCGCCACCCACCGTATTCAGTTGCGCCAACACCTCGGCCGGTGACAGCGCCTTGCCGTCTATCGCGACCACATCGCCTTTCAGATATTCCAGTTCGATATAGGTTGCAGTATCCGGCGCGTCTTGCGGGGAAACAGACCATAACCACATCGACTCTTCCGGCTCCGCGGATGGGTCCTCAAGGATTCCCCCTTCATAGGATATGTGCAGCAGGTTCGCGTCCATCGAATAGGGTGATTTTTGCCCCTCGTGCTGCCGGTCTACCTTGATCTGGTGCTGTTCACAAAACTCTATCAGCGATTCCCGGGAATTCAGGTCCCACTCGCGCCAAGGTGCAATGACAGTGACATCCGGCTTCAATCCGTAGACACCCAACTCAAACCTGACCTGATCATTACCCTTACCGGTGGCACCATGGGCGATCGCCTGGGCACCTGTCTCGTTGGCAATGTCTACCAGACGCTTGGCTATCAGAGGCCGCGCGATGCTGGTACCCAGAAGATACTCACCCTCGTAAATGGTGTTGCAGCGAAACATCGGGAATACAAAATCCCGAACAAACTCTTCGCGCACGTCGTCGATGAATATTTCTTTCACCCCCATACTCGCAGCCTTCTCTCGTGCGGGCTCCAGTTCTTCCCCCTGCCCCAGGTCAGCCGTGTAGGTAACGACCTCACAGTCATAAGTCTCCTGCAGCCACTTCAGGATCACCGAAGTGTCCAGACCACCGGAATATGAGAGAACGACTTTGTCGAATTGCGCCATTCAGAGTGTCTCGCAAAAAAGAGGCGCCATATTACATGTTTTTCCGCAAAATTCGAATTCCCTTACCTGAAATCCATAACCTGACGGTTCAACTCGGGTGCAGCCGATGGAACCCGCACGCGCCGGCGAGCAAAGGTGATATAATGCGCAAGCCCACTGAAACCTGAGCCTTATGCAATCAATCACTCTGAAACGCCCTGATGACTGGCATATCCATCTTCGCGATGATGCATACCTGGCACGCACTGTGGGTGATGCCTCCCGGTATTTTGGCAGGGTCCTGGTCATGCCAAACCTGGTCCCGCCGGTCACCAGTGTCGAGCTTGCCGCGGCCTATCGCGACCGAATCCTGAAACACGCCCCTGACGGTTTCTCACCAATGATGGCCTTGTACCTGACGGATGAGACCAGCAAAGACACGGTGGCGGCCGCAGCTGAGACGCCATTTACGCCCGCGTTCAAACTTTACCCCGCCGGCGCGACCACCAATTCCGCCTTCGGTATCAGTGCGATAGAGGAAATGTTCCCCATATTCGAAGCGATGCAGGAGCATGGCGTCATTCTTTCCATTCATGGCGAGGTGACTGACCAGGATGTTGATATCTTCGATCGGGAAGCTGTTTTTATTGATCGAATCCTCAGTCGTATTGCCGCAACCTTTCCTTCCCTGCGCATCATCCTGGAACACATTACTACCAGAGAGGCAGTGGAATTCGTCCAGGACGCCAGCGCCAACGTGGCGGCAACCATTACTGCCCACCATCTTTTGTACAACCGGAACGATATGCTCGCAGGCGGCATGAAGCCCATACACTACTGTCTGCCGGTCCTAAAAAGGAATGTGCACCAGGCGGCGCTAATTCGCGCCGCAACTTCCGGTGATTCGAGCTTCTTTATCGGGACAGACTCCGCCCCTCATCCACGTCATGCCAAAGAAAACGCCTGTGGCTGCGCTGCAGGCTGCTACACAGCCCACGCCGCCCTTGAACTGTATACAGAGGTTTTTGAAGCTGAGGGGCAGTTAGACCGCCTTGAAGCCTTTAGCAGCGAATTTGGCGCTGACTTTTATCAAGTCCCACACAATGAAGATTCTATCGAACTGATTCGCCAGGACTGGCAGGTAGCATCAGCACTGACTTTCGGCAATGATGAGCTAGTCCCTACCCGGGGCGGTGATGTGGTACGCTGGCAGGTAAGAACGGGGGATCGGCCCCCTTTAAGTGACGGTGCCATTTGAGCTTTGATAAATTACCGATAGCGCATCGTTTTCGCGGCTTTCTCCCCGTAGTACTCGACCTGGAAACAGGCGGCTTCAATTATAAAACTGATGCGCTGCTCGAGAGTGCGATCGTCATACCCCAGATGAACGATGAGGGTGACCTGGTTCCCGGCGAGCGACTGTTCTTCAACATAGAGCCATTCCCCGGTTCAAATATCGAACCTTCGGCGCTGGAATTTACAGGCATTGACCCCGACCATCCCTTTCGAATGGCTGTACCCGAGAAAGAGGCATTAACAGATACTTTCAACGCAATCCGGGCAGAGATTAAACGTACCGGTTGCTCGCGCGCCGTTATCGTCGCGCATAATGCCTCTTTCGATCAGGCTTTCCTAAACGAGGCCTCTAGTCGATGTGGCATCAAAAGAAACCCATTCCACCCATTCTCGGCATTTGATACCGCAACACTGTGCGGCCTGGCATTCGGGCAGACTGTTCTTGCCCGTGCCTGCCAGGTGGCAGGCATCTCCTTTGATAGTGAAGAAGCCCATTCTGCGAAGTACGACTGTGATAAGACGGCCGAAGTGTTCTGTCTTATCGTCAATCGCTGGCGGCAACTGGGTGGCTTACCTGAAGAACACTACGACTAAAATCCAGACAAAAAAAAGCCCGCCAAGCGGGCTTTTTTAATTCAACTGGCCGGTAATTATCCGTCCAGGCTATCTATACAAACTATCTATACAGGCTATCTATACAGGCTATCTATACGGGCTATCTATACAGGCTATCTATACAGGCTATCTATACAAGCTAGCCATCCAGACTATCCAATGCTTTCTGGAACCTGTTTGCATGTGAACGCTCTGCTTTGGCAAGCGTTTCCATCCAGTCAGCAATTTCGTCAAAACCCTCATCCCGGGCTGTCTTCGCCATACCAGGATACATGTCAGTATATTCATGGGTTTCGCCGGCAATAGCCGCCGCCAGATTGTTGGAAGTTGAACCAATGGGTAGACCCGTTGCTGGATCACCAGTTTCTTCAAGGTATTCCAGGTGGCCGTGAGCGTGGCCAGTTTCACCTTCTGCAGTGGATCGAAATACAGCGGAAACGTCGTTGTAACCTTCGACATCAGCCTTTGCTGCAAAGTATAGATACCGTCGGTTTGCCTGGGACTCCCCGGCAAATGCATCCTTAAGATTCTGTTCTGTTTGGGTATCTTTTAAACTCATTGTTGTTCCTCACCTATTGGTCATGAAAATGTTGCAGGCAGCCAGTATACCGATGCGCCCCGAACAGTAAAACACTAACCTGCGTCCGCTGGCACTACTTCCTTGATCATCGGCTGAAGTTCACCCGATTCGTGCATCTCGACGATAATATCGCAGCCACCGACCAGTTCACCGGCAATAAACAGCTGCGGAAAAGTTGGCCATTCCGACACTTCGGGTAAATGGGACCGTATTTCCGGATTCGCCAGAATATCGATGTAGGCAAAACGCTCACCGCATGCCATCAGCACCTGGCTTACCTGCGCCGAGAATCCGCACTGTGGCTGGTCAGGTGAGCCTTTCATATAAAGCAATACCGGGTTAGCGGCTATCTGCTCACGGATGGTTTCGTGGATTTCCATTTCTTCGTCTCATTGGTTAGTCAACGTTAAATTAGCGACGATTTTACCCTTTTTAAAGCACAGATGGGCAATTCATTACCAAACAATCTGGAATAAATGAGCTGTCCAACTGGAATAAGCTCGTCCGATGGCGTGGCGTCACCCTTTCCGGCTTCATGGATCTGGTTTATCATCGCCCCTTTTTCCAAAAGCCGGAGAACACCATGCCAGATGCAATCATGCCAACCTATGGACGACAGGACATCTCTTTCGTAAAAGGAGACGGAACCTGGCTGACCGACACAAATGGCAACCGGTTCCTGGATGCGCTTGGAGGTCTTGCCGTCGTGGTGTTAGGTCACGCAAACCCCGAAGTAGCAAAAACCATTAGCGAACAATCCACCACGCTGCTTCATACGTCAAACCTGTATCGCGTTCCCAAACAGGAAGAACTCGCTGAAAAACTGCAGCGAATGTCTGGCATGGATAACATGTTTTTCGGAAACTCGGGGGCGGAAGCAAACGAATGTGCCATTAAAATCGCCCGACTTTACGGCAACAAAAAGGCAATCGAGACACCGACGATTATCGTTGCAGATTCTTCTTTTCATGGTCGTACCCTGGCTACGCTCACCGCAACAGGGAACAGAAAAGTTCATGCCGGCTTTGAGCCTCTGGTGAAAGGCTTTGCCCGTGTCCCGTACAACGATGTAGACGCCGTTCGCCAGATCGCAGAACACAACAAGGAAGTGGTCGCCGTGATGGTCGAGCCCATCCAGGGTGAAGGCGGTATTCAGGTTCCTGACCAGAACTATCTGGCCTCCCTTAGAGAGGTTTGCGACAAAAACGACTGGCTGCTGATCCTGGACGAAATCCAGACGGGTAACGGCAGAACAGGCCAATACTTTTGTTACCAGTCATCTGGTATCAAACCGGATGTGGTGACGCTCGCAAAAGGCCTTGGCAATGGCATACCCATTGGGGTCTGTCTGGCTCGGGGTAAGGCTGCCGAGGTACTTGGTCCAGGCAACCATGGATCAACTTTTGGCGGTAACCCTCTCTCCTGCGCGGTGGCTATTACCGTTGTAGACCAGATCGAAAAACTAGATCTGGCCAGGCGCGCCGGAGAACTCGGCGATCGCATGATGGGGGAGTTCAGGCAGCGACTGGGCGACCTTAACTGCGTAAAAGATATCCGCGGCATGGGCTTGATGATTGGCATCGAGCTGAATTCACCTTGTGGAGACCTGGTGGCAAAAGGCCTTGAGAAAGGGATCCTGATCAATGTCGCCGCAGACAATGTGATTCGGTTATTGCCACCCCTGACGATTACGGATGACGAAGCAGAACAGATCTGCGACATAGTCTGCCAACTGGTTGAAGCGGTTTAGTGCCTACTTGAGAAGCTCCGTGATGGGTATCTTCTTGTACTGTAACCGCCTGTAACCTGTTGTTAACTTCTTACCCTGGCGACCGCAGCCTGCCATCCCTTATAGAGTTCCGCAGCGGTCTCTGGTGGCATAACAGGCTCAAATCGCTGTTCCAGCTGCCATTTCGCAGCAACGTCGTCCAGTTCAGCAAATATGCCGGCTCTTAACCCCGCCAGATAGGCAACGCCTAACGCGGTCGTTTCAATGACCCGGGGCCTGTCTATTGGTAACTGCAGGACATCTGCAAGATGCTGCGTAAGCCAGCTATTCTCGACCATACCGCCATCAACCCTGAGGATCGTTGGCACTGCCCCATCCTGCTGCATCGCAGACAGTAAATCCTGAGTCTGGAAACACACCGACTGGAGCGTCGCAGTGACAATATCGGCAATACCAGAATCACGGGTCAGGCCGAGTATTGCACCCCTGGCGTTGGGGTCCCAATACGGTGCACCCAATCCGGTGAAAGCCGGAACCAGATAAACACCATGATTTACCGGGTGTCCCCTGGCAATGGATTCCGTTTCTGCCGCCTTGGAGACCAGTTTAAGACCATCGCGGAGCCACTGAACCGCAGCACCAGCTACGAAGATGCTACCTTCAAGGCCATAGGTAACCTTGCCATTAATACGGTATGCCACCGTTGTCAGGAGTTTGTTTTTTGACTCGATCGCTTCACCACCGGTATTCATGATTACAAAACAACCGGTCCCATAAGTACTCTTGATCATTCCCTCTTTGAAGCAACCCTGCCCGATCAATGCCGCCTGTTGGTCACCTGCCATACCCAGTATTGGAATCGCTGCACCAAACAGGCCCGGATCTGTGTGGCCAAAATCTGCACTACAGTCTTCAACTTCCGGCAACATTGATCGCGGCACATTTAACCTGGCCATGATCTCTTCATCCCACTTTTGCTCGTGGATGTTGAATAACATGGTCCTGGAAGCATTGGTCGCATCAGTTTTATGGCTAGCGCCACCTGTGAGGCGCCAAAGCAGATAGGTATCCACTGTCCCGAACAGCAACTCTCCCGCATGCGCTCTTTGCAGCGCGCCATCGACATGATCGAGGATCCATTTTAATTTGGTACTTGAGAAATACGGATCCAATAAAAGCCCGGTCTTGCCGGTAATCCAGGGTTCGAGTCCCTCATCGATCAGGGTTTCACAAAAGTCTGCGGTTCGACGATCCTGCCAGACGATAGCGTTGTAAACCGGTTCACCGGTTTCTTTATCCCAGACGATGGTGGTCTCTCTCTGGTTGGTGATACCGATACCTGCTATGTCGGAAGCTGACACTTCATTTTGCTCAAGCACTTCTTTGCAGACATCAATGGTCGACCGCCAGATGTCCTCGGGATCATGTTCGACCCACCCATCGTTGGGGAAGTGCTGCTCAAATTCCTGCTGTGCAACACCCAATGGCTCACCCTCACTGGAGAACAGAATAGCCCGGGTGCTTGTCGTTCCCTGATCGATCGCTAGCAAGTATTTCATCTGTGGGTGCCTATTTTTTTCCGAGCCGGAACTATTATGTATTTGCCGGCCAAGATCAATCTATCGACCGGGGCCCGTAAAAAACCCGCTCTACGCCCCGAATCGTCAGGCGCTTGTGACCGACATTCTATATAGGCACAATACCCCCCTTTTTAAGCTTCCAGACGGAGAAGAATATGCGCGACGTAGTCATAGTAGATAGTGTAAGAACAGGACTGGCTAAATCATTCAGGGGGACCTTCAACCTGACCCGACCAGACGATATGGTGGCGCACTGCATTAATGCCCTGCTTGAGCGCAACCCAACACTGGATCCTGTTGAAGTCGAAGACGTTATAGTCGGCGCGGCAAGCCAGACGGGTGAGCAAGGCGGAAACGTCGCACGACTCGCGGTGATTCTTTCCCAGTTACCCATTACTACTGCAGGATCCACTATCAGCCGGGCATGTTCATCCGGCCTGAATTCCATCGCATTTGCGGCTAACCAGATCGCAAGTGGTTGTTCAGAAGTCATGATCGCCGGTGGCGTTGAGTCCATTTCATCCAATCAAAGACAAACACCAGGAAAGTCGGACATTCACCCGACTATTCGCGAGAAGTCTCCAGACATTTTTATGGCGATGGGTAACACCGCTGAGGTTGTTGCAAGGCGCTACAACGTATCGCGCGAATACCAGGACGAATTTTCCCTTGAAAGCCAGAAGCGCACCGCCGCCGCACAACAGTCTGGCTTGTTTGACGACGAAATCGTGCCCATGAAGACCAAGTACGCGAAGATCGTCAACAAGGAAACCAAGGAAACCGAAATCGTCGATGGCGTTTGTGTCGGTGACGAATGTAACCGCCCTGAAACAACGCTTGAAGGCCTTGCAAGCCTTAAGCCTGTATTCGAAGAAGACGGCACAGTGACTGCTGGTAACGCATCACAACTCTCTGACGGCGCATCCATGACGCTGGTGATGAGCGCTGAACGTGCGCAGCAACTTGGACTTGAGCCAATGGCATACTTCCGCGGCTGGACTGTCGCTGGATGTGAGCCAGACGAAATGGGCATTGGTCCGGTATTTGCGGTACCCAAATTGCTCAAAGCCAATGGCCTGACCATGGCCGACATTGACCTGGTTGAACTGAACGAAGCCTTCGCTTCACAGTGTCTGTATAGCAGGGATGCCCTGGAAATTGATCCAGAGATCTACAACGTCAATGGTGGCTCAATCTCAATCGGCCATCCTTTCGGCATGACGGGTTCTCGCCTCACCGGCCACATTCTTCGTGAACTCAAGCGTCGCGAGAAGAAGTACGGCATTGTGTCCATGTGTATTGGTGGCGGTATGGGTGCGGCCGGGCTTTTTGAAGCCTGCTAAACCTTATGTAGTACATCCTGCATAGCAACATTAAAAAAGGGACCAGAAGGTCCCTTTTTTTTGCCTGAAACCTGGACTATTTCCAGGCGTCGAGCTGTTTCGATAAACATTCCATAAAGGTGACCGGCTGGTCAAGGAACAGGTGATGCTGGGCATCTGCCAGTTCGGTGACTTCAAGGTTCGGAAGAAGGGATTTCATGTGCTGCGCACTTTTCGAGCTGAACGACTCACTGTCAGCGCCATAAATCAACGCGCACTTGATCGCGATGGACCTGAAGTCAGCCTCGAGGTCTTCATACGCCTTCATCCGGGAACGCTGTTCTTCATCAAACTTCCAGCCAAAACCATCATCGATATATTCGATCGAGGTCCGGGCGATGTGATCCACAACGTACTGGTTCTGACATTGCTGGGGTGGCTGCAGGCGGAATCTCGATCGGGCGATTTCCGAAGTGGGATAGCTTTTTGCCCTCGCGAGCCGGTCAGGCTCCGGAGGTGTGACGTCATCAGGGTGTTTGACGCCCGAATCCAGCAGGATCAGGCCCTTGAAACGATCAGGATATTGCGCCACCGCACGAATCGACATAATCCCGCCATAGCTATGTGACGCCAAAATGGTATCCGGCCCCATGTTGCACTTATCAGCAACCGCAACAATCTCCTGAGCATAAAGATCAGCGGAATACTCGTCCCGATGGTCACTGTCTCCCATACCGGACATATCCACCGCTACGCTTTGGTAATCATCTTTATAGGATGGGGCAATAAAGTCCCACCAGTGTGAATGGGCATTGTGCCCGTGAACAAAAAGCAAACCCGGGTTTCCCGGTTCACTCCAGTAGAGGTAGTTGATATCAGAGCCTTCGACATCGATGAACCCTGATTCGGGTTTGGTATCGATCGCTTCCCAGAACCAGTCAGGCGTCGTATAGGTCGAATCACTCATTAACTATTTACTCTCCTGCAGGCCTATTCTTTAGGTGCCTATTCTTCAAATGATGAATCTCTAAGGGATCAAGCTACCTGCGAATACTTCTTCAGGTGATGATCTACGTTACCAAACAGTGTCTCAATGGCAGTGAGGCGTTTGAAGTAGTGGCCCACGTTGAGCTCATCCGTCATACCCATGCCACCATGCAGTTGAATGGCGTTCTGGCCGACAAACCTGCCACCCTTGCCAATCTGGACCTTCAATGCAGACACTGCTTTAAGGGCCTCAACTTCATCACCTTCGCTCATACGAAGGGCTGCCATGTAGAGCAGGGATTTTGCCTGCTCATGCTCCATGAACATATCTACCATACGGTGCTGAAGCACCTGGAACTTTCCAATTGGCTGCCCGAACTGTTCGCGGGTCTTACAGTATTCAACGGTTGTCTTGTACAGCACTTCCATTGCACCAACTGCTTCTGCACCAACAGCGAGAATGCCGTTGTTGATCCCAAGCTCAAGAAGCCCGAGGCCTTTATCGACTTCACCCAGGACAGCACTTGCGGGTACTGATACGTTGTCCAGGTTGATTTCAGAGGCCTGCAAGCCATCAATTGTTGGGTAATCGCGTTTTGATATCCCATTCGCTGAAGCCTCAACCAGAAACAGTGTGATTCCGGATTCGTCTTTTTGATCACCGGATGTCCTGGCAGGAACAACCAGAACATCTGCTGACGGACCACCAAGCACCACACCCTTAAAACCGTTAATGACGTAACCATCGCCTTCGACTTTCGCTGTTGTCGTGACGTCAGCGAGATTAAATCTTGCCTGCGGTTCGACATAGGCAAGGGACGCAAATTTTGTTCCCGCCATGATCTCGGTGAGCACTCCCTCAATGTGCTCTGTCGTGCCACCGGCTTCAATCACCGAACCTGCCATGATGACTGTGGAGACGTAGGGCTCAACGACCAGGCCTTTACCAAACTCTTCCATCATAATCATCGTCTCGACGGCAGTGCCACCGAAACCACCTGACTCTTCTTTGAAAGGAAGCGCCAGCCAACCCAACTCTGCAAAAGTTGCCCAATTTTCGCGGCTGAAGCCCTCTTCAGACTTTAATATTTTCTGTCGGGCATCGAAGGTGTAACTATTCTGGATATATCGCTGGATACTATCCTGCAAGAGACCCTGCTCCTCTGAGAAAGAGAAATCCATACAAACAAACTCCTGAGATTTGAACGCGCTGCGCCGGTGCCAATGCACCTAAAGAGCAGGGATCATAGGGTTTGTAACCCCTATTTTCAAGGACACCGACCGAGGAATGAGTTGACGCGGCCTGACCCCGTTCCTTATGCTGGGCCCGTCAATAAATTCAGGTAAAGAGACACCCATGGCAGATCCAACTATTGCGCAAAAATCGCCCTATGGCGTAGACGTCGAGGAAGGTAAAACATACTTCTGGTGCTCCTGCGGCAAAAGCACAAATCAACCGCTCTGCGACGGGTCTCATCAGGATACTGAATTCCTGCCGATGAAATTCAAGGCGACGGAATCAAAAAAGGTGTTTTTCTGTGGCTGCAAGATGACCGCGGGTAAGCCAATGTGCGACGGCACCCATACTGGTCTGTAACTAAACGGTTTCTGTCCAGGCGAGGGGAAAGCTGACGATTATCCTCGCGCCACCGAGCGTAGAGTTCGTGATCACGATCTGACCGTGGTAACGGTCTACAATCTCAGCGACGATCGCAAGCCCGATACCCTGCCCGGCTTCCCTGCTATCCAGGCGCAGCCCCCGCTCAAGGACAAGATCTCTGTCGGACTCCGGGATGCCGGAACCGTTGTCTTCCACCGCAAGTTGCACTCTCCCTTCAACAACGGCAGCAACAAGCCTTACCTTCCCCAGACCATATTTACAGGCGTTGTCCAGCAAGTTCCCCAACAGCTCCATAAGGTCACGCTCATCACCCGGAAAATCCGCAGATGAAACTTCCTCCAGAAATTCGATGTTCTTTTCCTTGTATACCTTCCTTATCGCTGCCACCAGTTTCTCGACAACCGGCCTGATTGGCGTGGAGTTTCGGAACAGCTTACTCGAACTCGACACTGCCCGCTCCAGCTGATACGACACAATATCGGTCATGCGTGTCACCTGCTGATCCATTGCTGCAGCCACTTGCTCAACGGTCTGTTCGGGCTTTTCGGCTTCTGCCTTTAGTATCGCCAGCGGCGTCTTCAGGCTATGTGCAAGGTCCGCAAGCGTGGTTCGATAACGCTCTCGCTGTGCTCGCTCTTCTGATAAGAGAAGATTCAGACTATGGGTTACCCCGTTTATCTCGGTCGGATACTGACCAACCAGATATTCCTGCCGACCTTCTTCAATCGCCTTAAGGTCATGTTCCAAACCCGCGATAGGCAGCAGGCCCCAATACATGATTGCCGCCTGCAGCAATACCAGCACAACAACCGCAGCAATAAGCCATCCCCAGAGGCTTTCCCTGAAGGTCGTCACTTCATTGCTGTACGGCGCAAAATCCTGCAGGACGACATAAACGAAACGCGCGTCACCTAACGCACTCTCCCAGATGACCGGATAGGTCAGGTAAAAAAGAGGGCCACGGCCCGCCGCCGCCGGCAATTCGCTGAAGGTCACGACTCCCGCAGTGTCCTGCGCTAATAAAACACCTTTTGCCAGATCACCCAGTTCAAGATCCAGCGCCGAACCACTGCGCCATACTTCATTACCACCCGGTGTAAAAACGAGCCCGAACAAACCCGAACCCATCGCATTGAAGCCGGGTTCCTGCAGTTCAGCAGGAAGGTACAGGTCAACCGCACCGCCCTTGTCATCTTCGACACTGGCGGCTATCAACGCGTAACTATGTAACTGGAGCCTTTCGGAAACAGCCTGCTCGGCACTCTGGCGAAAGGCATTATCAACGACGCCCCCAACGACCCCCAGGAACACCACGAGAACCAGGGTAGCCGAGGACAGCATTCGTAACCGTAGCGAGCCTCGCACCACACTGGAACCCTGGTTCATTCAGCCAGTCCGAACCGATACCCCTGTCCACGCACAGTTTCAATCGGCCTGAGCTGATTTTCCGGGTCGAGTTTCCTACGAAGTCGACCGACGAAGACTTCGATAACATTACTGTCACGATCAAAATCCTGATAATAGAGATGCTCCGTCAACGCTGTCTTGGAGACAACATGACCCGGCCTCATCATAAGGTACTCCAGTAAATTAAATTCAAAGGCGGTCAGTTCCACCGTAGAACCATTAACCCTTACGCTCTTTGCTTTCGTATCAAGGCTTACGGGCCCAATGTTAATATCTCGGGCGATTGCTCCCGATGCCCGGCGAATGAGCGCTTCAATTCTTGCCAGTAACTCCTGAATATGGAACGGTTTAACCAGGTAGTCATCAGCACCCGCCGACAGACCCTGGACCTTGTCCTGCCAGTCTGCGCGGGCTGTCAGAATCAATACCGGATAATCCTTACCTCGCTCCCTGAGACGACTGATGACTTCCATGCCATTTAGCTTCGGAAGCCCAAGATCGATTATCGCAAGGTCATAATGTCCCGCTTCTCCCAGCGCAAGAGCCTGGGCACCGTCAACAGCAGAATCCACTGAGTATCGGTGCCGATCAAGAATCTCGAGAAGCTGATCCCGAAGGGTTTCTTCATCTTCCGCTAGTAATATGCGTCGCGACATTCTTGCCTCACTCAAATACTTCGCCGGAGTTACCGTCGACAAAAACAGATTTGACCACACCATTGGTAGATAAAGTCCTGACCCGATAAACCGGCGGTCCCTGGTCATCCAGAAGAGAGACGCCCAAAATTCTCGAAGCGGAATAACGCTCTTTTACCAATGATGCGGCACGTTTGTTAGATATACCCGATCGATTGCCGGGAACCAGTTGGTTTGGCGCCAGACCGTAGACCGGTGCAGGCCTTCTGCCACCTTTTTCCTCATGAGGACCTGCCAGTGAATCCGACATGCCAATAGGACCCACCGTGAACAACAGTACAATGACAAATTGAGATAGATTTCTCATAGCCCTTCCCGGATCGTTCCTCTGTCGTTCACCTTAATGGCCATGATATCCCAGTTGATATGGCCGTACCTTAGCTACCGGCGGCTGAATATCACCTGAATTAGTTAACCAGCACATCCTGAATTGCATGACGCTCATCCAGAGAAACGACCACACTGGCTCGACCAGCCATTTCCTCGAGCATCCAGCCAGTGATTCGCTCATAGTAAGCAACGAACTGCCTGACCTCCATTTCGGTCATCATTTTGCTGCCACCCCCCCGGGTTGCCAGTTCCCGTTCCTGTTGGAAGCGCCAACGCACTATCGCCTCAATTGATGGTGCCATGAAAAACACCTGGGCACTGGCTCGAAACACCGACTGGTATCGAGAAAGTTGTTCGTTCACATACCGGCGCCATAACCCATCCGGATCCTGGGTCCTCTCCAGGTCATTGATGGGATGCATCAACCGTTCCTGTGGTTCGGGAACAGCGCCCCAGCACCAGCCTTCACACAGGATAACCGCGGCAGGTTCAGCTTCTTGCCATCGGGAACTTCGGTCATCCTCACCTTTGTCGAAAACCGGGACTTCAGCCGACCGCCCCTGAAGAAGATCAGTCAGCACTTTTTCCATTAGCGCTAGGTCATGGGTACCGGGCACACCCCGGACGCCCAGCAAAGGATGAATATCGACAGCGACCTGCTGTCGATATTCCAGTGGCAGGTAAAAGTCATCAAGGGAAAGGATGGTTGTGCTCGTATTGAAACAATCCTGAAGCATTGAGGCTAACAGTCGACTCATCGTGCTCTTACCGGTTCCCTGGGCACCGGCAATGGACACTACTATCGTTTTATTACTCGATTCGCTCGTGAGTCTCGCTATGTTTACTGCAAGATAACCTATCAGGCAAAAAACCGGGTCACTGTCGAGCGCACCCGCGAGCTTCCCAAACGGCTGTCGATAAGACGCCAGTTCAGCAGGTAACTGATGGCTGTACTCAGGAAATTTCACGGGCAAAAGGCGGCAAGGAATTCAAAATGACCTTACCATAGGACTTAGACACCACGCGACGATCCAGTATGGTCACAGTGCCTTCGTCGGTTTCAGTTCTGAGTAATCGTCCTGCAGCCTGGACGACCCTGAGTGCAGCGTTCGGCAACATCACTTCGTAAAATGAATTGCCGCCTTTCTCCTCAATCCACTCAGACAGCGTCGCATCTACCGGGTCATCAGGCACCGAGAATGGAATCTTTGCTATCACTACATGACGACAATAATCACCGGGCAAATCTACGCCCTCGGAGAAACTGGCCAGGCCAAAGATGCAGCTTGCCTCACCACGGTCAACAGCATCCCGATGGCGACTGAGGATTTCCATTTTCGATAGTTCACCCTGCATCAGGATTCGTTCGCGAAACGCTTCATCAATATCATCAAACACCCGCAACATTTGCCGCCACGAGGTGAACAAGACCAAAGCACCAATCTCTTTATCGAGTAGGCCCGGAATCAGTTCCGCGATCTCTTGCGTGTGCTGGTCAGCCTGTCCAGGATCAGTGCGCATCTTTGGTACTGCAAGAACCGCCTGTTCCTGATATCGAAACGGACTGGCCAGACTGGTGAATACCATCTCTGGCGGAATGCCGGATTTGGACTGGAAACTGGAGAAATCCCTGGCAACCGACAGAGTCGCCGAGGTCAGTACGGCACCAGCGCAACGTGACCAAAGTCTCTCAAACAGCTCATCTGCTACCGAAACAGGATGACACGACAGTTGAATTTCCATGCCTTCCGTCTGACTCTGGGTCGAAAAACCAACCCACCTCGCATAGGGAGGCGAATGCTCCGCTACCGAGAAGTTATGCCAGAGCTCTGCGGCTGCAGACAAGCGCGTAGAAATTGAACCTACCAGCGACAACCAGTATTCAACGCTCTCCCGCTGCGCGGCGGAGACATCATCGAGGGTAGTTTCGATGAGTGGCAACACCCGGTCCACCAGATCATCCAGTCGCTCGAAACTGTTCGCCAGCTGCTTTGATACCTCGGTAATATCATTGCCGACCCGGCCCCGAGGAAAACGATACCGCCAGCCGTCATCTTGTTCTTCTGCGTCAACTTTAAGCAGCTGCAGCACCTGGGCCGCATCATCCAGCCTCTGGCTTGCCTGTTGTACCATGGTGTCAACATCGTTAATAAGCCCGGAACCAATAGCGGGCACTTCTGCACTGGCGAGTTTCAGGCTGGTAGGGATCTGTTGTAACCAGGTTTTTGTCGAATAAAGCGCCAGAAAATGAGAAAAGTGATTGCCGGCTTTTTCAGGCAGATGATGACCCTCATCGAAGATGTAAATCGTATCTTCCGGATCAGGGAGTACCGCGCCGCCGCCCATCATCAGATCGGACAGGACCAGGTCCTGATTGGTGACAATGCAATCTACCCGATGAATATTCTCGCGCGCCCTGTAAAAGTAGCAATTTTCATAATGGCTGCATTGGCGATGAGTGCACTGGGCGTGGTCCGTCGAAACCCTGGCCCAGGTGGCATGATTGATCTCTTCCGGCCAGCTGTCTCGTTCCCCATCCCACTCCCCTTTGCCGAGCGCCGTCAGCATTGAATCAAAAATAGCGGAGTCGACCTGGTCGCTATCGCCATCCGCATTTTCAAAAAACGAAAAGGTCTGGTTCACCTGACCGCTATCCTGCAACGCGAGATCAAGGCGGGACAGACAAAGATAACGCCTTCGGCCTTTCGCCAGCGCAAAGGAAAATTCCAGCCCTGAATGCAGGCGGATATCAGGCAGATCCTGGTAGACAATCTGTTCCTGCAACGCGACGGTTGCTGTCGCAATAACAATTTTCTTTTTTAGCCGTTTTGCTATCGGAATGGACGCCATGGCATAGGCGATTGTCTTACCGGTTCCTGTTCCGGCTTCAACAACGCAGACGCTGTTATCTTCGGGCACATTACCGAGTGTCCTGGCTATTTCTGCGATCATGCTTTTCTGGCAGTGCCTGGCCCGGTATCCTTTCTCTTCGAGCAACCGGGAATATGCCGTCTGGATCTCTTCCTTGAGTGCTTCAGTCAACATACGAATTGGAAATCATCAGGAGCAGTAACATGTGGACCGAGATCATATCACTATTGGGCAGAGGCCTGAGACTGATCAGGCTGATTCTGCCGCACGTTTTCAGCCTGCTGTTACTTGTTCCGTGTTTTGCCAGAAGCCATGATCTGCCACTCGAGGCGTTGAGACTGCCCCCCGGGTTTCAGATATCCGTGTTTGCAGAACTGACCAATCCACGACAGCTAGCCCTGAGCGAATCAGGTATTGTCTACGCAGGAAGCAATCGCGCCGGTAATCTATATGGCGTAATTGATGCCAATTCAGATGGGTCCGCAGACAAAGTGGTGACTATTGACCATGACCTGACCATGCCCACCGGCATCGCTATCCAGGATGGTGACCTCTATGTCGGCGCGGTCGATAAACTCCTGGTTTATCAAAACATCGACCAGACGTTTGAATCCAGCCCCGAACCCTTTGTCCTCTATGACGAACTGCCTGAAGAAACACACCATGGCTGGAAGTACCTGGGGTTCAGCCCTAAAGATCACCTGTTTTTCAATGTTGGCGCCCCCTGCAATGTCTGCGAAAAAGAAAACCCCTGGTTTGCGACCATCATGAGCCTGGACCTTGATCGCGAGCCACTACAACCTGAAATATTCGCCAGTGGGGTACGCAATACGGTCGGCTTCAGCTGGCACCCTGGCACCGGTGAGCTGTGGTTCACGGACAATGGCAGGGACCTTCTTGGCGACGACACACCCTCCTGTGAACTCAACCGGGCACCTAAAGCAGGCTTACATTTCGGGTTCCCCTATATACACGCCAGCTCTGTGATTGACCCCGAATTTGGTGCTCCGGTATTTCCCGTCGAACCTCCGGTGGTAGAACTGGGCCCCCATGTCGCACCACTGGCCATGAAGTTTTATACCGGCACCATGTTTCCGGAGCGATACCGGGGGGAAATATTCATTGCCGAGCATGGCTCCTGGAACCGCACCCCGGAGGCCGGACACACGGGATACAACATCACCATGGTTAACCCTGAAACCGGTGCAACCACTATCCTGATAGACGGCTGGCTAAAGAACAACGTGGCCTGGGGAAGACCCACGGACATACTGGAGATGCCCGATGGCAGCCTGCTAATCGCAGACGACCACGCCAATGTTATTTACAGGCTAACCTATGAAACTCCATAAACTCCGGGCACAGTAAAACCGCACAGGCTACTCGTTACAAACTGCCTCTGACCAGCCTACTCCCAGTGACCGACACGGTTGTGATCACACCCTAAGGCGCGGCATACTGCTTCCCAAAAAGGAAACAGTCATGATTGGAGCAGATGCCGTAGTCAGCGCTCTCAAGAAGATAGGTGCCACTCATGTTTTTGGCATTGTGAGCATTCACAATATGCCTATCTTCGACGCTATCACCCGCGATGGCACCATCCAGATAATCGATTGCCGACATGAAATGGGCGCCACCCATGCTGCGGATGGCTATGCACGCGCGACCGGTAAAACCGGTATTGCGATTGCCAGTACAGGACCTGGTACCACCAACACCGTGACCGGACTTTACGAAGCTCAATATGCATCCTCCCCTGTCCTGCTGATCACCGGCCAGGCAGAAACCGGGTTCTACGGTAAAGCGCAGGGTTATGTTCACGAAGCGGAAGAACAACTGCCCATGCTCAGAACGGTTACCCGGCGGGCTGAGTCGGTTCGAATCGCCTCTAGGATCGAAGATACGATTCTGGAGGTCGCGAACGACATCAGTTCCGGCAGACCATCTTCCGGTGCCGTGGAGATCCCAATTGACCTGCAGTACGCTGCAGTCAGTGAGAGCGGACAGGGCTTCAATCCTGTTAACCCTGAAATGACCGGCGATCTTGAACGCGCCGTTGCGCTAATTACTGGCAGCCGGAAACGAATCATCATCGCCGGTGGCGGCGTCACCTATGGTGGCGCTTCTGACGCGTTAACTCGCCTGGCCGAGAAACTTCAGGCACCTGTTTTTATGACACCCAACGGCAGGGGGGCCATTACCGAGGATCACTCGCTGGCCATTGGTAACCTGTACCAGAGCAGGAAACTACATGCCGACATGATGGATGCTGACCTGACCATTGCAGTTGGCACCCGTTTCCAGGTTGGCGTTGGCGGCTCGGGGGCCGCGCTCAAACCGCCGGGCAAGTTACTTCATATTGATATCGACGCATCGATCGTTGATCGGGTACACAAATCAGATGCCTCACTGATCGGCGCTGCTGCGGAAATACTGCCAGCGATTGACGCTTTGATGAACCCGCAGCCTTGCTCACCTGAATTCGTTGAAAAAATCCAGACAAGTAACCGTGAACTCAGGCAAAAATTAAGGAAGCGGTTGGGTCCGGACTACGAAGGCATCCTGGACGCCATACGCGAACTTGCGCCCAGGGATACCCTGATCGTCCGGGATACAACTGTTCCCGCGTACAATTTTGTTAACCAGCTTTTGCCGATATACGCACCACGAACCTTCATCGGTCCAAATTCTGCCGCGATAGGTCCCGGTCTTCCTTTAGCCGTTGGGGCAGCGGCTGGCACCGGCAAGAAAACCGTTGTTGTTCACGGTGACGGCGGGTTTATGTTCCATGCAACGGAACTGGCCACTGCGGCCCAGTACCAGCTTCCCATGGTGATCTGCGTGTTCAATGACGGCGGTTACGGGGTACTTCGCGGCCTTCAGTCCCAGCAGTTTGAAGGTCGATACAGTGACACTGATCTCGGGGTTGTGGATTTCGCCGGGCTGGCGGAAAGTATGGGTGTAACAGGCGTGGCGGTGGAAACTTTGACTGAGTTCAAGGCGGCGTTCGGGTCAGCCATGGACCGTGCAGGACCGACACTGCTCAACATCGATATGAGGAAACTAATACCGATGCAGGGAAGCATATTGCCTGCGCAGTAAACTCGATCGGTCACATTTCGCGAGCAGGAGATCTCTCTGTGGAGGCGCTTGCGCCGCAAATCGAGATGACGGTGGTGGCGAGCGATGGTGGAAACACTTCACCGAGGAGCAAACGCACCAGCCCTGAGCGTTACTTGGTTAGCTCTGGTGGGACCTACAAAAGGTCAGCAGGGCACAAACGCCAGGTAGACGACCATTAAGAAAACGGCCAGCGGAACCATCCACGGTTAAACTTCGCCTCACACTCGTTGAGCTGCGCCCGGTAGACGCCGGATCGCTTTGATACTTTTGTCGCGACATCCTTTAACCACTGTTTGTTCTTATAGCTACGGCGGGCGAACCCACCCTGCCCTTCGTGGTAGGCAAGGTACAGGTGGTAGGCATCTGATTTGCTTATTTTATTCTTGCGCTGGCTTTGGTCGTTATACCAACCGATAAAGTCTATGGCGTCATCAAACTTGTTCCTGTCTGCACCGCCTCGACCTGTGGCGCTCTGGTAAGCCCGCCAGGTGTCATTAGTCGCCTGTGCGTAACCGTATGCACTCGCCGGCCTTGGACCGGGTAATACCCACAATATTTTTGTTCTTGGCGGTTTGGCTCGCGCCATGAACGATGACTCCTGATACATCATGGACATCATTACCGTGATGTCTGTTCCCCAGCGACGTGATGATTTTTTGGCATCTTTATACCAGCCACTCTTTTCGGAAAATATTTTACAAATGTTCTGCTTGTTCTCCGGAGGCGCGCTTGTGCAACCGGTCAAAGCGATAACCAGGATGAGCACGAAACTTCGCCGTATCTTTACGAACTGGGCGCTAAGCACCGTGCACCTCCAGACGCCGCAGCAGATCTGCCTCTGACAAAATGGCAACACCAAGCTCCTGCGCTTTGGTTAACTTGGAACCGGCGGCATCACCGGCAACCACATAACTGGTCTTAACCGAGACTGAACCTGATACCTTCGCACCGAGCGAAATCAACCTTGCCTTAGCATCGTTTCTGGTTAGGGACGTCAGGGTTCCGGTCAGCACATAGGTCTCACCCACAAGCGCACCAGAGACTACAGAGGACTCTTGTTCCACCCAGCAAACACCACTTTCCAGCAAACTATCAATGACCTGGTGGTTTATCTCCTGGTGGAAAAAGTGTGCGATATTTTTCGCGACAATCGGACCAACATCGGGAACTTCCTGCAAAGAATCTTCATCCGCCTGCTGAAGTGGCGCGATCCCATGATAGAACTGCGCAAGATTCCTTGCGGTCGATTCACCTACTTCCTGGATGCCCAATGCATAGATGAACCGCGACAAGGTCGTTGTCTTGCTTTTCTCCAGCGCCTCAAGAAAGTTGTTAGCAGATTTCGGCGCCATGCGCTCTAGATTCACCAGCTGTTCCAGGGTCAACTGGAACAGGTCTGCCGGGCTGCTGATCAGACCTTCGTCGACAAGCTGGTTAACAAGCTTGTCACCGAGGCCTTCAATATCAAACGCGAGTCTGGAAGCAAAGTGCCGGATACGCTCTTTTCTTTGCGCTGAACATCTAAGACCACCAGTACAACGGGCAATGACTTCACCTTCTGACTGAAGTACTTCTGAGCCGCAGGCCGGGCACTGCGCTGGCAGGATAATCTGCCGTATTTGTTTCGGCCGCTTGTCCCGTAAAACTGAAATAACCTTGGGGATAACATCCCCCGCTCTTTGGATAACAACCGTATCGCCGATAACAAGACCCAGCCGGGCCACCTCATCCATATTATGCAGCGTCGCGTTACTGATGGTCACGCCACCGACCTGCACCGGTTTCAGTCTGGCAACCGGGGTAACAGCTCCGGTGCGACCTACCTGGAATTCGACATCTTCAAGTACTGTGATGCCTTCTTCCGCGGGAAACTTGTGGGCAATTGCCCAGCGCGGCGTTCTGGTCAACATACCCAGCTTTCGTTGCTCTGCTATCCCGTCAACCTTGAATACAACGCCATCAATCTCATAATCCAGAGATGAACGCAGCGCCACCAGCTTTCTGTAATATTCAATGCAGCCATCCACACCGACGACAGTTTCGATCAACGGATTGACCCTGATACCCCAGGAAGCGAGGGCAGCCAAAATCCCTGACTGTGTTTCCGGCAGTTCGCCGCCTTCAACAATGCCGACACTGTAAGCAAACATCGTTAACGGCCTGCGGGCAGTCTCGCGCGAATCAAGCTGGCGGAGCGTCCCTGCGGACGCGTTCCTGGGATTGGCAAACACTTTCTGCCCGGCCTTTTCTGCCGCCTGGTTCATCCTGTCGAATGATGACAGGGGGAAATAAACCTCTCCCCTGACTTCGATCCTGGAGGGATAGCCCTTGCCCATCAGGGACAGCGGTATCGATTCGATCGTACGAACATTCCGGGTGATATCTTCACCGGTCGCACCATCCCCCCGGGTTGCGCCCCTGATCAGGGAACCGTTCTCATAGAGCAGTGACACCGCCACGCCGTCAATTTTAGGTTCACAGTCGTAACCGATATCAGCGGGCAACTCGAGTCTGGTTTTGATCCGACGATCAAAATCCCACATGTCATCTTCGCCAAAAGCATTGTCAAGAGACAGCATAGGCAGCTCATGTTGCACCTGGGAAAAAGCAGGCAGCGGCACGGAGCCTACGCGTTGGGTGGGTGAATCGTCCGACACCAGGTCTGGGTGTTCCTGCTCTAGTGCCTTCAGGTCACGGAATAGTCGATCAAACTCGGCGTCTGAAACCCCGGGTTGGTCAAGTGTGTGGTATCGATGATTGTGGTGATTGATTTGTTGCCGCAGCGAGGCGACCAGCTGGACCACGTTCTTTGCAGGAGTCGTCTTTTTCTTGTCTGGGTTCTTTTCGGCCATAGGTCACAGTAAGGTAGCGTGTCGCGCCCGGTTTAGCCAGAGGCCAAAAGATTGCTCACGCAGAATGCTTGTACAGAAATTCCGTAAGGGATTGGCGACAGTGTTCTATGGTCTGCGGCGTCATCACGCTTCTGGTCTCATCCCGCACTTCCCCGTTCAACTCCTGGGCGACTATATTGGCGACAGACAACATTGAATCAAGTACCTGCAAGGGTGCCGCAAGCTCATGTACTCTCATGAACAGGCTTATGCCCGGTGTAGAGAATTGATCAAGGGACGACAGGTTAAAAGTCCCCGGTTCAACCGCACTCGCAAGGCTGAACAATTGTGCGCCTCGATCATCCAACTGGTGAAAGATGTCCATCTCACCAAAGGTCATGCCGCTATCTAGCAGAACTTCCACCAGACCCTGGCCAAGAAACGGCTCGTCCAGCGCCAATACGTAAATCACCACAAACATTTCCGGCTTGGCGCTCGGCGCGGCAGTTTCTTCGGCGGATTGATCTTCCTCGATCTTGGGCGCTTTCCGGGCAGGAGGAGCCTTGGCGGGCGCCTCATCAACAAAATGGTCAACGGCAGGTTCTTCTGGCCCCGCAATGGGCCCCGCAATGGGCTCCGGGGTAGACGCCGGGAGCGGGTCGGTCTTGGGTAGGTCAACGGATGAAGCCGCACTCATTGATGGCAGTTCGACAGCGTCCATCAGCAGGGGGACATCATTACCCGGGATTACGGCGCTTGCCTTTGAATCAACAAGGCGAGCCCCACCGTTCGGTAGTTCCGCCTTGAACAGGCTTAAGTCATCGGCAACATGATCTTCGCCCTGGCTGCTCAGGAAGCTCCGGTCGAGCTTCATCTTGATATCATTCTGGCCTGATCGCATCCGAAAGTACCCATGCAGCAGTACGCCGATGATAAATATCGGCCCCAGGATCAACAGCCATTGTCTTAAATCAAAATCCACAGCTTGGTCTCCGCAGTTGGATCGTGTTTACAAGTAACTATACAGCAGCCAATGCGATAGCTTCATCAACATCAACAGATACCAGCCTGGATACGCCCGGTTCGTGCATGGTGACGCCCATCAACTGTTCAGCCATTTCCATCGCGACCTTATTATGGGTGATGTATATAAATTGTACCGTGCGAGACATTTCCTTCACCAGGTCGGAATATCGAACGACATTGGCGTCATCAAGTGGCGCATCAACCTCATCCAGTAAACAGAAAGGCGCAGGGTTGAGGCTGAAGATTGAAAACACCAGCGCGATGGCCGTGAGTGCTTTCTCGCCGCCAGACAGCAGGTGAATGCTGGCATTACGTTTTCCGGGTGGTCTGGCCATGATGCCAACACCGGTATCCAGCAGGTCTTCTCCGGTCATCTCAAGGTAAGCGTGGCCTCCGCCAAACAGCTTGGGGAACAGCTGCTGCAGCTTCGAATTAACCTTGTCGAACGTTTCCTTGAATCGGGTTCTTGTTTCAATGTCGATTTTCCGGATGGCGTTCTCCAGCGTTGCCAGTGCTTTTTCCAGGTCTTCGTTTTGTGCATCAAGGTATAACTTGCGCTCAGACTGCACCTTGTACTCATCGATTGCCGCAAGATTAATAGCACCAAGGCGTTGAATCCTGTTACCCATACGAACCAGCCTCTGCTCCCATTCTTCCTCATTGGCTTCCTCCGGTAGTCGGGCAAGCAGTTCATCGAGAACCTGCTTATCTTCCTCGAGCTGTTCCTCAATGGTCGTTCTTCGAACTTCAAGTGTCTGGCGTTCCAGCCTGACTCTTTCAAGACTGGAACGCACGACTTCGACCTGTTCTTCAATCCCGGCGTGATTCTGGTTCAGTTCGCGAATCTGGTGTTCGGTCGCTTCAGTTTTCTGGCGAACCGTGGCCAGTTGATGCTCAACGCTGAGGCGTTTCTCGAGTTGTGAATCGAGCTCTGTTTTAAGCTGACCCTGTGGCTCTTCGCTGGAACGAATACTCTCTTCGAGGCCAGTCCTGCGGTTTTTGAGAACTTCTTCCTGCTCCGACAACCGCGCCATCGCCTGCTCTGTCGATGATATTTTCGAGTTCAGCGACTGCACACGCAACGCCAGTTGATGAGCTGCGTTACTGTCGGTTTTGGCTTTTTCCCGGGCTTCATTCAGCTCAAATGTGATGGATTCCCTTCGTTTAACCAGTTCATCACGACGGAACGTATCGGCTTCCATTGCGTCCAGTGCAAGTTGCAACCGGTTGCGGGAACCACGCAATGATTCCTGGTCGGTTTCCATGTGCTCGACCGTTTCACCAATTTCAGCGTTGGCCCGGCCAAGGTCGTTACGAATCTGTTGCGCCTGAACGCGCTTGGTACCGAGTTGAGCGCGGGTTTCTCCAAATGCTCTTTGCTGTTCAGACAATCGCTTCTGTTGCTGGTCGCGTTCAAACTCAGCCTGCTGAAGACTGGCCATGCCTGAGTCCAGCTCACCATTAAGTCGTTCAACATCGCCAGCGGCACGGCTGATTTTGTCAGCCAGGGATACAAGTTCCTGCTGGCGCTTGATGATACCCGCCTGTGCATCCTTGTCCTTGTTCACCCTAAGCCAGCTTTTACCCAGCCAGAGCCCGTCAGGCGTCACTATCGACTCGCCCGGCCCAAGGTTGCCACGCATCGCCATGGCAGAGGCAAGATCCGGTGCTGTTTTGATCCCCTGCAGAAGAGGACCTAATGTGGCGTCTCCGGATATGCGGGACAACAATGATCCTGACTCAACGGGTGCCTGCGCTGCTAACGGCTCTGGGCCACCGGTGGTAATAAAGTTGAGGCGCCCTTTCCCGAAGTCACCGAGCAAGGCTGAAACGGCATCCAGCCCATCAACACAAACAGCCTGCAGGTGATCGCCCAGCACGGTTTCAACCGCCGCATCCCAGCCGTCTTCCACCTGGATATTCTCTGCCAGCCGGGCCTGGTCACCCAGACCATGCCTTTCAAGCCAGTTAACCTCTGCATCATCCTGCTGCCCCAACGCTGCCTGTTGCAGGGCTTCAAGAGAAGCCTGGCGGCCTGACAGGGACTGCAGTTCACTTTTCCGTTCGTCCAGCAACCTGGTCAGCGCCAGGTTTTCTTCACGCTGTTTTTCGATCGTTCGGGACAGGCCACCAAGCTCAGCATTGATACGTTCGAGCTGTGATTCCTGGGTCTGCAGCATTTCCTCCAGGGGACCGATTTCGCCTTCGACGGTGTCGCCTGACAGCCGTTCTACATCAGCCCGAAGTACAGCAATGCGGGTGTTAGCGCGATCAACAGATTGTTCCAACCCTTCAATACGTGATTGCTGGACCTCACCACTTTGCCTTGTTTCCGCGGCGGTCTGGTTAAATTCATCCCACTCTTCCCGCCAGCCCTGCATGTTCTGTTCCGCAGACACAAACCGTTCGGCAGAGGCTATCTCGAGGGACTGTATTTCGCTCTGCTGAGGTGACGTTGACGCCAGATCCTCTCGAAAAGCGGCAAGCTGTAGCTCATCCGCATTAAGATCCGCGCCTACTTTCCCAAGGTTCTCAAGAACCTGATCAAGATCGGTAACCAGCTGACGTGTGCGTTCGTTCTGGAACTGAATACTGTCTTCTATACGAGCAATTTCGGTACCGTGGTCGTAGTAACGCTTCTGGACTTCGTTCAACTCATCAGACAATTCAGCCAGGGCCGCTCTTTTGGACTCGATCTCTGCGTCGATATGCCGTTGGTCAGCGATTCGTGCTTCCTGCTCAATCGTCAGGCGATTGACCTCATGGTCCTGCTTGCCGACATCCGCAGTCAGGCCATTCCACCTCAGCCCGGCCAGTCCAGCCTTGAGTTCACGTTCTTCTTTCTTTAACTCGGTGTAACGCTCGGCGGATTTTGCCTGGCGTTCCAGGTGGGTTAGCTGACGTTCCAGTTCATCACGAATGTCCGTCAGCCTGTCAAGATTATCCTTGGTATGACGTATACGTCGTTCAGTTTCCTTACGACGCTCCTTGTACTTGGAGATACCGGCCGCTTCCTCAAGGTAACTTCGAAGATCCTCGGGCTTCGCCTCGATCAGGTCGCTGATCATGCCCTGCTCGATGATAGAGTAGCTTCTCGGACCCAAACCTGTGCCCAGGAACAGATCAGTAATGTCTTTCCTTCGGCATTTCTGGTTATTCAGGAAATAGCCCGACTGGGCATCACGAGTAACGACCCGTTTCACGGAGATTTCACTGTACGCGGCAAATTCGCCGGACAGCCTGCCCTCTGTATTGTCGAACATCAGCTCAATGCTAGCTTGCCCGACCGGCTTGCGCGTGTTGGAACCATTGAAGATGACGTCCGTCATCGATTCACCACGCAGCGTCTTTGCCGACGATTCGCCCATCACCCAGCGCACAGCATCAATGATGTTCGATTTTCCGCAGCCATTCGGGCCAACAACGGCACAAAGGTTAGAGGGAAAGGGGACTGATGTAGGGTCTACAAATGATTTGAAACCAGCGAGCTTAATTGCTTGCAATCGCATAAAATTACTTCACTCCACAACACCTGTGCGCGCAGCCCCGGCTAACACAAGTGGAAAAGCTCTATTTTATAAAAAATACTCGCTGGGCAATAGCTATTCTTGCTTTTTTCAGCAATTAATTTCACTTATCAACTGCAGAAGGGTCAGGTCTAGAATCTATGGAAGCCATTGTTACGATCATTGTCCTGTTTGCAACGGTTATTATCGCCATTTTCTGGTTCGCTCCCCGACCATTACTGGATTCCAAACTGCCAGGCCCACAGGTTCCTGCCTCACTTGGACCGGCAGAACTTGAAACCTGGCTGACCGAACATGAAGCAGGCCATGCTGGTGTCATCGAAGGCACCGATGCCCGGATCGACTGGGCGACCGGGCCAGGTGTCACTGACCTCTGTTTCCTTTACGTGCATGGGTTCTCTGCGACCCGACAGGAGATAGCGCCCGTGACGGAACGCATCGCAGACCATTTCAACGCCAATGTTGTCTATGCCCGGCTTGCCGGTCACGGGCTTTCCGAGAATTCGATGCAAGCCACAGCAGAACAGTGGCTCCAGTCGATGGTGGACAGCTGGGACATTGCTTCGCGGGTCGGTAAAAGGGTCGTTGTAATAGCGACTTCCACCGGCGCTCCGCTGTGTGTCTGGCTGAATGAGCACATTGCCCGTCGCGACCAGCCGCAGGCTTTTCTATTTCTGTCTCCTAACTTCAAGGTCAGGAGCCCCTTTGGATTCCTGTTGACCTGGCCCTGGGCCGAACGATGGGTACATTACCTCATCGGCAAAGAGCATAGCTGGGAACCGGAAAATGAACAGGTTGCAAGGTACTGGACCCATCGATATAGCTCGAAGGCCATTATAGAAATGCAGAAGGTCGTAGACTGGGTCCGCAAACTAAAACCAGCTTCTGGCCAACCACCCCTGGCGACGTTTTACATGAAAGACGACCCGACGATTAACCATCAGGCTGCAATCAACTTCCACAACACGTGGGGCGCCGACCACAAGGCACTGCACCCAGTCGATATTGATATCGAAGTGCCACAGCATGTTTTCGTGGGCGATATATCCGCCCCACAAAGAAACGACTGGTGCGTAGAGGCCAGCATCAAATTTATTCAGTCGGTGCCGGCCAGGGCAGATTACAAAGCACCCGGCGCTTAAGATACACTGCTCGATTGTCCAGCATTAATCGGAGCTACAGATGATACCTACCCACCCTTTCGGCAATACCGGCCACCACAGCAGCCGAATCATTTTCGGCGCTGCTGCCTTAGGCGGAATGCGCCAGGAAAAAGCAGACAGCACCATCGACATGGTCAGAAAAGCGGGTATCAATCACTTTGATACCGCCGCCAGCTATGGCGACTCTGAACTAAGGCTGCGCGACTTCCTGCAGGATCACCGGCAGGATGTTTTTCTGGCGAGCAAGACCGGCAACCGTGATGGGGATATGGCACGACGAAGCATTGAACGATCCCTCGAGCGACTGCAAATCGATCAGCTGGACCTGATCCAGTTTCATAACCTTGCCCAGGACGCTGACTGGAATACCGTGATGGCCGCGGGCGGCGCGCTCGAAGCGGCAAAACAAGCCCAGAAAGAAGGCCTTGTGAAGTTTATCGGCATCACCGGTCATGGCACTCGAATCGCAGAAATGCATTTAAAAAGCCTCGCCAGGTACGATTTCGCTTCAGTACTACTCCCCTACTACCACTTGATGATGCAGGACGATCAATACAACGCAGAGTTTGAGGCGCTTTACAAATTGTGCGCAGACAAGGGCATCGCGGTACAAACCATCAAGGCCATTGCAAAAAGAAGATGGCGCGAGGATGACCCCTCGCCAAAGTTCAGCTGGTACGAACCCTATCGTGACGAAGACGTTATTGAGCGCGCCGTACACTTTGTGCTGCGACGAGAAGGGCTGTTCCTGAACTCTACCAGCGACGCCAGCCTGTTACCCCGGATCTTCGCAGCCGCAGAATCTTTCAATGAGGGGGTTGCAGAGAATCTGGACGACCTGGTGGCAGAGGACAATGCCAGCGAAGGGGAAACCCTGTTCGTACGCGGTGTATCGGACGACGTTCGACTCTAGGAAACGCTCGCTGAAACTAGCGAAGGGGAACCCTGTTCGTACGCGATATATCGGACGACGTTCGACTCCAGGAAACGCTAGCTGAAACTAGCGAAGGGGAACCCTGTTCGTACGCGATATATCGGACGACGTTCGACTCCAGGAAACGCTAGCTGAAACTATTGAGGATGCGTATCGCGGCACAAGCCGCGCCGTAACCATTATCAATGTTGGTCACTGTCACGCCCGGCGCGCAACTGACCAGCAGTGAATGCAGCGCAGTCTCGCCACCTTTCACCATCCCATATCCAACAGAGGTTGGCACCGCGATCAGAGCAGCAGATACCAGGCCTCCGAGCACCGTCGGCAAGGCCGCATCCATGCCCGCAACACAGATGATTATTTTGCAATCCCTGAGTTCTTCAAGTCGTTCTGTGATTCTCCACAGACCGGCGACGCCAACGTCATGGACCTCGAGCGGTTCATGGCCATAAAATTCCAGTGTGCGGCAGGCTTCCCGCGCCACTGATAAATCCGAACTACCACCGGTGACAACTGCAACCGGGGCAGATGTCCGCGAATCGCCGGAAAGAAAAAATGCAGTCTTCGACACCTCATCATAGGAGAGCAAACCCGTATGGGATTCTTCCAGTTGCCGGTATTGCGAATCTGACAGGCGCGTAAACAGCATTGGTTTTTCTGCTTTCACTATAGTGTCGCAGATGGTTCTTAACTGGCTGATGCTCTTGCCCTGACTGAAAACCGCTTCTGCAAGACCTGTCCTGCTTTCACGATCAAAATCCAGATTCACATCCCTGATATTAGACATTTAGCTAATTCCCGTCCGAAATCATGTTCCGAAGTATACATACACACCAGGACGACAATGTTAGTGTTGAAATCAATCGCTTGGTGGGACATAGCCACCGCGGTGGTTACGTCCCGGACAAGAACTAACTGACGTCCAGAGTTTCAATTAAAAAAGCGCTGCCCTTTTCATAGGGTTCAAACAACACCGACTGCACCTGGTCCGGGAAACCCGCCTGTACGAACAGCTCACGAACGACAGCCGCAGACTCGTCAAACTGGTCAGACGCAAACCCAATATCAGCGGTAGATTCAAGCTGGATAGCAACTTCACCTTCACGGATTCTGCAACGGACACCCTGAAGTGAATACTGGCTGGTCAGCTGTTTGCGCAGGGTTTCCTCGACCTCATTGATGACCGGCAGCAGCGATGCATCGATCGCTATGCCTGTTGTCACACGACTCGATAGACACGGCGCTGCCGGAAGATCCTTCAGGTCTTCAAGACCCAGGTCGTCTGCAACCGCCCTCAAGGTGGACTTATCGATGCCAACTTCGACATAGGGGTGGCACACCTGATGTTCCTGCGCAGCGATCAGGCCGGGGCGGTAGTCACCCAGATCATCAAGATTCGTTCCCGAAGCAACGGTTAGCGCCGTGTTCTCAACGACCCGGTCATAAAGGTTGGTTTTACAGAAATAGCATCGGTTCGCCGGGTTGGCGAGGTACTGAGGGTCTTCCATTTCACCTGCGTCGATGATTTTAAGCTGCCAGCCTTCACGCCTGGCATGTAATTTAACCCTGTCCGTCGCCTGGAACGGGACCGCCGGTGATATCGCGTGAAAGATCTGCGTTGCCGGCTGGACACGATGTGCCAGCACAGCAAGCGTCATGCTATCGACCCCGCCACTGACGGCGACCGCCATTGGTGGCCTTTCCCTGAAATATTGTTCAAGCGCCAGTCGTGCTTTCAATGATTTTCTACCTGTTCAATCGCCAGGCGCTGCGCCTGGACCCTTACCGATTCCTGTTCCTGCCGGTTAAGCCCCGCAGCGAGCAGATCATCCATTTCCACCTTTGCAGTATAGCCCTCTGGTCGCCTGGATACTTTTACTCGATAGGATTTTTCACCGACATGCACGACCACTTCTTCCCTCGGCGAGGTTGCCCTGTTGATCATTTCTCGCCGCACACCTAACGTTGTCGTCACTGTAAAACACTGGCTCTGTTTCTTACCCCAATAAGCCTGCCGGGTGACTTCGACAACACCATCCAAGGCCCGAAGGCGCTCGAGTGCATCTGCGATGCTCTGCGGCGCCTGGTCATCATCATGGTTCAGGGTTTCCAGTTCAACAAGGTCAGGAAACCCTGCATCGACGATCAGCTGCGCAAGGCCCTTCCTAAACTGCGGAAAAGCGTCCAGCATGCTGCTGATGAACATGTCACCAGACAAACCGCCTACAAGATCAAGGTGAATATGATTTACCATGGAATTACAACTCGGCCAATCATCAGGTGAGCATCGTGTGAGTCGGGCCACACAGGTCTGCAATTGGAATTTCATAGGTACAGGCGTCTTTACACGGGCGGCCATCACAGCTCAGGCACGGGCTGGCATTGGCATCGAGCTTCGCGTATTCCTGCTTCGCGATTGAAAAATCGCCATAGTCAGTCGCGTACATTCGCATTCGAAGAACATCTGCAATCGGTACATTGAAGGGGCAACTTCCCTCGCAGTCATTGCAGACATGACGACAGTAGCTGGCATCAGTCATCTGCGCGTACTGCTGCAGAAGGTCCATATCGGCCTGCGAGACTTCACCGGCACCGGAGGCACCAAGGTATTCGTCGATCTGGTCACGGTTTCGCATGGTCACAATCAGGTTATCAACCTGAGGAATGTTCAGTACCCACTTAAAGGCAGCCTGCGAATAGGTGTAACCCTGTTGCTCATAAGGACGCATATCATTGAGCTTGGCGCCACGGAGCACTTTCATCGCCACAATACCAATATCCTTCTGCTTCGCTTTTGCCATCGAGGCACGCAGCCCCTGCTGGTTCGCCACAAAATCAAACCCGCGGGTAAATCTTTCAAAAAACACGGGATCCTCGCCGAAGTTAGTCGCCAGCAGCAGCACGTCAAACATGTCCTGCTGCACCGCATAGTCCACACACTCCGTCAGGTAACCGCCGTGGCCTGACATACCGAAAAACCGAACCTTGCCCTGGGACCGGGCTTTGTCGGCAAATTCTAACCATTGTTCATTTTTCAGCCGCGAAATATCATTCACGGCATGGTTGAAAAAAATATCCACATAATCAGTCTGTAACCGCGACAGGCTTTCATCCAGCCGCTGCATCATGGATGCAGCACTGTCCCTGCTACCGGCGCCAATTTTGGTCGCGACATAGACCTGGTCGCGTCTGCCTTTTAAAGCACGTCCCATGACCGTCTCTGAAGTCCCGTCACCGTAACTTTCCGCCGTATCGAAATAGTTAATGCCCTGGTCCATCGCATGATGGACGACATGCTCTTCCCCATGACGAAGCGGGAAGGACCCGAAAGAAATATCAGACACTTTGAGCTCTGTTCTTCCCAGCCTGACGTAATTCTTTACTCCCCGGGATGAATTCTGCGGTGAAGCCTGGGATGAAGCAGAGGCAGAGGCAGAGGAAGACCCATCAGCCGCCGCATTAACTGGAATACCCGCTGCAAGACCTGTCACGGCCCCCAGTCTTAAAAACGAACGACGATCAACTTTTTTCATATCCTGTACTACCTCGATAGTCAGTAATCCAACCAGACTAACCCTACGCTATATCGCTGGCAAACAGGTACAATGCAGCGCTGATTTGATGATGGACGCAACAAGATGAAAATCGGCCTAATCGCTGATACTCACATGCCAGGAACCCTCGCCGACCTGTGGCCTCAGGCTTCTCGCGCCTTTGAAGGTGTCGATGCCATTCTGCACGCGGGCGACCTGCACACGCTGGAGATTGTTGAGCATTTGTCCGACATTGCCCCTACCTATGTCTCAAGAGGTAATGGCGATCTCGATATCGTTGATCACCGGCTACAGGACACCTGGTTTATTGAACTCGGTAGCGTCTCTATAGGGCTGATCCATCAATTCCCCTCGCCGATTCGCAAATCACCGGACCGTCTGGAACGCCACCTGGACAAGCATTTCCCTGACGTAGACCCCAAGGTTCTTGTCTACGGGCATACTCACCTTGAAGACGTCAGAAGCATCAATGGCCGCCTGTACATTAACCCGGGTTCACCAACATTGCCACGCAATCAGTCATTACGACTTGGGACTATTGGCGTAATGGAGATCAACGAGGACCATATCAACACCAGTATCTTCCAGCTGACTGAAAATGGAGTGGAACCGCACGCTGAACTTGAGCCCCACCAGCATCCCAAGTGATTGATTTTGTGACGACGCTTCCGTCCGTTTACCAGCAGTTGATTAGTCAATACACCGCTATATTTCAGCTCAATTACCTTGCACATATCCAGACCCTATGGCAATTTCATCCCTGCATTGAGGAACCCAATTGATACTAGATCTACACACACATTCGATTAAGTCTGACGACGGCCGCGCCAAAGTAGAAAACTACTGCCAGTGGATTCGATCGAAGGAAATGCCAATTGACGGTTTTGTGCTCACCGAGCACCGACAGCACGACTTCGAATCTGATTACTCCAGCCTTGCAGCAAAACATGGCCTGGTGATACTCAAAGGCAGTGAAGTCGAAACCGAGTACGGCCACGTGCTGGTATTTGGGGTGACCGAATCATTAACCCAGGCATTCGACTTCAGCAGCATCAACCTGTCCCTCGAGAGCGTCATTGAAACCTGTGAAGCACACGGCGCAGTAGCGGTGCCTTGTCATCCGGGGCGACCAAGAGTCGGCATGTTCGCCCACACGGAAGAACTCGGCGTTCCAAACGGCGTAAAGATCGTTGAAATATTTAATGGTGGTAGCCGCGACAATGAAGACCAGATCGCAATCGATAACGCCGAAGATCTGGGCTACCAGGGTATCGGCGGCAGTGACTCGCATATCGTGAGCCACATCGGCCGCTGCGGCACAGCATTCACAAACGACATTAACGAGATGGCTGACCTGGTATCTGCACTGCAGGCCGGAGAATTCAAAGCCATCAACTTTAAACACTAGATAAGGCTTTTTTACAAAGCTTGCCATTTTTAGGGGATTACTTTTGGACGCTGATATCGAGGAGATTCGAGAAAAGTACCTCAATCTCAATTTTGATGAAAAACAATTTACGATCGACCCGGAAACAACCATTCAGTACGCAAAGCTTTGCGGTGAAACGGCCGACCGTTTCCTGGATGCTGATCATGAAGAGTTCCAGGCCCCGCCGACCTTCATTGCCTGCCTGAGTGGTAGTCGCATGCTACCGAAAGACTTTCCGCGATTCGGTATTGGTATGGACGCGGGTAAAGGCGTCGAATGCCTGCAGCCCATTCGTCCCGGATCGACCGTGACAGGCAAGACACACTTACACGATATCTACACCAAGACGGGCCGTTCAGGTCGTATGATTTTTGTCGTCACTCGAATTGAGTTCTACGACTCAGAAGGAAACCACCTTGTTAACTCGGATAGCAGGATGGTCATGAGGGAGCGAAACTGATGGCGATCAAGAAACTCGATGAAGTCGAATTTGGGGTAGATCTACCGACTTTTATACCCGATACGTCTCTGGCCACTACGACAAAATTCGCGAAGCTGATCGGCTGGAACGCTCCCCGATTTACCGATCATGAAGCTGCCAAAAAGGAAGGCCTTGCAGGCGCCATGGCCCCGGGCGTTCTAAGCCAGGGTTACCTGGTGGCAATGATTCATAACTGGGCGCCGGTGGCAGAGGTGCTCGCTGTTGATACTGTATTTCGTGCGCCGGTTATTGCCGATGAAGCCCATACCATTACCGGCGTTGTCACCGATATCGACGAGGACAACGCAAAGGTTGAAATCGACCTGACGGTTGCCAACGAAAAAGGCGAGACACGAGTGTTTGGTACGGCTACGGTGAAATTACCCAAGTAAAAAATACCCTGTCGTTTCGACCGGAGTGGCGTAGCCGCGGAGTGGAGAAATCTAGAGTCTCGCGAGCAGGAGATCTCTCCGTTACGTCACCTTCGGTGACTTCAGTCGAGAAGACAGGTGTTAACGCTTCAGTCGAGAAGACGGGGTTGATGCTTCGGTCGAGAAGACAGGTGTTAACGCTTCAGTCGAGAAGACGGGGTTGATGCTTCAGTCGAGAAGACGGGTGTTAACGCTTCAGTCGAGAAGACGGGGTTGATGTTTCGGTCGAGAAGACGGGGGTTTACGAACCATCAAGTCATCCCGGCAGAGCCACTGTCGCTTCTGGAAACACCAACGTCTTTTCGACCGGAGTGGCGTAGCCACGGAGCGGAGAAATCTAGAGTCTCGCGAGCAGGAGATCTCTCCGTTACGTCACCTTCGGTGACTTCAGTCGAGAAGACAGGTGTTAACGCTTCAGTCGAGAAGACAGGTGTTAACGCTTCAGTCGAGAAGACAGGTGTTAACGCTTCAGTCGAGAAGACAGGTGTTAACGCTTCAGTCGAGAAGACGGGGTTGATGTTTCGGTTGAGATGACGCGGTTTAGTCGAAATAACGGTGCGTCAAACTGGCCTGAACAAGGGAATAAAAAGATCTTCGTGTTCTTCCCACTCCAGTTGGACTTGCTGGCCGATCGAGACATCCTTTAGCGGGTCATCCACGCCGATGACATTGCTCAAAATCCTCGGGCCTTCTTCCAGGTCAATCCAGGCGACCACATAGGGAACCATGTTCCGAAAGAAAGGATGATAACTCTGACGTACGACACTGTAGGTGTAAACACTCGCCTTTCCTGAAGCAATCTTCCACGCCAGTTTTCCACCGGTGCAACCGGTGCAGTGACGTCGGGGATAGAACACAACCTTGTCGCAGTTGTCACACTGCTGGTATTTGAATTCCTTATTTTTAGTCGCTGCCCAGAACTCCCGGGTATCAAGTTCCTTGGTCTTGGGTAGCGGCCGGGTCGGGTCTTTTTTCTTTTCTGACATGATCTAGTCTCCCCCTAATATAATTGTACCGGCGCTATGCCGGCTTCCCAGCATGCCACCATTACCGTGCGCTACTGCCAACCTGGCTCCCTCGACCTGCGAAGTTGACTCACCCCTCAGCTGTCTCGTTGCCTCTATCAAAAGAAATATCCCGCGCATGCCCGGATGATTGGAGGAAAGGCCGCCGCCATCAGTATTCAACGCAGGACCATCGGAAGGTCTGTCAAAGCGCAGCCGCCCGCCTGTAACCCAGTCACCGCCCTCGCCTTTTTTACAGAAACCAAGATCCTCGAGCATGGTCATAACGGTAATGCTGAATGAATCATAGATCATGGCGATATCCATCTCGGCCGCCGTTAGCCCCGCTTCGCCAAAGGCGATCGGCGCTGATTGAGCCGCCGCGCTGGTGGTGATATCACCACCGATCTCAGGATATTTAGTCGCTTCACCGGTACCAATAATCCAGACCGGTGATTTCTTACAGTCCCTGGCGACTTCGGGGGAGGCAATCACCACCGCCCCGCCGCCATCGGAAATCATGCAACATTCCAGCAGATGTAATGGGTCAGCAATCATTCTTGAGTTCACAACATCGTCGATAGTGGTTTCACGAATATCGAGAAACTCAAGGTCTTCCATCGCCTGCACGGCTTCCGGGTTTCGCATGGCATGCAGGCGCGTTGCAATCGAGATCTCTGCCAGCTGCTCGCTGGTCGTGCCGTACTGATACATATGTCGTTGCGCGACCATGGCATAGTTAGACACCAGGGTCTGGCCAGCAAAGCTATCCATGTTCTCGGCCGGGTGCATAGAAGCCCCTCCTCTTGCCCCCACGCCAATCGCAAAAGCATTGCTGTGTGCGGTAGAGCCGTAAGTCAAAAGCGCGACTTTTGCTTTGCCTGCCGCTATATCTCTTTTGGCATGCGCAGCGTGGTACTCATAGGAGCTGCCTCCCACGCCGGTGGTATCAATGACAGTGGGGTTTAATCCGAAATATTCGGCAATGTTAAGGCCGCTCATCCCGCCACCATCACCCGCATCATAGATTGCATCGATGTCGGACCAATTAAGGCCTGCATCCTCCAGCGCCCGTGCGGCCGACTCTGCCTTGATCTGCAGGGGGCTGACTTCGCCTTCCACATCACGGGTTGGATATTCATGGATACCGACAATTGCCGCGTCTCTTTTCTGACTCATAGTTACACCTTTTCCAGACTGGCAAGCAACTTTGCATTGTCTCGCTCATGTTTTTCAAAATTTAGCAGCGGCAATAACAACAAAAAGACCGCGTGGAGTCCAGCCATCACCAGAAACATTTGGGAATAGTCCATCAAATTCCCCAGCGGCACCACCGCGCCACTGCCCAGGGAACGCGTCAGGTTAGCTGACGCCATATAGACCGCAAACTGTGTCGCTGCCACCTGAGGCAAACACAATCGCATAAACAGCGAGATCACCGTCATGGTGACAAATTGGCTTATGATACCTTCAGCCAGCACCATAGCCTTAAAATATTCATCGTTCGGCCAGTATTCCTCGGTGTATGCAAAAACCACAAACCCAACCATTCTGAGCAGGATAAATATAAAGAGTACTTTGACCAGACCGGCGCGATCCACCATCGCCCCAAATACAACACCAATCACCGACGCAACGATGCCGGTAATCGCAACCCAATTGGCGAATTCAGTCTGCGCCCAGCCAAGTTGCTGAACAGTGATCACCGGGTTAACTGATACGAGGATCCCCGCGGCAGCGCGTTGCAACCCTTCAAGGAGAATCAACAAAAGACTCATTGGCAAGATAAGTGCCCGCATAAGGGTCACAATGATATCTCGCCAGGATTCATTCACACTGGCCAGCGCTTCGGCAGAGGCTTCACCGGTCGACCAGGGAAGCAGCCGCTCCCCGGGTCTTTCCCTTAGAAAAAGCGGCAACAACATAATAAGAAGAACCGCGATGGCCATAATGAGTGCCGCTGTCGACAGGCCAAAATTCACCAGCGCTGCACTACCAACAGCGCCGGAGATACTGATCCCGCCTATCTGCCCGCCAAACATATAGGCGTTCGCCTGGGCACGCTCATTTTCTTCCAGGATATCGATCGCCATGCCGTCAACGGCAACATCCTGAATCGCCCCAAAAGAGTTAGCCAGGAAGCCAAGTGCCGCCAACAGGGAGTAACTTTCTTTGGGATCAGGCGACAGCACGGCGATCAGTATGAAACTGCCGACAATCCCCATTTGCGCCAGGAGTATCCAGGGCCGGCGTCGACCCATGGCCGGGAACGCGAACCTGTCCATGACCGGACCCGCCAGTAACTTAAAACCCCAGGGCAGGAAAACGATGGCGATAAATCCACCAATTTCAGACACCGAGAGCCCTTCGGCGGCAAACCAGGCGGGTAGTGCTACCTGGAAAATACCAATGGGTAATCCCTGACAAACATAGAGTAAGCAGAGGGTTGTAAACCGAAGCCATTTTGACTGCGCTAATGCTGGTGGCTGTTGAAACATGCGGGAAGTTATATCATAAGATTACCCGGATGGCGTTCGCCGATTGGTTGTGGCAGATTACGGCTTTTGTTTTAGGAGATACCCATTGAAAGTGATCTGTCTGACCGGAGGACTAGCCTCTGGAAAATCCACTGCGGTGAAACATCTTGCCGACAAGGGCGCGGTTGTTATTGATGCAGACATCCTGGGTCACCAGGCTTACAACCCTGGCACTGCAGCATTCGATGACGTCATCTCTACCTTCGGCGAAGAAGTTCGCGGTGACGATGGTCAGATCGATCGAAAAGTGCTTGGCGGTAAAGTATTCGGTAAACCCGAGGAATTAAGAAAACTAACGGATATTGTCTGGCCGGAAATTCGTCGACTCGCAGAACTGGAGCTTGCTGCCATTGCAGACCGCAATCCGGAGGCGATTATCGTACTTGAAGCGGCGGTGCTGTTTGAGGCGGGGTGGGAAGATATTGGGGAAGAGATCTGGGTGCTTACCGTTGACCGAGAGACTGCTATCGCGCGATCAATGGCGCGAGACAATGCCCCGCGTGATGCGGTTGAACGTCGGCTGGACTCTCAACTTTCCAATGAAGTTCGGACTTCACGAGCAGACATTGTCATTACCAATGACGGCAGCGTTGCCACTATGCTGGAGCAAATTGACAGCGCCTTCGCCGAAAGCACAGGAACATCAGGTACGGGGTGAGAGGAACCACAAAAGCCCGCCACCGACGGCAAAGGTCGCCCCATAGACGGCGCATACAACACCCAGGCCAATGCTTGGCAGGACTGGCGCCATAAACATCAGTACGTGCATGCTGAGAAACAAAATCGCGACATTAAAATAGGCGAGCTCCCTTGCAACCGGCGTTGAAAGATCAGGGTCAAGTATCCTGAGCAATAGCAAGCCGCTACCGGTTGAACCCGTGCAACAACCGAACAGGGTAATCGCCCGTTCTACTGGCAAGGTGTTAAGCATTCGCCCAAACAGGAAACACATTAATGCTGTGGTAGCCGCGGCAGCCAGACAAACCGCCAGTATCGGTACCAGGTAATTAGCCAGCAGCGCAAACTGGATGCTCATCACGGTACCCACCATCATCAGGTCAACGGACGAGCCGGTAATTCTTTTCTGGGTTTCATTATCAATGCAGTGGCCATACCCAAGCCTGTTGATGACCGCCCGAAGGATCAAGCACACCATAAGCCCATGAACGAAAAACAGGTTATGACTGAACACCAAAACCATCGGCACCCCCAATAAGGTTGCACCATCAAGCAGCGATTGCATCAATATCAGATATTCATTCGTCGCCAGGTACGCGACCCCCAGAATACTCAGATGGAATACCAGGGAATCCACATTGGCTGAATGAGTCACCTGCCTGCCGGTTTCAGGCCGCGCCGACTCATCGTGAACACCACTCAGAAATTCCTCTGTTAGACGAGCCGCGGTGTTCTGGTTTAAGCCATGTCTAATCGCGTAACGGGCCGCAGGGACACCAATCACAAAGGAAATCACAAATCCCATAGAGGCATAGATCAACCCAAAGTTAACCGCAGAACTAACACCGAATTCGGATTCCCAAATTGATCCCATCGCCATCGCCTGCCCTGGGCCCTGGGTAAAGCCATGGGTCACCAGAATGCCAAGATAATGAGACAACTCGCCCCCGGTCACCAGGTTGTATGTCACCACCACAGACAACCCAACCAGCGCCTGCAACACCAGGCTCATCGTCCAGCCAATAGCGAGCCAACTACCGCCTGGCTGAATAGATTGGTTGTCGGCGCTCGCTTCCTTGCCGGTTAACACCAGCGACATAAAGCTCAGGGTGAAAAAATGGAAAGCAAAGGGGACAAAGTCCTGGCTGGTATATCCAAAGGCATAGCCCGAACTCAGCAGCAAGAAGCCAATTAACCCGCCCAGTAAACTCGCTGGAATCAACGCAAACTGGAACCATGGAACACGGGCACGTAATACCGTGCCCACAAGAATCATGGAGACCATAAAAGCAAATGCCAGGACGCCGGAGAAGGAATCAACCATTTTTTGAGCTTGTTGGGATGTTACCGATAGAGATCAAGTTCACTGGGATCACTGCAGAAGCCAATAGTGTAACCTGTTACGGGACGAATGGCAGGAGAATTACAACCGTCAGCACAGCGACGGCAACGACACCCAGATGATCCCTCAGGTATTCAATGATGTTTTCCATGACACTATTGAACACTGGATTCGAATCAACCAGAAATATCTATTGGGAATATCTAAATAACCGCCACTAGCGGTTGGCGTATCGCAGGGCCGCCTAACCGGGGATCAGGGTATCGTGTCTGGGCAGCGAGTAAAATAGTGACG
>Ga0233439_10000405_pt1 | contig 66077 bp, 69 predicted proteins | sample SI_123_September_6_FD_182713 | JGI IMG/M metagenome (GOLD analysis project Ga0233439, IMG submission 182713) | Seawater microbial communities from Saanich Inlet, British Columbia, Canada - SI_123_September2016_100_MG | ecosystem: Environmental > Aquatic > Marine > Inlet | place: Canada: British... | reverse complement strand
TTCAAGGGGCAGGAGCTGCTAGGCCTCAGCGAGAACGAGATACGCGGCATTCGCGGCAACGACATCTCGATCATCTTCCAGGAGCCGATGACGTCGCTCAATCCGCTGCACACCATCGAGGCGCAGATCGGCGAGGTGATCTATCTGCACAGCGGCGTGAAAGGCGCGGTCGCGCGGTCGCGAACGCTGGAATTGCTGACGCAGGTGGGTATTCCCGAGCCCGAAACACGTCTCGCCAGCTATCCGCACCAGCTCTCCGGCGGCCAGCGGCAGCGGGTGATGATCGCCATGGCGCTGGCGAACGAGCCGGATTTGCTGATCGCGGACGAGCCGACCACGGCACTCGACGTCACCGTGCAGGCGCAGATTCTAAAATTGCTTGCGGACATTCGCGAGCGGCTCGGCATGAGCATGCTGTTCATCACCCACGATCTCGGGATCGTGCGGCGCATCGCCGACACGGTCTGCGTGATGAACAACGGCAAGATCGTCGAGCAGGGACCGGTCGAACAGGTTTTCACGGCGGCTCAGCATCCCTACACCAAGGCGCTGCTGGCTGCGGAGCCGAAGCCTGACCCAGCACCGCCCCGCCCAGAGTCTCCGGTCGTGATGTCGTCTGACGATCTGAAAGTCTGGTTCCCGATCAAGCGCGGTTTGCTGCGCAAGACTGTCGGCCACATCAAGGCGGTTGATGGTGTCAGCGTGTCGGTGCGTCAGGGCGAGACGCTCGGCGTCGTCGGGGAATCTGGTTCGGGAAAGACCACCCTTGGTCTCGCCTTGCTGCGTTTGATTTCGTCGAATGGTCCTATCGTGTTTCTCGGCAAGGATATTCAGGGCCTGAAGTTCAAGGAGATGCGCCCGGTCCGCCGCGACATGCAGATCGTGTTTCAGGATCCGTTCGGGGCGCTTAGCCCGCGCATGTCTGTCGGGGATATTGTCGCCGAAGGGCTTGGCGTGCATCAGCCGTCGCTGAATGAAGACGAGCGCGAAGCGCGGGTTATCAAGGCCCTCAAGGATGTCGGGCTCGATCCGGCGACGCGCTTCCGCTATCCGCACGAATTCTCCGGCGGCCAGCGCCAGCGCATCAGCATCGCGCGCGCGGTGGTGCTGGAGCCGAATTTCGTGGTGCTGGATGAGCCGACCAGCGCGCTCGACATGCTGTTCCAGGCCCAGATGGTCGATTTGCTGCGCGATCTGCAGCGCAAGCGTGACCTGACCTACATGTTCATCTCGCACGATTTGCGGGTGGTCGCCTCGCTCGCGAGCAACCTGATCGTGATGCGGCACGGAAAGGTGGTCGAGCAGGGTGCTGCGGCGGATCTGTTCAAGAATCCGCAGACGGATTACACGCGTGCGCTGTTCGCGGCGGCGTTCAACATCGAAGCCGCGCCGAACATCGTGCCGGATCTGTAAACTCTTCTAGCTCAGCCGCTTGATACTGGTGACGTTGCTGCCGGCGGACTTGATCCGCGCGATGGCAGCTTGCGTCGGCTCGATGGCGGTCGCCATGTGATACGCGTTGGCGTGGACGATGGTGGCGCTGTTGCGAACGACGGCGACATGGCCCTTCCAGAAAATCAGGTCGCCGCGTTTGAGGTCATGCCACTGCGAAGGCGTCAGAGCCGTTCCCAGTGCCGCTTCCTGCATGTCGCTGTCGCGGGGCGCGGCGATGCCTGCGGCGGCGAGCGATGCCTGCACGAGACCTGAACAGTCGATGCCAAGGCTTGTGCGTCCACCCCAGAGATAGGGCGTACCGGCGAAGCGTTCGGCGACGGCGACAAAGTCCGCCTCGGTCGTGTCAAGCAATGCGACGTGGTGCACCGGCAGATAGTGGCGCTGGCTGGTGATGGCGAAGGTGCCATCGGTCTTGACGATTTCGACGCGTGCACCCAGCGGCAGGCTCTCGACCGGCGGGAGTTTGATCGAGGGCCCCGGAAACGCAAGTGTGCGCAGCGCCGTGACTTTATGCGTCGGCGTCGAGCGCGGCTGAACCAGCGCGGTGTCGGGAAGCCATCCGACATAGCCGTCGGCTTTGAGCTGGCCCCACGCCCATCCTTCCGCGTCACGATCGTAAATGGTGACGCGCTCGCCCTTCAGCGCTTCGGTGTCGAGCGCCGCTTCGTGCGACGGTTCGCGCCGGACCGGCACGATGGGATCGAACACCTCGAATTCGATCCCTTCGGCGAACCGCGCAGCGGTGACCTTGCCTTCAAGATGCTTTGCGGCGAGGTCCGGCCGCGCAGGTGTCAGCCTTGGATCAGGTTTTGGATCAGCCATAGCGCTCGCTCAAAAGCTTGTAGATGGCGCGTGCGGCCTGGCACTCGCCGCCTTCGGGACGTGCTGGCTTTGCTGATGGCGTCCAGCCGTAAATATCCACATGAAGCCAGCTCTTGGCGTTTTCGACGAAGCGTTTCAGGAACAGTGCGCAGGTGATCGATCCTGCAAACGCGCCGCCGGGTGCGTTGTTGAGGTTTGCGGCTTTGGAGTCGAGCCATGAATCGTAAGGCATCCACAACGGCATGCGCCACAGCGGATCGTTCTCGGCGCGGGCATGGCGCGCGACATCTGTCGCGAGCGTTTCGTCGTTGGTGTAGAACGGCGGCAGGTCCGGCCCCAGCGCGACGCGTGCCGCGCCGGTGAGCGTGCCGAGGTCGATCAGCAGATCTGGCTTCTCCTCGTCCGCCAGCGCCAGCGCATCGGCTAGCACGAGGCGTCCTTCTGCGTCGGTGTTGCCGATCTCGACGTTGACGCCCTTGCGCGAAGGAAAGATATCCAGCGGACGAAAGGCATTCCCCGCGACTGAATTCTCGACTGCGGGAATCAAGACGCGCAGCCGAACCTTGAGTTTGGCATCCATGATCATCTGCGCGAGCGCGAGCACGTTGGCCGCGCCGCCCATGTCCTTCTTCATGATCAGCATGCCGCTGGACGGCTTCAGGTCGAGGCCGCCGGTGTCGAAGCAGACACCCTTGCCGACGAGGGTAACCCTGGGGTGGGATGCATCGCCCCATGTGATGTCGATCAGACGCGGCGCCCGGGTCGAGGCCATGCCGACAGCATGAATGAGCGGAAAGTTCTGCTTCAGCAGGTCCGAGCCGACAATGCATGTATAGATCGCGCCGAACTTCTCGGCGAGCGCCTCCGCCGCCTGCGCGAGTTCATCCGGGCCCATGTCGTTGGCGGGCGTGTTGATCAGGTCGCGCGCCAGCGCAGCCGCCTCTGCCATGCGTGTGATCTCGGCCATATCAACGTCGCTCGGCGGGACGAGCCGCGCGCCGGGAGCATCGTTCTTGCGGTATCGGTTGAACCGATAGCTCCCGAGCGCAAACGCCAACGCCGCGAGCCGCGTGTCATGCGGGGCGTTGGCGAAGCCGTAGGTACCCGCCGGCAGCAGGCCGGGCAATTGTCCCGGTCGGAACAGATCGCGCCATTCGCTGGAGGCATCTTCGATCCCGAACAGGACATGGGCGAGCGAACCGTCTTCTGCAGGCAGCGCCAGATACTGGCCGGGCTTTGCCGTGAAGGCGTTGGCGGCGGCGAATCGCTGGGCGGTGGCGGGAAGCGTGGCGCTGACGGCGTCCCAGGTCGATTTGGAAGCAAATGTAATGGGAATGGGCTGGGCGTCGGTGGAACTTTTGAAAGCAGAGTGCATGGGCTTCCCGGATAGCGGTAGGGCGATATAGACAGCACTATAGCAGCGCAGCGCTCGCGCGCGGCAGGCTCAAGACGGTGTTTTTACATGCTCTTTTGAGGGGAGCGGGACTTTGTCCTGCTCGGGGATCGGCCACGGTTAACCAGACATTAGGGTTAACAGTCTATTGCTGGCGGCATCCGGCTTCGCCACCCTCGATCGCGAGTCCATGCGTCATGCGTCATCCATCTCATGTCACCCGATATCTTGGCTCAGCCGCAGTCGCAGCGATCCTCGCTGTGGGGCTGGCCGGGTGCCAGACAGCGCGCTCACCCGATGTCACCGGATCGCTGGATGCACGTGCGGAAGCCGGGCCGGGCGGCGTGGCACGCAATGAGGTCGAGACCTATGGCGAACGTTATCGCGCCAATCCGCGCGATGCGGCCGCCGCGCTTCAGTATGGCCAGTCACTGCGCCTGAACGGCCAGCGTCAGCAGGCTGCTGCGGTGCTGGAACAGGCGACCATCGCCAATCCCGGCAACAAGGCGCTGCTGGCCGCCTATGGCCGAGCGCTGGCAGACAACGGAAGCTTTCAACAGGCGTTCGATGTTTTGAAGCGGGCCCATACGCCGGCAAATCCCGACTGGCGCATCCTGTCGGTGCAGGGCACCACGCTCGATCAGATGGGCAACCATGACGAGGCCCGCCGCTACTATGCGAGCGCCCTGAAGATTGCGCCGGAAGAGCCGTCGGTGCTGTCGAACCTCGGCATGTCCTATATGCTTTCCAAGGATCTGCCGAAGGCGGAGTCCGTTCTTCGCAGGGCTTATAATCGCGGGTCGGCGGATAGCCGCGTTCGCCAGAATCTTGGACTGGTCGTCGGCCTGCAGGGGCGCTTCCCGGAGGCCGAGACCATCGTGAAGGCCGACCTGCCAGCCGATGAAGCGGAAGCAAACGTCGCCTATCTGCGGCAGATGCTCAGCCGCGATGGCCGGCAGCAAAAGACGGCTGCGATGGAGCCCGGCCGGTCATAGGCCAGCTGCGCTGATTTCATATTTCTTGTGGGTATGATCGAAGTCTGATGCAGCGAAAGCTGGAACGGAAATCCAGCCGACGCTTCGCATCACTTCATGTATTCTGAGACCTTGATGCCAGTAGGCCCGAGAATAACCACAAACAGCACCGGCAGAAAGAACAGGATCATCGGCACGGTCAGTTTCGGCGGCAGCGCGGCCGCCTTCTTCTCAGCTTCGTTCATGCGCATGTCCCGATTTTCCTGAGCCATCACACGTAGCGTCTGTCCGAGTGGCGTGCCGTAGCGTTCCGACTGCTGCAGGGCCAGACAGACCGACTTCACGCCTTCGGTACCGGTCCGCTTGGCGAGATTCTCGTAAGCCATCTTACGGTCCTGGAGGTACGACAGTTCCGCGGTCGTCACCGAGAACTCTTCGGCAAGGGGGATCGACTGGCTGCCGATCTCCTGGCTGACCCGGCGGAATGCCGCCTCGATTGACATGCCTGACTCGATGCAGATCAGCAGAAGATCGAGCGCGTCCGGAAACGCCCGCCGAATCGACAGCTGGCGTTTGGTGATCGCGTTCTTCAGGAACAGCATCGGCGCTTGCATGCCCAACCAGGTCGCGCCGATGCATATGCCGATTTTCATCGGGGTCGGCTGCTGCATGTTCGAAATCACGAATACATAGAGAATGGCACCGATCAAAAACAAGATCGGCATGACGAGACGGAAGAACAGGAACGTGATGTAAGGCGCCTGGCCGCGATAACCGGCCATGACGAGCTTCTCGCGGGCTTCTTCCTGGGCCACCCATTTACCGAGATTGAAGTCCTCGACGACCCTCTGCACAAGCTGTTTCGGCGACTGGCGCAGCGAGACTTTCTCGTGGCGGTTCAGCCGGTCGCGTTCACGCTGGCGCAGGCGTTCGCGCTCGCTGGCGACCGCCTTCATACGTTTGGCCAGACCTTCGCCCGCAAGCATCGGCGACACCACCGCGTAAGCAGCTGCCGCTGCGGCGATTGCCGACATCAGCATCGTCATGAACCGGATATCGTGGATTTTTTCGATGAGAAGATCTAGCAGCATGGCCCCTCATCAAAAATCGAAATTGATCATTTTTTTCATAACGAGGATGCCGGTCCCCATCCACAACACGCAACCGGCCAGCATCAGCCGTCCGGTTGGATGGGTCCACAGCAGCGAGATGTAGTCGGGCGTCATCATGTAGACCATAATCATCACGATCGGCGGCAGGGCACCGATGATGCCTGCAGAGGCCTTGGCTTCCATCGACATCGCTTGAATCTTCGCCGCCATCTTCCTGCGGTCGCGAAGCACCCTGGACAGGTTGCCAAGAGCTTCCGACAGGTTGCCGCCGGATTTGGTCTGAATCGCAATCACGATGCCGAAGAAGTTGGCTTCCGGTAGTGGCATTCTGTCGTAGAGACGCTGGCACGCCTCGCCGAGCGGCATGCCGATTGTCTGGGTTTCGATGATCGCGTTGAATTCGCCCCGCAGCGGCTCGGGTGAATCTGCTGCGACAACCTTGAGAGAATCGAACAGCGGGAGTCCGGCCTTGATGCCGCGGACGATCACGTCGACGGCATCCGGCAGAGCATCGAGAAATTTCGCCTCGCGGCGCTTCTTGAGAAAGCCAAGCAGCCAGCGCGGCAATCCGAAGCCAGCGCCAAGGGCAAAACCGAGCGCTGGTAGAAGCCCGACGCCGGTGAAGTAGGTCAAGACCATCACGACCGTGCCGAGGACAGCGGAGCCGACTGTGAATTGCTGCTTCGTCCAGTCCACACCCGCCTGGGCAATGCGGGTTTCCAGCGACACCTTCTTGGACTGAGCAAGCCGCTGCTCCAATTCCTTCATCGATTCTTCGACCTGCACGCGGCGAGAGCGGACCCGGTCGTCGACGCGGAGCGAAGGATCTGTTCGTGCGAAGGATGCGCGGCGCTTCTCGGCCTGATTCTCACCGGACAGCAGCGGATAGACGAACACCCAAGCGAGCCCGCCCACGGTCACTGTGGTGAGGAAAGCTAGCGCCAGCGCCTGCATGTCCATGGCGCGTTCCCTATATCTCAGCGACTTCGGCCGCGTCGAGCGCGGCGGCAAGCCGCTTTTCCTCGCCGTAATAGCGGGCACGGTCCCAGAATCGCGGACGGCCGATCCCCGTCGAGCGGTGCCGGCCGATGATATTGCCGTTCAGGTCTTCGCCCATCAGGTCGTAGATGAAGATATCCTGGGTGATGATGGTGTCGCCTTCCATCCCCATCACTTCGGTGATGTGGGTGATGCGACGCGAACCGTCGCGCAGGCGGGCCGCCTGGACGACGACATCAATCGATGCGCAGATCATCTCGCGAATGGTGCGCGACGGTAGCGAGTAGCCGCCCATTGTGATCATGGATTCCGCGCGGGACAGCGCTTCGCGCGGGTTGTTGGCGTGCAGCGTTCCCATCGAGCCATCGTGGCCGGTGTTCATCGCCTGCAACAGGTCGAATGCCTCGGGTCCGCGGACTTCGCCGACGATGATGCGTTCTGGCCGCATGCGCAGGCAGTTTTTGACCAGATCGCGCATGGTGACCTGGCCTTCGCCCTCGATATTGGGCGGTCGCGTTTCAAGGCGCACGACGTGCGGCTGCTGCAGTTGGAGTTCTGCGGCGTCCTCACAGGTGATGATCCGCTCGTCTTCGTCGATGTAGTTGGTAAGGCAGTTCAGCAGCGTGGTCTTGCCAGAGCCGGTACCGCCGGAAATCAGTACATTCGCGCGACAACGCCCGATGATCTGCAGGATCTGTGCGCCCTCAGGCGTAATCGCGCCGAACTTGACCAACTGATCGAGCGTCAGCTTGTCCTTCTTGAATTTGCGGATGGTCAGTGCCGGACCATCGATCGCCAGCGGAGGCACGATTGCGTTCACGCGCGAGCCGTCGGCGAGGCGCGCGTCGCATATCGGCGAGGATTCGTCGACGCGGCGGCCCACCTGGCTGACGATGCGCTGGCAGATGTTGAGAAGCTGCTGGTTGTCGCGAAAGCGAATACCGGTCTTCTGGATCTTGCCGCCGACTTCGATAAACACGGTGCCGGCGCCATTGACCATGATATCGGCGATGTCGTCGCGCGCAAGCAGCGGTTCAAGCGGCCCATAGCCCAGAACGTCGTTACAAATGTCGTCAAGCAGCTCTTCCTGCTCGGCGATCGACATCACGATATTCTTGATCGCGATGATCTCGTTGACGATGTCGCGAATTTCCTCGCGCGCGGACTCGACGTCGAGTTTCGCAAGCTGGGCGAGGTCGATGGCCTCGATCAGCGCCCCGAAAATTGTTGCCTTGACCTGATAATAGCTGTCCGAGCGCCGCGTTTCGACAACCGGGGTAGGCATGGGCGGCCGGGCAGGCGCCAGCGGAGGCGACGCAATGCTCGCCATCGCCAGCCTCGCGGCCGCGGGCGCTGCCTCCTGCCCACGGTCCGGGGGCTGAACCGCCCGGACGTCGGCTTCTGATCCGCTACGCTTACCAAACACGGTGATAACTCCACGCGATAGTCTATTTGGCCCGCAGTTTTCCGAGCAAAGGCGCCAGGATCGAAATGCGCGGCTTCTTGGCTTCGGCGCGGCCGGTCAGGCGCTGTGCAATCTGCAAGAACATTTCGGCAGTCCGGTGATTGGCCGCGATCTCCGCGATCATCTGACCGTTGTTCGCTGCCGCCCCGAAAATCTGCGGCTCGAACGGAATGGTCACGATCGGCTGGCTCTCGATGGCCTTTGCGAACTCGCTGGTGTTGATTTCGGGCCGTTTCGGAACGCCCGCCTGATTGATGCAGTACAGCGGCGGCCGGTCGTTGGGGCGCGCGGCTTTCAGCGTGTCGAACATGTTCTTGGTGTTGCGCAGATTGGCGAGATCGGGGGTTGCGACGATCAGGATATCGTCAGCCCCGACCAATGCACGCTTGGTCCATCCGGACCACTGGTGCGGAACATCGAGCACAATGCAGGGCATTGTCGTGCGCAGCGTATCGAAAATCGAATCGAATGCCTCAGCCCCGAAATCATACACGCGGTCTAGCGTTGCCGGCGCGGCGAGCAGACTCAGATGATCGGTGCACTTGGACAGCAGGCGATCGACGAACGCGGTATCGATGCGATCCGGAGAAAAGACCGCGTCGGCGATACCCTGCGGAGGGTCCTGGTTGTAATCGAGACCGGCCGTTCCGAAGGCAAGATCGAGATCGGCGACGACCGAATCCAGCGCGAGGTCGCGCGCGATCGCCCAGGCGACGTTGTGCGCCACCGTGGAAGCACCGACGCCACCCTTAGCGCCGACGACGGCAATGATGCGCCCGACAGCCTTGGCTTCGGGCACCGAAAAGAGGCCACAGATCGAACGAACGATGTCGAGCGGCGCGACTGGCGCGATGACATAGTCGCTGATGCCGCGCCGCACGAGTTCGCGGTACAGCACGACATCGTTGACGCGGCCGATCACGATGACCCGGGTGCCGGCGTCGCAAACCGTTGCCAGCTGGTCGAGGCCCGAAAGAATGTCGTTGCGGCCTTCGGTTTCCAGCAGGATTACGTTCGGGGTCGGCGCGGTACGGTAAGCCTCGATGGCCGCAGCCATGCCGCCCATTTGAATCTTGAGATGAGCCTTATCCAGCCGCCGGTCTTCGCCGGCGGACTGCACAGCCGCTGCGGTCTCGACGGTTTCGCAGAATGCCTGAACGGACACGCGCGGCGCCGGCGCGATGTGTTCCTCTGCGGCGGAAGAGCCGGTCCCGTCTTCCTGGTCTTGGCGCGCGTAACTAATCATTTGCCCACATTGCTGATTTGGTTTTTGTCTGGATCAGGATAGTTCGTGGCAGTGCTTTCGCCCCTGCGATACTTGTCCAGCACGACTGTCCGCCGGCCGGTATAGGCTGGGGTCTCTGAGCGCGGCTGAACCAGATCCGATGGATTGGCGACCATGGCCGCGAGATTGCGCTGCTGTGCGCAGCCGAAATTGTGGTAGGGGCGATTGTCGAGATAGCCCTTGTTCTTGATCGAGGGGCCGAGGTCTTCCGGCCACGTGCCGCACGGACCGGCATCCGCCGTGATCCGCGGATAGTTGACGCGGATGGTCGCAAACAACCGGGGATCGGCCGGGCGATAGTTTCTGACGGTGATGCCGCGCGGCGGCACGCCGGCCGCAGCCAGGATGGCCTTGATCTCGCGCAATGAATCGGCGGCAACACGGGCATTCGGCGAGTTCACCGGCATGTCGATGACGATCCCGCCCGTGCCTTCGCGCAACCAGGTTTCCGCAACGCCCGCGATGTCCGAGCGCTGTATCGAGGTAAGTCCGCCACGCCCGTGACCGACGAAGACTTCGGTCGCGCGATTGGCCTCCTGGATCACGATTGGATGGCGTTGGCGATAGTCGTTCGGAACGCTGCCGGTCACGGTGTCCTGGCTCGTATGCGTGCAGGCTCCCAAAGCGGCGGACGCCCCGAGGAGGGCGGCTGCGATCCGCATGCTGTGCTTGAGATCGGGTACTCGCTTTGTCATCGATACTGTCCTTGTCCGATCTCAGTCGGTGATGAAGCCGTAAGAGCCGCGGTACTTGCGGGCCGGTTCAACGCGGCCGGGAACGCCGTAGATGCGATTGATAGTGCCGAGCAGATCGGCCTGCGGATCAGACGAGTCAGCAAATCCGTCGTCCGGTCGCGAGAGGTCCTTCTGCGCGACAGCGCGAACCACATAGGGGGTCACCAGCACCATCAGCTCGGTATTGTTGTTGACGAAATCACGGCTGCGAAACAGCGTTCCCAGCACGGGCAACTGTGACATTCCGGGCAGACCGCTGATCGCCTGCTTGGTCTGCTCCTTGATAAGACCTGCCATCACCATCGAGCCGCCTGACGGAATCTCGAGTGTCGTGTCGGCGCGATTCACCTTGATCGCCGGGATCGTTGTGCCGCTGATGGACACCGAGTTTTCCTGCGACAGTTCGGACACTTCGGTGCTGACGCGCAGGCTGATGCGGCCCTCGCTCAGAACGACCGGGTTGAAGCCGAGCGCGATGCCGAACTTCTTGAAAATAATCTGCGTCGTACAAACGCGCGTATTGGGATCGCACGAATTTCCGCCAGGCACGGGGAATTCGCCGCCGGCGAGGAAGTTGGCGGATTCACCCGAGATCGCGGTCAGACTAGGCTCCGCAAGAGTTCGGATGACTCCGGCGTTTTCCATCGCACGCAAGGTCGCCTGTACCGACGGAACGACACTGCCGGTGGAGGTTATTGTCTTGCCAAAGCTGCCGATCGCGCTGTTGCCGTCCACAAGAGCACGGCCGTTTGCCGTGAACGGGTTTGTATTGTTAAAATTCACGACGGCCGTGCCGTAATTCATCGACGCGGAAAGATCGACGCCGAGCTGCTTGATGATGTTTCGTTGCACTTCCGCGACGGTGACCTTGAGCATGACCTGATCGCGGTCGCGTACGGTGATGCTGTTGACGACCTTTTCCGCGCTGCCGGCGAGGCGAGCGGCAAGATCGGCCGCCTGCTGTGCCTCGACGGGGCTGGCAGCCGAACCCGACAGGACGACACCGTCGCCGACGCCTTCGATCCGGATGTCGGACCGCGGAAACGATTGTTTCAGCGCGGCGCGGACGCCGTTGAGATCGCGCGTCACGGCGATATCGTAGGCGGCAATCTGCTGACCTGCCGAATCAAAGAAGATGATGTTGGTCTGACCGACGGCGGCGCCGATGATGTAGGCCCGCTGGGCCGAACGAACGACTGCGTTGGCGATCTTGGGGTCCGCGACGAGGACGTCCTTGACGTCCCGCGGCAGGTCGATCACGACGGATTTTCCGATGCCCAGTGGCAGGAAGCGAGCGTTCAACTGGCCCCCGCCGGATGCTGCGACCGCAGGCGTGCGGTAGTCGCTCGCGATTACCGGCGACAAAACCGGGTTCAGCGTCAGCGCGGAAACAGCTGCAAACGACAGGGCGCGCACCAGGAAGGTCCGCACAGGTGCCTGATGTCCCTCTCGCCTCATCTTCCAAGTCCCCTCGATCACTTTCGCGTCGTCATTGTTGTTGAGGCGCCGTAGCGAACTACGTTGCCCCTGTCGCGCTTGCCGGCTTCATCGATGTTGTCGTTGGTGGCGCCGACGAGGCTCCGCAATGCAAGCGACAACTTTCCGGCCTGCCGTGCACGGGCCAGCGCTTCCGCCTGTTCGGGCTGCAATTCGAGCGTCGCGGTCTCGCCCAGCGCAATATCGCTGCGGGCGACGAGAACGTCGGTGGTGTCCATCGTGACGGGGGTTTCAACCTGCTTCGGACTGGAACCGCTTGCAGAATGTGCAGCAGTGCCGCCGGCGCAGACAGCAAGGGTCAGGACGACAATCCGCGCGGTATTCATCTTACGCTTCACTTTCCACATCACGCCGCGACGGTCCCGTCGCTGTGGTCGGATTTGACCAGCTAAACGTCAAAGCATGGTTAATGAGGCGTATCTAAATCGCGTTAATAAGAGGTTGCGGTGATTTGGCGGTCGCAAATCCACGTTGTTGCCGAAGCGCGATCGGGTGAGCTAGTGCCCGATGAAGCGCGTCAGGTCGACGGCCTTTATCCATTCGGTTTCGGGGTAGATCACCAGCGCGCCGAGCGCGAGGGCGATGCCGTAGGGGATGCCGGTGTCCTTGTGGTGAAGCTGCAACAGCCATTTCTGCGAAAGAAGGGGATAGGGCAGCGGCCATTGCCGAAACTGGAGTATCAGGAGCGTCAGGACGCCGCCGAACAATGATGCGTAGATTAGGTAGCCCGCGAGCGGCGGGAAGCCGAACCACAGGCCAGCCGCGGCTGCGACCTTGGCATCGCCACCGCCCATCCAGCCAAAGGCGAAGCAGGCAAAGGCGACGACGAGCACCGTCAAGCCGGCTCCGACATGCATCGCAATCTCGGACAGCGGCATGCCGCTGAAACCTGCAAGAGCAAAGAATCCGCCCACGAGCAGCAGCGAGACGCGGTTGGGGATCGTCATCGTGAAGAGGTCGCTCGCCGCAGCGAAGGCCATCAGTGCCGGGAACAGGAAGATGCGCGCAAGGTCGAGGATCATGGGTTTGCCGGGGTCTGTCGGAATTGAGCCGCGGGAACTCGGTCCGAATAGCGACGCCGCAGGCTAACCGGCAGAAATGAACAATCTTGAAACGGAGCGCTACCAGATGCTGGCTATCCGGAACAGCGCTGCGAGCGAGGCCAGCACCAGCGCCGCGCAGACCAGCCGGGCGGGTTCATCGCCGGACAACGGCGTGAGGATGGATCGGGAATTCGTATGTTTCTCGGCGGGCGACGGCTTCATACGCTTACGGAGCTTTACTGAGATCGGTCCAGGCATAGAAAAGGGCTTCGGTTTCCCGAAGCCCTTTGTTCAAAGAAAGCCCGAGAGCTTACTTGATCGAGCTGTTGACGGCCATGAACTTGGTGTTCAGCGTGGTGCCGAGGGTGTTCACGGCGGTGATGATCGCGAGTGCAATGCCGGCAGCAATCAGGCCGTATTCGATGGCGGTGGCGCCGGATTCGTCCTTGACGAAGCGAGCAACGAGCTTGGTCATCTGTAACTCCATTTGTACACGTGGCTGTAGAACTGTGGCCGTTGCGGGGGCGGAAGCCACCGTGACCATGAGGTGAACCTACGCAGGAGGAATTGCAGCGCAGTTAATTCGATTGCCGAAAGCCTAGGGTATCGGCCTCTTCTTGAGGACGGTAAATGCCGGTTTAATGACACCGCAGAATGTCGGAGTGACCAAACATTGGTGTGCTCGGTCGCGATATTCTGTCGATCGGAAATGACCCCCTTCGTTGACTGCAGGATGGATCAAGCCGCCCGAAAGGCTGTCGGCCCTGGTGGCGGGGCCGCTGATCGGTCCAGATGCAAAAAGGCTTCGGTCTCCCGAAGCCTTTGAAGATTGCAGATTGTCTAATTGAACAGCCGCTTACTTGATCGAGGAATTGACGTCCGTGAACTTGGTGTTGAGCGTAGTGCCGAGGGTGTTCACGGCTGTGATGATCGCCAGCGCAATGCCGGCGGCGATCAAGCCGTATTCGATTGCAGTCGCGCCGGACTCGTTCTTGAGAAAGCGGGCAACAAGCTTTGTCATCTCTGTCTCCGTTTGCACATGTGACTGTGGAACTCTGTCGCGGGGCGGAACCACCGCGACCGGAAGGAACCTAGGGATGAATGTAATTTGAGGTAGTTAATTTGATTGAATAAAATCAGGGGCATTGTCCGTGTCTCGTCGACGGGTAAGTTCCTGCCTAACGAGATACCGCAAATTGTGTGGAACCCGGACCGTACTGTCCGATCGCCGGCTGAAGATCCGGGCCCGTTTGCAGTTCATTCATCAATTAACGTCAGATTTGCCATGTCGCGCCGGTTGTGTTCGGCGCCGAGTGTGTTGCGTATGAGAGTAAATTTATGAATAGGGCGCGAGTTGTCGTATTGGCGATCGCCGTCGTAGCGGGTGGCGCTGCCGCCTACCTGGCCAGTGGTTCGAATTCTGCGCTGCCCCCTGCTGCGCAGGTTGTCCAGATGGAGACCACGGACGTCCTGGTTGCGCGCAGCGATATCGGCCTTGGCCAGCAAATCACGGCGGATGACTTGCAGTGGCAAACCTGGCCAGCGACTACGGCAAGTTCCAGCTTTATCCGCCGCAGCGATCGCGCTGATGCGGCGTCCCAGCTTGCAGGCTCGATCGCGCGTTCGCCGATGCTGACCGGAGAACCGATCCGCGAGACAAAACTGGTCAAGAGCAACGGGTCCGGCTTCATGGCAGCGATCCTGCCGAGCGGAATGCGCGCGGTTTCGACCGAAATCTCACCGGAAACCGGTGCGGGCGGCTTTATCCTTCCGAATGACAGGGTCGATGTCATTCTTTCGCGCCGCATGAAAAACCCCGATGGCGCGGGAGCAGACATTTTCAATTCGGCGGCCATCCTGAGCGATGTACGCGTTCTGGCGATCGATCAAACCGTCGAGGAAAAGGGCGGCCAGAAAGTTGTCGTGGGCAAGACGGCTACGCTCGAGTTGAAACCCCGGCAGACGGAAGCGTTGGCGCAAGCCCGCCAGAGCGGAACATTGTCGCTTGCCCTCCGCAGCCTTGTGGACGCTCGTCCCGGTGCGAAGTCGGCCAAAGATGATGAGGCTGACAAGGTCGTGACCATCTACCGTGGAACCAATCGCGATACGATAAGCTGCTCGCCGAGCTGTAACTGATCGCGATTGCGGAGATGCGGTCTCCAAGCTCGATTCGGTTAACATCCGGTTAATGCCGGCTCGTATGTTGTTCGTATCCGGCGCAAGCATTCGACAATCTCTGTCGTCTATTCTCGGCGGTAGTTACTTCCGCTGTCTCCCGAGGATACCCCCATGCGTCCGTCCGCGACGTCCTTGACCGCGCTCAACAAGGCACTGCGCCAGTTTCGCCGTGACCGGCGAGGATCGGCGGCCGTCGAGTTCGCATTCATCGCTCCGCTTTTCTTCGTCCTACTGTTTGCGATCATGGAAACGGCGCTGGTTTTTTTCGCATCCCAGGTTCTGGAAACGGGTACCCATGATTCCGCGCGATTGATGTACACAAACCAGGCCCTGAACGCTGGCATGACGCAGTCTCAGTTCGAGACGGACGTCTGCAACCGTGTCAAAGTGCTGTTCACCTGCGGCGCGTCGTCTGGAAGCCCAAACCTTACGATTGTTGTGAAGGCTTACGCTCCGGGTGCCGCAATTCCACCGGCTGATCTTGCTGTGCCCATCGCAGGGGGAGTTTTCACCGGCAAGTCCGCATATGCGATGCCGAACCCTGGTGATACCGTTTTGGTTCGCACGTTCTATCAATGGCCGCTGTTCGTCACCGGACTTGGCTACAACATCGCAAATCTTTTTGGATCCGGTGGATCGAACCAGCAACGGTTGTTGGCGGCGTCGGCCGCGTTCCGTGTCGAACCAAATGGCTCATAAAATGATCAGGACATCACGGATCGTGTATCGCAGCCGGCAGTTCGTTGCTCGCTTTGTGCGAGATAAACGGGGTGTGGCAGCGGTGGAATTCGCGTTCATCGTGCCGCTGATGCTGGTGCTTCTGTTCGGGATGATCGATACGTCGAGCGCTGTAGCAGTCGACCGCAAGGTGACAATTGCCGCGCGCACGATATCCGATCTTGTCTCGCAAGCGACGCAGGTGAAGGATGCGGACCTCGAAAATTACTTCGCGCTGGGCGCTGTTGTCATGACGCCTTACACCGTTACGTCGACGACGCTGAAGCAGAAAATTACTGCGGTCAACATCGATGCAACGCAGAAGGCAAAGGTTGCCTGGAGTAAAGTAGCCAGCGTGACCAGCGGCGTTGCCAACGTCGCCGATGATACGGATACTCCCACGGATATGGTTGTCACGTCGCGGATTCCGCCCAATCTTCTTGTCGCGAACACGCAGTTGATCTGGAGCGAGGTCACCTACAACTTCACACCAATCACCGGTTATGTCATGGGTACGGCCGTCATCCCGCTGTCTGAGCAAACTTTCACGCGACCTCGCCAATCCGCCAAGGTCGACTACACCAGTTGATCGCCGGATTGCCTGGTCGGCTCTTCGCTCGACATCTGGCGTCAAAATATAAGCGTGTAACAAAAAAAGGCCGTGCGATCCGCACGGCCTTTTGATTTTTTAAGTCGGTCCTTGAAATTCCTTGCAGCGTGAGCTGCGAAAATTTCAGTTAACCGGCGGCGCGGAGATTGTCGGCCGACGACTTGCCCGAACGGCGATCGGCGACGATTTCGTAGCTGATCTTCTGGCCTTCGCGCAGCGTTCCCAGACCAGCGCGCTCGACGGCGCTGATGTGAACGAATACGTCGTTGCCGCCGTCGTCAGGCTGAATGAAACCGTAACCCTTAGTCGCGTTGAACCACTTCACTGTTCCCATGCTCACGCAGGTAGTCCTTCTCAAGATAGATATAGTCAAAGCCCACGTCTAAATGGGCTGGTGAGATCGAAATTTGGATGAGGTCGTCAGCGTCTAAACCGGCTGTACCGGTGGATAGCTATGTCGTCCGGCCGAAGATCGATCAGCGGATATTAAGTGAAAATGGCCCCTAAAACAATCCTGACGTGCGCGGATTTTTGATACCCGCGCGACGTGCCGAATGTGAGCAGGATCGCGCATGACGTGCGCGATCCCGTGATGTGGGGAGGCTGTTACCTGCGGCGGAATTGGCCGCGCGGCGGGGTCCCGCGGGGAGGACCGCTGCCGGCGCGCTCGTCCTTGTGCCGGAAAATCAGGCGGCCCTTTTCGAGATCGTAGGGTGACATTTCGATGGTCACCCGGTCACCCGCCAATGTCTTGATGCGGTTTTTCTTCATCTTCCCGGCGGTGTAGGCGACGATTTCGTGTCCGGCATCAAGCTGGACGCGATAACGCGCATCGGGAAGAATTTCGGTCACCAGCCCTTCGAACTGGATCAACTCTTCTTTGGCCATAGGGGTCTCCAAGTCCTCTAATTACGTATCCAATAATCCGACTACGAGCGCTGTGGGCGCTGGTTGCGCTTGGGTTGGTTCTGCGCCGGGCGGCTTTCACGGTGCAGGAAAGCGACCCCCTGAATACCCTCACCCTTGGCATTTTGCGATGGCCGAGATTGCTCATGACGGCCAGCTTCGTGCCGGTCGGACTGCGGCATGCCCCCGCCGGGACGGCGGCGGCGGCGCGGACCCTGCGATCCGGGCGCCCCGTCGTTCGAACGCGGGTTATGCCCATGGCCTCCGGAACGAGCCTGACGATGCTGGGCGGGAGCGGCCGCGGCAGGGCGTTGCTGATGTCCCGGCGTGCGGCGATCCTCCTTCGGCAGGGTAACGCGGATCAGCTTTTCGATGTCGCGCAGATAGCCAAGCTCCTCGCCGCCGGCCACCAGCGAAATCGCGGTGCCGTCCGCCCCGGCGCGCGCGGTGCGGCCGATGCGGTGGACGTAGGTTTCCGGAACATTGGTCAGGTCGAAGTTGATGACATGGCTGATGCCGTCGACGTCGATGCCACGGGCGGCGATGTCGGTGGCCACCAGCGTGCGGATGTCGCCGGTGCGGAACGCCGCCAGCACGCGCTCGCGGTGGTTCTGGGACTTGTTGCCGTGAATGGCTTCGGCGGGGATGCCTGCCTTGACCAGACCCTTCACGACCTTGTCGGCGCCATGCTTGGTGCGGGTGAAGACGAGGGCGCGATTGACGGGTTCGGACTTGAGAATCTGCGCCAGAATGGCGGGCTTCGCCGAGTGGTCGACCTGCAGCACTTTCTGGGTGATGCGCTCCACCGTGGAGGCCACCGGCGTCACCGCAACGCGGGCGGGGTTATGCAGCATCTGTTCGGCGAGGTCGGCGATGTCCTTCGGCATGGTGGCCGAGAAGAACAGGGTCTGACGCTTCGCCGGAAGCTTGGCGACGATTTTGCGGATGTCGTTGATGAAACCCATGTCGAGCATGCGGTCGGCTTCGTCGAGCACCAGAAATTCGACCTGTCCGAGTTTCAGGGCATTGCCCTGGACCATGTCGAGCAGACGTCCGGGTGTCGCCACCATGACATCAATGCCCTGCATGACGGAACGGACCTGACGGCCCATCGGGACGCCGCCGATCGCCAGCGCCGAGGTCAGGCGGATGTGCCGGCCGTAGGCATTGAAGCTTTCGAGGATTTGGCCGGACAGTTCGCGGGTTGGGCTCAGCACCAGCACGCGGCAGGTTTTCGGCTGCGGCTTGATGCGGTTTTCCATCAGGCGATGCAGGATCGGAAGCGCGAACGACGCGGTCTTGCCGGTTCCGGTTTGCGCAATGCCGATCACGTCACGGCCGGTGATCGCGATGGGAATGGTTTGAGCCTGGATGGGGGTGGGCGTGACGTAATTTTCTTCTTTAAGAGCACGCGAGATTGGATCGGCAAGGCCGAAATCCTGGAAGGAGGTCAAAAGGGTATCTTTCTATGAGTCATGGCGCGCGCCCGACAAAGGTCGGGTGCGGGCGGGTGTCGGAGACACCCGCGTGTCTGGGGCGTCGGTTTTGGTTAGCTGAAGGGGCAAGCCAGAAACCGTTTGACGGGATCAGTACACGCGGCTCGCAGAGACCCGATGATTCTCAAGGTCGTGCGCACCGTATGGAACAGGAACACGGCGCTTTCAAGGTGAAATCCGTTTGGATGAACCACGGACAGGTCGCGAGGCCACGGCGGGCCGGTGGATTCTGATCTCGCAGACATGCATCAATTTTAGCCAGCCAATATTTTGTGCTCACTTTTTGTGCAAATGCCAAAGAGAGCATCAGCTTGGCTGCTTAACTGCGAGGCAGCGAAAATACACTTTAAGGGTCATTGTAATTTTCTTATTTGATATCAGATAGTTACGTAATTTAGCGCCATGGCATAGTTCTTGCGATTCCCTTAACGCCGGCGGCCGGTGGGCCGTCGCAGAGCGTTTCACGTCTGCGTCAGGGAGATGACATCGCATGACTACGCATTTCAGCAGCGTTGCAGTTGCACCGTTCAGCCGCCGTAAATGGCTGGCCGCAACTGCAGGTCTTTTTTTGGGTCTCGCCACGGTCGGCGGGGCAAAGGCGCAGGAGACCATCAAGGTCGGCGTCCTTCATTCGCTTTCCGGAACAATGGCCATCAGCGAAACCACGCTGAAGGATACGGTGCTTTTCCTTATCGATGAGCAAAACAAGAAGGGCGGCGTTCTCGGCAAGAAGCTCGAGGCCGTCGTTGTCGATCCGGCGTCGAACTGGCCGCTGTTCGCGGAAAAGGCCCGCGAACTGATCACCAAGGACAAGGTCTCCGTGGTGTTCGGCTGCTGGACCTCGGTGTCGCGCAAGTCCGTGCTCCCGGTGTTCAAGGAACTGAACTCGATCCTGTTCTACCCGGTGCAGTACGAGGGTGAAGAGAGCGAGCGCAACGTGTTCTACACGGGTGCGGCGCCGAACCAGCAGGCGATTCCTGCGGTCGACTATCTCGCCAAGGAAGAGAAGGTGCAGCGCTGGGTTCTGGCCGGCACCGACTACGTCTATCCGCGCACCACCAACAAAATACTTGAAGCCTATCTGAAGTCGAAGGGCGTCAAGGCCGAAGATATCATGATCAACTACACGCCGTTTGGTCATAGTGACTGGCAAACGATCGTGGCCGACATCAAGAAGTTCGGTTCGGCTGGCAAGAAGACGGCGGTGGTCTCGACCATCAACGGCGACGCCAACGTTCCGTTCTACAAGGAGCTTGGCAACCAGGGCATCAAGGCGACCGACATTCCGGTCGTTGCGTTCTCGGTCGGCGAAGAAGAACTCGCCGGCATCGACACCAAGCCGCTGCTCGGCCATCTCGCCGCCTGGAACTACTTCCAGTCGATCAAGACGCCCGAGAACGATGCTTTCATCAAGGCCTGGCAGGCCTACACCAAGAATCCGAAGCGCGTGACCAACGATCCTATGGAAGCGCACGTGATCGGCTTCGACATGTGGGTGAAGGCTGTCGAGAAGGCCGGTGCGGTTGACGCCGACAAGGTGATCGATGCTCTTCCCGGCACCAAGGCCAAGAACCTCACAGGCGGCGTATCGGAAATGCTTCCGAACCATCACATCACCAAGCCTGTGTTCATCGGCGAAATCAAAGGCGATGGCCAGTTCGACGTGGTGTGGAAGACGCCTGGCCTCGTTGCAGGCGATGCCTGGTCGAAGGAGCTTGATGGCTCCAAGGACCTGATTGGTGACTGGGTCGGCAAGAAGTGCGGCAACTTTAACACCAAGACCAACAAGTGCGGCGGTCAGGGATCCTGACCTTGTCACGCGGCGTGACGCATCCAGGATGCACCACGCTCTGACCTGAAACGATCGGAAGGCGGCGGCAGTCGCCGCCTTCCTCTTACCTCTGCCGGGGTTGTCACGTGTTTTCCTTATTCCTTTGTCGCTGCCGTGCGGCGGCTATTGCGCTAATATTCACTATCGTCTCGGGCGTGCCAGTGCTGGCTGGTCCCTTTGAAGACGCCGTCACGCAATTCGCCAACGATTCATTTTCCGATACCGAGGCCGCTGTCGGAGCGCTCGCGACAAGCGGCAATCCGCTGGCGTTTCCGATCATCGACGCCCTTCAGGAGGGCCGTCTGTTGGCCGATCCGCAAAGCAAGAAGGTCTTTGTCAAGGACAAGAGTGGCAGGATCACCGACGCCGCGACTGGCGAGGCTGCGACTGCGCCGTCCGGTGCGGTCGCCGTGCGCCTCAACAATCGCCTGCGTCGCACGGTTGAGGCCGCACTCGGCGGACTGACGCTGTTGTCGCCGGACCCCGCCAGGCGCATTCAGGCCGCGCAATCGGTTTTCAAAAGCCACGATACGGCGTTCCTGCCGGTGATCGAAGGCGCCTTGCAGAAGGAGACCAACAGCGGAGCAAGGCGCGCATTTGCCGAAGCCAAAGCTGCGATTGTGCTGTTCGACGCGAAGGCCTCCGAAGCCGACAAACTTGACGCGATCTCGGTGATCCGCGAGCGCGGCGATCAGGAAGCGCTGGCCCTGCTAACCGGCTTGTCGTTCGATCCGTCGTCGGCGCTTGGGCGCACCTCTGCCGCCGCGATCAGTTCGATTCAGAGCAAGCTTGCGATCTGGGCGACTGCGCAGAACGCATGGTACGGCCTGTCTCTCGGCTCGGTGCTGCTGCTGGCCGCGATCGGCCTTGCCATTACCTTCGGTGTGATGGGCGTCATCAACATGGCGCATGGCGAGATGGTGATGATCGGCGCTTACGTCACCTTCGTGGTGCAGGAAGTGATCCGCACAAGTTATCCGGGCCTGTTCGACTACTCGCTGCTGATCGCGGTGCCGCTGGCTTTCCTCGTGGCGGGGATTATCGGCGTCATCATCGAGCGCACCATCATCCGGTTTCTTTACGGCCGACCGTTGAAGACCCTGCTCGCGACATGGGGACTGTCGCTGGTTCTTCAGCAGGCGGTGCGGACCATGTTCGGGCCGACCAATCGCGAAGTCGGCAATCCGTCCTGGATGAGCGGCGCGTTCGAGATCGGCCAGATGACGATCACCTACAATCGGCTCTGGATCGTCGTGTTCACCATCGCGGTGTTCTTCATTCTGCTCGGCATGCTGCGCTTCACCAGCCTCGGGCTTGAGATGCGCGCCGTCACCCAGAACCGCCGCATGGCGGCGTCGATGGGCATCGCGACCTCGCGGGTCGATGCGCTGACCTTCGGTCTCGGCTCCGGCATCGCGGGCATTGCGGGCGTGGCGCTGTCGCAGATCGATAACGTCAGCCCCAATCTCGGCCAAAGCTACATCATCGACTCGTTCATGGTGGTGGTGTTCGGCGGCGTCGGAAATCTCTGGGGCACGCTGGTCGGCGCGCTGACACTCGGCATGGCGAACAAGTTCCTCGAGCCTGTCGCGGGTGCGGTGCTTGGTAAGATCGCCATTCTGGTGCTGATCATCCTGTTTATCCAGAAGCGGCCGCGCGGTCTGTTCGCGCTCAAGGGCCGGTCGGTGGAAGCATGACGCCGTATGTTCTCACCCGCTCGCTCAACAAGAGCGCGACGATCTTCCTGCTGATCGTTGCGGCGGTCGGCGTTCTCGTGCCGTTGTCCAACCTGCTGCTGCCAGCCGCGTCGCCGTTGCAGGTGCCGACCTACCTGATGGCGCTGTTCGGCAAGTATCTCTGCTACGCCATTCTCGCGCTTTCGATCGATCTGATCTGGGGCTATTGCGGTATTCTCTCGCTCGGCCACGGCGCGTTCTTCGCGCTCGGCGGTTACGCCATGGGCATGTATCTGATGCGGCAGATCGGCTCGCGCGGAGTCTATGGCAATCCGGTGCTACCGGACTTCATGGTGTTCCTGAACTACAAGGCGCTGCCGTGGTACTGGTACGGCTTCGACATGTTCTGGTTCGCGGCGCTGATGGTGCTGCTGGTGCCGGGACTCTTGGCCTTCTGCTTTGGCTGGCTCGCATTCCGCTCCCGCGTCACCGGCGTGTACCTCTCCATCATCACGCAGGCGATGACCTATGCGCTGCTGCTGGCTTTTTTCCGCAACGACTTCGGCTTTGGCGGCAACAACGGCCTGACCGACTTCAAGGATATTCTCGGCTTCAATGTGCAGGCGCAGGGGACGCGCGCAGCGCTGTTTGTCCTGTCATGCCTCGCGCTGGCTGTGGCGTTCCTGATCTGCCGCGCCATCGTGACCTCGAAGCTCGGCAAGGTGCTGATCGCGATCCGCGATGCGGAGTCCCGCACGCGGTTCCTTGGCTACCGCGTCGAGAACTACAAGCTGTTTGTGTTTACGCTGTCGGCCTGTATGGCGGGCGTGGCCGGTGCGCTGTATGTCCCGCAGGTCGGCATTATCAATCCCGGTGAATTCGCGCCGGCCAATTCCATCGAGGCGGTGATCTGGGTCGCGGTCGGTGGACGCGGTACGCTGATCGGCGCGGCACTCGGCGCCATCGTCGTCAACTACGCCAAGACCGTGTTCACGTCCGGCGTCCTCGCGCCGTACTGGCTGTTTATGTTGGGCGCACTGTTCATTCTGGTGACGCTGCTGCTGCCCAAGGGCATCGTCGGCACCGTCAAGGATTGGTGGGCTGGCCGGCAGGAGCAGCTTGCGGCGGATGAGGCGAGTGCGGCGGCGGAAGACGGCGTCACCAAGCCCGGCCTCAAACCAGGTCCCGCGGAGTAAGGCACATGAATGTCATGGATACCCGCGCCACTTCGGCCATGCTCTATCTCGACGGTGTGCATGTGTCATTCGACGGCTTCCACGCCATCAACAACCTGTCGCTGACCATCGCGCCGGGCGAGATGCGCGCCATCATCGGCCCTAACGGCGCAGGCAAGACCACAATGATGGACATCATCACCGGCAAGACCAAGCCGGACGAGGGCGATGTGCTGTTCGACGGCATTGTCGATCTGACACGGCTCGATGAAACCCAGATCGCCGAACTCGGCATCGGTCGCAAATTCCAGAAGCCGACGGTGTTCGAGAGCCAGACCGTCGAAGACAACCTGCTGCTGGCGCTGAATGTGGATCATCGCGTGCGCGGTACGCTGTTCTGGCGCGAGACACCGGACGAGAGCGAGCGCATTGAGCAGGTGCTGGAGACGATCCGTCTGAAGGATTCACGCTATCGTCTCGCTGGCGCGCTGTCGCACGGACAGAAGCAATGGCTCGAAATCGGCATGCTGCTGGCGCAGGACCCGAAGCTGCTGCTGGTCGACGAACCGGTGGCTGGCATGACCGATGTCGAGACGCATCAGACCGCTGAACTTCTGAAGGAGATCAACAAGGAGAAGACGGTGGTCGTCGTTGAACACGACATGACGTTCGTGCGCGAACTGGGCGTCCGCGTCACATGCCTGCATGAAGGTTCGGTTCTCGCGGAGGGCACGCTCGATCAGGTGTCGTCCAATGAGCGTGTCATCGAAGTGTATTTGGGACGTTAGCGCATGATCCCGAAAGGTGATCGCCGGTTTTCGGGCGAGATCATGCGCAGAAAGTAAGACAAATGCTGGATGTAAAAAACATCACACTCTATTACGGCGCGGCGCAGGCGCTGCGCGGCGTCTCGCTGGGGGCCGAACCCGGCAAGGTCACCTGCGTGCTGGGGCGTAACGGAGTCGGAAAAACCAGTTTGTTGCGCGCCATGGTCGGGCAGTATCCGATCAAAGACGGTTCGATTACGTTCGACGGAGCCGACATCGGAGGCCTGAAGCCTTATGAGCGTGCGCGCAAGGGCATCTCGCTCGTTCCTCAGGGCCGCGAGATCTTTCCATTGCTGACGGTCGAGGAAAACCTCAAGACCGGCTTTGCACCGCTGAAGCGCGACGACCGGACCATTCCCGACGATGTCTTTTCGCTGTTTCCTGTTCTGCAGACAATGCTCGGGCGCCGTGGCGGCGACCTGTCCGGCGGGCAGCAACAGCAGCTCGCCATTGGCCGTGCCCTGGTGATGCGGCCGAAGCTCCTGCTGCTGGACGAGCCGACCGAGGGAATCCAGCCGTCCATCATCAAGGATATCGGCCGCGCCATTTCCTATCTGCGCAGCTTGGGCACCATGGCCATCGTTCTGGTCGAACAGTATCTCGACTTCGCCTGCGAGCTCGGCGACAATTTTGCGGTCATGGATCGCGGGGCGGTTAAATACACTTGCGACCGCAGCAATCTCGATCCCGCGGAGATCAGCCGCCAGATGGCGCTGTGACGGGATCGAATGGTCTGAACTGAACTGGCAGGCTGATGCAGAGCAGAACCATATCGTCGCCGGCGGAGATTTTCGCGGCCAACCGGGCGGTTGGTGCAGTCAAATTTGATGTGCATGTGAAGGACGGCGCGACGCGGCGGCGTGGACTGCATGAAGCCGGCTCCTTGCGCGTGCGGTTTCCTTCGCCGGAGCAGCAGGGACTTTCCGCCGTCTTCGTCAATACCGCCGGCGGCATCGCAGGCGGCGACCGCTTCGACATCGATATCGCGGCGGACGCAGGCGCGCATCTGACCGTGACCACGGCCGCTGCTGAGAAGGTTTATCGCTCCCATGGGCCCGATGCCTGGGTCAATATTGCGCTGCGCGCTGGCGCCGAAGCGCGGCTTGCCTGGCTGCCGCAGGAAACCATCCTGTTCGATCAGGCCCGCGTGGCGCGGAAGATTGATATCGATCTTGCGCAGGATGCCGCGCTTTTGCTGTGCGAAATCGTTGTGTTCGGGCGCGCGGCGATGGGCGAACGGATGACCCGCGGAAGCTTTGTCGACCGCTGGCGCCTCCGGATCGGCGGCAAGCTCGCCTTTGCCGAAACCATTCGGCTCAATGGCGACATTGCCGCGAAGCTCGCCAGCCGCGCAGTGGCGAACGGTGGCGTCGCCATCGGCACGGCGCTGATTGTGCCGGGTGACGAATCCATCGTTGAGCGCATACGCGAGATGTCCGGTGCATTTGGTGCGGAGGTCGGTGTCTCGGCATGGAACGGATTTGCAATGGCGCGCTTCTGCGCACAAGATGCAGCAAAGCTCCGCGCCGATATGATGAAAGTTCTCGGATGTGTGAGTCTCTCGGGCTTTCCGAGACTCTGGCTCAACTAAGCTCAACTTGCTGATCGGGTACTGAACGCATGAATTTGTCCCCCCGTGAAAAAGATAAGCTCCTCGTTTCGATGGCGGCGATCGTCGCGCGGCGTCGTCTCGAGCGCGGCGTCAAGCTCAATCACCCGGAAGCTATCGCGATCATCTCGGATTTCATCGTTGAAGGCGCGCGCGACGGCCGCACCGTGGCCGAGCTGATGAAGGCCAGCGCGGAAGTCATCACGCGTGAGCAGTGCATGGATGGCATCGCCGAGATGATCCACGACATTCAGGTCGAGGCGACATTTCCCGACGGGACGAAGCTGGTGACAGTGCATGAGCCGATCAGATGAACGGGTGTGGGCATGAAAAAAGCCATCGACGATCCGGTGATGTTCGGTCTTGAAAGCCCCGACGATGTATTGGCGACTGCAGAGCACTTTTACAATGAATGGTACAACGGTGGCTTGTCCCAATTCTTCTCGAACTGGTTTCCCGGTGACGCTCAACTCGTTCCGGAAGCGTTGGTGATTATAGGTGCGCCGGAGGCTGCGAGCGTCGTCAGGTCTGCTATTGCATTGATGGGGCCGTCGAGCGAATGGCAGAACCAGGGACATGCAGCGTTGATCGAATATCAAACTCATCCGCTCGCAGCGCCGCTTTGGGATCTTAGTGGAAAGATCGATAGTGATCGCCTTTGGAAGCTGATCGAAGACTACGAATTGAAATTGAACGAGGCCGAGGATGATCCCGGCAGTGAGGACAAACCATGATCCCCGGTGAACTCTTCATCAAGGACGGCGATATTGAACTCAACAAGGGTCGCAAGACCGTGACCCTGACGGTGGCGAATACCGGCGATCGGCCCATTCAGGTCGGTTCACACTATCATTTCTTTGAAACCAATCCGGCGCTGAAGTTTGAACGGAAGAAAGCACGCGGCATGCGGCTCGACATTGCTGCCGGCACCGCGGTGCGCTTCGAGCCGGGACAGACGCGCGAGGTCAACCTTGTTGCGGTGGCAGGCAAGCGCACGATCTATGGGTTTCGCGGCGACGTGATGGGAAAACTATGATGCAGACGTATGTCGGTGGCTGCCAATGCGGCAAGGTCCGTTATGAGATGTCCGGCGAGATTGGCGATGTCATCGCGTGCAACTGCTCGCGTTGCGGCAAACTGGGAACGCTCCTGACCTTCGTTCCGGCGGAGAACTTCAAGCTGCTGTCGGGTGAAGATGCGACGACCCTGTACAAATTCAACAAGGGCGTCATTCAGCATCGCTTTTGTGCGACGTGCGGGGTCGAGTCCTTCGCAAACGGCAAGGCCCCGAATGGAGCCGAGATGGTCGCGGTCAACGTCCGTTGTCTCGACGACGTCGATATCGATTCCCTGAGCGTGAAGAAATTCGACGGCAAGTCATACTGAAAGATCAGTCACCGAAAGATTAGTCATGGCCACCAGAATTTCCCGTTCTGTCTATGCGGACATGTTCGGTCCGACCACCGGCGACCGCGTGCGCCTTGCCGATACGGATTTGATCATCGAGATCGAAAAGGACTTCACCGTCTACGGCGAGGAGGTGAAGTTCGGCGGCGGCAAGGTGATCCGCGACGGCATGGGCCAGTCACAGGTCACCAATCGGCAGGGCGCGGCGGACACTGTCATTACCAACGCGCTGGTCGTCGACCACTGGGGGATCGTCAAGGCCGACGTGGCGATCAAGGAAGGCTATATCTCCGCCATCGGCAAGGCTGGCAACCCCGACATCCAGCCCGGCGTGACTATCGTGATCGGTCCCGGCACCGACATCATCGCGGGCGAAGGCAAGATCCTCACTGCCGGGGGCTTCGACAGCCACATCCATTTCATCTGCCCGCAGCAGATCGAACACGCACTGATGTCCGGCGTCACCTCGATGCTGGGCGGCGGCACCGGCCCGTCGCATGGCACGTTCGCGACCACGTGCACGCCGGGACCGTGGCACATGGCGCGGATGATCCAGTCGTTCGACGCGTTTCCGGTCAATCTCGGCATTTCGGGCAAAGGCAATGCCTCGCGTCCTGCCGCGCTGGTGGAGATGATCAAGGCTGGTGCCTGCGCGCTCAAGCTGCACGAGGATTGGGGCACCACGCCGGCCGCGATCGACAACTGTCTTTCGGTCGCTGACGACTATGACATTCAGGTGATGTTGCACTCCGACACGCTGAACGAGTCCGGCTTCGTCGAAGACACCATCAAGGCCTTCAAGGGCCGCACCATTCACGCTTTCCACACCGAAGGTGCGGGTGGCGGCCATGCGCCGGACATCATCAGGGTCGCAGGCCTGAAAAACGTGCTGCCGTCGTCGACCAATCCGACGCGGCCATTCACGCGCAATACCATCGACGAACATCTCGACATGCTGATGGTTTGTCACCATCTCGATCCGTCGATCGCGGAAGATCTGGCGTTTGCCGAAAGCCGCATCCGCAAGGAAACCATTGCGGCGGAAGACATCCTTCACGATCTCGGCGCGCTGTCGATGTTGTCGTCGGACAGTCAGGCGATGGGCCGTCTCGGCGAGGTCATCATCCGTACATGGCAGACTGCCGACAAGATGAAAAAGCAGCGCGGCTCGCTGCCGGAAGACAAGGGTAAGGACAACGACAACTTCCGTGTGAAGCGTTATATTGCGAAATACACCATCAATCCGGCGATCACGCATGGTGTCTCGAAGCTGATCGGCTCGGTCGAGAAGGGCAAGATGGCCGACCTCGTGCTGTGGTCGCCGGCATTCTTTGGCGTGAAGCCGGATCTCATCGTCAAGGGCGGCTCCATCGTAGCAGCCCCGATGGGCGATCCGAACGCGTCGATCCCAACGCCGCAGCCGGTGCACTACCAGCCAATGTTCGCGGCCTACGGCAAGTCGCTGACCGCGTCGTCGGTGGTGTTCACGTCCAAGGCAGCTATTACGGGCGGGCTCGCTAAAAAGCTGGGCATCGACAAGAAGCTGTACGCTGTTTCAAACACCCGCGACCGAATCTCGAAGAAAAGCATGATTCACAACGGCGCAACGCCAAACATCGAGGTCGATCCCGAAACCTACGAGGTGCGCGCCGATGGCGAATTGCTGACCTGCGCACCCGCGGAGGTGCTGCCCATGGCGCAGCGGTATTTCATGTACTAGGGTCCACCCGACATCAAGAAAAACGCTGGGAGGATGCCTTGATTTACGTTGTTGCGACTTTGACCATCAAGCCTGAGACGCGTGCGGACATGATTGCCGCGGCGAAAGCCTGCATCGCCGAGACCCGCAAGGAAACTGGAAACATCGCTTACGATCTGCATGAGAGCGTGACCGACCCCACCAAGCTGGTGTTCGTCGAGCAGTGGGAAAACGCCGAAGCGCTCGTGCCGCACCGCAAGGCCGAGCACATGAAGACGTTCGGGCGTGTCGTTGTGAATTGCCTCGCCGCGCCGCCGAAGATCGAGGTTATCACGCCGGCGAATGTGGAGGTCCGATGATCTACGTCGTCGCCACCACCAAGGTGAAGCCTGAACACCGTGCCGCCTATGTCGCCGGTGCAAAGGACTGCATCGCCGAGACGCGCAAGGAGCCGGGCTGTATTGCCTATGATCTTCACGGCAGCGTGTCCGACCCCGATACGTTTGTGTTTGTCGAACGGTGGGAAAGTCATGATCACCTCGCGGCGCATCGTCTCACGCCGCACCTGAAAGCGTGGCGCACGCTCTCGGGATCGTTCAAGGCATCGCCGACCAATATCGAAGTCATTATTGGCGGCGAAGTGCAGAAGCTCACGTCATGATCCGCGCGACGCAGGTGTTCCCGCAGGTTCGCTGGACCGAGGCCGCCGCCGATACGGTGGTCCTCGGCTTCGACGACCGGCACCGGCGGCGGATGGCGATGACCGGCACGCACGGGCTGGAATTCCTGCTCGACTTGCAGGAGGCCGTCGCGCTCCGCGGCGGCGATGCGCTGGTGTTGGAAGACGGGCGGCTGATCGAGGTGGTCGCTGCGCCCGAACCGCTGGTGGAAATTCGCGGCACCGATCCGCACCATCTCGTGCGGATCGCCTGGCACCTCGGCAACCGGCATCTGCCGACGCAGATCGTCGGCAAGGGTCTTCGCATCCGCCGCGATCATGTGATCGAAGACATGGTGCGCGGCCTCGGCGCACGCGTGATCGTCATCGAAGCCCCGTTCGATCCCGAGGGCGGCGCCTACGCTGGCGGCGGCCATGCCGCGCATGATCACGACGATCATGGCAGTCACAAGCACGGCGACCACGATCATGGCAAACATGATCATGGTCACACCGAGCACGGTCACGATCACAAGCATCACGATCATGCGCATGATCACGGCAAGCACGACCACGATCATCATCACGGTCATTCCCATGCTCTTGAGCACAAATGATCACGGTCAGGGCGGCCTTGCGTCCGAGGCAGAAGAATCGGCTGCGCTGTTTCGGCTGATGACGTGGCTGTCGCCGTCGTTTCCGGTCGGCTCGTTCTCCTATTCCAGCGGCATCGAGTGGGCCGTCGAGGCCGGTGACATCGCCGACATGACGACGTTACAGCAATGGCTAGCGGCCATGTTGTTGGAGGGCGCGGGTTTCTGCGACGGCATATTGCTTTGCCACGCCTACCGGGCTGCGTCCGCGATGGACGGGCCGATGCTGAACGATGTCGCCGAACTCGCGGCGGCGTTCGTGCCGTCGCGCGAGCGGCATCTCGAAACCACCGCGCAGGGCCGTGCCTTTGTCGAAATCGCCCGCTCAGCCTGGAATTGCGAGGCGCTCGACCTCCTAGCATCGCATGTCGCCGGGCCGGTTGCCTATCCCGTCGCCGTCGGCGTGCTCGCGGCGGGGCATCGCATTCCACCTGCCCTGACGCTCCATGCCTTTCTGCACGCGACGACATCGAACTGGATTTCGGCCAGCGTGCGGCTCATTCCGCTGGGACAGACCGACAGCCAGCGCGTGCTGGCCGCCCTTGAGTCCGTGATCGCGGCGACGGCCGAAAAATCGTTCGATGCATCGCTGGATGATCTGGCGAGCGCGACGTTTCGCGCCGATATCGCCAGCATGCGTCATGAAGCGCAGTACACCCGGCTGTTTCGGTCTTGAGAGAGGTTCTGCCATGAGCACCAGCATGAACGGCCCGCTTCGCGTCGGCATCGGCGGTCCGGTCGGGTCCGGCAAGACGGCCCTGATGGATCTGCTCTGCAAGTCGATGCGCGAACGCTACGAGATCGCGGCCATCACCAACGACATCTACACAAAATGGGATGCGGAGTTTCTGGTCCGTTCGGGTTCGCTGACGCCGGATCGCATTGCGGGTGTGGAGACGGGCGGTTGCCCGCACACGGCGATCCGCGAGGATGCCTCGATGAATCTCGCGGCGGTGGCCGACATGCGGGTCAAGTTTCCCGATCTCGATCTGGTGCTGATCGAATCCGGCGGTGACAATCTGGCGGCGACCTTCTCGCCGGAACTGGCGGATCTGACAATCTACGTGATCGACGTCGCAGCCGGCGACAAGATCCCCTCCAAGGGCGGGCCCGGCATTACGCGGTCAGATCTGCTGGTGATCAACAAGATCGATCTGGCGCCGTATGTGGGGGCATCGCTCGAAAAAATGGACACCGATGCGAAGCGGATGCGCGGCGAGCGGCCATTCGTCATGACCAACCTGAAGAAGAGTGAGGGGCTCGATCGGATTATCCGCTTCATTGAGGCGAAGGGTGGCCTTCAGGCATCGGTTCCGGAGAGGGTTAACTAAAGGAACACCCGGCGTTCCTGCACAGCCGCTACGTCATGCTGCATTGATATTGTCAGGAACGCTCGTGGGGGCAGGGGTGTTAGCCCTGCATGAAACGGTCACTCGTCATAGCCCCCGGCAGAGACTATAGCGGCGTCTTTCTTGGCGCGATTCTGATTGGGATCGTCGTGGTGGTCCTCGGTCTGGTCATGGTGGCCTAGCCGGCCTGTCGACGCGGCGATACGCGGGGAGGTGGCGCCGGATTTACCATGACGGCCGACAGGTATATTTTCCGGTCGCTGGAACCATCTGGCAGCACTTACATTAATCCATTCGCGACACATTCTCGGGCCGTGCCGGCGGGTTGACCGGCGATCCGGCAGCAGCAGAGTATTCATGACGACCAGTTCGGTATCCGCGTACGACAACCATTTCCGCCGGGCCAGCCTCACTGGCCCGAGTTCATTTTCATCCCCTATCGCTTTCGAGTAAGTGCGTGCTCCGGCTGGGTCTCATCATCGGGCTGATGGCGATCATCGGAGTGCTGGTCTCCGGTCTTGCGGCCATGAAGGTCTACGATCAGGAACTATCGATCGCCCGGATCGATCTGGCGCGCTCGGTCGACACTCATGCCAGTCTGGTTCAGGAGCGGCTGAGCGAGCGTGAACTGCTGGCCCGGGTCGCGGTCGGGTTGTTTCGCTCGCCCTCGGTCAACATGGCCAATGCACTGCAGCCGTTGCGGTCGTCGATCTATGCCTTCAAGACCGATTTTCTCGTCGCAAGCTGGGTGGCTCGCGTTCCGCGCGCCGATTTCGGTCGTGCGCAGAACGAGCTGAAGGTTGCCGGTTTCCCCAATCCGGTGCTCCGGAACGTCGATGATACGCCGTTGAATCCGGCTGCGGTGCCTGATCCGGTGACGGCCATAATGGATGTCGAGCCGCAGAACGATGAAACCAGGGCGTTCGTCGGCCGCGTGCTGAACAATCACCCGGTAATCATGCCCATGCTCAATCGTGCGGTGGAGGAGGGCAGGCCGGTGTCGTCCGACCCCTTCGTGCTGCTGCGTGTCGGCGGCCCCATGGGCATCGTGCTGGCGTCGCCGGTGCGGACGGACACCGGCGCCAGCGTGGCGGGCTTTCTGACGATTTCCTACCGGTTGGCGCCCTTGATGCTCACCAATGACGATCTGTCACTGTTCTCGGTGGCGCTGCGCGATCCGCGCAACGCATCGGATAACCTGACCTCCGATGCCGAAGGCAACGTGACATCCGTTCCGCTGCTGCTGGACGCTGACAATCCGCCGCTGTTGCGCGTCGTTTCATTCGGCGCACGGGACTGGACACTGATTTATTACGCCAAGACCAACCCCGCGGCACGGGCGCAGGAGATCGCCGGCATCGTGACGCTGATCGGTGTGGCGCTGACCCTTATTCTCTGCGGCCTGTTCGGATATGTGTCCTACAACAACATTCGCCTCAGCCGCGAAATCCAGACCCGTATCGATTTCGAGCGCCGGCTGACCGCCGTCATCGACGAACTCAATCATCGCGTGAAGAATATTCTGGCCGTCATCCAGTCGATCGTGACGCGGACGATGCGTCATGGCGCGGATATCGACATCGCTCGCGACCTCCTGATCGGCCGTATTCATGCCATGTCGCATGTCGTGTCGCTGCTCAGCGAAAGCCAGTGGCAGGGCGTCAAGCTCAAGGGCCTGTTCGAACCGCGGGCGATTCCCCACGCGGACCGGATCGCGCTGAGCGGGCCTGACGTCACTGTCAGCGCGCGCGCGGCGCAGAGCCTGTCGCTGCTGTTTTTCGAGCTGGCGTCTCACGCCGATGAGGGCCTGTCGCTGGTCGGCAAGCACCCGCATATCGTCGCGGAATGGAGCGTGAGCGAACAGCCGGACGCCGTTTTTCATTTCCGCTGGGAAGAATTCAACACCAGTGCGGCGACCCGCCGGGCCGACAGCGAATTCGGAATCGTGTTGCTGGATCGCGTTGCTCCCGAAGCGCTGGGCGGCACGTCGAAGCGATATTTCACCGACGTTAGCTACGTCTACGAACTGACGGCTCCGATGGCGACGGTGGTGGACGAGACCGAAATGGATCGCACCGAACGAATCGGTGCGCCGGTCAAGAAGCGCTGATCCGGGCAGATCGAGGAACAAACTTTCCGGCGATGAATTGAGCAGCAGATGCTGTCACGCAAGGGAAAGTCATCATAATGGGACGCTATCTGTTGGTGTGGCTGCTCGGGATTCCCATTCCCGTCTTGGTTTTGATCTGGGCCTTCGGCGGCCTGAATTGATCAACAGAAGAACGCGACCACTTGCGAGTGGCCGCGTTTCTTCGTGCGCCTGGAAGTCCTGAGATTCGTTCGTGTTTCAGAGATGGCGGCCTAGCCGCCACCTCCGCCGATCACGGCGCGGATTGTGTTATCCGGTCCGAAGTCTTCGGCACCGTCGACATAGAGCAAGGCGCTCAATTTCGACCGTGCGCGATTGACGCGGCTCTTGATGGTGCCGACCGCGCATCCGCAGATCGCCGCGGCATCTTCATACGAGAAGCCCGAGGCACCCACGAGGATGAGCGCTTCGCGCTGATCCTGCGGCAGCTTGTCGAGCGCGGTTCTAAACTCTTCGAACTCGAGATGAGCGCTCTGGGCAGGCTGCGACTTGAGCGTCTTGGCGTAGCTGCCATCGGCGTCTTCAACCTCCCGCCGCCGCTTGCGATAGTCCGAGCGGAAGAGATTGCGCAGGATCGTGAACAGCCACGCCGGCAGATTGGATCCCGGCTGGAAGGAATCGATGTGCGCAAGCGCGCGCAACAGCGTTTCCTGCACGAGATCGTCCGCGCGGTCGGCATTGCCGCTAAGGGAGATAGCGAACGCGCGCAGGCTTGGCACGGTCGCGAGAATGTCGTCGCGAAGTGAGTCGGTGAGAGGCATTAGTCCCTCCCGTCTTTTGGCGGGTCTCCAGCGATCTGGGCTGCCGCTTCCTGGGAATCAAGCTGGCGGATCAGATCGGCAAAACGGTCCGGCACGCCCTGACGCACGACATCGTCGTACATCGCGCGCAACTGGTGCCCGATACGGGATTGAATTTCGGCATTGAGGCCACCTTGCTTGCCGGCGCCGGTGGATGCCCTGTTTTGTGGAGGCTTTGAATCTTTCATTGGCCCGATCCGTTTTTTCCCCATGGAGCTAATTAGCTGGAAACACTGGAATTTTAGTTCTTTCCGAAGCCTTTCAGCCCATTGATCACGTCGTAAACGGGGCCGGCGGCTTAAAGTTCCAGCCGGAAGGAACTTTTCCCCTGTTAAGACGTAGATAATCCGAAGCGGGGAACCGGCGGTCGCCGGGTCGCGTTACCGGTCCAAAGGAAATCCGGTCCATAGCAAATGATGATTGATTGGAGGGGGTATGTCTCGTTCTCAGCTCGTCGCTGAACATCTGCCACTGTTGCGGCGCTATGCCCGCGCGCTCACCGGAAGTCAGGCATCGGGCGATGCCTATGTGGCGGCCATGCTTGAAGCCTTGCTTCAAGATCCCTCGCTGCTTGAGGAAAAGCACGGGCCGCGCGTGGGGTTGTTCAGGCTTTTCACTCAAATCTGGAATTCGGTGTCTCTCAATGAGACGACCGATAAGGGGGCTGCACCGGTTGCGTCCGAGCAACGGCTGTCGAGCCTGACCGCACTGGCGCGTCAGGCGTTCCTGCTGCTGTCGCTTGAAGGCTTCTCGGAGGACGAGGTCGCTCACATCCTGGATACGGATGTGACACATGTTCGTGAATTGGCGGACACCGCCGGACGCGAACTGGCCGCCGAGATCGCGACCGATGTTCTCATCATCGAGGACGAGACCTTCATCGCGATGGATCTTGAAAGTCTGGTCAAAAACCTCGGTCACAATGTGATCGGCGTGGCGCGGACCCACACCGATGCGATAGCCTTGGCGAAGTCGAAAAGGCCGGGTCTGATCCTGGCGGACATCCAGCTTGCGGATGGCAGTTCGGGTCTTGATGCCGTGAACGAACTGCTCAAGTCGTTCGAGGTGCCGGTGGTGTTCATCACCGCCTACCCCGAGCGGTTCCTGACCGGCGAGCGTCCTGAACCCGCCTTCCTGATATCGAAGCCTTTCCAGCCGGCCATGGTGTCGGCGGTGGCAAGCCAGGCGCTGTTCTTCCAGCGCAATTCCAAGAGCCGGCCAAGGGCCGCGGCGTCCTGAGCGGGCGCCGTCACGTGGGATGCAACAACAAAGCCGGAGTGCGAGGATCGCGCTCCGGCTTTTTCATGCGTCGTGTACAAGGACAAGGCGAAGACAAAGAGAAGGGGTGCAGCCGGCATCACCACGGCTACACCCCCATAAGCCGGTCGATTAGGGGCAGGGGGATTTGACCGGCTTTGGATACGACGCACACATCACGACAATGTTCCCAGCCGAATCGAATTTTTCTTCAGCCTTCGCTACCTCCCGCCCGGAACGAAAGCCGAGCGAGTCACGTTGTTTTGCCGAGCCGCAATTATGCGGCATGGCAACGTGTAGAGGCGGCAGATGTCCTACCTGGCTTCTGGAACTCTCGGAGTGGTGGCAGGGGTGCTGGCACTGGGTGCCGTGCATCTGGAAGTATCGGCAGGAAACGACCTGCTCGGTCCGGCTCGTGGTGACGCGACGATGACAAGTCCGGCGCGCGTTGAACCCATCGCAGTCAACGTCGATCGTTCGGCGAAGGGTGATCGCGAACTGTCGGTGTCGCCTTCCGGCGGCGTCACGATTTCATTCAAGGTGCCGGGATCCTCGGATTCCTCGGTCATGGTCCGGCTGCCGTCGGGCGATGCCGCAGACGCACAGCGTAAGGCACCGGCATTGACCACCGGCACCGGCAAGGGTTCGTCCGCAGGCGCACGTCCAGTGGCTTGCGAGCCCGTGGTGAGCGTTCTGACGGCTGTAGCAAAGCAGCTGGCGCCGGGCCGCTGCGTGACCTGATCCTTCTCGACCATCAAAGAAAGAGAGCGCCAGTTGGCGCTCCCTTTTGACGGCATTCAGGTCGGCGACAAGCCGTTATTCTCCGGGCTCCTCTTCGGTCTGGCGGCGGCTTGCCATCAAGCCCAGCGCAATGCCACCGATGGCGACCAGGGGAATGATGCGTTTTAGCCCGATCGTCCGGACGATCTGCAGCCCTGCGGCCAGCACCATCGGATCGCTCAGGGCGGTCTGCATGGTGGATTTGGCCGCCTCAACCGGCCTCTTGCGGATTTGCCGCTTTCGCACGGCATAGGAGATCGCCGCCAGCATCGTCGCCACGAAGAACACGCCGGCACCAGCGAGGCAGGCCTGCAGAAGTCCGTATTTCTGCAACACGAAAACGAAGGCTGCGGCGCACACGAACGAGGTCGTGATGAACAGCAATACCGCGACGGCGATCGCCAGAGATGTCAGCCGCAACGCGCTCCCGGTGCTTTCGCGAAAGTCATCCATGAACTTCTGAAGCATCGAAAATCCGATCAGTATCCGTCAACAAAATGGCGCGAAAGCCCCACCGGCATTGCCGGCGGGACGCTGAAAATTCATGTCACCTGCGCCAGGTCACGCCAATCAGAAAGCCGAGCCCGACGGCGAGGCCGACAGCGGCGAGGGGACGCTGTGTGATGGCGTCTTCGAGCGATTCCTCCAGCGTCCCGGCATAGTCCTGCGCGGCGTCCAGCGCCTCGCTGCCGCGCTTGCCGGCGTCGGACATCATGGAGTCCACATTGGCGCGGGCCTGCTTGTAGGTTCGCCGGGCCTGTTTACGCGCGTCACCCTTGAAGGCCTCAATGACATCCGAAATCTGGTCTGCGAGTGCTGAGATATCGTTTTTCACGGCGTCTACATCCTTCTGAAGGCGTTCATATGTGACTTTATCCGTCATGGTTCTCATCGCGTCTTCACCATCGGTGCTAGACATCTAAAAACTCCCGAGTGCCGCATTGCTCCGTGCGAAAACGCACGGTTCCGACGAAGGTTCCATTGCTGATTAGTCGGCGGGCAGCTGGGTGTCCTTGACCGGCATCAAGTGCTCCTTGATGACCAGGCCGACAATCAGGATCGGCGATGACAGAAAGGCGCCCATCGGTCCCCACAGCCATGTCCAGAAAGCCAGTGCGACAAACACCGCGAGCGCATTCAGCGCGAGCCGCCGCCCGATGATCGTCGGCGTGATGAAGTGGCCTTCGATGAAAGCCACAATGGCAAAGCCGGTCGCCGCAACAAGTCCTCCGCCGAGGGTCGATGCCGTGACGATGCCAACCGCCGCAAGCACCACGAACGTGACAATGGGGCCGATAATCGGAATGTAGTTCAGGGTCGCGGCAAGCGCGCCGAGGCCGGCGGGATTCGGCATTCCGGTGGCGGCGCAGATCAATCCGGTGGCGACGCCGAGCCCCATATTGATCAGCGTCACCGTCAGGAGATAGCCGCCGAGATTGCTCTCGATTGCGTTCAGGATGCGCAGGGCGCGCAGCCGCGAGTCGTGTCCGGTGAAGTTCAGAACGAGCGCACGGCGCAGATCCGGCCAGCTTGCGATGAAGAGCACGAGGACGGCGAAGAACAGCAGGATCTCCGTGAATGTCGGCGACAAAAATTCGAGCGTCGGCTGGACCCATTCGATCTTCGGCAGGGGGAAGCCGGTTTCTGCGGGTGTGCCGCCGAACAGACTCTGCATCTGATGCCAGAGCGCCATCGGCCGGTCGAAGATGTGGAATTTGTCCTTGAGCGACGACTGAAGCTCCGGCAGCCGCGTGGTCCATTCCATCACCGGCGCGGAAATCAGCGCCACCATGAACGCCAGTCCGGCGCAGGTCGCCGAGACGATCAGGACCGCCGAGACTGAACGCGGAATCCCATAGCGTTCGAAAAATTTTGCGGCCGGAGACAGCATGGTGCCGATCACAAGCGCCGTCACCGTCGGGAGGAAGAAAGCCCGCGCGACATATAGCACCGCGACCACGCTGATGATGAGCAGCGCGACCAGAGAAAGGGCGACGATCTCTGACTGTCCAATAGCTGGAGGCTGCTGGTCTTCCTGCTCGTCCGGCGAAGACTTCGCCGGACGAATCCTGTCGCGCACCTCCCGGCGCACGTCGGGCATGTCAGATTCTGCCGAGCAGCAGCAAGATCACCACGATTACCAGGATGGTACCGACGATCCCCGACGGGCCGTAACCCCAGTTTGCGCTGTGGCCCCAGCTTGGAATGACGCCGAGCAGGATAAGGATCAAAATAATGATCAGAATGGTGCCAAGAGACATGATCAAAGTCCTCAATTTGTGCCGGGCCTACTGTCATGCACGGCTTCAGGGACCGCTAACCGTCTCGCGCTTCCAATGTTCCGCTGCAGTGGCGTGAACCGGCCTTGCAACGACGGATACAAACAGCTGGTCGCGCGCGGGACGCCGGAACCAAAAGCCATGGCGCTGCGTTCGATCTGTATCCGCATCCCACGATGCCATCGCAGAACCCCGAGGCTGGTCATGACACATTCGGTGCAGGCGAATTCCGTGTCTCGAAATTCCATTTCCCGGATCTTCACCACGTCCCTTCGATCCGCTCGCGGCTTCACCATCGCGGCGATGGCATTCCCCATTGTCCTGGCAACGCCCGCGATGTCGCAAACGCTTGGATACGCTGGATATTCAAATGGATATTCGCAGGGCTTGTTCTGGTCGGACCGGCAAGCGCTGCCCTCGCCACGCGTGACCGAGGATGATAGCGACAGTTCTGCTGTCCTTCCCGAGCGGCTGCAACGCAGGGTCGTCTCCTACGAGACGCGCGAAGCGCCCGGCACCATCGTGATCGATACCGGCAATACCACGCTCTATTACGTGCTCGGCCAGGGCCGCGCGATCCGCTATGGCGTTGGCGTCGGCCGCGAGGGCTTCACCTGGTCCGGCGTGCAGACCGTCTCGCGCAAGGCGGCCTGGCCTGACTGGCATCCGCCGGCGGAGATGATCGCGCGCCAACCTTACCTGCCGCGGTTCGTTGCGGGCGGCCCGGGAAATCCGCTGGGCGCGGCGGCGATGTATCTCGGCTCCAGCGCCTACCGCATTCACGGCACCAACGATCCGTCCACGATCGGCAAGTTCGTCTCCAGCGGCTGCATTCGCCTGACCAATGGCGACGTGCAGGATCTGGCAAGCCGGGTCTCCATTGGCACCAAGGTTGTAGTGTTGCCGAAGAGCGGACGGATAGAGGCCGACGCCGCCAGAGAACGTGCGGCGCCGCGAGCCAGTGCACTCAAGCCGCTGCGCGTCAGTACGTCACAAAACGTCAAATTGTCCGGATTAAATTGAGTGAAAATTTGAAGGAGCTGTGTAGCGGATGAACCAGGTTGAAGAGGGCATCATGCGTCAGTTCAAGTTGTATCGCCGGTCGACGGCCGTTGCCGTCGTGATCGCGCTTGTCACGGCTTCGGCCGGAGCTTCGTCTGCGCATGCCCGCGACTTCTTCTCCTCGTTCTTCGGCAGCTTTGGAAGCGCGCCTGCGCCGGCCGTCTCAATGCCGTTCTCGACTGACTTCGGTGATGCGCCGCCGCCGAACAGGCGGGTCAACATCTATGGCGGCAGCTACGGCGGTTCGACCACTTACTGCGTGCGCACCTGCGACGGGCGCTATTTCCCGGTGGTCGCATCGGATGGACAGACCAAGGCGGAGGCCTGCAAGAGCTTTTGTCCGGCCACCGAAACGAAAATCTTTCACGGCGGCTCGATCGAAGACGCATCGAGCGATACCGGAAAATCGTACTCGGATCTTCCGAATGCATTTCGTTACCGCAAGGAATTGATCGCCGGCTGCACCTGCAATGGCAAGGACCCGGCGGGCCTGGCCTCGGTCAAGATTGAAGACGATCCGACCCTGCGCAAGGGTGATATCGTGGCCGGCGCGGATGGATTGATGATCGCGGGGAGCAGCCGCCGCAGCGCTGCGCTCAATTTCACGCCAGCGCCGAAATCGGTTCGTGCGAAATTCGAGCGGCTCCCGGTCATTGCGACGCAGTAACACGAGCGATGTGATCTCTGTTCCCGGATGGGAACCAATCCCCCATGGGATCGTTGGACTGCAGGGATACGGGACGAGCTTCTCGCTCCCTGCTTTCGATTGCATGAGGGGTCACCATGTCTTTGCTTATCAGCGTTCTGATTACGTTCCTCGTCGTTATTCTGGTTCTCTATCTCGTCAATCTGCTGCCGATCGACGGCCGCGCGAAGCAGATCGTCCGCGCTATCGTCATCATTATCGGCATCATTTCGATCCTGAAATATCTCGCAGTGTTCTAGCGCAGGCGCGCTTCGGGAGGGAGTTGGCGCCACAAACAAAAAGCCCCGGCGTTGCCGGGGCTTTTCATTGAGCGGTTACTTCAGAGTCTTGAACCAGTCGTCCACATCCTTGTGGATCTGATCCTTGGCGAATCCGTAGCGCTGCTGGAGCTTGCCTTCGAGCTGCTCGCGGCGGCCTTCGATGACATCGAGATCGTCATCGGTCAGCTTGCCCCATTTTTCCTTCGCAGCACCCTTGAACTGCTTCCAGTTACCTTCAACGCGGTTCCAATCCATCGATCATCTCCTGTGTAAGAATGATCGATAACGATGCGACCCCGCGATCGTTCCCTGCTAGGCAGCCTTCACGTTGCCAAGGAACACGCGGACTTCGGTTTGCAACTCATCCGACTGCTGCGACAATCGTCCGGCTGCGCCGAGCACCTTTTCGGCCGCAGAACCGGTGTCGGTTGCAGCCTGTCGCACGCCGCCGATGTTGGCGGTGACTTCGGCGGTGCCGGCGGAGGCGAGTTGAACGTTCTGCGCAATTTCCTTGGTGGCGACGGATTGTTCCTCCACAGCGGCAGCGATGGCGGCGGAGATTTTGCTGATGTCGTCAATCGTCGTGCCGATGCCCTGGACTGCCGCGACCGCATCGCGCGTCGCGATCTGGATCTGGTTCACAAGCGCTGAAATCTCCTCTGTTGCCTGGGCGGTCTGGGTGGCGAGGCTCTTCACTTCGGTTGCAACAACGGCAAACCCGCGTCCCGCGTCACCGGCGCGTGCCGCTTCGATTGTGGCGTTGAGTGCGAGCAGGTTGGTCTGAGATGCGATCGTCTGGATCAGCGTGACCACTTCTCCGATCTTCTGGGCGCCTTCGGCCAGTGCCTGAACGGTCTGGTCGGTGCGCTTGGCGTCAGCCACCGCGGTGCTTGCGATGGTTGCCGACTGGGTGACCTGACGGCTGATTTCCCCGATCGACGACGACAGCTCTTCCGCCGCTGCGGCAACCGACTCGACGTTCAGCGATGCCGTTTCGGCAGCGGAGGCGACGGCGGTCGACTGCTGGTTGGTCTCTTCGGCCGTCGCCGACATCGACTGGGCGGTCATCTGCATGTCGCTCGACGCCGTTGACAGGAGTTGAACGAGATTGCCGACCTTGGTCTCGAATTCCAGAGTCAGTCGCTCCATCTGCGCAGCGCGACGTTCCTTGGCGGAGCGTTCATTGAGCTGTTCGGCTTCCAGCCTCTCACGCTCGATGCCGTTCTGCTTGAAGATCTGCACCGCGCGGGCCATGTCGCCGATCTCGTCCTGCCGGTCGATATTCGGCACCTCAGCCTTGTAATCCTGCTCGGCAAGGCGCGTTACGACTGCGCCGAGCTGCGTCAACGGGGCGACCACGCGACGGCTGAAAACGAAATAGAGAATCGCGATGAAGGTGATGGCCGACAGGATTGTCATCATCTCCGCGATGTTACCCATCCAGCGCGCGCGGGATTGCGCACTTTCCGCCTCCAGCCGGGCGCGGGTGTTCATCTTGCTCTGGAATTCGTCGAGCGGCTGCAAGATCACAGCCTTGTTGCGATCATAGTTCGCGTCGAACATCAGTTTGCGGGCCTGCTCGAGATCGCCTTTCTGCACAGCAGCGATAGCCGCTTCTTCGATCTTGATGAGCGCGTCCGAGCTGGCCTTGGCCTTTTCGATCAGATCCAGTTCTGCCTTTGGAGCGCCGAGCTGGGTCAGGCGCTGAACGACGCGATCGCGTGTCTTGGTTTGGTTTACCTCGCGCCAGTAGGCGTCGTAATGCTTTTTCTCTCCGAAGATGGTGTATCGGCGCGCTTCGTTGGTCAGCAGGTCGGAGCCGGTGGCGAGATCGTCGCCGAGCTGCTTGAATTCAGCCTGCCGCGCGACCGCTTGGCGTTCAGATTCAATGCTGGCGTCGGCTAGCCAGAGACTGGCGCCGGTGACTGCGGCCAATCCGATAGCGACCATAGAAGACAACTTCGTAGCAAGCGATGCACGCATCGATTTCTTCTTCCTTGTTTTGAAAACCTGCATTCGCGCAGGAAGGGCGGGATCATCAGTGTGGATCAGACGCGTGGTCTGCCACCGAATCGATCATTCACGACGCGCTGTTAAGATGGCGTAAACCTTAAAAGGCCGTGGCATGAGGATGCCGCTCAAACAAAAACCCCGGCGCAAGCGCCGGGGTTTCGTCACGAATCTGTCGTGTTGTCAGCCCGCGAGTTTCGCTTCCTTGCGGCGGGCGTGCAGGATGAACTCGGTGTAACCGTTCGGCTGCTCGCGGCCCTTGAAGATCAGGTCGCAGGCGGCCTTGAACGCGACGCCGTCGAACTTCGGCGCCATCGGCTTGTAGAGCGCATCGCCAGCGTTCTGCTTGTCCACGATCGCCGCCATGCGCTTCAGCGATTCCATCACCTGATCGTTGGTAACGACGCCCTGATGCAACCAATTGGCGAGATGCTGCGCCGAAATACGCAGCGTGGCGCGGTCTTCCATCAGGCCGACATCGTGAATGTCCGGCACCTTGGAGCAGCCGACGCCCTGATCGATCCAGCGCACGACGTAGCCGAGAATGCCCTGGCAGTTGTTGTCGATCTCCTGCTTGACGTCATCCGGTGCCCAGTTCGACTGCGACACCGGGACCGTCAGAATGTCCGAGAGCTTCGCCTTCGGGCGGATCTTCAGTTCCTTCTGCCGCGCGCCGACATCGACCTGATGATAATGCAGCGCATGCAGCGTCGCGGCGGTCGGGGAGGGCACCCACGCGGTGGATGCGCCGGCCTGCGGATGCGCGATCTTCTGCGCCAGCATGTCGGCCATCTTGTCGGGAGCCGCCCACATGCCCTTGCCGACCTGCGCGTGACCCGGCAGGCCGTTGGCCAGACCGATGTCGACGTTCCAGTCCTCGTAGGCCTTGATCCAGGGTTGCGCCTTCATGTCGTTCTTGCGGATCATCGGACCCGCTTCCATCGACGTATGGATTTCGTCGCCGGTGCGATCCAAAAATCCCGTGTTGATGAAGCAGATGCGCTGAGCTGCATTCTGGATGCAGGCCTGGAGGTTCACCGTGGTGCGGCGCTCTTCGTCCATAATGCCGACCTTCATGGTGTTGGGGGCCATCGACAGCATCTTCTCGACGCGGCCGAACAGGTCGACCGTCAGAGCGACTTCATCCGGGCCGTGCATCTTCGGCTTGACGATGTAGACCGAGCCGGCGCGGCTGTTCTTGAACTTGGTCTTGCCCTGCAGGTCGTGAAGCGCGAGCAGACCGGTCACGGCGGCATCGAGAATACCTTCCGGAATTTCCTGGCCCTCGCTGTCGAGCACGGCGTCGGTGTACATGTGATGGCCGACGTTGCGGATCAGCATCATGCTGCGGCCGTGCAGGGTCACCTTGCCCTTCTCGTCCGCCGCCGTGTAGGTGCGGTCGGCGTTGAGCGTGCGGGTCAGTGACTTGCCGCCCTTCTCGAAATCTGCCGACAGCGTGCCGTTCATCAGGCCGAGCACGTTGCGGTAGACCAGAACCTTGTCGTCGGCGTCGACGGCGGCAACCGAGTCTTCCATGTCGAGAATGGTCGAGACCGCGGATTCCAGGATCATGTCGGCGACGCCGGCAGGATCGTCCTTGCCAATCGGGCTATTGCGATTGATCTGCACATCGATGTGCATGCCGTTGTTGACCAGCAGGATCGAGGTCGGAGAGGCGGCATCGCCCTGATAGCCAACGAGCTGGGCCTTGCTCTTGAGAGCCGTGGCGTTGCCGCTCTTGAGCTTGGCAGCGAGTTGGCCGTACTCGATGTGATAGGCGGTGACGTCGCTGTGGTTGCCGGTCGCGAGCGGTACGGCCTGATCCAGAAATGTCTTGGCCTTGGCGATGACCTTGTCGCCGCGCGCCTTGTTGTAGCCCTTGCCGGTTTCCGACGGATCGTGCGGAATCGCATCGGTGCCGTAGAGCGCGTCATAGAGGCTGCCCCAGCGCGCGTTCGCTGCGTTCAGCGAATAACGCGCATTGGTCAGCGGCACAACAAGCTGCGGCCCGAACATGCTGGCGAGTTCTTCGTCGACATTCGCGGTCTGCACTTCCTTGGCAGGAGGCTCCGGTAGCAGGTAGCCGATCTCCTTCAGGAATGCGGTGTAGGCGTCCATGTTGAACGCGTTGCCCTTGTTCGCCTTGTGCCAGTCGTCGATCTTGGCCTGCAGCGCATCGCGGGTGGCGAGCAGGTCGCGCGTCCGCGGCGCGAGATCCTTGACGATCGCGGCGAGGTCCGCCCAGAAGGCGTCGGGCGCGATGCCGGTTCCAGCGGTCGCTTCCTTGGCAACAAAGTCGAACAGGACAGGCGCGATCTTCAAACCGCTGGCGTCGATACGTTTCATGATAAATCTCACGGAAAACAGCGAAAAACGGCGCCGTCTCAGGGCTTCAGGATGAATGGTGATTGCCGCTGGAAGCGGCTTTGGTGCGGAGGGGTTTTAGCGCCAAAGTCAGGCCTATGAGAAGGCCCTTCCCCTGGTCCGAAAGGCGTATACCACCGCCCTTGCCGAGGCTATCCTACGGCTGATTTCTCAGCATAATTCAGCCGCCGCTAGTGACCAGTTCCGCTCTGCGGTACTTCGCCAAATCGCTCGAGCGTGACCTTGATCAGGATCGTGATCAGGGCGACCGCGGTCAGCACCGTCGCGGCGGCGAAGGCGCCGACGACATTGTAGTCCTGATAGAGCAGTTCGATCTGCAGCGGCAGCGTGGTGGTCTGGCCTCGGATGTTCCCGGACACCACCGATACTGCACCGAATTCGCCCATCACGCGCGCGTTGCACAGAATTGCGCCGTAGACCACGGCCCATTTCACGTTCGGCAGCGTGACCCGCCAGAACGTGGTGAAGCCGCCCGCGCCGAGCGTCACTGCGGCTTCCTCCTCGTCGGTGCCCTGCACCTGCATCAGCGGAATCAGCTCTCGGGCAACGAACGGCGCGGTGACGAACAGGCTCGCGAGAAAAATCGCCGGCAGCGCGAACATCACCTTGATGCCGAGAGTGTCGAGCAGCGGACCGAACAGGCCTTGCGAGCCGTAGACGAACAGATAAGCGACACCGGCGACGATCGGTGAAATCGAATAGGGCAGTTCGATCAGCGCGATCAGCAGCGTCCTGCCTCTGAAATCGAACTTGGTCACCGTCCACGCAGCCGCCAATCCGAACAGGATATTGATGGGCACGACCACCAGCGCCGTCAGCAGCGTGAGCCAGATCGCGTGCAGCGTCGCGGGCTCGGTGAGATTTCGCATGAAAACGCCGACGCCAGATGACAGGCCCGACGTGACGATCAGCACCAGCGGTGCAACCAGAAACAGAGCGGTTAGCACCAGCACGGTCCACAGTACGATCCGCCGGGTGACGATACCGCCGCCGACCGGATGGTGCATCCATTCGGCCTGCTCGCTGTCGCGCTCCGATGCAATGGACATCATACTTCTCCGCGGCCGACGTAACGCAGGTGCCAGGTCTGCACGGCATTGGTGACGATCAGCATCGCGAATGCCATCAGCAGCATTACCGCCGAAATCGCGGCTGCCGCCTCGTAGTTGTATTCCTCGAGCCGGATATAGGTCAGCAGTGCGACGATTTCGGTTTTCATCGGCTGGTTGCCGGCGATGAAGATCACCGCGCCGAATTCGCCGAGGTTGCGCGCGAAGGACAGTGAACATCCCGCAAGGAAAGCCGGGAAGATCGCAGGAAAGATGATCTTCCACAGGATCTGGACATCGCTGGCGCCGAGCGAGCGTCCGGCTTCCTCGACCTCCGAGCCGAGATCCTCGATCACGGGTTGCACGGTCCGCACCACGAAGGGAATACTGGTGAAGGCCATGGCGAGGGCGATGCCGAGCGGCGTGTAGGCGACCGCAATTCCGATCTTGTCGAGCGGCGCGCCGAACCAGCCGTTCTTGGCGAACAGCGCGGTGAGCGCGAGGCCTGCCACAGCAGTCGGCAGCGCGAACGGGACATCGACCAGCGCGTCGAGAATGCGTTTGCCGGGAAAACTGTAGCGCGCCAATACCCAGGCCAGCAGCAGGCCATAGATGGCGTTGAAGAGGGTCGCTGCGAACGCGGTGCTCAGGGTGACGCGAATGGCCGACAGCGTGCGCGGCGAAGAGAGAATGTCCCAGAATTGTGTGAGGCCAATGCCCGATGCTTTCAGCAGCAGTGCACAGAGCGGCAACAACACGATTGCGCCGAGATAGAGGACGGTCGTCCCCAGTGCCAGTCCGAAACCTGGGATGACCCGGCGTCGCAAATCAAAACGTCCACTTCTGGAATGGAGAGAGCGATCCTTCCTCGCCATTGCGAGGAGCGAAGCGACGAAGCAATCCAACTTTTTGCAAGAATGGATTGCTTCGCGGAGCCTGTCATCGGGCCGCGCTTTGCGCGGACCCGTTGGCTCGTAATGACGAAACGGTCGCCTTACCTGTTCGCGCCGCCGAACAACTGGTCCAGCTTCGCACCGGGATTGAGGTGCTCGGCATTGACCTTGTCCCAGCCGCCGAACTCCTTCTCGATAGTCACGAGCTTCACCGCGGGGAACTTGTCCTTGAACTTCTCGGCCACGGCCTTGTCATTCACGCGGTTGTACTGCTGCGCGAGGATGGTCTGGCCCCCCGGCGAGTAGAGATACTCAAGATAGGCCTTGGCGAGCGCCTGCGTGCCGTGCTTGTCGGCGTATTTGTCGACCACGGACACCGGGAATTCCGCCAGCAGGCTCTGCGAAGGCACGACGACCTGATACTTGTCGGCGCCAGCAATGTCCCGGATGCCGTTGGTCTCGGCCTCGAAGGTGATCAGCACGTCGCCGGTCTGACGCTCCACGAAGGTCGTGGTCGCGGCGCGGCCGCCGGTGTCGAACACCGGCACGTTGGCGAACAGCTTCTTTACGAATTCGTCGGCCTTCTCGGTACTGTCATACTTGCTCTTGGCGTAAGCGTAGGCCGCCAGATAAGTGTAGCGCGCGTTGCCCGAGGTCTTCGGGTTCGGGAAGATCACCTTCACGTCGGAACGGACCAGGTCGTCCCAGTCCTTGATGTTCTTCGGATTGCCCGCGCGAACCAGGAACGCGGGGAGTGAATAGTACGGCGAGGAATTGTTCGGCAGCCGCGTTTGCCAGTCGGCCGGGATCAGCCTGCCCTTGTCGGCCAGCACCTGCACGTCGGTCACCTGATTGAAGGTCACGACGTCGGCTTCGAGTCCTTCAAGGATGGAGCGCGCCTGACGCGACGAACCATTGTGCGACTGGTTGATGGTGACGTCCTGGCCGGTTTTGGTCTTCCACTGCTTGGCGAACTCAACATTGATCGCGGCATAGAGCTCGCGCGAGATGTCGTAGGACACGTTGAGCAGCGTGTTCGGCGTCTGCGCCTGCGCGGATGAGGCGATGCCAACACTGGCGGCGAGGGCGATGAGAATCTTGCGCAAGGTATCTCTCCTGTGGATTCGGACTTAGATGTTGGCCGCGAGGTCGTTCAGTTCGCCGAACAGCACGCCGGTAGTAGCCAGTAATCGCTCGATCTCGTCGGCCCCATCGGCGACCGAACGCGTCGAGGTGTCGATGGTCAGCTCGGCATTGGCCGGCGGCTGATAGTCGTTGGCGATGCCGGTGAAGCTCGGCAGATTTCCCGCGCGCGCCTTGGCGTAATGGCCTTTCGGATCGCGGCTTTCGCAAACCTCGGCGGGGGTCGCCACATAGATTTCGCGGAACAGATCACCGGCGATCCGGCGGGCCTGCGCGCGGTCGTCGCTGGACGGTGAGACAGCTGCGACAACGGCGATATGACCATTGCGCGCGAGATGCGTCGCCATCTCGGCGAGACGGCGGATATTTTCGGCGCGATCCTTCGGTGAGAAGCCGAGATCGCCGTTGAGTCCGGCGCGCAGGGTGTCGCCATCAAGAAGCAGCGGCGAGCCGCCACGCGTAAACAGCTTGCGCTCCAGCGCGCGCGCCAATGTGGATTTTCCCGAGCCGGGCAGGCCGGTCAGCCAGACCACGGCGCCGCCATGGCCGTAACGCGCCGAGCGTTCGTCCGAGCGCAGCGCGGACTCGACCGGGACGATGTCGATAGGAATGGCGCGCTGGCCTGAATCGACGCTCAGCACGAGACCGCCGCCGGCGATCCGGCCGTTGACTTCGATGACGAGACGCCCGGTGCGCGGATTGTCGGTATAGGGATCGGCAGCGACAGGTTTCGCCAGTGAAATGTCGATTTCGCCGACATGGTTGCGCCCGATGGCAGCAGTGGCGACGCTTTCAAGCTCGCCGGGATCGACCGCCTTGTCGATGGCGACGATCGAGGCGCGGGTTTCCATGGTGCCGAGCCGCACCAGAACCGATGCGCCGGCTTTCAACGGCGTGTCGTGCAGCCAGAAGATGCGGGCGCGAAGGCGGCGGGTGTCGCGCGGCGCGGCCTTGACGTGGGCGATGATGTCGCCGCGTTCCAGAAACAGTTCGCGGTCGAGCGTGATGCCGACCGAACGGCCCGCGCCTTGCCGACCGAAGACCGGTGTTTGTGGCCAGCTTTCGACCGACTTCACCTTGGCCACCTTGCCGGTCGGCATGATCACGATTTCATCGCCGGTGCCGATGTTGCCGGATTCGACGCGGCCCGCGACGATGCGGCGGTCGTCGAACTTGTAGATCGCCTGCACCGGCAGTCGCAGCGCCAGTTCGTCCAGCGCACGCGCCGGGGTCAGTGCATCGATGGCCTCGACCACGGTCGGGCCGCTGTACCAGTTGATGTTGGCCGTGCGTTCGGTGACGCCGTCGCCATCGCGCGCGGAAATCGGAACGATGGCGGTCGGGGTAACACCGAGGCCGATCAGATGTGCCGAAATCTCGTCGCTGATCTCCTTGAAACGCGTCGCGCTGTAATCGACGCGGTCCATCTTGTTGACCACGACGGCGACCTGCTTCACGCCGAGCAGGTGCAGCAGATAGCCGTGACGCCGGGTCTGGTCGCGCACGCCTTCCAGCGCATCGATAATCAGGATCGCGCCGTCGGCTTGCGACGCGCCGGTGATCATGTTGCGCAGAAACTCCGCATGGCCGGGCGCGTCGATCAGAACGACGTCGCGCGACGGCGTGCGGAAGCGGATCTGCGTGGTGTCGATGGTGATGCCCTGGTCGCGCTCGGTCTGCAGCGCATCGAGCAGGAACGACCATTCGAACGGCATGCCGCGCCGCGCGCTGACGGCCTGCAGCATTTCCAGCTTGCCGTCCGGGAGGCTGCCGGTTTCATGCAGCAGGCGGCCGACCAGCGTCGACTTGCCATGATCGACATGGCCGACGATGACGATGCGGACCTGCGGGCGGGCGATCACGCCGTTCGGCGCGGGTGCGAGGGAAGCCTGGGATACAGCGATGTTCATGAGGGCGCTCATTCAGCGTCAGAGGTAGCCGGCGACACGAAGCCGCTCGAAGGCATCTTCGGTTTCGTGGTCGAGCGCGCGTCCGGCGCGCTCCGGCACTTTCGTGGCCTTCAGCTCGGTCAGGATTTCCTCGATGTTCGAGGCATCCGACGCGACAGGATTGGTAATGTCCTGATCGCCCAGCGAGCGGTAACGCTTGCCGTTGTTCGACAGGTAAAGCGGGATGATCGGAATGTTTTCGCGCTGGGTGTAGGCCCAGATGTCTTCCTCGGTCCAATGCAGGATCGGATGGATGCGCAAATGCGCGCCCTGCGGCGGCGAGGCGTTGAAGTGATCCCAGAATTCCGGCGGCTGATCGCGGACGTCCCATCCGCCTTCAAGACCGCGCGGTGAGAACACGCGCTCTTTCGCGCGGGTGGCTTCCTCGTCGCGGCGGATGCCGGCGATCAATCCGTCGAAGCCGTACTTGGCGAGTGCGAGCTTCAGGCCTTCCGTCTTGCGCGCCGCCGAACGTGCGGCGGGCGGCAGCGTCGGATCGATCTCTTCGATCGGCGGGCAGAAATCGACTTTCAGATCGAGACCCCACTCCTTCGCGTACTGATCGCGGAAGGCGTACATCTCGGGAAATTTCTTTTGGGTGTCGACGTGCAGCGCGGGGAACGGCACCTTGCCGAAGAATGCCTTGCGCGCCAGCCAGATCATCACGTTGGAATCTTTGCCGAGCGACCAGAGCAGCGCGAGCTTCTTCAGCCGGGCGAAGGCTTCGCGGAAAATGTAGATGCTCTGCGCTTCGAGTTCGTCGAGATGATCCATCGACGGCACGGTCGATATCAACGGTGCAGCAGACTTTGGTGCGGGCGAGGTCGCCAAAGAATTCGCCAAGGAATTCGACATGGAATTACTCCGTCGCGGGCTGTGCCCGCAGGCCGTTGCTTGCGAAAGATGCAGCGGCACTCAGACGGGGCTTTCGGCCATCCGGATGGGGCACGAGAAGAAGCATCTCTTTTGCGCTGCGTTTGTGGTACCAAATTCCAATTTTGCATCGCAGCGTAGAAGAAATAATTTTCTCTTTAAGCCGCTTGCAAGATACATAAATAGAAAATAATTTCAGTCAACCCTGTAAATGGGGAAGCGGAGTTTCGCATGCGGTTTCTGCCGGTATTCCTCGATCTGCAAGCTGGACCGGTCGTTCTGGTCGGCGAGGGCGAGCTTGCGCAGGCCAAATTGCGCCTGCTGCTGGCGGCGGATGCGCGCGTGCGATGGTTCTCAACCGATGGCCATCATGATGTCTCGCGGCTTGATGCGGAGTCGGCCGGGCGCGTTGAACGCGCAGCTGGCGATCCGCTCACCGCCGACCTTTCCAATGTGATTGCAATTCTTTGCGCGGGTGCCGGCCAAACCGGTCATGCCGTGGCGGCGCGCGCACGCGCTCTGGGCATCCCCGTCAACGTGATGGACGAGGCCGCGCATTCGACCTTCATTTTCCCGGCTATCGTCGATCGCGGCGACGTGGTCGTGGCGGTCGGCACCGGTGGTGCATCGCCCGTGGTGGCGCGCCGCGTGCGCGAGCGGATCGAGACGCTGTTGCCGGCGCGCATCGGTGATCTCGCGTCGTTCGCCGGGCGCTGGCGCAATGCGATCAAAGCGCGTCTTCCTGAGGTGGCAATGCGGCGGCTGTTCTGGGAGCGCGTCATTGACGGCCCGATTGGCGCAGATGTTCTCGCCGGACGCGTTGACGACGCCGAGCGCAAGCTCACATCGATCCATGATCCGGTGGCTTTCGCAGCGAGCGGTGGTGACGGCATTGTCACGTTGGTCGGCGCAGGGCCGGGCGATCCGGATCTGTTGACGGTCAAGGCGCTGCGCGCGCTGCAGGATGCCGACGTGGTGTTCTACGACGATCTGGTGTCGCCCGAAATTCTCGACCGCGCGCGCCGTGACGCTGCGCGGGTGCCGGTCGGCCGCCGCGTCGGCAAGCCCGGCATCGGCCAGGACAAGATTCATCGCCTTCTGATCGAGGCTGCGCAGGCGGGCAAGCGTGCCGTGCGGCTCAAGGGCGGAGATCCCTTCATCTTCGGGCGCGGCGGCGAGGAAATCGCGGCACTGCGCGCGGCGGGCGTCGCCTATGCCGTGATCCCCGGTATCACCGCGGGATTAGGCGCCGCCGCTGAATCCGAAGTGCCGCTGACTTACCGGCAAGAGGCGCTGCGCATTACATTCCTCACCGCGCACAAGGCGGAAGATGCCGGCAATGTCGACTGGTCCGCGCTGACCGACACCAAGATGACCGTCGTTGTCTATATGGGCATGACGGCCGCACCGACCATCCGCGAAGGCCTGCTCGCCGCTGGACGTTCGCCGGACACGCCGGTCGGTGTGTTCGCGCGTGTGACGCGGCCCGATTCCCAGGCCGTGGTCGGAACGCTTCGCGATCTGCCTTCGCTTGCCGATCAGGTGAAGGCCGGTCCTGCGATCCTGATCATTGGCGACGTCGTGTCCCGTTCTGCCCCGTGGCGGAACGGACAACTCCAAGCAAACCCCGATGACCTCATCTCTGACCTTTTAATGGCTGCCGAATGACCTCACCTCTGCAACAGAAAATCAAGATCACCGGTCCCTCCATTGTCACGGCCAACCGCACCGGCGACGGCGCGGTGATTTACCGGACGGTTTCGCACCGATGGTCGGACAGATTGTCCGATGCCGCCGTCGTAAGGACCGCGGACGACGCGCGCGCTCTGCTTGCGGAGTCGATTGCCGACGACGTCGGCGCAATTGGCGCTTACATCGCACCGGTGGCAATCGGCGAGGATGGCATCCAGCCCGGCAACCTGCGCGAAAAGATCCGCCAGCAGGGCGTCACCATCGATCTTCTCGTCTCGGCCTGAGCCGCGATACCTTTAAGGCAAAGTGTTATGTACGCTTACGACGAACTCGACCGGACCATCGTCAATGAACGTGTCTCGGAGTTTCGCGATCAGGTCGCGCGCCGGTTGTCCGGCGAACTGACCGAGGACGAATTCAAGACCCTGCGGCTGATGAACGGCGTCTATCTGCAACTGCATGCCTATATGCTGCGGATCGCCATCCCTTACGGCACGCTGTCGTCGAAGCAGTTGCGGGCGTTGGCGCATGTCGCACGCAAGTATGACCGCGGCTACGGCCATTTCACCACCCGGCAGAACATCCAGTACAACTGGATCAAGCTGGCCGAATTGCCCGACGCGCTGGCGGACCTTGCCAAGGTCGGCATTCACGGCATGCAGACCTCCGGCAACTGCATCCGCAACGTCACCTCCGATCAGTGGGCAGGTGTGGCGCCGGGCGAAGTCGAAGACCCGCGCATCTGGGCGGAAATCCTGCGCCAGTATTCCACGCTGCACCCGGAATTCTCGTTCCTGCCGCGCAAGTTCAAGTTCGCGATCACGGCAAGCGAGCATGACCGCGCCGCCATCAAGGTTCACGATATCGGCCTGCGCATTCACAGGAACGCTGCGGGTGAGGCGGGTTTTGAAGTGCTGGTCGGCGGTGGCCTCGGCCGCACGCCTTTCATTGCCAAAACCATCAACGAATTTGTCAGCCACCGCGACATTCTGAGTTACGTTGAGGCGATCCTGCGCGTCTACAACCAGTACGGCCGCCGCGACAATATCTATAAGGCGCGCATCAAGATCCTGGTGCACGAGCTTGGCATCGAGAAGTTCAAGCAGGAGGTCGAGGAAGAGTGGGTGCAAATGCGCGACGGCGCGCTGGCGCTCGACGCCGCTGAAGTCGAGGACATCCGCTCGCGTTTCCTCTATCCGAAGTACGAGAAGCTCTCGGACACGCCAGACGAGCTGAAGAAGGAGGTGCAGAATCCGAATTTCGAGGCCTGGTACAAGAATTCCGTCGCCGCGCACAAGGCGTCGGGCTACGGGATTGTCACGCTGTCCCTGAAGCCGGTCGGCGGGCCTCCGGGCGACGCCACGGCCGAACAGATGGACGAGATCGCCGATCTCGCGGATAAATATTCGTTCGGCGAAATCCGCGTTGGGCACGAGCAGAATCTGGCGCTGCCGCATGTTGCCAAGCGCGATCTGCCCGCGCTGTGGCGTGCGCTCGACAAGATCGGCGTCGCGACGCCGAACGTGAATCTTGTGACCGATATCATCGCCTGCCCGGGCCTCGACTACTGCTCGCTCGCCAACGCGCGCTCGATCCCGATCGCGCAGGAAATCACGCGGCGGTTTGCGAATCCGGATACCGCGAACCTGATCGGCCGGCTGCACATCAATATTTCAGGCTGCATCAACGCCTGCGGCCATCATCACGTCGGCCATATCGGAATTCTCGGTGTCGAGAAGAACGGCGAGGAATTTTACCAGATCACCATCGGCGGCCGCGCCGACGAGAACGCCATTCTTGGCCATCTCGTGGGGCCTGCGGTGCCGTTCGATCAGGTGGCCGATGTCATTGAGGACATCGTCGAGGCCTATCTGGCGCTGCGCCAGCGCCCCGACGAACTGTTCGTCGATGCGGTGAAGCGCCTTGGCGTCGAGCCTTTCAAGGAGCGGGTCTATGCCACTCGTTAAGGGCAATACCGTCGTCGCTGACGAATACGTGCATCTGGCCGACGATGCAGAACTCCCCGTCGACGGCGCGGTGCTGGTCTCGGCCGAGCGGTTTCTTGCCGATCCCGAGGCGGCGCTGTCGCGCAAGGCCAAGACGGGCGTGATCTGGCCGAACAATCGCGACATTGATGATCTGTTGCCATATCTCGATCGATTGGCGGCGGTGGCGCTTGTGTTTCCGGTGTTCCGGGATGGCCGCGCTTACACCCAGGCGCGCCTGCTGCGCGAGCGCTTCAGGTTTCGCGGCGAACTGCGCGCCACCGGCCAGGTGCTGCGTGATCAGTTCGTGTTCATGCTACGCGCCGGGTTCGATGCATTTGAGGTCAAGAAGCAGAGCGATGCCGATGCCTTCGCCAATGTCGCGAAACGCTATTCGGTGTTCTATCAGCCGACTGGAGACGGTCGCATCACCGCATTTCACCGCCGGCTGATGCACCTGCCGGAAGGAGTGCGTTCATGACGGCCGCTGCACCATCGTTCCTGTCGCAGGTTCCTGCGACCCCTTCGTCGTCGCTCACCGTTGCGGAAGCCGCTGAACTGGATCGCGCGCTGGCCAAGGCGTCGCCTGCGGAGATCATCGCGGCTGCCGTGCGGCAGGTCGGCCGTGACAGGCTCGCTGTGGTGTCATCGTTCGGTACCGAGTCCGCAGCGCTTCTGAAGATTGCGGCAGATGTCGATCCGGCGATTCCGGTGGTGTTTCTCGATACCGGCTGGCTGTTCGAAGAAACGCTGGCCTATCGCGACACGCTGACGAAGCTGCTCGGGCTGACCGATGTGCGCACCATTCATCCGCTGGGCGATACACTCGCGCGCGAGGACAAGGACCGCGACCTGTGGTTTTCGAATCCGGATCAGTGCTGCTTCATTCGCAAGGTGGAACCGCTGGCGCGCGCGCTGTCGTCGTTCGACGGCTGGATCAATGGCCGCAAGCGTTTTCAGGGCGGCGATCGCGCCGCGATTCCCGTCGTTGAAGCGGACGGCGCGCGGCTGAAATTCAATCCGCTGGCGAATGTCGCGCAGGACGACTTGAAGGCATTGTACGCCGCCATGAAGCTGCCGCCGCATCCATTGGTCGCATCCGGCTTCACTTCGATCGGGTGTATGCCTTGCACCAGCCGCACGCTACCGGGCGAGGATCCGCGTGCGGGCCGCTGGCGCGACAGGGGCAAGACGGAATGCGGTATTCACGTCACAAAAACCTCCTAAATTTTGCCTTCTTGAAACTCGGTATTTCTTGGAACGTTTGCACCGCAATCTTGCTAAGAATGAAATCCGGTTTCGTTGACAGAACCACGTGATTTCCAGAGTTTCACGCCTTCCCTGATGGCAATGATGTCGTCAGTTCGAATGGAGTTTGAAATGGTTCGCCCCAAGCCTCTTATCGGCCGGCTTCTCGTGATTGGAAGTTTGATCTGGGCAAGCTCGGCGCTTGCTGCGGATGTCACGTTGCTGAACGTCTCGTACGATCCGACGCGAGAGTTGTATGGCGATTTCAACAAGGCGTTCGCTGCCGCTTATCAGAAGGACACCGGCAAGAGCATCGAGATCAAGCAGTCGCACGGCGGATCGGGTTCGCAGGCTCGCTCGGTGATCGACGGCTTGCAGGCCGATGTGGTGACGCTCGCGCTGGCCTACGACATCGACGCGATTGCGGGCAAGAACCTGATCGCGAAGGACTGGCAGGCCAAGCTGCCGCAAAATGCATCGCCTTACACCTCGACCATCGTCTTCCTCGTGCGTAAGGGTAATCCGAAGAGCATCAAGGACTGGGACGATCTCATCAAGAAGAACGTTCAGGTCATCACGCCGAATCCCAAGACGTCGGGCGGCGCGCGCTGGAATTACCTCGCGGCATGGGGCTATGGCCTGAAGAAGTTCGGCTCCGCAGACAAGGCCAAGACCTTCATCGGCGACATCTTCAAGAACGTGCCCGTGCTGGACACCGGTGCGCGCGGCTCAACGGTAACCTTCGTTGAGCGCGGCGTCGGCGACGTCCTGCTCGCCTGGGAGAACGAAGCCTTCCTCGCGGTGAAGGAATTCGGCAAGGACAAGTTCGAAATCGTGGCGCCGCCGCTGTCGATCCTGGCCGAGCCGCCGATTGCGGTGGTGGACACGGTGGCCGACAAGAAAGGCACCCGCGCCGCTGCTGAAGCCTACCTGAAATACTGGTACACCAAGGAAGGTCAGGAAATCGCGGCGCGGAATTTCTATCGCCCGCGCGACGCTGCGGTCGGTGAAAAGTATGCGGACTCCTTTGCAAAGGTTGACCTTTTTACCATCGACGATGTGTTCGGCGGCTGGATCAAGGCGCAAAAGGAACACTTCGGTGAAGGCGGCGTTTTCGATCAGATCTACAAGAACTGATCTGATCGCGGAATGGTGGGGGCATCGTGAGCGGAGGAACGGGACGACGACGGGCATTGCCGGGTTTTGGCCTCACCATGGGGCTGACGCTGACGTGGCTCTCCATTATCGTCCTTATTCCGCTCGCGGGCCTTTTCCTCAGGACCTCTGAACTCAGTCTCCTTCAGTTCTGGGACATTCTCACCGCCCGCCGCACCCTCAATGCGTTGAAGATTTCCTTCGGCCTCGCGTTCCTGGCCGCCATCGTCAATCTGGTGATGGGCATGGTGATCGTGTGGGTGCTGGTGCGTTACCGTTTCCCCGGACGCCGTATCTTTGACGCCATCGTCGATATCCCCTTCGCGCTGCCGACGGCGGTTGCGGGTGTCGCTCTGACGGCGCTGTTCGCGCAGAAAGGCTGGCTCGGCGCGCCGCTCGCGGAATGGGGCATCAAAGTTGCGTTCACGCCAATCGGCATTTTCGTGGCGATGATCTTCATCGGATTTCCGTTCGTAGTGCGCACGGTGCAGCCGGTGCTGATCGACCTCGAAATCGAGGTGGAGGAGGCGGCGGCCTCGCTCGGCGCGTCGCGCTGGGACATCATCCGGCGTGTGATCCTGCCGAGCCTGACGCCTGCGATCCTGACCGGATTCGCGCTGGCGTTTGCCCGTGCCGTCGGCGAATACGGTTCGGTGATCTTCATCGCCGGTAACCTGCCGAACGTGTCCGAGATCGCGCCGTTGCTGATCGTGATCCGGCTGTCGGAATTTCGTTACGCGGATGCCACCGCGATTGCCGTGATCATGCTGATCGTCTCGTTCCTGATCATTTTCACCATCAACCGCATTCAACGCTGGGCGCAGACGCGCGGCGTTGCGGTTCAGGTCTGAGCCCGGTCATGGTGATCAACCGGCCTGCAAGTCCCTCCGCGCACGAAATCCGCACCGAGCCGTTTTTGGTGCGATGGACCCTCATCGCCATTGCGATCACGTTCCTGACGATCTTCGTAGTGTTGCCGCTGGTCGTGGTGTTCACCGAGGCCTTCTCGAAAGGCGTCGGCGCCTATCTCGCGGCGCTGTCGGACCCGGAAGCGCTCTCCGCGATCAGGCTGACGCTGACCGTTGCCGCCATTTCGGTGGGGCTCAATCTGGTGTTCGGTGTGATCGCGGCCTGGGCGATCGCGAAGTTCGAGTTTCGCGGCAAGGTGTTCCTGATCACGCTGATCGATCTGCCGTTCTCTGTCAGTCCGGTGATTTCCGGTCTGGTATTCGTGCTGCTGTTCGGCGCGCAGGGCTATTTCGGCGCGTGGCTGATGGAACATGGCGTGCAGATCCTGTTCGCGGTGCCAGGCATCGCGCTGGCGACGACGTTTGTGACGTTCCCGTTCGTGGCGCGCGAACTGATCCCGCTGATGCAGGAACAGGGCACCCAGGAGGAGGAGGCGGCGATTTCGCTCGGCGCGTCCGGCCTGCGCACCTTCCTGCGCGTGACCATCCCCAACATCAAATGGGGTATTCTCTATGGCGTGCTGCTGTGCAACGCCCGCGCCATGGGCGAATTCGGCGCGGTTTCCGTGGTCTCCGGGCATATTCGCGGCGAAACCAACACCATGCCGCTCCTCGTCGAAATCCTGTACAATGAGTACCAGTTTGTGGCGTCGTTCGCGATCGCGTCGCTGCTCGCATTCCTGGCGCTCGTCACGCTGATCGTGAAAACGATCCTCGAAAGCCATCTCGAAGAAGGACAGACCGAAAGTGACGATTGAAGTCCGCAACATCGTGAAGAAGTTCGGCACCTTTGCCGCGCTCGATCATGTCGATCTCAAGGTGGCAACCGGCGAACTGGTGGCGCTGCTCGGCCCGTCGGGTTCGGGCAAGACCTCATTGCTGCGGATCATCGCCGGCCTCGATTGGCCCGATGAAGGCTCGGTGATTTTCGATGGTGAGGATGCGCTTTCTCGCGGCGCCGGCGAGCGTCACGTCGGCTTCGTGTTCCAGCACTACGCGCTGTTCCGCCACATGAGCGTGTTCGAGAACGTCGCCTTCGGCCTGCGGGTGCAGCCGCGCGCCGTCCGCAAGGACGAGGCACACATCAGGAAGCGCGTGAAGGAATTGCTCGATCTGGTGCAGCTTGACTGGCTCGCGGATCGCTATCCGAGCCAGTTGTCCGGCGGCCAGCGCCAGCGCATCGCGCTCGCCCGCGCGCTCGCCATCGAACCGCGCATCCTGCTGCTGGACGAGCCGTTCGGCGCGCTCGATGCCAAGGTGCGCAAGGAACTGCGCCGCTGGCTGCGCCAGCTTCATGACGAGATCCACGTCACATCGATTTTCGTCACCCACGATCAGGAAGAAGCACTTGAAGTCGCTAACCGCGTGGTGGTGATGGACAAGGGCAAGATCGAGCAGATCGGCACGCCGGGTGACGTTTACGACAATCCGGCGACCGCGTTCGTTCACGGCTTCATCGGCGAATCCATCGTGCTGCCGGTGCAGGTGGCGGACGGCAAGGTCCGGCTCGGCGACAAGGTGCTGAACCTCGAGCCGCGCGACGCGGTGTCGGGACCATCGAACCTGTTCATCCGCCGTCACGACGTTTCGATCGTGCCGAACGGCAGCGGTATCTTCGAGGGCGACGTCAAGCATGTGCGCGCATTCGGCCCGACCCAGCGCGCCGACGTGGTGCTGCACAACGGCGCCAACGAGACCCTCATTGAAATCGACGCGCCGCGCGACCGCGATCTCAAGCCGGGCGACGTGGTCAGCCTGCAGCCCCGGCGCTACCGGCTGTTTCCGGCGCAGTCGTGAGTTCTTCACCTCTCCCCGTTCTGACGGGGAGAGGTCGGATCGCTCCTTTGCGATCCGGGTGAGGGGCATACTTCAAGCAGAACGCATCCAGCTAGCCCTCACCCCAACCCTCTCCCCGCAGGCGGGGAGAGGGAGCGCATCGCTCAGCTGTTCGGTTCCCTCCCAATAATCAAGCCGTTCACCTTTCAGCCACTGTTGGTGTGCAACAAACGCCGATCGACGGGGTGGGGAAAGCAAATGATGCGTGCGGCGGGGGCCATTCTGGCGCTGGCGATCTTGAGCGGCTGTGGGACGGGCGGCGACACGTCCACCGAACAGCCGGCATTCTATCTCAGCATGGCGAGTGCCGGCGCGAAGCTCGATCCGAATGTCGCGGCATCGATGATCTCCGGCTACCGGCAGAACAACGGCCTTGGCGCGGTCCAGGTCGACCCCCTGCTGATGAAGGCGGCGGAAACCCAGTCGCAGGCGATGGGGGCCCGCAATAAACTCGATCACAATGTCGCCGGGCCGCTCGACAAGCGCATCAAGGCTTCGGGCTTCGACGCAACCAAGGCGGTCGAAAACGTCTCGGCGGGCTATCACACTCTCGCGGAAGCATTCTCGGGCTGGAGGGACTCGCCACCCCACAAGGCCAACATGCTGGCGAGCGGTGTCACAAAAATGGGCATCGCCGCAACCTATGTGCCGAACACCAAATACAAGGTGTTCTGGACGCTGATCCTTGCCGCGCCGGATTCCAGATAAACCTTCTGTGACACGCCTCCCTCTTTCAGCAATTGACGCGGCTGCGAACTGAGGCCACCGTACTGCAGCATCGGTTCCCTGCCGGTGCTGGTGATCCGGTTCTGACATTCGTATCATATCCTTCGCAGGCGCTTTTACGAATGTCAGAACCAGAGGATTACTAGAATTATAATTTGCTAGTGTCCTTTCGTATCCGAGGTTCGCTTGGATAGCGCTGCAAAGCGAGGCGAACCTCGGATACGGGACACGAGTTCAGTGATGGCTTATGGATCAACGTTCTCCCGACAAACCGGCCGCAACGAATCCCGCACAGGCGCAGCGTGTACTGGTGCTACAAGGCGGCGGCGCGCTCGGCTCCTATCAGGCCGGTGCTTATCAAGCGCTCTGTCATCACGATTTCGAGCCGAAATGGATCGCGGGCATTTCGATTGGTGCGATCAATGCGGCGATTATCGCCGGGAATCCCCGAGAAAAGCGCATCGGAAAGCTGAAGGAATTCTGGGAGACGGTGTCGTCGGCCTCGCCGATGCCTTGGGCTCCGTTCGTTCAGGGCGACCACGCGCGCTCGGTCTTCAACGAAACCAGCGCCGCGCTGATCGCAACCTTTGGTGTGCCGGGATTTTTCACGCCGCGCTTTCCGCCGGCGCCGGTCTGGCCTGCGGGAAGTCCGCAGTCGCAAAGTTACTACGACACCACACCGCTGCGCGCGACGCTGGAGCGGTTGGTGGATTTCGACCGCATCAACAATGACGGTGTCCGCCTCAGTGTCGGCGCGGTCAATATCAAGACCGGGAATTTCGAGTATTTCGACAATCACAAGTTCAAGAAGCTTGGCAAGAAGATTGGACCCGAACACATCATGGCGTCCGGCGCGTTGCCGCCGGGCTTCCCGCCGGTCGAAATCGAGGGCGAATTTTACTGGGACGGTGGCATCGTCTCCAACACGCCGCTCGACTACGTGCTTGAGCATGACCGGGACAACGACCTTCTGATTTTCCAGGTCGACCTGTTCAGCGCGCGGGGCGAGGTTCCGGCCACGGTGCTGGAAGCGGCGGAGCGGGAAAAGGACATCCGCTATTCCAGCCGCACCCGCATGAACACCGACATGAACAAGAAGATCCACGACGCCAAGAAAGCAGTGCGCGAACTGATCGCCAAGCTGCCGCCGAGTTTCAAGGATGACCCGCTGGTCGCGACGCTCAATCAAGCGGCGAAGGAAAATACGGTCACGATTGTGCACCTGATCTATCGCAGCAAGCTGCATGAGACATCGTCGAAAGATTACGACTTCTCCCGGCTTGGCATGACCGAGCACTGGGCCGCGGGCGAGCGCGATGTGTATGCCTCCATGAGGCATCCGGAGTGGCTGAACCGGCCGCAATCTGGCGAGAGCATGGTGACCTACGATCTTTGCCAAGCGGGATCGGAAAAAATCAAGTGAGTGAAAACAGGAGCGAATGATGGGTACTCTTTCCGGCAAGACGGCAGTGGTGACCGGCTCGACCAGCGGCATCGGTCTGGCCTATGCGCGGGCTTTTGCGAGCGCAGGCGCCAATGTCGTGATCAACGGCTTCGGCACGCCGGCCGACATCGAGAAAGAGCGCTCGGCCATCGAGAAGGATTTTGGCGTCAAGGCGGTTCATTCGCCCGCCGACATGACCAAGCCCGCGGAAATCGCTGAAATGATTGCGCTCGGCGAACGGACCTACGGCTCGGTGGACGTTCTTGTGAACAACGCAGGCGTGCAGTTCGTTTCGCCGATCGAGGAATTTCCCATTGAAAAGTGGGACATGATCATCGCAATCAACCTGACCTCGGCGTTTCACGGCATCCGCGCCGCGGTGCCCGGCATGAAGAAGCGCGGCTGGGGCCGCATCATCAACACCGCGTCGGCGCATTCGCTGGTCGCTTCACCGTTCAAGTCGGCCTATGTCTCTGCCAAGCACGGCATCGTTGGGCTGACCAAGACCGTGGCGCTGGAGCTGGCGACCCACAAGATCACGGCCAATTGTATCTCGCCGGGCTATGTCTGGACGCCGCTGGTGGAAAAGCAGATTCCCGATACCATGAAGGCGCGCGGGTTGACCAAGGAGCAGGTCATCAACGACGTTCTGCTCGACGCGCAGCCGACCAAGGAGTTCGTCACCGTCGATCAGGTCGCGGCGCTGGCGCTGTTTCTGTGCGGTGACGACGCGGCGCAGATCACCGGTGCGAACCTGTCGATCGACGGCGGCTGGACGGCGGAGTAACAGTTCTCCGTCATTCCGGGGCGCGAGCATAGCGAGCGAGCCCGGAATCCAGATGTTATAAGTTCTGATGTCAACTGATCGAGATTCCGGGCCTGCGCGAAGAGCGCGTCCCGGAATGACGGTTATGTTGAGGATACTTTCTTCCCGAACGCCAGAACGTGAAAGCCGAGGCGCGAACGGGTGATCCAGAACAGCAGGATCGTTTCGAACACCAGCGCGATGGAGGTTGCGGCAGCAGCGCCGTAGCCGCCGAAGCGCGGCACCAGCAGCACGCACAGCACGAGGTTGACCAGAAATGCCAGCGCGTAAGCCAGCGCGCACATGTTCTGGTGACCCAGCATGTTAAGCAGCCGTTCTACCGGACCGATGGCGGAGCGCACGATCAGGCCGATCGCCGCGACGAACATGATGCCGTAACCGGCGGTGAACTGCGGGCCGAACAGCCAGAGCAACGGCTTGCCCAGCGCCAGCAGCACCGCGGTGGCTGCGACCGACGGCCAGAATGTCCACTTGATCGCGTGGGCGATATACGCCGAGAGGCGTTCCTTGTCGCCGGATGCGTGATACTCGCTGAAGCGATGCGCGGTGGTGGCCGACATCGCGTAGTGAATGAACGACACCAGAGCGAGTGTCTTCACCACGGCGAAGTAGACGCCGACCTCTTCGGATGAGCGGAATTGCTGCAGCACCAGCACGTCGGTGTAGGACAGCAGCAGATAGAAGCCTTCGACCATCATGATCGGGAGCGACACCTTCAGCCAGTTCCGGAAATCGTAGGTCTTCGGACCGGGATCGACGCTCTCGCGCAGGCGGCGGTTGAGAACGATCAATTGGCCAAGCATCGCGATCCACACCGCAGCGGCGCTGGCAATCATCGCAGCCGTTGCGCCGAGGTTCATGCCGAGCACGACTGCGCCGGTGGTGAATCCGATGATCAGTGTCTGCCGCACGATGAATTGCGGCATCAGACCGAGGCGCATCCAGTCATGGGAGCGCGCGAGACCGTCCTGCGTGTTGGCAACCACGAAAGCGGGGAGGGTGAGGCAGCCGATATAGAGCGGCATAATGGTGTGCGCGTCGATCCACGGCGACAGGGCCGTCACAAGTGCGGCCAGCAACAGCGCGACTGCGGTCGAGGCCGCCAGCGTCATCCAGCGGCTGCCGGAGAGAAACCCGCGCAGCATCGAAAGCTGTCCGTCGGCGCGGTATTCGGGAATGATTTTCTGTGCGGATACGGCGACGCCGAAGTCCAGCATGCTGCCCAGCAGCAGCACCCAGGTCCAGACATAGACATAGACGCCGTAGTCCGAGCCGCCCATCCATCGCGCCAGCAGCACCTGCGAGAAGTAGGCGAGGCCCGCGCTGAGCACGCGAATGAGGAAGACGGTTCCGGCGAGCCGCTTGGTCAGCGAGGCTTCACTGGTGCCGGTCAGCACACTGCGCAGCCGCGCGATCAAGCCCGTGGGCTTCGCTTCAGACGCGCTATCAGCAGGCATGACGGTCACGGTACTCGATCCTGATCCCGCTCGTGGGGCAGGATGCGCCTTAGCAAGGATTCGTTAAGATTTGGTTGGATCGGGTAACCAGATGATCAGCCAGAAAAGCCGCCGTCCTTCAGAAACGCGGCTTCTCCCGGTGTTGTGGTTCTCCCCAGCACGGCGTTGCGGTGAGGAAACCGGCCGAACTTGCGGATGATGTCGGCATGCAGCACCGCCCATTTCAGACTGTCCGCGTCGAGCTGTTCGAACAGCGCCACGCTGCGTTCCTGATCCGCCATGTCCTCGGAATGCTCGAATGGCAGGTACATAAAGCTGCGCATCGCCGGATCGGTGCGCAGGTCGCGGCCTTCGGCAATGGCGCGCGCGGCAACGGCGCGGGCGAGTGCGTCTGTGGAGAAGGCGCGCGCATCGTTGCGGAACATGTTGCGCGGAAACTGGTCGAGCACGATCAGCAGCGCCAGCGTGCCGTCGTCGGTGTCCTGCCACGCGCTCAGCTTGCCCTCGCGCGCCGCCTTCCACACGCCCATGAAGCGGTCGCGCAGCGTCTGATCGAACGCGTCGTCCTTGGTGTACCAGCGCTCGTATCCGGCGTTGCGCCAGAACATGACGATGTCTTGGGGGGCGATTGAGGGCGTAACTTCGGAGTTCATGGTGCTTGCTGTGGTCCTAAAGACGTCAACGGCCGGGACAAGCCCGGCCGTTGCGTTCGTTGATGAGAAACGAGACGATCAGCTTGCCGCAGCAGCGGCTTTCGGCTTTTCGTCGCGCAGTTCGCGGCGCAGGATCTTGCCGACGTTGGTCTTCGGCAATTCCGTCCGGAACTCGACGTGCTTGGGCACCTTGTATCCTGTCAGTTCGGTCGACGCGAACTTGATGATGTCCTGCGCCGTGAGGTTCGGGTCCTTCTTCACCACGAAGGCCTTCACGGCTTCGGTCGACTTCGCGTCGGGAACGCCGATCACCGCGCATTCGAGCACGCCCGGATGGCTGGCGATCACTTCCTCGACTTCGTTTGGATAGACGTTGAAGCCCGAGACCAGGATCATGTCCTTCTTGCGGTCCACGATCTTGGTGTAGCCGTCGGGCGACATGATGCCGATGTCGCCGGTGCGGAAGAAGCCGTCGGCGGTCATCACCTTTGCGGTTTCTTCCGGGCGGTTCCAGTAGCCCGCCATCACCTGCGGACCCTTGGCGCAGATTTCGCCGGGCTCGCCGAGCGGCACTTCGTTGCCGTCGTCGTCGCGGATCGACAGATATGTCGAGGGCACCGGAATGCCGATCGAGCCGGAGAACTTGTCGGTGTCCGCCGGGTTACACGTCAGCGTCGGCGAGGTCTCGGACAGGCCGTAACCTTCCGACAGCGCCACACCGGTCACCTGCGTCCACTTGTCGGCGACCGGCTTCTGCACGGCCATGCCGCCGCCGAAGCAGCTCTTCAGCTTCGAGAAGTCGAGTTTGTCGAAGCCGGGCGTGTTGAGCAGGCCGTTGTAGAGTGTGTTCACCGCCGGGAAGCTGTTGACCTGATACTTTGACAGCTCCTTGACGAAACCCGCCATGTCGCGGGGGTTCGGG
>Ga0233439_10000399_pt1 | contig 66652 bp, 63 predicted proteins | sample SI_123_September_6_FD_182713 | JGI IMG/M metagenome (GOLD analysis project Ga0233439, IMG submission 182713) | Seawater microbial communities from Saanich Inlet, British Columbia, Canada - SI_123_September2016_100_MG | ecosystem: Environmental > Aquatic > Marine > Inlet | place: Canada: British... | reverse complement strand
AATGGGACTACGCCGTATTTTCCTCAACCAACAGTTAGGGTTTAGTTGTTATTTTTCCTAAGCAATAACACGAAGCTATATTACCGTATCCCTCTAGTTTACTTGAATATCTCTAATTTTTTGTCCTTCAATAGGCTCTCCGCGCTCAATTTTTTCCTTATCCTGTTTTTGTTTAAATGCGCTGGTTTTATCAAACTCTTTTTCGGCAATCACTCCATTATTTGAAGTGTAAGACCATTTGACAACTGTACCGTCTTTTCTTTGATGATAGATTGTCCCCCCACCTGAGGAACTGGCGGATGAGCTCTCCCCAATCGACCCTTGAACAAAGACCCAGGTATCATTGGTGTTTTCATCGCCAACCGGTTTATTATTTTGTCGGCGATCATAACCGTAAGGGATTAAATTTAAGTCATCGAACGGATTATCGGGGTACGTGGCCGAACTGTTATCTAGAATTATTTCTGCAGCGTAATTGTTGACCAGGTTGGATCGCATTCTTTCAATGCTTGCTTGAGAATCATTTCTACTAATTTTGCAACGGGTGCTTCCGTTGCATTGAGTGTGGCGGGCGTGTCACCCCCCGAGACAAGAGCCGCAGCTTCTTCTTTCTTTTCTTCCTGAACTCCTAGACTATTTACAGCCGCTTTGATTGAAGCGGCTACTCCATATTGTTCCTGAATGGCACGTTCAATATCAGACTCTGCCGCTAAAACTGTCACCACATCCATTCCAGATTGAATCGTTACTTCATCCACTGCGAAAATGTTTAGCGGATCAGTCATGGCTAACTTTAAAGATCCATTTTCAATGGAAATAGGAATTATCTTATGCTTTCGCGCAACACTTTCCTGAACCTTGCGAATTGCGTCCTGGGAAATTTTGACTCCCTGCATGTCCAAGTATGGAATTTTTAACTGGTTCGCCAAACTCGTCAGGAATTTTTCTTCAGTGATAAAATCCAACTCAACTAAAGCCTGGCCTAGCGGAATATTTTTCTGCTTCTGCTGAGCTAAAGCCTGGCTCAATTGTTCTGCGGTTATAGCGCCTGCTTGAACCAGAACGTCCCCCAGCTTTAATTTTTGACGAATCGCCATAAATTACTCCTGCTAAAAAAACCAATTAACAATTATAAAACCATATGTTACACCGAAAAAGCCCAAAATTAAACCAACCAGCCTTGAAACTGCAAATATTTACAAAACTGTTACTCAAAGAACAATGGGGGGAAAATACCCAACTTGAACTACTACTCTTCTTTTTTCTCCCACATTTCCTGAATGAACGAATTGGTACGATGCACCAAATGGCAATGCTTGCATCCCGTTTTTCCAAGCAAGCCAATATTTTTCCAGAATTTTCCAGGGTTGGGCTTATCGGCATTGAGTTCTTTGGCCAGCCCGGCGAAGGCGGTATCAGCATCCGACCCCACATAAAAACGTTTTACATCTTGAGTGGCATGGCATTTGGAACAAGTTGATTTGAGCTCCATGTATCGGGACTTAAAAGTTTTTAAAGCTTTTGCAGCACGATCATACTGGCCTTCACCGAAGTTGACCGTCACACCTTTAAAAGATGAGGAAATGCTTCCCATATAATCATCAAATTCTACTTCCTTTTCACTAATCGGATCGGTGACTTTGATTTTGTTAAAACGGGGCCAATGATATTTGGCCCAAACCGAGACTTCCTGTTCTGCATGGCATTTGCCGCAAGTTTTGCCAAGTCCACCCGATGCTTTACCCGCCTTGGCAATGTCATGAGTTTTTGCGGCTGCCGCAAAAGCTTCTGCAGCTGGGATATCAAAATATTCTTCCCATTCAGGAACCATCTCAGAAGTCTTTTTATATTCTTCAACCAGTTTGTCAGCATGCATGTCGACGTTAGCAAAATCTTTTTCTTTTAGATTTACGAAAACACCTCCGAAATGCGTACTCATCTTATGCATCTGCTGAATCCATTTGGGCTGGTCACTTTCAGGAGGGTAATATTTGTTTAAAGATTTGGGCGGCTCTTTAACGACCATATCTTTCGCTTGTACCGGAAGGACTGCGAAAATAACAACTGCGATGGCTAAAAAAAGGATTCGTGGAATATTCATTGAAACTCTCCTAAAAATTTAAATAATATTTTTTATCGGGGTACCGTCTTCGCAAATACCCTTGTTTTTTCTTTTGACCAGGCTGGCTGATATTTTAAATCGACCTCTGCCATTGCGACAGGGTCAAACAACCGATATCGATAATTTACTTTTTTATTGTAAGGCAAAGCTGTTTCTTGTTGCGGAGCAATAATTTCTTTAGCGCTATCAACCTGCTCTCCAGCTTCGTTAAAAAACTTAATGTAAAGATAAAGCCTCGGGTCCCCATTATCAGCGGTTGGCACGGAATGCGGTATGGTTTGATTCTGGAGACTGATGTTAAAAAACTTTTCTTCCCATCCTGTTTCCATGACCACATCCATCTCCGTTATTTTACCATGCAGAAAACGATGATCGCCCACCCATCTTTTTTTATGTAATAAGTTGAGTCCTGCTTTTTGAGTCAGCCTGCCTTTCTTTCGCGGCATATGGCAGTCCTGACAGGTGTCTTCTACTTTGGTCCCCTGCCATTCCTTAAACGTTTTCTGATGACATGAACCACAAAAACTGGAGCGCACATAATCTGGGTTGCGAAAGGTAGGGTGGGGGGGTGCCAGCAAATCATACGGTCCCTGCATTTTGTTATCAATAAAATGGCAAGATACGCAATAGATACCTTCATCACGCAGGTCCAACCGCGGGCTGGGTTTTTCCCCTTGCACCGACTGTGGCACATGGCAGGGAAGGCATTTTTCTTTGGTGCGATTTTCAGAGGCCTCTATAAAAGTTTCACTCGTCCATGAAATCGAATGGCGACTTTCTTTCCAGGCTTCGTAAATATTTTTGTGGCACTCAGAACATTTTTTTGCCTTCGGCCTTTTTAGGATTTCCGGGTCACGAACCAACTCAAGCGCCTGTTCAGGAATCCATTCAAATCGTTCGTTGATAACGAAGTAGAGTAGTGCCAGGGCAGAGATTCCAATCAATCCTGCTCCAACTATAAGATCAATTATTCGGGAAGACCATTTCATAAGATCAGCCCACTCCCGTAGGAGGGAATGTTAGCAAACTTATAGTAAAAGTCTTGGCGGTTCCCTTCTTGCCTGGCGGGCACCGACCTATTGCGCCCCACGCTAGTGGGGGAATTGTTTGAGGAAGCGAAGATCGTTTTCGAAGAACAAGCGGATGTCGTTGATGCCAAATTTAAGCATGGCAATGCGTTCTATGCCGAGACCAACAGCGAACCCTGTCCACTTTTCCGGATCATAACCCACGGATTGAAAAACAGCGGGGTCTACCATTCCAGCACCGAGAATTTCCAACCACCCGGTTTGCGAACAAACCCGGCACCCTTTGCCACTGCACATGACACATTGAATATCCACCTCAGCACTGGGACAGGTGAACGGAAAAAAACTGGGCCGAAACCGAATTTCTGTATCCTTTCCAAACACCTCCTGCAGAAAAATATTCATGATTCCTTTCAGGTGACTGAAAGACACTCCCTTGTCAACCATCAAGCCTTCTATCTGGTGAAACATCGGCGTGTGTGAGACATCTGAATCACAGCGATAAACTTTTCCGGGTGCAATAATGCGTAAAGGCGGTTCGCGATTTTCCATCACATGAATTTGAACCGGAGATGTGTGTGTTCGCAAAACAGTTTCATCTTCTATATAAAAAGTGTCTTGCATATCTCTGGCAGGATGGTCTTTAGGAATGTTTAAAGCTTCAAAATTATAATAGTCCGTTTCTATTTCCGGGCCTTCTTCAACCTGGAATCCCAAACCAAAAAATATGGAAGTAATTTCTTCCATTACCTGAGTGATAGGGTGCAAGGTTCCGGTCAGCTCTCGCCTTCCCGGTAAAGTGGTGTCGAAGGTTTCTTCCGATTTACCCGAAGATTTAGAACCGAGGCCCTGACCCTTGTTATTTAATTCCTGCTCAACATGCTGCTTGAGAATGTTGATATCTTTTCCAAGCTTGGGTTTTTCTTCGGGGGACGCATTACGCAACTCTTTCATCAGTCCCTGGAGCTGACCTTTTTTTCCTAGAAAGTCTATGCGTATTTGTTCGAGTTGTTTAGGGTCTGAGATAGAACCCAAGCGGGAATCGAAGTCCTGACGAAGCTTGTTGATGGTTTCAATCATTCAGGTTTCCGGCCGACGCCCCGCGATCGGGGGCGGAGTGGGTTTCGCGCATTCCAAATTTTATGCGAGTTGAGCGCGGGCAGTTTCGGTCAAGGATTTAAAGGTATCCTGATTATTAATAGCGAGGTCAGATAAAACTTTCCGATCCAACTGGATATCTGCTTTTTTCAATCCATACATGAATTGGCTATAGTTCATTCCTTCTGCTCTAACTGCTGCGTTGATTCGGGCAATCCAAAGTCGACGAAATTCGCGCTTTCGATTTTTACGGTCACGATAAGCATAACAGAGGCCATGCTCAACAGCTTCACGAGCTTTTCGGAATGCGGTGCTACGTACGCTCCGATAGCCTTTGGCCATCTTTAATATTTTTTTTCGTCTTTTTCGGGATACAGTCCCGTTTACTGCTCGTGGCATTTCTAAATTCTCCTTTTGCTAACTGCGTTCTTGCCAGCTGCTTCTCTCAATGTTAAAGCGGCAATTACTCAGTAATGCGCTCAATAAATTTCGATCGCTCCTTAACCTAATGAAGAGCGGCCTCCCTCGCTAGAGGGTTAATAAGGTATTAATACTTTAATGCGTTTCGCATCGGCAGGAGCCATCATGCTGGATTTACGCAAATTTCTTTTTCGTTTTGTGGTTTTGCTCGTCAGAATATGGCTGGTGAAAGCACTATTTCTGCGAATTTTTCCGCTGCCTGTTCTTTTAAACCTTTTAGCAGCGCCTTTATTTGATTTCATTTTTGGCATTGTAAACTCCTACTTATTCATTATTAGGCACCACAGCTTCGGTGCTCGTCTCTTCTGATCCTGGTTGCACCTCATCGGCACTCTTTTTTTCTGCTACCGCCGGTTGTGCCTCATTGGCGCTCTTTTTTTCTGCTACTGTCGGCTTAGGGGTTTTTGGTGGACTCCCTTTTTTCGACTTAGCATTTTTAGGGGCCAGTATCATAACCAATGTACGGCCTTCCTGTTTTGCTGTTTGTTCAATAACAGCGATGTCTTCGGTTTGCTCGGCAACTCGTTCTAAAACTTTCTGACCGAACTCGCGATGAACAATCTCTCGACCTTTAAAGAAAATGACAACTTTAGCTTTATCGCCATTTTCCAAAAATCGTTGCACATGTTTCAATTTAAAATCGAAGTCATGCTGATCGGTGTTGGGCCGAAACTTGACTTCCTTAACATGAACGATTTTTTGATTCTTTTTTGCCTCGTGGGCCTTTTTACTGGCCTTATATTTATGCTTACCGTAATCCATAATACGGCAAACAGGCGGATTGGAATTGGGTGCTACTTCCACGAGATCCAGATTCCGGTCTTCAGCCATTGCGATGGCCTCTTCGGTAGGAACGGTACCCAATGACTCGCCATCATCCAAGACGACGGCCACTTCCTTTACCCGGATCATATTATTGATGCGCTGTTTCTTGTTAATTTAAAACATCCCTTTTAAAAATATTAATTAAACGTCTGAGTCAATCGTCCGATTCTCTACGGCTTCATTGACTTCATCCAGAAACGTTTTCAAATCGAGGGTCCGTGTTTCCTTGGATCGTCGTCTTCGAACTCCCAAAGTGGAAGCTTCCACTTCTTTGTCCCCTAAAACAATCATATAAGGGATCTTCTGTAATTGGGCCTCGCGTATTTTGAACCCAATCTTCTCATTTCGCAAGTCTTTTTCTACACGAATGCCTGATTCTTCAAGCTGTTCGGCTATTTTATTAGCATATTCAGCATGATTATCGGTGATTGGCAACATTATGACCTGAACGGGAGCCAACCACAACGGAAAAGCACCAGCATAATGTTCGATCAGACAACCAAAAAACCGTTCCAACGAGCCCATAAGGGCGCGGTGCAACATGATCGGCTGACGACGCTGACCATCTTCTTCAATATAACTGATATCAAACTTTTCAGGGAGATTAAAATCCACCTGCACCGTTGAGACCTGCCAATAGCGATTCAGACTGTCCTTAATTTTTATGTCGATCTTGGGACCGTAAAAAACACCTTCGCCAGGGTCCACTTCGAAATCCAGTTTCTTATTGTTCAGTGCGGTTTCCAAAGCTTTCGTTGCAGACTCCCATCCTTCATCCGAGCCAACATATTTTTCCGGCCGTGTGCTCAAATAAATTTTGTACTCGTGAAATCCGAACGACTGCAAAATAAAAACGATGAGGTCGAGAACCTTGGTGATCTCTTCTTCAATCTGCGACGGACGGCAGAACAGATGCGCATCATCCTGAGTGAATCCGCGTACCCGCAACAGACCGTGCAAAACACCAGAACGCTCGTAACGGTAGACGGTCCCGAGTTCTCCAAAGCGAACAGGAAGATCGCGATAACTTCTCAGTTTGGTTTTATATATCTGAATATGGAAAGGACAGTTCATCGGCTTCAACACATACTCTCTACCTTCAACATCCATATTCGAGAACATGTTGTCCTTATAGAATTCCGTGTGGCCGCTGGTCTTCCATAAATCTATTTTTGCCGCATGCGGACTGATAACCATCTCGTAACCGTGCTTGAAATGTTCCTTCTTCCAGAAGTCTTCCATCAAGTGACGAATGCGCGCACCCTTGGGATGCCATAGAATAAGACCCGGTCCAATATCATCCGAAACCGAAAACAGATCGAGTTCTTTCCCGAGTTTTCGATGATCGCGTTTCTTCGCTTCTTCAAGGCGTTTCAGGTAAAGCCGTAATTCTTTTTCTGTGTTCCACGCCGTGCCGTAAATGCGTTGCAAAACGGGATTACGCTCATCGCCACGCCAATAGGCAGACGAAGTATGCAACAACCGGAAAGCCTTGATCTTCTTGGTCGATTCGACATGCGGTCCACCGCAAAGGTCGCCCCAGTCGCCCTGCGAGTAAAGGGTGATCGGTTCGTTGGGGTCGATCCCTTCAATGATCTCGACTTTGAACGTCTCGCCCATGTCGCTGAATTTTTTTATCGCCTCTTCACGAGAAATTTCACTGCGCACAATTGGGGTATCCGCAGCCGCGAGTTCTTTCATACGCTTTTCAATTTTTTCCAGGTCTTCAGGAACGAACGCCTCTTTGCGGGAAAAGTCGTAGAAGAATCCGTCTTCAATCACCGGTCCGATGGTGACCTGGGTTCCAGGGAAAAGTTCCTGAACCGCTTGCGCCATTAAGTGCGCGCAACTGTGACGGATGGTTTCGAGTTCGCTGGGATTTTCGTTAGGTATCATTTTCTTATAATAAAGTTGGAATAAAAAACATTATAGCGCCCCCTCATCCCAACCTTCTCCCTCTAGGGGAGAAGGTTGGGATGAGGGTGATTCACAATTAACTGTTTCGATAAATGAAAAGGCACCATGCACATCGGCATGATGCCAGATTTCATACTATTTATTCCTTTGAAAGAATAGGCACGGGCGGTTTCGAACCGCCGACCCCTTGCATGTCAAGCAAGTACTCTACCCCTGAGCTACGCGCCTGAAAAATCAGATGGTTGCTATTCTAAATCGGGAACCCCATTTGGTCAAGGGGGGGTAAGAACTATTTCATCAAGACGTAGTCTTGGTATAAATCTCGCCGCCTTTTTCTTTGAAGGTATCAGACATTTCTTTCATGCCTTCATCGAGTGCCTTTTCGTCTTCGATGCCTTTTTGCTCGGCGTAATCGCGAACGTCCTGTGTGATTTTCATCGAACAGAAATGCGGGCCGCACATGGAACAAAAATGCGCCACCTTCGCTGAGTCTTTCGGCAAAGTCTCGTCATGGAACTCCAACGCCTTTTCAGGATCGAGTGACAGATTAAACTGATCTTCCCACCTGAACTCGAAACGGGCTTTGCTCAACGCATCGTCTCTCACTCTTGCACCAGGATGGCCTTTTGCCAAGTCCGCCGCATGTGCTGCGATTTTGTAGGTGATAACGCCTTCTTTAACGTCTTGCCGATTCGGCAACCCTAGATGTTCTTTTGGTGTCACGTAGCAGAGCATGGCTGTTCCGTACCAACCGATCATAGCGGCACCGATGCCGCTGGTGATGTGGTCGTACCCTGGTGCGATGTCTGTGGTCAACGGTCCTAATGTATAGAAAGGCGCTTCGCCACAGACTGCCAATTGTTTTTCCATATTTTCTTTGATCATGTGCATGGGAACGTGACCCGGACCTTCGATCATGGTTTGGACTTCATGCTTCCAGGCGATCTGTGTCAGTTCGCCGAGTGTTTCCAATTCAGCAAACTGGGCTTCGTCGTTGGCGTCTGCTGTGGAACCGGGTCGGAGTCCGTCTCCCAGTGAAAACGCAACGTCATAGGTTTTCATGATTTCGCAGATCTCTTCAAAGTGGGTGTAGAGAAAATTTTCTTTATGATGCGAGAGACACCACTTGGCAAGAATCGCGCCGCCACGAGAAACGATGCCGGTCACACGCTTGGCGGTCATCGGTACATAACGCAACAACACACCTGCGTGGATGGTGAAATAGTCTACCCCTTGTTCGGCTTGCTCTATCAAGGTGTCTCGATAAATTTCCCATGTCAGGTCTTCGATGACGCCATTTACTTTTTCAAGTGCCTGATAGATAGGAACGGTTCCGATGGGCACGGGGGAGTTTCTTAAAATCCATTCACGGGTGGTGTGAATATTTTTCCCGGTCGACAAGTCCATAACGTTGTCGGCTCCGCATCGAGACGACCAGACCATTTTTTCAACTTCTTCTTCTATAGAAGAAGAAACCGCAGAGTTACCGATGTTGGCATTGATTTTTACCAGGAAATTTCTTCCGATGATCATCGGCTCGGATTCTGGATGATTGATGTTGTTCGGAATAATGGCGCGTCCACGAGCTACTTCATCGCGAACGAACTCGGGCGTGATCTCTTGTTGCAGATTGGCGCCGAAGGAGTTGCCGGTCAATCGTTCTTCACGTTCTTCATTTTGCATCCATTGTTTGCGTTTTTGGTTTTCGCGGATGGCGATGAATTCCATTTCCGGTGTGATGATGCCTTTTTTCGCGTAATGCATTTGCGATACGTTTTGTCCGGGTTTTGCGCGCAGAACTTTGTCTCGGGTTTTAGGGAACCGTTCGGTATTGGGGTTTTCGCCTTCGCGATAGCCATCGTCTTTCGGCTCAATTTTTCGGCCACCATAAAATTCCACATCGCCGCGACCGGTGATCCATTGCAGGCGTATGGGCTCCAGACCTTCTCGAATATCTATTTTTGCATCGGGGTCGGTGTAGGGTCCGGAAGTATCGTAAACGATCAACGAGCTTTCATCATTTTCAGCTTGGTGACCATTGCCGTTGCCATTTCCATTACCGGTTACGGTTGTCGATGGCGAGAGAGAAATTTCGCGGAACGGTACTTTTATATCGGGATGAATTGTTCCCGAGACATAAACTTTTTTAGATTTGGGAGAAATAGGGTCGGTGGAGATATTTACTTTTTCGTCGGTAGCTCCATGCCGATTACCATTTCCGTTTCCATTGCCATTGGGTGTTGTCATGACGTTACTCCTCCAAAGTGATGCATATAGTCGAATGCTTTTTGTTTTATATCTTTTGAGTCCCAAATTCCTGAAATGACGGCGACTCCATGAGCGCCTTGTTCGAGAACTTCGGGAACGCGGTTCAGTTTTATTCCTCCTAAAGCCAGCACGGGCAGGTGAACGGATTTTACAATTTCACCCAGCTTTTCTGGTCCTTGCGGAGGCCCAAAATGTATTTTTGATGGCGTTTCATAAATCGGACTGAAGGTGATGAAGTCGGCCCCTTCTGCTTCTGCTAACAGGGCTCCTTCTTTAGCGTGTGTCGAAACCCCTACAATCAGATTCGGAAACTTGTCTTTAACCTCACCTGCCGGCATGCTGGTCTCGGTGAGTTGAACTCCATCGGCACCGGCAATTTCTGCGATGTCGGCACGGTCATTGATAAACAGTTTTGCGTCATACTTTTTAATGATGGGCTTGAGTTCAAGAGCCACTGCCAGCAACTCTTTCGGGCTCAAATCTTTTTCTCTCAGTTGAAACGCCCGCACACCACCCTGCAAAGCCTTTTCCAAGTGCTCGGCTATGGGTTCATCCTGATGATGATGAAAATCTGAAATGAGGTAGACATGTAAAAAATCGAGATCGGTATTTTTTGTTTTTTTCATTTCATTTTTTTTCAAAATTATAGGTCGATCAAACCGTCCATCGGACTGCTTGCCGAGGCATAAAGTTTTTTTGGTATTCTTCCCGCTTCATAAGCCATGCGCCCGCATTCCACGGCCATTTTCATAGCCATGGACATTTTCAGTGGGTCTTTCGCACCAGCGATAGCGGTGTTCATCAAAATTCCATCGACACCCAGTTCCATTGCGCGACTGGCATCGGAAGCGGTGCCAACACCGGCGTCAATGATGACGGGACATTTTACCGCTTGAAGAATCAATTTAATATTGTATGGATTTCGTATGCCTAATCCCGACCCGATGGGGGCCGCCAACGGCATGACTGCGGAGCAGCCTGCATCTTCCAATTTCTTGCAGAGGACAACATCGTCTGTGCAATAGGGGAGAACGTGGAAACCGTCTTTGATTAAAAGTTTCGATGCTTCCAGAGTTGCTTCATTATCTGGGAACAGAGTTTTCTCGTCGCCGATCACTTCTACTTTAACGATATTGCCAAGCCCTGCCTCTCTTGCCAACTCACAAGTCATCACCGCTTCTTTAACGGAATAGCAACCAGCGGTATTGGGCAAAAATGTGTAGCGCTTAGGGTCGAGATGGTTGAGGATGGAATCTTTATTTTTATCCAGCTCAATGCGGCGTACAGCCAGAGTCACCATTTCCGCACCGGAAATTTCTATGGCCTGCCGGGCTTCGTCAAAGTCTTTGTATTTTCCTGTGCCGACAATCAACCTGGAATGAAAGGTTTTATCCCCTATCTTCATGAATTCTTTATTGTTGCTCATAATCTCCAAACATTAAAATGAAAATATTGATTAAATGCCGCCTCCGACTGCATGAACGATTTCAACCTGGTCGTTTTCTTTAATAGTGGTGGAATCGTATTTTGATCGGGGAACCACTTGCTGGTTCAAAGCCATCGCAAAATTGGGTGCCTGGATATCCAGCTCTTTTACCAGATCAGCCAGATTCTGGCTTTCTTTTATTTCTCGTTTTTCCCCATTGATGGTCAATTCCACGAAAAATTCTCCGAAATAAACAGGTAACAGGTTTTTTTAAACCTTTGAAAAACCTAACCGATAATAAAGTAAAACCTAGAAGAGGAAAAGAACAGGAAGGCATAAAAAAAGCCGCATCCCGACCCAACAGGGAAATGCAGCGTATCTTTTCAGATGGCTTCACTTCCCTTCGCTGGTATGATCCAGATCAGGTTCAAAGGGTCGTCCAGAAAAGGACTCTCAGTTTAAAAACGCCCCTAGTGATCGTGTTACGATAAGATTATTTCATATTTAACACAAGTCAAGTTATATTGACGAAATAATAAAAAAGAGTAGTATTCATTTTATGAAAAAACTAACGGTTTGGCGTTTATTAATAGGGATTCTTATGCTCAGCACCTGGGCTTGCGCTACGGTTCCCAATACCGTAAATCCCTATTTTGAAATGCCACCTGAACATATGCTGAAAGCCGAGCGAGAATTATTTGCCCTGGCATTGCAGCAACAAAAAAATAACAAGCTGGATTCTTCAATAGACCTCTGGAAACGCTTTTTAACAAACAACCCCAGGTCATTTCGAGGTTATAACAATCTGGGAATGGCGCACTACACAAACGATCAGTTATCCCCAGCCATTTCCGCTTTTGAAACTGGGTTAGCTCTCGAACCTATTGATTCCAAGATAAAAAATAATTTAAAGAGAACCTTGCGGTTTCAGGTAACGCTATTACGTGAGAACAAAGACTATGATGCCGCCATTCATTTTTTAAAACGCATCACAGAACTTTCTGTAGAACCCGAACGGGAAAAAGTGGCGTTGGAAATTGAAACTTTGGAAGATCGTATTTTTGAACAAGTAAAACGGTCCAACACTCTTGAAGACTACGAAGTCTTTGTCGCACGCTACCCCAATAGCCCCAAGAATTCCGATGAAGCCCGTCGCCAGATTGCACGGATGAAACCCCAGCAATCGCCTATGGGCGAAATGCCAAACATGGAAGAAAGCAGCCCCTCAACCCCACCAGATATGAGACTGGAACCTTTTGTCCCTGAATCGATGGAAACGCCGAAGTCTTCCATGCCAGATACAGTAATCAGTGAAGAGACCATCGAGATTGTGGCTGAGCCAAAAATGGGATCGGAAGAAAAGACCAGTGAATTTCCTGAAGGCGAGCCTTCAATGGATCCCGAGCCCGTGGTTATGGATGAGCCTCCTGCCAAAGAAATGGAGCAGGAAATGGCGGCAAAACCCAAGATGGCTGAGGAAAAATCTGAAATGAAAAAGCAGCCAGAGCCTGTAAAAAAGGCGGCGGTAAAGCCGACTAAGAAAGTAAAGATCACTACAAAAACCACACCGCTTCGGGTTCGCTCAGACCCATCCAGTAAAGCTGAAGTTATTGCGCAGTTGCCCACTGCCACGATTGTGCCTATGCTTCAAGAAACCGGGCAATGGTATCAGATCGAATATATGCCTGGAAAAAAAGGGTGGATATCTAAAAGGTATTCCAAACTGGTCAACTGACTTTTTTCTTCAATTCCCGGTACATCAGCAGTTCCTCGGTTCAAAGTTTCCCCCTTCCCACAACTTATTTTTTTCTTTTAACTGCACGACGTAAGAGAAAAGTTAAATTCAGGTTATAATAATTCCCCTTAGGCTAGGAAACAGATTTTCTTAAAATGGAAAACTCTTTTTAATTTTTCGATTGTGATTTTAAAATGAATTTTGATTCCTACAATCCCGAAAATTTCTATGATGAATTTTTTGAGAAACCGGGCCAACCTAGAGCAGAAGTTAAAAAGCTGATTGATCGAATCAATTCTTTTCCAAAAGAAGAACTAACCAACCGACAGAAAGCTGCTGAAGCAGCATTCATGCAGATGGGGATAACTTTTGGGGTCTATGAAGACCAAAAAGGTTTGGAGAAAATATTTCCCTTCGACATAATTCCACGGATTATCAACGCGCGTGACTGGGACATGATTGACCGCGGTGTGAAACAAAGGGTTTTCGCACTCAACCAGTTTATTGACGATGTTTATAATGATCAAAAAATTATAAAAGATGGGGTGATATCAAAAGAAATTATTTTTTCTTCTGTTGCTTACCGCAAAGAATGCCAGGGATTAAAACCGCCGAAGGGAATTTGGTGCCATATAAGTGGTATCGATTTTGTCAGAGATGATGAAGGGCAATTTTTCGTTCTTGAGGATAACCTGCGCTGCCCTTCTGGAGTTTCATACGTATTGGGCAACCGAAGGGTTATGAAACATACCCTTCCTGTTGTATTTGAGTCCTTACCTATTCGACCTGTCGATGATTATTCCCACCGCCTTGCTGATACACTTCGAAACCTGATTCCCGACTCGATTTTAAAACCCAATATCGCAATACTCACTCCCGGAATTCACAACTCAGCTTATTTCGAGCATTCGTTCCTGGCCCAACAAATAGGAGAAGAGCTGGTTGAAGGGCAGGACCTGGTGGTGATGGATGATTTTGTATACATGAGGACGACAAAGGGCTTCGAAAGAGTCGATGCCATTTATAGAAGAATTGATGATGATTTTCTGGACCCGACCGTGTTCAACCCCGATTCGTTACTAGGGGTACCAGGGATTATGAAATCTTACCGTGCCGGCAAAGTAGCCTTAGCCAATGCACCGGGGACCGGTATTGCAGATGATAAAGCGATTTATTCATTTGTTCCGGACATCATTAAATATTACACCGGCGAAGACGCTATTATTCCCAATGTCCCAACCTTTCTGTGTGAGGATGCGAAGCATCGACAACATGTCATAGACAATATTGAAAACTTTGTTGTCAAACTCACGCACGGCTCTGGAGGATACGGCATGTTGATTGGTCCTTTTTCCACCAAAGAGCAACAGCGGCAAATGATTGAAAACATCAAAAAAGAACCGCGCAATTATATTGCTCAACCGGTCATACAACTTTCCCGCGTTCCCGTGATCGTAAAAGATAATTTTGAAGGCCGACACATCGACCTGCGACCTTACGTCTTATATGGAGAAGATATTTATGTTCTTCCGGGAGGACTGACTCGAGTAGCCTTGGAAAAAGACTCTCTGGTGGTAAACTCCTCGCAAGGCGGAGGAAGCAAAGATACCTGGGTTCTGGCAGATGAACCAAATTAGATTCGAGTGAGTAGAGGACCATGTTAAGTCGAGTTGCAAATTCTATTTTCTGGATGAGCCGCTATCTGGAGCGGGCTGAGAATGCTGCGCGACTGATTGAAACTCAGTTGCATATGCTTCTGGACCTGCCTTCTTTAAGAGAAAATCCTAATGCATGGAAACCCCTGGTAGATATCACCGGTGACGGGGATTATTTTTCCGAAAAGCTGGGGAAACCCACTATGGAAAATGTAATGTTCTTCCACACTTTTTCCAACGATTACCCTCACTCCATCAAATCTTGCCTGACCGCCGCCCGGGAAAATGCGCGGTCTGTCCGGGAGGTGATCCCTTCTGAAATCTGGGAAACAATCAACAAACTTTATCTTGAAGTTTCGGGCAAGGGAACAAGTTCAAAAGCTTTTAAAAACCCACATAAATTTTATTCTGATATTAAAATGGCGAGTCACCTGATAATAGGAATCGCCTATACAACCTTGTCCAGAGGTGAGGCTTGGCATTTCGCACAGTTGGGCAGGTATCTGGAAAGAGCCGATAAAACATCGCGTATTCTCGATGTAAAATATTTTATTATTCTGCCCAGGTTGGACGATGTGGGGACTTCGATGGACAATGTGCAATGGTCGGCACTTTTAAAATCTACAAGCTCCTTCGAGATGTATAGAAAAAAATTCAACCTGATCAGTCCAAAAAATATTGTCGACTTCCTGATTTTTGACCGGGAGTTCCCCCGGTCAATAATATATTGCGTCAACCACTCTGAACAATCTCTGTTCAGGATCACAGGCACGCCAACTGGCGCATTCAATAATGAATTGGAAAGGCAGTTTGGAAAGCTTTCAGGCAAACTCAACTACTCCAACGTTGATGAAGTAATGTCAATCGGTCTGCATGAATTTCTGGATGGTATTCAATCCGATTTAAATAATCTGGACAAGGCGATTTTCGAAAACTTTTTTGAGGTCAAACCATTGACTGACAATCGTAGTTCCGGGTTTCAAAATCAATGATTTTTTGTTTGCGATAGAGACCGGGAAAAAAGTTTACCAATAATTATCCCGGCAAAGATCCAGCGTGAGCGGAAAGTCGGGGTTCTCTTCGAGCGGGGGCACTCGCATCGATTCTTTAAAATGTCCCATGGGTTGAAAACGTGCCAGCCGCCGACCCGCGGCTACGTTTTCGTTGACCGGCTGGGTTTCTGGGTTTCTGCCTCCCGGATGGCTGACATGATAGGTGCAGCCCCCGAGGGAACGCTCGTATCGAGTGTCGATAATGTCAAATACCAAAGGCGTATGCACTGGAACCGTAGGGTACTGGCTCGAAGGCGGTCCCCAAGCTTTGAATCTTACTCCGCCGACAAATACGCCGCTTTCGTCTGTTGGTTTCATGGGAACCCGGCGCCCGTTGCAGGCAACCACCTGTTGAGATTCTTTGAGCCCTTCCACTTTGACCTCTAGACGTTCGATGGAGGAATCGACGGAACGACTCACGGAGCCCTGATACATTTCTTCCCCCAGCACCGTCCACGGTTCGAGTCCCATGCGCAATTCCATATGGATTTGTCCGATCTGTAGCGAACCATATTGCGGAAACCGAAATTCCCAAGAAGGACGGAACCAGTCTAGCTTGAGAGGGTATCCACCCAATTGCAGTTCGCGAACAACGCTTTTAAAATCTTCCCAAATGAAATGCGGCAACATGAAACGGTCGTGCAGTTGTGTTCCCCAGCGGATCAGGTTTTTCCAATAGGGGTTTCTGCAAAATTGCGCAACACATGCGCGAATCAAAAGGGCCTGCAGTAAATTCATTTGTGGGTGAGGGGTCATTTCAAAACCGCGCAGTTCCACGAGTCCTAATCGTCCCGCCTCGCCGTCAGGACTATACAATTTGTCAATGCAGATTTCGGTTCGGTGCGTGTTGCCGGTAAGATCCACCAGGATGTTGCGAAACAAACGATCGACCAGCCAATAAGGGAAGGGACCGCTCTTAGGGATTTTCTGGAACGCGATTTCCATAGCATACAGGGAATCCAGTCGGGCTTCGTCGATACGCGGCGACTGACTGGTCGGGCCAATGAAGGTCGATGAAAAAAGATAGGACAGCGAAGGATGGTTCTGCCAGAAAGATAACATGCTGCGCAGCAGATCCGGACGCATCAGAAAAGGGCTTTCAGCAGGTGTCGGTCCGCCCATAACAATATGGTTACCCCCGCCGGTGCCAACACGGCGCCCGTCCATTAGAAATTTTTCCGAAGTAAGACGCGCCTGACGGGCTTCCTCAAAAACAGTCTGGTTAATTTTGACCAACTCCTGCCAGCTTTCTGCGGGTTGAACATTGACCTCAATCACGCCAGGGTCTGGCGTCACCTTGAAACGCTGGACCCGCATATCGTGAGGAGGTTCATAGCCTTCCAACACCACGGGAGTTTTTAACTTACTGGCTACGGTTTCGATGGCGGCGATAAGATCAAGAAAATGTTCCAGATATGAAATCGGCGGCAGAAAAATATGCAACGTTCCATTGCGCACTTCCATACTGATTGCTGTGCGGACCAAGCCAGCACTCGGATGTCCGGGGTGTTCCGGTTTGATTTTCAGTCTCTGGTTAATGGTTTGGTGAAGAGCGCTCCAGCTAGGCAGCCAATTAGCTTCCTGGAAATGACTGGGCTGGCTTTCCAGTTCGTGGGCTCTTTCTTGATCAAACGGCAGATTTTTGAGCGGAAGACGCAGACCGACTGGAGAATCTCCTGGAGTCAAAATTAAGTTTTCCGTGCGGAAACGCCATGTGTTACTGATCCAGCAGTTTTCCACGGAGAAAAAATGCAAGGGCAATACAAAGCCAACGGGGTCGTTCAGATTTTTTTCGAGTAATTTTTGCAACCGCAACCGCTCGGTTTTTTCATAAAGGTCTGCTTTGAGAATCTCTTTCTCTAAGGGCAGTTTTTGTTCCTGCCAAAGATAATAGGGAGAATCTTCGTGCGCAGGGATGATGAATCGACTCGGTATGCCCAGAGCTTTGGAAAATTCTTCCATAAACTGTTTTGCCGTATTGATGTCATGGTCTTGATTTTTCTCGATGTCAGCAAGAAGTTTTTCATTCTTCCAGATGGGTTCGCCGTCTTTTCTCCAGTGACAGCCGAGGGCCCAACGCGGCAGAGGTTCTCCCGGATACCATTTGCCCTGGCCGTAATGAAGCAGGGCTCCAGAAGAGAAACGACGCTTCAGGCGTAACAGCAAATCGTTTGCCAACCCTTTCTTTTTGAGGCCAAAGGCTGCCGTATTCCACTCTTCACTTTCCCGGTCATCGATGGACACAAACGTGGGTTCCCCGCCCATGGTCAAATTGAATCCCATTTGTTTTAAATCTCGGTCAACTCTTTCACCAAGAGAATCGATTTCCGCCCACTCGTTTTTGCTGAAAGGTTTGGAAACCCGGCGGTCTTCATGAATACGTTCCACCGTCATCACGTGATGCAATTTAGATTCGCAGGAGTCCAGTAATGCTCCCGAAATAGGCGCAGCACTGGAAGGGTTGGGTGTGCAGCAAAGGGGAATATGCCCCTCTCCGGTGAGTAACCCTGAGGTCGGATCAAGCCCTATCCAACCCGCTCCCGGCAGGTAAACTTCAGTCCATGCGTGCAGATCTGTAAAGTCTACCGCAGTCCCTGACGGCCCATCAAGTGCCTCCTGATCAGGCTTTAATTGGATCAGGTAACCTGAGGCGAATCGGGTTGCCAGCCCACGATGCCGAAGTACCTGGCATAGCAACCAGGCCATGTCCCTGCAGGAACCACTCTTCAAACTCAAAGTTTCTTCGCAAGATTGAACACCAGGATCGAGCCGGATAATGTACTTTAGCGTTTGGTTCAAATGTTGATTGATCTCGACCAGGAAATCGTTGGTGCTTTGTTTCTTTCTTGGCAGGGTTTTCATAAACTTCCGCAATAGAGTGCCCTTTTCTTTAATTTCAAGATAGGGAATCAGCTCCTCGGCAAGCCAGGGTTCGTATTTGAAGGGAAATTCGGTCGCACTCTCTTCCAGGAAAAAATCAAAGGGATCGAACACGTTAATTTCGCTGATCAAATTCACTTCGATTTGGAATGTTTTGGTTTTTTTGGGGAAGACCAAACGTGCCAGGTAATTGCCGAAAGGGTCCTGCTGCCAATTGATATAATATTTTTCGGGAACGACTTTAAGGGAGTACGAGGGAACCGCCGCCCGGGTATGGGGGGCGGGACGAAGCCGGATAATCTGTGGTCCAAGACGAACCATCTTATCGTAGGAATATTTCGTCAAGTGATGTAACGCAACTCGCACAGTCATAGGCTATTCCATTGAAAAAAAATGATTATTTTCCACAGCTTAAGTTTGAGCTTGTTATTATAGAATAATAACTGTAAAAATTTTTATTTACTAACAAATAATCGAAACGGAAAATGTCCGGAGAAATTCTCGCACTTAACTTTGACAGCATGAGCTCTCCTTCAATAAAGCTCAAGGCCGATGAAAGTTCCAAGGCCTCTAAAACTCCGGGTAGAGGGGTTGGCTGGTATCCCAACGATGAACATGGGGCCTCTCTCGTAAAAGATGCCATGGCGCATGACACCCAGGCCCTTCTAAACACATTCAAGGATGGAACCAGTTTTCGTTCCACCCATTTTATGTGCAAGATGAGAGGGGAAGGGAAGGAATATACCCAGCACAACACGCAACCGTTTAGGCGCAGTTTGGGCGGCTATGACTGGCTTTTCTTACACAACGGTCATTTAGACCGGGCTGCATTGAGCAAACTTCATAGCGATCCGTCCGGTCTTATGGAACCTGTGGGGGATACCGATTCCGAACTGGCGTTTTGTTTCTTGCTGGGCAAACTTCTTGCTGAGTCCTCGAAAGGTTTAGCCGACATCAAGGGCCACGAAATTTTTACATGGATGAAGACACTGGACGAATTGGGGGCCTCCGACTTTGTTTTTACCGATGGCAGAAGTCTGGCTGTTTACCATGGAAAAAATTCGGAACGTGACCTTTATTTTCATAGAATGTTGCCTTCTGAAGAACCGCCTGTTTTTGAGTCCGACCTGGTTTCCCTAAGCTTGGAAGACCCTCGCGATTCATTGCGCACTCTTTTTCTGGTTTCGTCTTTTCAATTAGACGAGGCTACCTTCCAACCTATGGAACCCGGGCGTCTTATTATCGTCCGTAGAGGGGCAGTTCACTGGGATAGTCTGCCTGCAGACACAAAAACCAAGGAAGCGGCTACCATTGACGAAAATATCCTGATAGAAAATGAAGAGGTTGAAAAGGCAACTGAGCTGTTCGTTTCTCAGCAGCAGGAACAGTCTCAAACCAGTGCGCAAATGGTTGCTGAAGAACCCACCACTACAGAAAGCTTTTCAAATATCATCAATATTAAGTCTTTGACCCATGCTTCGGATGGGGTTCCGTTGGAATACCGGTCCTATGACATTTCCCACCTTACCGAATACCATTATTCCCTTCCGGTCGAGCGCAGTACCCATGCCTTTCGTTTGAAACCCATGGAAGACTCGATTCAGGAAGTGATCCAAGCCACGCTGGAACTTTCGGCCAATGGCGAACTATTGCAATTTGAAGATGTATTCGCGAACCATTCGATTCATTACGATATCACTCATCCCTACACAAAACTTTTAATCAAAGCCAAAAGCCAGGTCAAGGTCTACTCCAGCCCCCCGGACGATCTTAGCCCCGCTATGCGTCGCTCCCAGATTCCACTCGTGTGGATGCCGTGGCAGCGACAGATGATGCTTCCCTATCTGCTGCCTCCCGAACTTCCGGAAACGCAACTCCGGGAGTTGACGGACTTCGCCATGAGTTTTGTGAAGCGAAACGATTCCCATTTGATCGACAGCCTGATGGACATTAATAAGAAAATTTATGAAGACTTCGCATACGTTCAGGGCATTACCTTTAATGAAACCACTGCGTTTGATGTTTTCTCTATAAGAAAGGGTGTGTGCCAGGATTTTGCCAACCTTTTCATATGCCTGTGTCGCCTGTTAAATATTCCTGCGAGATACCAGGTGGGATATATTTTCACAGGAAGCAAATATGAAAACAAACTCCAAGCCGATGCCTCCCACGCCTGGGCGGAGGTATATCTGCCATTTTTAGGCTGGCGCGGCTTCGATCCCACCAACGGCTGCATGGTAACGCAGGATCATATACGCGTTGCCTGCGGAAGAAACTACCGAGATGCCACGCCCGTCAGTGGAACTATTTTTAAAGGTGGAGGGACCGAGCAACTCAAGGTCGAAGTCCAGGTTAAGGAAGTTTCTGTTTGAGCTGGTTTTATTGAACCTCACCCCTTCCTTGGCTTACGTTCTTTTTTTAAGGAATAAACTTTAAACCCTAGATATCTTTTCTTATATCAAATTCTTAGCCCGGAAAACTGCAAGCATTTTATCTTGACGCTTATTAAAAACTTTGTAATATATTCCTTCATAATTTCGACCAATTACTAAACCAACCTGAAATAAATTATGACCACAATTACGACAGAAGAATTAAACCCCTTAATCCAGAGTGAGTGGGATTATATCGAATCTAAAAAAGGTGAATGGAGCCTGCTGGAAGGTGAGCAGGATATGGAAGTTTTGGAGCATGTGTTGCGTTGCATTCTTCATATGGATGTTACTGCTGAAAAGCCACTGGAATTTAAAGAATGTGTAAAAGTACAAAACCCAGATGGCGGATGGTCGAAGGAATCGCATACAGAAAAGACCTCTATGTGGATCACTACTTTTGTCGGGCTAAAACTATGCCGTGGGAATATGGTTATTAAAGATCCTGAAATCCAAAGCACCGTGGACAAAACCCTGGAATATGTTTTATCCATGCAGGAGGATGACGGGCATTGGTCGGATGAAGAGTGGTCGCATTTAGACACCACTTGTTCTGTCACCTGCTTTCTCACTATCTACCAGGTTACGCAAGATAAAAAAGACAATGAACGTATCAACAAGGCACGAATCCGCGGGTTCGAATATATTTCCAATTGGCAAAAAGACTCTGGGTTATGGAAAGATGACACCTTCCATCCAGCGGGAATAGAAACAACCGCTCACTTGATGCAATACACTCTCGTGCCAGCCTATTTCATGGATGGGATCGAGTTCGCAAAAAAGATGTGCCTCGAAGCCGCCGACTCCTTAATAGCCGAACAAGCTAAAGACGGTAGCTGGGATAATGAAAACACCGATCACACGATGGATGCCTGCCGGAATTTGATGCTGGTTTCAGATACCTTTGAAGCTAAAGAAAAGTATGCTCCGATAATTGAAAAAGGGGTTCGCTGGTTGATCGATATTAAGAATGAACAAGGGTGGGGAGATTTTCCCGATGAACCCAGCAATGTAGAGCGTACCGCAGATGGACTGGACACTTTACTCAAATATCGAAGGTTTCGCAGCGATGCACCCATGGCGCACTTCTGGGCTTTCAGCAAATAACCCTCTACGAGGGAAATAGGTCCAACTTATTCTCCTATTAGCAATCTCAGGCTTCTAGAAGTAGTTAAAGCACGAAACCATTCCCCATAAACCAATTAGGCAAATAGTGGAAGCAATAATATTACTTGCAGGTTACGGTTCGCGGTTGGATAGAGGCGACCTGCCGCATAAATCACTTTTACCTTTTGGTGAAGAAACTCTTCTTTCGCGACATTTAAAATGCCTGAAAAATCTGGGCATTCAAAAGGTCCACTTGATTCTTGGGCATAACGGAGAGGCGGTAAAAAGTTATGCCCAGAGTTTAAAGCTTGGATTGCAACTTCACTTTATAGACAACCCGGTTTACCTCACTACTGGAAATACCCTTTCCATGGTGATGGGACTTCGCCACTGCAATAGTGAAACATTGGTTCTGGATGGCGATGTTCTGTATCCCCAAAAAGCATTGACGGATTATGTAAGAAACGCCAAGCTCTCTTCCTTTGCATTGGTTCCTACAGATATTGATGATGAGGAATGTGCCAAGGTTTTATTAAAACCTTCAGGAGCCATTCATGCATTCATTACCAAACGCGCGTTAACAGATGACGAGCGATCGGGTTTCGGGTTTGGAGGTGAAGCGATTGGATTTTTCATGCTTTCAAAAAAAGATGTCCCTCGTTTTGTTGACTTATATGAAAAAATGGAAGAAGAGTTTCGTCCCGTTTTATGGGAAATTCCATTCACCGAGTTTGCTAAAACCACCGTTCTTCATCCCTGGCAAGTTACCGAGAAAGGTTGTTTTGAAATAGACACTCAGGAAGATTATTCCCAGGCATTAAAAAAGTTTGAATCGGAATCCAACCATTACCAGCTTTAAAACCCACTTCGCGGGAGGAAATGGGTCAGTACTTTTTAATGAAAACCGAAACAACCCGCTACGCTTCTCAAAATAGGCTAAAGCTAGCCCCCCCCTTAAACCAAATTACATTATTTTAAAAATACCCATTTCGCGTTGAAGGATTTGATATTTTTAATGCGAAAAAAATTGATCATGTGTAAATTTTTACAACCTCATTGAAAAATATTCATACTCCCTTCCTGCAAAAATTCAGAGCGATAAATTTGGTTTCTTTTTTTAATAAACTTTTTTTGTTTTCAAATGCAGTGAAAAAACGGTAGTTAGACTTACAAGTTCTTCACACAAAAATTTCCCACCTAAAATTGGCATACCTCTTGCTTTAAAATAAATACCCTGGACAAGTATTTGATACGGGTTGCGGATCTTTTTAGACCGCAACCTCCAGGGAACTAATTAATTACGTTTTAAGGTGAAACATATGGAAGGTATCAATGGGCTCGTGGAGTTTTTTTCGCAAAAGGTTTTTATAATTTCATTCGGACAAATCGGATTGATGTTTCTACTGTGTTTCTTTTGTCTGTTTAGTGGAAAATATAAAACAGGTCTGCTGTTATCTTATTTTTTCATTTTCTACTGGGGTTTTGTATCTAACCGAGGGCATTGGCTCGAACTGTTTGGGGATAATGGTACCGGGCTGGTACTTTATCTATTTAGCGCAACCGCAATTGTATTGATGGGAGTGATCAGCATTTTTCAGGAAAATCACTAGTATGTCGCGATACCGTAATAAAATGGCAATCCCATAGTTGAGAACTCTAAAATATATATGAATTTAAGCTAATTTATCAGGAAGTTGCGCCGTAACGTTTTATATAGATCATAGATTTGGGAGTTCATATGCTTTTTCTAGATGAAATCAGAAAAGTGACAAAAGACACCCCTGTTTCTGCAGATCAAAGAAACCGACCCAAGAGGGTATTTAAGGAGCAGCGCAGGCGGTCGCCCTTAAATGATCAAGAGGGTAATAAAAAATCCAAGCACTTCATAGGTAGAATTTGCAGAATAGACGAACAAGTCTAACTCCACTACCGTGAGTCGGATTTAAAAAAACCTCCCTACCCAAAAACACTCGCCGCCCACTCTCCTGGGAGTGTGTATCAACAACCCTAACGTAAAAAGCTCAAGAGGATCTTACGCAATATGGGAATAGACCCATTGTACCCCTTCGGGGCATGAAAGCTAAGGTTGGGTTACCACACCTACGGCGGTTCGCCGCCATTTTGGGGTTGAAATCTGCTGTATCTTCAACTAAAATCAGGGTTATTAAGGAGAAAATTGATGACCATTGATGAAGTACGACAGATCATTTTGAACATTCTTGAGGATATCGCTCCCGATGAGGATATCAGCTCAATTGACGATAATACCAAGTTAAGGGATCAGATTGATCTGGATTCCATGGATTTTCTGGATATCGTGATGGAACTTAGAAAACGTTTCAATATCGAAGTGCCAGAAAAAGACTACGAACATCTAGCTACATTAGCAGGTTGCATTTCTTATTTGCAGCCTCTTTTAAAAGACAGGCTTGCTGCCAGTTAGTTTCTCCCTCCCGCGTTTTTGATACAAATACCCTTTCCAATTAAAACAATAAATTTGAAACTTCCGGCGTTTCTGTTGGTCTATACTGCTTAAGACATGGCATACGACGCAATAATCATAGGTTCCGGTTTATCCGGATTGGCTGCTGGCATTCGCCTGGCCATGTTCAATAAAAAAGTCTGCATCATTGAAAAGCACACCGTGCTAGGCGGATTGAATTCTTTTTATGTTCGCAAAAACCGGACCTTCGATGTGGGTTTGCACGCAATGACCAACTTCACCCCTAAAGGGGTTCGTAACTCCCCCCTTGGTAAACTTCTAAAACAACTGCGTTTCAGCCATGACGACTTTCGCTTGTGCCAGCAGCATATGTCAGAGATCCGCTTTCCTGAGCACGTTTTGCGGTTCACCAATGACTTTGAGTTTTTTCGACAAGAGGTTGCCGACCAGTTCCCAAAGGAGATTGATGGATTCAACAAGCTCGTTGAAAAAATTCTTTCTTTCGATGAACTGAACTTGAATGATAGCGAAACGTTAGGTTCACGTCCCATTCTGGAAAACTTTATCAAGGACCCGGTATTGATCGATATGCTCAACTGCCCCTTGATGTACTACGGCAACGCCCGCGAAGGCGATATGGATTTTTATCAGTTCGTCATCATGTTCAAAAGTATTTTTGTTGAAGGCTTTGCTAAACCTGTGGGAGGAATGAACTACATTTTGCAACTGCTCGAAGAAAAGTTTAAGCAACTGGGCGGAGAATTGCGTATGGGGTCTGGAGTAACTTCTATAAACGCAAAAAAGGGTAGCGTGGAATCGGTTACTTTGCAAAGTGGGGAGCAACTAGCCGCCGAAAGTGTCATTTCTTCTATGGGATATATCGAAACATTAAACCATTGTTCACCCGCTTTAAAAGAAACCGACGATTGTGAAACGGGGCAGGTATCTTTTATGGAATCTTTATGCGTTGTCGACCGCGAACCGCGAGATTTGGGATATGACAAAAGTATCGTCTTTTTCTCTACACAACCCCGTTTCGACTATAAGGTTCCCGACGAAATGATAAATGTCAGCACAGGGGTTTTATGTTGCTCTAATAATTTCAATTATCCAGAACCTATGAAGGAAGGCCTTATCAGGCTGACAAATCTAGCTAATTTCGCCCAATGGGACGCATTACCGCGAAAGGACTACATCCAAGCGAAGAAGAATTGGCGGAATCGGGCATTGGAGTCCGTATTCACATTTTTTCCCGATTTTCGCGATAATGTGGTATTTTTAGACTCGTTTACGCCGAAGACCATCAAAAAATATACAGGCCATTTGAACGGGGCTGTCTATGGGTCTCCACGTAAAATAAAAAACGGTAAAACCCCTGTAAACAATCTATTTATCTGTGGAACTGACCAGGGGTTTTTGGGTATTATTGGAGCCACTTTAAGTGGCATTTCAATGGCCAACCTCCATGTTTTACGTAAATAAACGTAAACTGATAATCTGAATTGCGAAAAATAAATGAGTAAACCACCACAGCCACGGAACTGGTTAAAAGATATTCAATCGGCGTATGACACGGTTGTGATAGGAAGTGGCTTGGCGGGTATGACTTCTGCCAACCTTCTTGCTAAATTGGGTCATAAAGTCTTATTGGCAGAACACCATTACAATTTAGGTGGAATGGCGACTTGGTTCAAACGCAAGGGAGGACATATCATGGATATCTCCCTGCACGGTTTCCCATGTGGCATGATTAAAACGCTGCGAAAATACTGGTCGCAGGATATTTCCGATCGAGTTATCCAACTCAAAAATGTTCGTTTCGACAACCCCCAGTTTGCTGTTAATACTTCTTTCGACAAAATCGATTTCACTCATATTCTTAAAGAACGTTTTGGCATCCTTAAGGAAGTCATTGACGAATTTTTTCATACCGCCCGTGGAATGAATTTTTACGATGACGTGGTTATGACCACGCGTGAGTTATTCGAAAAATTTTTTCCAGGTCGTACCGATGTCTGGCGGTTTCTCATGGAACCCATCACGTATGCCAACGGCTCCACCCTGGACGACCCAGCAATTACTTATGGCATTGTCTTCTCAAATTTTATGGACAAGGGCGTCTTCACTTATCAGGGCGGAACCGATCACCTGATTAAAGAAATGAAAAAAGAGCTTCTGAAAAACGGAGTAGACATTCGCACTCACTGTATGGTCGAAAAAATTTATGTTGAAGATAAAGCGGTGCAGGGCGTTCGCATCAACGGTCAGGATATTGCCTGTAAATCCGTTCTTTCAAACTCAAATATCGTAACGACTATCGAAGACCTGGTTGGTGAAGAACAATTTGATCCTGAATATATAAAAGAAGTTAAGAATGTGCGTCTCAACAATTCCAGCTGCCAAGTCTATATGGGAGTCAAAAAAGGCGAAATCATACCGCATGTCGGTGATCTACTTTTTTCTTCTGAAGCTGACGAATATTGCACTGAAAAAATATTGAGCAAGGATATTACCAGCCGGACTTTTTCATTCTATTATCCAGAAATTAGACCCGGCACGGATCGGTACTCCATTGTTTCCTCGACCAATGCAAGATACAAAGACTGGGCAAACCTCAGCGAAGAAGAGTATCGGCACGATAAGCATGACTTGGAGCAAACCACTTTGGATGCGCTTGAAAAATATGTTCCTGGAATCCGTAGCAAAATAGATCATGTGGAAGCTTCTACCCCCAAAACTTTTAAGCGCTATACCCTACACCCATCAGGAACTTCATTCGGAACGAAATTTGAGGGACTAAAAGTCAGCCGTGACCTTCCCAAACAAATAAATGGCCTGTTCCATGCCGGATCGGTGGGTATCATCATGTCTGGTTGGCTGGGAGCTGCCAATTACGGCGTGATTGTTGCCAATGAAACTGACAAGTTTTTGAGACAACTGAGCCCAAGCCTCGTTACGGCATAAGATAACTTCTTTCCTTCCTTCTTTCTCTAATTTAATTTAGTATTGTTCCATGGAATTTGATTTTAAAGGTCAGACAGCTGTCATTACAGGTGGCACTCGGGGAATTGGTCGAGCTATTTCTGAAGCGTTTCTAAAAGCGGGTGCAAAAGTAATTGCCACTTACCGAAGCAACGAAGAAGAAGCCAATAGGTTTGTAGAAGCCAATGCCGCGCATTCTGAATGTCTCGATACTTTTAAATTCGATGTTAGGTCTTATGACGAAGTTGAAAACTTTTTTAAAGAAGTTGATAGCAAGCATGGGACCCCACAAATTATTGTCGTCAGTTCGGGAATTCGCGCCGATTCTATTGTCGGCATGATGAAAACAGAAGATTGGAATAATGTTATCAATACAAATCTGACGGGAACCTTTAATGTTTGCAAGCTTGCTGTGCAATGCATGATGCGACAAAAATACGGTCGTATTATCACTCTAACTTCACCCATTGGTAAATTCGGTTTTGCCGGGCAAGCTAACTATGCCGCATCGAAAGCTGGGCAGGTTGCCCTTGTTAAATCCTTATCTAAAGAAGTAGCCAGTCGAAAGATTACAGTCAATTGTGTTTCCCCTGGTTTTATCGATACCGATTTTATTTCTGACTTGTCCGATGAACAAAGAGATGCTTATAAAAAACAGGTTCCTCTAAAGCGCTTTGGGTCGGCTGAAGATGTAGCCACACCAGTTTTGTTTCTTGCATCAAAAGAATCTTCTTACATCACCGGATCGGTGTTAGAGGTAACTGGGGGTCTATAAATTATGTCGCAGGATTTTCTTCAATATATTCCACACCGCCCACCCTTTTTATTTGTCGACAAAGTAATAGAAGAAACCACCAACACTATTAAAGCCGAAAAATTTATTGATCCTGGAGAACCTTTTTTCCAAGGACATTATCCTGACCGGCCTATTATGCCGGGCGTCCTGATCTTTGAATCTATTTTTCAAACGGGCGCTATAATGATGGGAAAGAGAATCGCTAACGAAGGTCGCATCCCCGTTCTTACCCGTGTAAATAATATTAAACTCAAGCACGCCATCAACCCTGGCGACACACTTCAGATAGAAGTCACACTAAAGGATCTGATAAGTTCTGCTGCTTATATGACCGGCAAAGCATCGGTGAACGGGAAAACTGCAGTAACACTTGAATTCACCGCCATGCTGGTTGAGGATGCTAAATGAGTTTTCTTAATCTTGAAAATAAAAATATTCTTGTAATGGGGGTCGCCAATAAAAAAAGCGTGGCCTGGCATATTGCAAAAACACTGGAAGAAGAGGGAGCCAAAGTCTTTTACAGTGTGCGCTCAGAGGACAGAAAAAAATCTCTCGATAAACTGTTATCAGGAAAACCGGTTTTCGTCTGCGATGTTGAAAAACCTGAAGATATTGACCGTCTCAAAAATGAAATCAGTAAGGAGTGCGAAACTCTACATGGCCTTGTACATTCTATTGCCTTTGCAAATTATTCAGAGGGGTGGAAACCTTTTCATGAAACACCGCGAAAAGATTTTTTACAATCGATTGATATCAGTTGTTATTCCTTAATTGCTCTGTCAGATAGTTTGAAAGACTTGTTGGATAAAAAAGCCTCGGTGGTTACGGTATCAATTTCTACCACCCGAATGGCAGCCGAAAATTACGGATACATGGCCCCAGCGAAAGCGGCACTCGATTCAACACTATGTTTTCTGGCTAAATCGTTCAGCGCATTTTCAGAAATTCGCTTTAACTCTATCAATCCCGGGCTTTTAAAAACATCTGCCTCTGCCGGAATTCCGGGCTATATTGATTCCTTCCTACATGCTGAAAAAGCAACTCTTAGAAAAAAAGCTCTTACGACCCAAGAAGCCGCCAATGCCGCGCTCTTTTTATTGAGCGAACGAGCGAGTGGTATCAACGCTCAAGGAATCGTACTTGATGCGGGGATGTCGATCAATTACTTCGACCAAAATCTGATAAGACCTGAAAAATAGTTTTTTTCGACCGTCGTTTCGCCTGGCTAGAGGCTAAACTTTTGTCTGAGAATAGTGGCGCAGGCATGATGATTATTCTCGCGAAGCGTTCCCATTTGCCTGTTGAGCCTTTCACGAATTTCAGAGTCTTTTGGATTAAGTTGATAATCTTGGATGATTTCTTCCACGCTTGCTATGTAATAATTGATCATCTTGTTGTCGCCTATTTTTATAAATTCGTTGGTTCTGGCTTGCATTAGGACTAGTCCTTTTCCCTGCTTCGATTTATGAACAGGCTTCACAATTTTTTCTAATTCGTTTGTATTCCCTTCTTTGACCTCAGAGGACCGATTCAGACGCTGTTTGATTTCACCCAACATAGTGAACTCTTTAGCTTTTTTAAGAGGACTTTGTGCCTGCATATAAAATTCTACCGCTTTTTGTTTTTTGGACATCAGAGAATATGTGTCACCTATCCGAGTCAAAAAGATACCTTCAAATTTTGAACTTCGATAATTCCTGGCAAGTTCAAGACCTTCGCTAAAAGTAAGGGTAGCTTGATCTGTGTCTCCTGAATCCACATACATTTTTCCCAATTGATGAACAATATCCATTTCTTCTTTGCGTTTATTGAGACTTCGAGCCATGTTGAGCCCGGCCTCAAAATATTCTTCTGCCTGTTGAAACTCTTTCATCCCCGAATAACAGGAACCTAAATGTTTAAAAATAATTCTGATACACACTCCATTGCCTGTTTCTTTTGCTTTTTGTAATCCTTCTTTTAAAGAGTTAATTGCATTTTCAAACTGGTTTTTTTGTTCATAAGCCAAACCCAATCGGGCCCAGCTTGTTTCCGTTTCAATTTCAAAACTATTTATTCGTTCAAGGTTTTGTTTTTTTAACAGACTCTGTATGGCTTCATCTGGTTTTTTTCTAGCTAGATAATAAGTAGCTAATTCGTTAAGGACTTGGCATTCAACCTGAAACATTGAATGTTTTTCAGCAAGCTGGGCAGCTTGATCTAGGTATCCTTTTGCGTCTTCGTATTTAAAAATGGAGTTCAAAAATTCCCCAATATTGAGAAGGTGAAAAATTTCTATTTTTTCTAAACCTAACCTTTGGGAAATTTTTAACGCTGCCTCCAGATAATGGCGATATTCTTTTGGGAAGAAACGAAAGCTAAAAAGCCTGTTTCCAGCCTTCATATAAGAATTGAACAACTCTGCGGATTTCTTACCTTCTACACTGCCTTTATACACTTGCTTCAAACCGCAATTTATATTTTTCCATTCCTGATGAAACAAATTCAAACCTTCTCCTTCCGCTTCCCCTCCTTTGGAAAAAGATTCTCCTGCGGCGTCTAAAATTGAAAGGTAATGAGTTGCGTGCCGTATTTTTGCTTCCCTTAGTTCAGTTTCCGGTAAGTAGCCCTTAACTTGTTCTTTGATCCAGCAATTAAGAACATATCGCTTGGTGGTGAGATCAATTTTGATGAGCCCATATTTTGATATGTTTTGCAGGGATTCACCATTTTGCTCAGTTACCCTGCCGGCCGCCTGCGCATCAAAAGTCTCTGGAAAAACTGCCAGCTTACACAAAACTTTTTGGTCTTTTTCACTCAAAGAATAGAAAATAGCTTTAAATGCAGCTTTCAAAGATTCTTCAAACTCATCACTTTTTTCCAATAATGAATCTTTCCAATGTTTGCGGAAAAGGGCCAAAAAATCTATGGGATTAATTTTCATATTGTAGGAAAGAAAATTTCCACACATCTCAAGGGCCAAAGGAATTCCTCGACATAGTTTTGCAATTTCTCTTGCATTGGGTTTCAACCTAAGTGAACAATCAACCAAAAATTTCTGTGAAGAATCAATGTCCAAAGGAAGAATTTCTTTTTTGATGGCATCTATCATATTTATCTTTTTATTTGATGTCGCAATGACCAACCAGGGGCTTGGTGGTTTAAGTGCTTTAATCTGACCCATATGAGTAACATTATCTAGATGCAGGATTCCCGTCTGGTTTTTCATTACCTTTTTATATAATTTATTTAACTGAGTTTTGTTTGAAGGAATGGTTGCGGCCGGATGAAATGAAAGTAAAATTTGCACCATTGCGTCATGAATAGACAGGGGCTCATTTTTTTCATTCTTTAGGTTTATATATAATTTCAAATTATGATAATTATATTGATATTTCTTGATCAGCTCCAAAGCCAGAGTTGTTTTTCCCATACCCGGCTTTCCGTACAAAATTATCGTTGATGTTCCTTTTTGGATTTCCTTTAAAATTTCAAATGTGATTTCGTTTCGGCCATAAAATTTTTCAGAATAAGTGGGGGGTCGACTTAGCTTTTCCTTGGCCTGCGTCCTGGATTTTTCCAGCTTTAGAATCCATTCAGCTACCTTTTCCGGTGCATCGGGAACAGGTTTGGTAGTGGAAAGATTTTCCGGTTTCTTCTCTTCCTTTAAGTCAGGTTCGCTTGATTTGGGTTTTATCGATATGAAGAGGAAAGCGACAATACTGACCAAACTGATAAAAAAAGTGAACACCCAGTAACTCATAATTGTACCCATTGAATAAACAAAGGTTTTCGCTCCAGTATGTTTTTAGTTGGTCTCATGCAATTAAACCTTAATGAATTAAACAAGTTACGAGAGGTTATTTTCCAAAATCCCCTGAACTGTTGAAATTGCGCTGCCTAATTTGCTTCAGTGATGGCCCTGTTAATCAACTTCCTTAATTAGATTAGCAATCGGCATGCCATTCCAAATTATCGTTATAAATCAAATATTTAAAAATTTTGATGAATATATTTCCTCCTTCAAGTGTATGAAAAATTGAAAACTTGAAAGACAAACACCCTCGAACAGGGAAAATATTTTCTTCAAGGGGTATTTTTTTCCGGGTTCTTGAGGCTTATTTCCACAATTCAAAAACTGATAAACCTTTATAAATAAAGGGTTTTTATATTGGGATTGGAGTTTGGCATCGGTTTTGCTCAGGTAATGTTTGCAGGGTAATATTCAAAACCTTAAAACGGAAATTAATCGATGCCAAGCAACTCAAGCGTTCTAGCTTTATTTTCTCCTCAACCGCCTGTTGAACCCACCGCCTCAAAAGTCGATCGCGGAAGTGATAATGACTTTAATGACTTTTTAAGCAACGCTACCCATCAAGTAGACCGTGCAGCAAAGGCAAATTCTGGAGAATCGGCTCAAAACAATAATCAGGACCAAATAGGACAGGCCGATAAATTAAAACCCAAAATAAAAAATAAAGACGACAAATTCGAAACTGATACTGGGAAATACGAAGAAACTGCTGCTTCTGTTGCAAATGAACCGATTGCTAAAACGGAAACCGTCACCAAAGAATCTGCCTTGGAACAAAGTGCTTCTTTTGCGGCACAATTGAAAGAACTCGGAATAGAACAAGCGGAGTTTGAAGCTTTACTAGAGTTTCTTGGGATGGATGGGGATGTTAATTTTGAATCCTTACTGCAATCCCTCACTCAGGGTATAAACCAGAATGGGTTTACGATTGGAAAAGATATAGATTCTCTTTCCCAAAGTGAACTTTTAGCAAGACTTCAGAAACATGAAGGCGAGGCTATCAATCTTCTCAAAAAATCTGGGTTGACAGATGAGCAGGCTAAAAACTTAATCGATCATCTTAAATCTACTCCAACGACCACAATAGCGACCACTGCGCAAAAGGAAGTAGATAAAAATCTAGAGCTCAATGTTAAAAAAGATATTCAAGCACAACAAGCCGCTTCTGCAGAAAAAGAAACAGTAAAGCCTGTTGAGCAATCTGAAAATTCTAAAAATGCAGGACAACGAGAAAAAGGAAATGAAGCAGGGGCCTATACTCAGGTAAAGGAAGCTTCTCAAAAAGCAGAAAAGAGTGACCGCACCAGCTCACTCGATAAACTCCCTGAAACTCCAAAAACCAACGAAGCGCCACGCATCATACCACCAGAAGGCTCAGGAGATAAGGGAACCAAAACATCCAACCTCAGTCAGCTTTTGAACGACAACAACGCCCAGGCAACGCTTGTCCAAACCGAGAGTGGAAAGGATGTTGGAAATTTTAAAGGGCTGGAGTCCGCTAAAACAGGACCAGACTTACAGGTTCAAGCTCCTACATCAGCAGCCGACAACGCCATAAAAGCAACCGAGGCAAATAAAGCGGTTCTGCCTGAGAAACTGATTGCTCGTGGAGCATCAGAAACAAAAATCATCAATCAGATCGTAAATAAATTAAACGTTCGCACCACCGGTGCTCAAAATGAAGTTCATGTAAAACTGGATCCTCCTTCATTGGGAACGGTTCGACTAAATATCACCACCGTGGGTGACTCTGTTCGCACGGTCATCGTTGCTGAAAACCATGCGGTTAAGCAAACAATTGAAAATAACTTTAATCAGCTTCGCGATGCTATGAGCGATCAGGGTCTAAAAGTCGACAGCTTTTCGGTTACCGTCGGCGGTGAGTCTGGAAACTCAAATCAAAACGGTAAACAGTTGGGAGATAAAGATTCATCAAACCCTCTGGATGCTGAACAAACTGCTTCATCAGAAAACGATACAGAATTTGAAGGAACCAATACTCAATTTATATTTGATGGAAACCAGTCCATCAGCGTACTGGCTTAATGAAAATTGTATTTAACCTTTTAAGGACTAGAAAAATATGATTGCAGGATTAACTCCAATTCCAAATACAAGTACAGAAGGCGCCTCTATAACTTCAGGAGCCAATCTGGGTAAAAACGATTTTCTTAAGCTATTGGTAGCCCAACTGGAACATCAAGATCCGCTTGCCCCTCAGGAAGGGCAGGAGTTCGCAGCACAGCTGGCTCAATTCAGTAGTCTTGAACAATTAACAAACATTAACGACAACCTTGAAGCCAGTCAGGCATTTGATTTGGCCTTGAGTAATTCATCCATGGTCAATTTGATTGGTAAAACCGTTGACGCTCCAGGAAACAATTTTGAACTGGGAGAAGGAGAAACAGAAACCTTGAGCTTCTCATTAGCAGAGGAAGCTGCGGATGTAACAATAAACGTTTTTGATTCTACTGGAGCAAATGTTGCCACTCTTAGCATCGGTGCTTCAAGTGCGGGCATTAAAGAGTTTGTATGGAGTGGCAAAGACGCCACCGGCGCTCCACTTCCTGCTGGAACCTATACCTTTGGCGTTACTGCAGAAAATTCTTCCGGCAACTTCATTGAAACGGAAACATTTGCCGCAGGCCTTGTTACCGATATTATTTTTGAAGGAGCCGATGCTTTTGCAATTGTTAACGGACAAAAAGTTAATGTAAACCAGATTTCCAAAGTCAGTCTTTAATATAAGTAAAATAGAAAGAGGAGATTAAATATGTCTTTAGTGAGTTCACTATTTACCGGAGTCACCGGCCTTTCGAGTAATTCCCAGGCAATGGGTGTTATCGGTGATAATATATCTAACGTAAACACTGTAGGATTTAAAGAAAGTAAAGCCGTATTCAGCGATATTTTTAGTTCAATTTTGACAAACGGTTCGGTTACCAGTCAGTTGGGCCGTGGTTCACAACTACAAGGAACCATTCAATCCTTTTCTCAAGGTTCATTTGAGTCTTCCTCCAATGCCTTGGATCTGGCGATTGATGGTTCTGGATTTTTTGTGGTCAATAATGGATCGGGTAATTTTTACACTCGGGCAGGCCAGTTTAGATTGAACGATAATGGACTAGTTCAATCTATTACCGGTGAAATTTTGCAGGGTAACCAAATTACGAATGGAGTAGCATCCACCAGTACTACAAATATTGATTTGGCAGGCGTGCAATCGGCACCTCAGGCATCTACTACTTTTCAATTAGGTGCAAACCTCAATTCCGCAGCAACTGCAGCTACTACTTTCAATTCACCTGTCACCCTATTTAATTCCGTGGGGTCACAAATTCTTCTTAATATGCAATTTACCAAAGTTGCGAATGCCAACTCATGGACTTATAATCTCACACCTTCTGATGGAACCGTAACAACGGGTGCATCGGGAACCGTAACATTTGATACATCAGGCCAACTGTCTTCGATTAATGGAGGGCTTGCAGATCAAACCATTGTTATTGATTATTCTGCTGCCAATCCTCCCGCTGCCACGCAAACTCTAACATGGGATCTTGTGGACAATAGTGGATCCACGCTTGGTAAGTTAACAGGTTTTGCAGCGCAATCGAATAATAACTCTCTTACTCAAGACGGCTTTACAACAGGAACGCTGGTTGGTTTAACTGTTAATGCCCAGGGAGTCATTGCCGGACTTTTCAATAACGGACAAACAGACAACCTGTTTCAAGTTGTGATGGCAGATTTTCTTGCTCCATCAGGATTGACCCGTCAGGGACAAAATCTGTTTGCAGAGTCGGCTGAATCTGGACAACCGGTTTTAGGAGTCGCTGAGACCGGTGGTTTTGGTGCCATTGTCGGACAGTCCTTGGAGCTTTCAAACGTCGATCTGGCAGAGCAGTTTGTAACACTGATTCAAACTCAGCAGGCCTTTCAGGCCAGCGCGAGAATTATTACTACAACTGACGACCTCCTAACTGAGGCCGTGAATCTGGTTCGGTAATATCAGAACTCGTAATCTCCTCAAGACCCGGGCTTTGGCCCGGGTCTTTTTTTTTGTTCGCTTGTTACTGACAGACTACTTTGTTACATTACAGCCATGAACCGCGAAGAACAAATCCGCGAAGTTAAATCTGCAACTCTCCTTCGTTTCAATCAGATCTGGCAACGAAATTTTTTAAGTAACCGCAATGCCATAGAAAGAAACCCCGGAGTTATTGCACTAAAAAATAAATTTCGTGATATCCCCTGCATAGTTGTTGGGGCTGGTCCATCTCTGGATAAAAATATTAGATACCTCCGCAAGGCTTGCGAAAAAGCTATTATCCTCTGTTGCGATGCAGCACTTAAGCCTTTGCTGTCACAAGGTATCGTTCCAAATTTTGTAGTAGTTTTAGATCCTCAAGAAGAAATTGCCCGATTTCTCAGTAACGTTCCCCAACATGGAATTACACTTGTGGTTCCTACCATTGTTCATCCGAATATTCTGGAGATGTGGCAGGGTGAAGTTTTATTTTTTAATAAATTCGCACCCGATATTCCAACTCTTGTAGAAATCCAAAAGATGGTTCCACAGGTAGGCATTCTGACACCCGGCGGAACTGTTTTATCTGTTACCTATGACCTTGCCTTTCAGGCGGGATGCAATCCAATTCTTTTTATAGGTCAGGATTTATCTTATCCCAAAAAAAATTCGCACAGCCATGGGAGCGAGGCAGCAGGGAAGGGCCTCAAGGCAATGGTGGAAAGACAAAAAGATAGCATTGTCTTAGAAACTGATATGAATGATCAACAACTTCGCACATTGAAATCCATGTCCGTTTCCAAACAATGGTTCAGTTGGGCCTTTACCACATGGAAACGGGATAATCCGGTGGTCGTTTCCAACTGCAGTGAAGCTGGGATATTGACCGACCACTGTTCGTTGTTAACTTTGAATGAAGCAATTTATAAATTCTGTAAAACAAAAGTTAACATTCCCTGGATGCTTAAAAAAGCTCTCAAAAGGAAAAATCGCTAACGTAGATGGCTATCGTAAAGTGCATTACTCGCCCTGATTATTTTTGGGACAAAGGCTAATTGAGTCCAGCGTCACGCTGGGCGCAACGGAAACCTTGCCAGACTTTAAAAACTTCTGGCCTTTCATTAAATCGGTAGGTCGTCCTCATATAGTAGGCTTTGTAATACCAGTTTCCCCCTCTTAAAACTTTACTTATTCCAGTTTTCGGCCCCTTGGGGTCTATCCTGTTTTCATCCTGATATACCGCAGCGTCGAACCAGTCTGACACCCACTCCCATACATTGCCTGCCATATGATGAACACCATATGGAGAAATGCCATTGAGCATCCCGTCAACTGGTTCCATTACCTGAAATCCTTTTTCACTAAATTTTCTTCTAAAGGTGACCCGGCTGTTATCGGGGAATTGGTTTCCCCAGGGAAAAATTCTTTGGTCTGTTCCTCTTGCTGCTTTCTCCCATTCTGCTTCGGTGGGCAACCTCTTTTCTTTCCATCTGCAATAGGCATCGGCACCAAACCATGAGACACGGTTAACAGGATAATTTTCCAGACCTTCCCTGGGTTTATAAACACTATTTTCAAATTGAACTGTAACGGAGGGAGCGATCTCGATGAAGCGATGAGCATCCTTTTTATTTTCATTTAAAAACGCCGAAAAATCTGAGCTGGTCACTTCATATTTATCAATCCAATAGGAAGAAAGGTTGACCGAGTGCACAGGTTCTTCATCCATATCACCCCATTCATGATCATTATCAATTGCGAATCCCATGGTGAAGGAACCTTCAGGGATGAACACCATATTCTCTCTGGCACCTTCCTTAACAACTGACATACAACCTGAGGCAAGCAGAATGTTGCCAAATAAAATAGTTAGAAAAATAAACAGGAAAGGGAATTTTATAAAAATTTTTCGTACGCGCATTATAAAAATTAATTTGGCTTGATTATGAAAAGGAAAGGTTGAGTCACAAATAGCTGAAATTATTAATCAGGATTTTTTTATTTTTTCGTGCGAACGATCGCAGAAGGGACGTTTCTTGGTTCTATAGCAACCACAAAGGTAATAGGTTTTTGTTTTATCGAGTTGCAAAATTTCAGGTTCTCCCCCGGTCGTATGATGAGTTGCATCACAAAAAGGCCAATGATTTGATTGCATGCATGTGCAAACAGCAATTTCAGATGTATCCGTTATTTTTATTGGTCCGCCTGTTTCAGACATTTTAGATTCCTTTATAAATTGGAGGCCAAGGATAATGAAGTTTCAAGGTCTGGAAGAAATACGATGAAAGAGGTTCCCTTACCGAGAATACTTTTTACATCCAAGGCGCCCTCATTTCTATGGACAATTTGATATACCGTTGCTAAACCAAGACCAACGCCATTCTTTTTACTAGAATAAAAAGGATCGTAAATATTTTCCATTTGATCGGGTGCTATACCACATCCCTGATCGATAACCTCTAAAACTACTCCTCTTCGATTCGAGTGAAAATTTTGGCTATGATAATTTGAAACTCCTCTTAATTTAATTGAAAGCGTTCCTACTGTCATAGCTTCCAGGGCATTGATACACAAATTCCATACCACCTGCTTTATTTGCTCCTCATCGCCATTTAAAATTATATGATCTACCGAACCTTCAAAAATAATTTTTTTATCGGGACTAAAATCCTCTTTATTTTTTAACAGAATAATTACATCTTGAACCAGTTGAGTCAAATCTACAATGGTATTTGTATTTTTTTTAGGTTGAGAATAAGTTAAAAAATCTGAAAGGATGGCATTTAATCTATCTGTTTCTTTTATAACAATATTCATTAATTTCTTATAAGAATCTTCAAGATTGAGTCCTTTTGCCAAAACCTGAATAGACCCACTTAAAGAGGTCAATGGGTTTCTTATTTCATGAGCTAATCCTGCAGAAAACCTTCCTACAGCTGCTAATTGTTCTGTGCGGAGCATCTTTTTCTGCATAAAATTTATCTCTGTCAAATCTTCAAAAACCAAAATAAAACCGGGAACATCCAAATCAGATAAATTACTTACTTTTATTCGTAAATATATTTTTTTGCCATCATTTCTCGTAAACTCTCTTTCAATTTGTTCGGGTAGAGCACTGGATTTACTCTCGGTCAAAAGTTCGTTCAACTGTATGGAAGGAATTAATGTTTTTATATTTTGTTTAAGACTTTCTTGAGAAGAAAACCCTATAAGCTTTTCCCCAGCCGGATTAATTGAAGTTATTATCCCCTCCCGATCAATTGTTACTAATCCATTGCCCATATACTGGACAATATTTCGATTGAATGCCCTTTGCTCCTCCAAATTAAAGCTGGTCTTCTCTAATTCATCCTTAATTATTCTCAATCGATGGGACAGAAAACTGCTGAGGTAGGCAACCGTATAAAAGGCGACAATATTTAAAAATATAATATAAAAAACATAACCACTCTCAAATGAAATTTTTGATTCAGGAAATAAATAAACAGGAGTAATAAAACCGTAATATTCCAGGTCAATCAAAACGCCATAAATAATAATGGCCCCAGAAGCTGCAAGAAAAACCGCTGCCCTGGGAAGCATGACACTGGTAGCAATGATTACAAATAAAAACAGGAAAGAAATGGGGCTGTCTATTCCTCCCGTGGTATAGAGGATTCCCCCCACTAGCAATAAATCACCGACAACCTGACAGGAAGCCGTTAACGTTAGAGGTAAAAATTTAAAAAGGAGGGCATAAACTAAGGAAAAGAAAAAACCAATACTGATTACTACGCATAGGGGACCAATTGGAGCAGTGATTCCCAAACGTTCTTGAAAGGTTAGCAGCAGACCGACAAATCCTGTTAAGAAAAAAACTCTTAACAGCATTATTCTTTTGATCCGCTGGCCTAATTCCTTATCCATGTTGTATTGGTTGCGAATCATATCGGGTCGCTATAATAACTATGGAAATTAAATAGTTTCTCCCATTTTGAAAATGGGTAAATACATTGCCACTACAATGAATCCAACCACACAACCTAAGAACACCATAAGCATAGGTTCTAACAAAGCTGTAAGGCCATCCACAGCTGCATCCACTTCTTCGTCATAGAAATCGGCAATTTTGGAAAGCATTTTATCCAATGAGCCGGAAGATTCACCAACATCAATCATCTGGATAACCATAGGAGGAAAAACCTCCTCACGGGAAAGTGGTGCCGCTATTGTTTCGCCCTCTTTAATTGCCTCAATAGTTTTTACAACAGCTATTTCGACAATGGAGTTACCTGCTGTTCGCGCACAAATATCAAGACCTTCAATTAAAGGAACACCACTTGATATCAATGTTCCTAAAGTACGAGTGAATTTTGCAACAGAAACTTTACGGATGAGCATGCCGAACACAGGAATTTTTAATGCTATTCGGTCAATTTCTATTCTGCCTCTTCTAGTTGCATACACTTTCTTAAAAGTAATAAAGAAGGTTACGAACCCGCCTATCATGATATACCACTGGTTTTGAAAAAAATTACTAACGTCCATTACTATTTGGGTGGGGCCTGGTAGTGTAGCTCCACCTTTTGAAAACATGGAAGCGAAGGAAGGTATTACAAAAATCATCAAAAAGGCGACAACTAAGAATGCAACAGTAACAATAGCTCCCGGATAGACCATTGCCGATTTTACTTTCTTTTTCAGAGCCTCAGCTTTTTCGATATACTCTGCAAGACGTCTTAAAATAATATCCAAAATTCCGCCAATCTCACCAGCTTCAACGAGATTACAATAAAGCTGATCCCATATTTCCGGGAATTTCCTCATTGAATCGGATAGATTATTTCCCATTTCAATGTTTGATTTGACAGATAAAATTTTTTCGCCAAATGTGGGGTTATCAGACTGTTTACCAAGTATATCGAGGCATTGAACCAGCGGTAAACCGGCATCTACCATGGTGGAAAACTGGCGAGTGAAAATAACAACATCTCGTGTGGAAATTTTGTGTACTTTTTTTCCACCAAACAAAGAACTTTTTCCGGCTTTCTTTTTGACCGATGTGGGGCGAATATTTTGTTGCTTTAACTTCGCAGTGGCAGATTTTTCATCTTCTGCTTCAACTTCCCCAGACTGGATTTTTCCTTTAACTTTTGCCTTATAAGTAAAAGTTGCCATAACGAGTTATTCTTTTTCCTTCAAAGTGTAGGAATTAATTTTGTTACGGGTGGTTTCAAGTTCTAATCCGATTCGTGTCAGCAGTTGCGTCGTTATTTTTAATCTCTCTACCAATGAAATGATAATAGGCTTAAGGTCTTCAGGCAGGCCATTCATCACACCATCAAATGCTTCTTTATTAATGACCCCCACCGTAACGTCACCGATAGCCGAAATGTTCGCACTTCTAACCGACTGCGAGATGAGCCCCATTTCACCGAACACATCTCCCTCTTTCAAGGTTCCCACTGACACTACTTTTTTATCAATTTTTTTTGTTATTCTTACGCTGCCTTTTAAAACAACATACGCATTGTTACTCATTATTCCTTCGGTGATGATGACATCACCATCGGCATAACGCTGGTGTATAGGTGTATCTTTAAGGCTCATGCTTTGCCCATTGCGAGAAGTGTTTCTTTATATACTTTATAAAAAATTTCGTTTTCGGAAATAGATTTTTTTAAAATATCTGATAATTTTGCAATGTCTTTTTGGTTGATGACAACATTTGCACTATTTTGAAAGGCCTGCATATTATTAAGCGATTTAAAATTCGCGCCAATCAAAGCAAAAAATATTTTTCTTCGTGTTTCCATCGGCATTTCAATCAAGGTCTGGTAAAAAGGATTTTCTTCGAGCTTCAAGTTCCCAAAATTTTCATGCAGAGCAACAAAATGATATTGGGTAAATTTCATTTTATGCATCGCATGTTCAGGGGATTTGGCGTATTGAATTTTAAATTCTTTTTCCTCGAGAGCTTTGGTCCATACGTCTTTATTATTATCGTCTAAAACCAGGGCCAGCTGATCGTTTTCATCATAGATAACCAAATCGTCATCGTCTTCAAACTCTTCCTGGCTGACCACCATACTAGTGGTATCGACCGTTTCCTCTTTTTTCTGTGCAGCAGGAGGAGGGGGAGTCGGCTCACTTTCTTTTGGTTTTAAATGCTGATCCACTTTATTTTTTGTTTTACATCCCGGACAGGTAATTGAAAAGGCCTGATCTTTTGGCAGTTTTTCATCTGGAATGTTCATGCTTCGCTGACAAGCGCTACAGGTAACCTGCATTTTCAAATTTCCTTTCTTATCTCTTTATTTTGTTTCTGCGTCGTATTCATTGTCCATCGCAAGCCCATCAATATCCGTGGTTTTTTCACCCTTTTCAGCTTTAATCGTATCAATGCCTCGACCCACAATTGCTTTTCTTGAGGCATAAGCCAAGGCAGTTTCTTCCGTAATGAGTCCTTCTTTTAGCAACCTTAGAATATGTTGATCGAAAGTCCACATTCCGTAAGCATCGCCGTTGGTAATAATATCGTAGTAGGTCTTGTCTTCCGTCTCTCCGTTAATGATTGTATCTTTCACCCGCAGGTTACTCGTCATAATTTCTAACAGGGCTACCCGGCCACCCCCAACCTTCGGCAATAGCCGCTGACAAATTATCCAGCGAACCGTATCAGCAAGTCGAATCCTTATTTGCTGTTCTTCTTCCTGCGAGAACATACCCACAATGCGGTTAATTGTTTGCCCGGCATCGACGGTGTGCAATGTGCTCAAAACAAGATGCCCTGTTTCAGCCGCGCTCATTCCTATTTCGACTGTTTCCCGGTCACGCATTTCACCTACCAGAATCACTTTAGGAGCTTGGCGCAAAGCAGCACGCAGGCCACTTGAAAACGCGTCGTAGTCGTTTCCCAGTTCCCTTTGATTAAATGTTGCCTTCTTGTGAGGGTGGACAAACTCGACCGGATCTTCAAGAGTAATAATATGCATGGATTTTTCTTCGTTCATCTTATTGAGCAACGCAGCAAGAGTGGTCGATTTACCACTGCCTGTTGCTCCCGTAACAAGGATCAATCCATTTTTTTCTTCAGCAGCCTTGGCAAATTGTCCAGGAAGTTTTAGATCTTCTATCGAAGGGATTCGAGTTTCCAGTTTTCTTAATACCGTTGTATAAAATCCGCGTTGGGAGAATATATTGACCCGAAACCGGGCTTTGCCCACAAGAAAATAGGAACAGTCGCATGACCCTTGCTTGATTAAAATCTCCGTCAATCGCCGGTCAGAATTTATCAGGTTTAAAGCAAAAATTTCTGCCTGAAATGGAGTCAGCTTCTCTATAGGAGGAACAATAGGAACCGCCGTCAACTGGCCGGATGATTCCACCTTGAATGCTTTTCCTACAGTAATATTAAGGTCGGATATATTTCCTAACGCTTCCAGCATGGTGGTCAAGATATGATCTATTTCTGCTTTTCTCATAGTGCGCTCAAATAAATTCTGGAGGTTTTTTCAAAAATGGAATAAAACGTTCTTTGACAATTGCTTTGTCATAGGCATCTTCGGCGCTAACTTTTTTGGCTTCCAGCGCTTCTAAAATTGCATCATCCAGGGACTGCATGCCGAATTTTTTTCCGGTTTGAATTGCAGAAGGAATCTGGAAAGTTTTTCCTTCGCGGATCAGGTTAGAAACCGCAGGGGTGACGACCAAAACTTCTAAAACTGCCATCCTGCCTTTTTTATCAATCCGCTTAAATAAGTTTTGCGCAATGACACCTTTGAGAGATTCGGATAGCGTTGTTCTAATCTGCGCCTGCTGATGCGCCGGAAAAACATCGATAATCCGGTCAACGGTTTTCGCAGCACTTTGCGTATGTAATGTTCCAAAAACCAGATGACCCGTTGAAGCAGCTTCCAATGCAAGTTCTATTGTTTCCAAGTCTCGCATTTCTCCCACCAGAATAATGTCGGGGTCTTCACGAAGTGCGCCACGCAAGGCCGATTTAAAACCATGGGTATGAACACCCACCTCACGATGATTCACAATACAACTTTGACTTTGGTGAACAAACTCTACCGGATCTTCTACAGTGATGATATGGCTTTTCTTATTTCTGTTTACATAATCCATCATGGCCGCAAGAGTTGTTGATTTTCCGCTACCCGTTGGTCCTGTGACCAAAACCATTCCTTTATGGAGCATGGACAAACTGGTAATAACTTTGGGCAAGCCCAATTGTTCCGAAGTTAAAATTGTGCTGGGAATTTCTCTGAAGACGGCTCCGACTCCCCATTTTTGCTGAAAATAATTTGCACGGTATCGGGCTAATCCAGGAATTTCATATGCGAAGTCAACATCCCCGGTTTCTTCAAAAACTTTTATTTTATTTTCCGGGGCGATCTCGTAAAGCATTGCCTTTAATTCATCATTTTCAAGAGGCTTATATTTAACCCTCTCCATATCTCCATGAACACGTAAAATAGGTTGAGACCCTGCAACGAGATGCAAGTCAGAAGCACCTTGATCGTTCATCAGTTTAAAAAATGCGTCTATTTTTGCCACGGCTCACTCGATTAATTTAGGGTTAATAATAAAATCTTTTACGACGTTTTCCTTACTTTCAGGAACATCTAATTTCTTTCCATTTAAAAATACTTCCGTACCATCCTTATTACCGATTGTTAATCGAAAAACTTCATTTCCAAAATAACTTTTTTCCTCACCCGCGGGAAGAATGAAATCTTCTTCTCGAAAATTATCAATGGTCATATTGAACCATGAGTTATTTTTAACCTTGATAGTCAACTTCATGGACTTCTCTAAAGCTATTGAATTTACATCCTCTTTAGAAACTGAACTATCAACTTGGTTTTCGACATCTGGCAGTTGATCCATCGAATCTGATTCTTTTTCCTTTATCTTTGCCTGTAATTCTTCAGAAACAGAAATATCTGGAACAGGAGGGTTTTCTTTTTCTAATTCATTTATCTGAGAGTTTTCTTCGATTTTCGAAGAGGATTCTTTTTCAGAAACCTGATCCATTTCTGGAGCTTTAACGGATACGGAAGGAGAAAAACTGGTTTTTGGCTTTTCTTTTAATTCAGTAATTTTTTGAGGCGAAGAGTTTTTACTGGAAACAAAAAACTTTGCTCCAAATATAAGAGCAATTATAATTAATCCTATTACTGCAAATCCTAAAAATGTTTTGGCCGAGATATTAGATTGGGATGGGGATTCTGTGCTGTCTTCATTGTTTTTATTGCCAACAGATTCTTCATAAATATTCAGCATTTCTTCAACATCAGATCCAATGGTATCGGCATAAGATCTAATGTAGCCCTTGATGAAAACCTCTCCAGGCAAATCTTCAAATTTATTTTCCTCTAGTGCTTGAAGGAATCGAATGTGAATTTTTGTAGCCCCCGATATTTCTTCCAAGGGTACACCACGTAATTCGCGTTCATGTTTTAAATAGGACCCAAAATTTTCTACCATAATCAATAACTAGTTTTTCTGGTTAATTTTTTCAAGATATTCCCTGGATTTATTTGCAAATTCACTGCTCGGGGAAAATAGAATTGTATTTTTAAAATGTTCTTTAGCTTTTTCTGGTTTGTTTTCTCTGATATAGAGTTCGGCCAACTCAAAATGTGCTTGGGCAAATCGAGGTCTCAGCTTAACAGCTTTTTCCAAAGAATCTTTTGCCAATTCAAATTTGGCCCCATTTCTGTAAGCCAAACCTAAATTTAGTCGGATGGCAGCATTATCTTTAATATCCAATGCTTTTTTCCATGCAATTTCGGCTTGGTCATGGTCACCCAAATTGTAATGACATAATGCCATCCAATTATAAATTTGTTGGGGTTCACGAGTTCCAGGTAGCGATAAATCTTCTTTGAAATAAAGGATGGCTTTTTTCCAATCGCCTTTTTGCATACTTATTTGTGCCAACTGCTGGTAAGAATCCTTTAACTTATTGTTTAGCTGAATGCTTTTCATGAGTTCGGCTTCAGCCTGGTCAATTTTTCCGTCAACCAGGTGGGCTCTACCCAGGTAAAAATAATAATTTGCATTATTAGGGTTTAACTCGATGGCCTCATTTAGAGATTTGAGCATTTTGCTTTTTTGGTTTAAAGAACCAAATTGAAGAGCCTCTCTAAATTTTTTCTCAGCAAGCTCATTTTTTTCTTCCTTGGAATCCACCAGGCCAGTGGAAGCACAACCGGAAAACAGAAAAGTCCCCAGTAGCAAGATTACAGATACTTTCCAAATTATGGATTTCATGGGTTCTCCAAGAAAAAAACCATTTTTTCGGCTTAAAAACATCGAACTTTTTATGAGCATAAAAAAATTATAGCAAATAAAGTCATTATTCTCAATATGTTAAGTTATATCGGTTAGATAATCATTTAAATGACCCTATTTCAAAATAATCCTAAAGAATTCTACTACTGCATCCGATACAAGCTATGTAAAGTATTGCTCTAAATTTATTGGGTTTTGACAGAGACATAGGAAGCGGCTTAAACCATTATAAACAAATGGATAAGGTTGTTTTCAATAAGGTGTCGCGTTTGAAGAGAGGTTATTCGCCAAAAAGTGGCAATAGCTAGATAGACCTTATATACTATAATAGTCAATGAGATAGGGCATTTAGCCCTACTTTTTAGATAAAAATAAAATCAAACCTTTTACGCTAAGGAGGTGCCTGGAAAGCAAAACGTTACAAGATTTAACCAAACTAGATATCAATTTCAATTTGAAGCATATATATAATAGGAGAGAAGTATAATGAAAACCCAGCTAATAAAGCGAGTTCCAAATATGGTCGCAATATTGGCTTTTCTTGCCCTTTTGGCAGGAAACGCTTTTGCTGTAGAAAATAGTTCAAGGATTGTATCTCCTTACTGGCAGTCCGATACGACTTCATATACATTTATTGCCGTTAGTCACACCTCTCTTTCTGGTATGGCTTCCCAAATTGGCGTAACGGTGAATGCAATTCAAAATGATAATACAACTTTTGGATCAGCAATTTCTTTTACAATCACATCTGGGAATACCGAGAGAATATTCATTACTCGGACGGGTCACGCTACAGTTAACTCGACCAACATTCCGACAGCAAATTTCATTCAAGGAACCACCAACTTCAAACACGGACATCTTCGTATTGACCCAGTTGCAACTTCTGTAACAACTGTAAGCAACCTCGGTTCAGTCACAAATGGTGGGCATCAAAATGGAAACGGTTTCCGGGATGCAACGATGTTGTCTTTCTGGGGTGCGGTGGTAATAGAGCAAAACACAACCGGTTTCGCCATGGAATTCATTGGCGATATGCACGATTCAGCTGCGACACCATCATTTGATTCTGCTGAAGGCAACGCTGTTTCTGGTCCGGCAGCACCGTAGTGTTTACTCAAAATTCCATAAATGAATATTCCAAATAGGAGAAAGATCCATGAAACGGTTTAATAAAATAATGTTGCTTTTACTTTTTGGGGTGGTTATCTGCACCCAATCAGTACAAGCGCAAACGATTCCCGTTATTGCTGATGCTACCCGGGAAAGCTCTCGGTTAGCATTTTCACCCTACGCACAGGCTGTTCCAAATGATAGTTACACCTTCATCGGGGTCAGCCATCCATCTTTGGATACTGCCTTGACGCAGATTGGCGTAGCTCTGGAAGTTATTGACATGACCACAACACTCAATACTACTGCTGGTCGTGTTTCAATTTTCACCGTTGATGCTGGTGAGACCCATCGCATATTTGTGGTGAATCAAAGTCACTCAACGATTAATTCTTCAAATAGTGCTTTCACGGATGCTCGAACCCATCTGATCAATACTGTTGATTCAGCTCAGTTCGGTTCCGTCCGCCTCACCTCAGTGAGCAATCGACCTGCAAATGCAGCAGGCTTGAAAGATGTCACTGTGGGTACCACCAAAAAGTTTGACAATTTAGCTCAGCTTAATATCTGGGGAATTGTTTTTGTTGAATCTTCTGGTACAGGCTTCGCCATGGAATTTATTGGTGATGCTCAAGATTCTACATTGGGTGGCGGTGGCACCGTGAATTCAACTTTAGGTAATCCTGCATTTGGCGGCGGTGCTACAGTAAGACCGGGTCGCGGAGTTAACTAAAGTATCTTTTGTTTTTCCAGGGGGCCAACCATTGATGGTTGGCCCCTTTTTTTTCATCCCATTACTTATTGTTCAAAGGATCTGAACTATGAGAAACATAATTTTCTTCGCTTTACTCGCTTCTTTCACTTTTGCCTGCACCTCCAATGACATTAAGGTAGACAAAAAGGAATCAGAATCTCATTACAAGTTAGGATTGGAGTTTGCCCAATTGAGCCTTTTTAAAAATGCTCTGGAAGAATTTGATCTGGCAATTAAATTTAATCCTGAAAATCCAAATATTTATAGAAAAAAGGGTCTTATTTTATTTGGCATGAGCCGCTACGAAGATGCAAAAATAAATTTTGAAAAAGCCCTGAGCCTCAATCCCCAAGATGCCCAAGCCCAAATTAACCTGGGTATGGTTCATTACACCTCTGGAAATAAAAATGAAGCCCTGAAAAATTGGGAGAGTGCAGTTACCTTAAATAATGATGACAATGATGGAAAAGCATTAAACAATATTGGCAATATTTACAAAGCAGATAATAATCTTGATAAGGCTATTGAGTATTACAAACGAGCAATAACCTTTGAGCCGGGAAACACCACTTTTCTAAATAACCTGGGGGATAGTTATCGCCTGGCAGGTGACCTCATACAAGCAGAGTCTATTCTCTTAAAGTCCCTTGATATTGATTCAAATGGCATGCTGACTCAATTCAATTTAGGAGTACTTTATAAAACACAAGGAAATATTCCCAAGGCAATTCAATCTTTTCAGAATTCACTTCAAGTAAATCCTTATTATCTGGAAGCCTATTATCAGCTTGCCACAACCCACCTAAAAGCAAAAAATAGAGAATCAGCAAAACTGTCATTAGAAAAAGCACTTCAGGTCGATCCTAAAAATGAAAAATTTAAAAAGCTTTACGAACAGGTAATCGCTTCCTAAAATTTTTTAATGCAAAACTCCCGGGAACCCGGGAGCACTTGCTTCTGGAATTGACATGGATGTACAATAGCCGGATGAATGAGCAAAGTCACAATCCTAAAGAAACAATTTCTTCGGCAGATTTAAAAAAAATCCTTTCCGATCATAAAAAATGGCTGGATTCCAATGGGAAAGAGGGAACGGCTGCAGACTTAAAAAACTTCAAGATGAAGGGTGCAGTACTCATTGGCGCAAATTTAAAAGATGCTAACTTGGAAGGTGCCTACCTTTATGGCGCATATTTTAAAAATGCCAATCTTGAGAACACAAACCTGGAAGGTGCCAATTTAAGAGGGGCGAATTTGAGGTGGGCTAACTTAAAAAATACCAATATGAAAAATACAAACCTTGTTCGGGCCGACCTAATGCAAGCTGAAATGAATGATACCCAGCTCGAAGGAGCTAACCTGAAAATGGCTGAAGGCCTCACTGCGGATCAATTAAAAGGGGCTTTAACAAATTCAGAAACGGTTCTACCTGATTCCCCCAACCAAAATTAGTTTATTGGAAAACCAACTTTGCAGAATCAACCATGCCGCGAAGGGTTGAAGTTGCTTCCTGAACGGCCGTCGCTTCGTAACCGCAATGTGCAGTACAGTCAGCGCATTTTTTGTTATTTTCGTGACCATAGTTTTCCCATTCCGTAGTTTCCATCAACTCCTGATATGTTTCAGCATAACCATCATCAAGAAGGTAGCAGGGTTTTTGCCAACCTAAAACAGAGTAATTTGGGTTACCCCAGGGAGTACACGAATAATCGCGCTTCCCTCTTAAAAACTCAAGGTACAACGGGGAATGGTTGATATCCCAACGGCCGTTTTTATTCTTTTCCAGCAGCTTATCAAAAAACTCAAACGTTTTCTTTCGGCCAGAAAAATGATCCTGATCTGGAGCATCCGGATATCTGAATGCAGAGGCCATTGTAATTCCATCTATGCCAAGGGGTTTTAAAAAATCGAGAAACTCCTCAGCACTTTCAATAGTAGTATCATCAAAAAAGGTGGTGGCACTGGTAACTCTAAAACCTTTTTTCTTGGCTTCCCTAACCGCTTCTGTTGCAAGTTTGAACGTGCCCTCTTGATCAACCACTCGGTCATGATCTTCTTCCATACCATCAAGGTGTACGGAAAGGGTCAAGTAAGGACTAACTGGTAATTTGTCGAGATAGTCTTTTAATAAAATGGCATTGGTGCAAAGGTAAATAAAACGTTTCATTGCAATCAGGCCTTCGACAATTTCAACAATATTGGGGTGCATTAAAGGTTCACCGCCTGCAATGGACACTACAGGAGCCCCACATTCTCTCGCCGCCTTGAAACATTGTTCAGGACTGAGGTTTTGCTTTAATATTTCATTCGGTTTTTGGATTTTCCCACAGCCAATACACTCCAAATTACACCTGAATAAAGGTTCAAGCATCATTACTAAAGGATAACGTTTGTTTCCTTTCATCTTTTGCCTGAAAATATAAGAACCTATTTTGAATGCTTGATAAACGGGTACCGGCATAAATTTAATTGATTAAAAGTTAACAAAAATATTATTTCGTATTTACTGTAATCCCAAGACGAAATAACTATTATAAGATGGTTCCAAAAGAGAGCAAAGAGTTTTATCCTTTGCAATCTATAGACTTAGAATATATTTTTTAAAAAATCTCCTGTAGAGTTGTGGCAACCGTTTCCAGGAAACCAAACCTTGAAGAAATTTATTGTACTACTAATTGTTACTATTCTTGCCTTGGCCTTTGATGGCACTCTGGCCAAGGATATTTTTGACTACAAAATAAGTAGTATCACGGACTGGATTTTATTATTTATGATAATCGTAATTCTAGTTGCTATTTCTTGGGCTAATTCCGCAAAAAATGATCAGAACAAAAACATCCCGGAGTGATATCTTTTCCTTTTGAAATCAAACTTTTGAATCTGCGGAGGTATTTTTTAGAAGGCTCAACAAAGCATAAGGTTCAACCGGCCCATCTGTCTGAATCCAGACAGTTCCATTGCCGCCATGAGCAACCGAAATACTTTCTCCGGCAACCGTCTCCATAGCGTTAATTTTAAATTTATATTGTTCACTTGGGGAAAGGCACTCTACTTCATCCCCCAATTCGATTCTATTTTTGACATCAACTTCCATCCATCCCGAACGATCATTTACAACCTGGCCTCCAAAAATTTGTGGCTGGTTGGTTTCCTGCGGAGAATCGAATCTTTCCGTTTCACGGTTCGCAGCAGAAATTAAAAATGCCGACGTAAAACCTCGGTTAGCCGTCTTACCAATTTCGTCAATCAGACTCGGATTAAAATCTCGGTTTTCTTCTAAATCTTCGATGGCGCGTCTGTAAGCACGCGTAACCAAAGAGAGGTAGTAAATTGATTTAGAGCGTCCTTCAATTTTAAATGAAACAATACCGGCCTTTTTCATGGGACTCAAAAATTCTATGGCTCGAAGATCTTTCGAGTTCATGATGTAAGTGCCATGTTCATCTTCTTCAACTGGCATCAACTCGCCATCTCTTTGCTTCTCTTCAATTGCGTACTGACCTTTGAGAGGCTGATATTCCTCCGTGTCATTGCCTTTTTCCTCGTGGATATCATATTCCCATCGACAGCTATTAGTACAGGTCCCTTGGTTTGCATCCCGGTGATTAAAATAATTAGATAATAAACATCGACCCGAATAAGCGATACAAATTGCACCATGCACAAAAGCTTCTAATTCCATTCCGGGAACGCGTGTATGAATATCAGTGATTTCTTCGAGGGTTAATTCACGCGATAAAATAATTCGCTGCACTCCCAGGTTGTACCAAAATTCAACGGATGGCCAATTTATGGTGTTTGTTTGTACAGATAAATGAATAGGAATCTCAGGAAATTCCTTCATGGCAAACTGAATCATTCCCGGATCAGCCATTATAAAAGCATCTGGGCCCATCTCCGCATGTTGAGCTAAGGATTTCTTAAACGATTCAATTTTACGGTTTGGGGGAAGTATGTTTGCCGTTACATAAATTTTCTTACCCAGCTTGTGGGTATAATCAATGGCCTCTTTCAATAAGTGGTCTTTGAAAGGATTCTCTTTAGCCCTTAGAGAAAATTTTGGAATTCCCGCGTAAACCGCATCAGCCCCATAAGCAAGAGCATACTTTAATTTTTCAGGACTCCCAGCAGGGGATAATAATTCTGATTTCATAAGCTTCGTATAAAACTAAATTTTGTATTTTATTAGTCTAAAAAGAATAGATCAGCTTACACCAGATTCATCCTAGATGGCAAACTTACAAGTTAAATAAGAGGAAGGGGATGTGATTAAATATGGGTGAGGGTTTTAGAAACCATCATTCAGTGGGGCGGAAGAGTTACTTTTACCGTCCTGCATATCTTCAACTAATCGAAGGGTGGAACGCAGCCGCTTGGCAAGGACCTTAAGGATGGGCATCAGTGCCTGTGCATTGTGTTGGGCCAAGGAGTTGAAAGCTTCCTGTGTCATAATCGATATTGAGCAATCTTCCAAAGCAACCACACTAGCCGAACGGGGCAAACCATCGATCAAACCCATTTCGCCAAAAATATCATTTTCCTTCAAAATTCCAATGGATTGCCTTTCTCCATTGGGTTTTTTTTTGGAAACTTCCACGCTACCGGATTCTATGATATAAGCACAATCGCTCAACATACCTTCCTTAATAATTTCTTCACCTTTTTTAAAATATCTCGTTTTCATAAACTTTAATTATATGTACATCGGAAAAGCGATAAAAATTTCGAGCCTATAGGCTAGATTTAGTTTATAGCTTTAATTACAAAAAATCAATAAACCCTTAGAATGCAAAAAAACCTGAAAAACCGACACTTATTATGTCGGCCCAGGTTTATTTTTACTAACTAAAAAAAGTCGTTATATGTTCCCAGCAACTATCGCATTGTTATGCGACTTATACCCTTCAACGTTCTCAATGATTTTTAGGGTGTTTCTAAGTCTCTTTGCCAATATTTTTAAAACAGGCATGAGGGCTTTTGGATTACTCTTAGCAAGAGAATTAAAACTGTCTGGAGTCATAATCGAAATGCAACAGTCTTCCAAGGCTATAACTGTGGCGGATCTCGGAAGCTGATCGATTAATCCCATCTCCCCAAAAATATCGTTTTTGTCCAACCTGGCTATTTGTTGGGTTTGCCCATTGGGTAATTTTTTGAAAACCTCAACTTTGCCCGATTCAATAATGTAAGCGCCGTCACTCAAAGTTCCTTCTTCTACAATTACATCATCCTTATTGAAATATATTTTTTCCATACAAATCATATCCTTATGAAAAATATGATGCTGAACACATTTGGTTTATGCCCTACGAACTAGTTTCTAAGAGGAAAAGAATCTTAAGAAATTGGAAGGTGGGTCGCTTAAAAAAATTTCTACACGCTACCTATCGAAAATGTTTTCGTAGTGTTCTGATCCGTTTCTAATTTATCCAGAATAACCAAGGTCTGTCTAAGACGGTTTGCTAAAATTTTTAAAATGGGCATTAAAGCCTGAGGGTTATTCCTAGCCAAAGAATTGAAAGCCTGTTGGGTAAGAATTGAAACTCGACAGGGCGCTAAGGCCTTAACCGTAGCAGATCTGGGAAACCCATCAATTAAACCCAATTCTCCAAAGATATCATTTTGCTCAAGAGTTCCGACAACCTGACTTTCGCCACCGGGCAGACTTTTAAGAACCTCGGCCCTTCCCGATTCCAAAATATAAGCGCAATCGCTTAAATCGCCTTCTCGGATTAAGATTTCCCCTTTTTGGAACTCTTTTTCTATTTTCCCATTTTGAACAGACACTGTAAATTTAGCTCTTTATTTACCAAGTCCGCCGACAAAACCATTTGTAGCCATTTTTCCTTTAGAACCCGCTCTTTGCGAGTCTGGCACGTTCGGGGAGAACAAATATGCCACCAGACCCGCAAAGATCAGGAAAATAATAATCGCTGTCCAAGGAGATTTTTTGGCTGCTTTATTCCTAGCCTTCCCACTCCGTTTGACAGGGACTTGATTTCTTGTTTTGATTGTTGCAGTTGTCATAATTTCACCTTTCCAAAAATCTTCCATTACATATACATCTATATAATGCATAAAGTATGCCAACCCCCCACAGATAAGGGATAAACAACAAAAACCCTTATAAATAAACAGTTTAATAGACTTTCAAAAAATAAATTTTCGGAGTATCAAAATTTATATTGTGAGAATTTGTATCATTATGAGAAATTTTGTCTCATTTTAATATTTTTTGAGACGATTGGGATATCTAAAGGGGGGAGGGGAATTAACTTGCTGAGCGGTATTTCTTTATCTTTCTATAAAAGGTTGCCCGGCTTATTCCCAATTCTTTTGCAGCTAAAGGAATATTTCCGTTTGCCCGGTCTAATGCATCGATCAGAGCATTTTTTTCTATTTCATCAAATTTTATTCCGGATAACGAAGGAGAAATAGACTGAGGATGGTTTTTTGAAGAGGACATTTTATTTTCATGACTCTCGATATTTGGGATGAATTGATTTCCCTGATCCACATAACCTTCTCGGAGTTTTTGAATCTCCGAAGAAAGGTTTTCAATTTGCACGCTATTTGTTTGGGTGGTGACCATAGCGCGATAAACTTCATTCTCAAGTTGGCGCACGTTTCCAGGCCAGGGATAGCGAATCAATGCTTCCATAGCATATGAACTTACTGTGGAAATATTTTTAGGAATTTCATTTTTATATTTTTTTAAAAAGTGATTAATCAAAAGTGGTATGTCGTCTTTCCTAATTCTTAAAGGCGGTAAAGAAATAAGATAAACCATCAATCGATAATAAAGGTCTTCGCGGAACCTTCCTTCTTTTACCGCATCTTCCAGGTTTCGATTGGTTGCAGAAATGATTCTTAAGTCCACATTAATTTTTTTTGTTCCTCCGACTTTTTCAAAACTTTTATCCTGTAAAAATCTGAGGAGCTTAACCTGCATCTTTGGCGACATTTCTCCAATTTCATCTAAAAACAAGGTACCACCATTGGCCGCTTCCAATTTACCGGGTCGAGAATCATCCGCACCCGTAAACGCACCTTTTTCATGACCAAAAAATTCATTTTCCTGCAACTCCTCAGGAATAGCACCGCAATTGATGGCCACAAAATCTCCACTTTTATATGCGCTATTAAAATGGATAGCCTTGGCCACCAACTCTTTACCTGTGCCACTTTCGCCACCAATAAAAACATTAATATTAATTCCTGAAACTTCATCAACCTGCCCAAATATTTGCCGCATTGGCTCGCTATTACCCACAATATTTTTATAGGAATATGTTTTTTTCAACTCACCCTGCAAACGCTGAATCTTTGCAACCATAGTGTGCATTTCAATTGCCTTGTCCACATTGGTTTTTAGCCGAATCTTATCCACCGGCTTCACCATATAATCGAAAGCACCCATTTTCATAGCTTCTATTGCAGAATCCAAAGTATCGTTTTTTGTAACAACCATGACTGGAATATCTCTATTGGCCAGGCGCAGCCTTTTAAGAATCTCTAATCCAGGCATCCCCGGCATATTGATATCCAAACAAATGACACCAGGGTTTTCATCCAGGCAATTCAAGCAGAGTTCACCGTTATCAAAAACTTTTACTTTAAAGCCCTGGTCTTCCAACCAATTGGCCATCATCTCGCGGTGGGGAACCTCATTATCAACTACAAATAAAAGTTTGGACATTTTTCTGATTTAACTTTCGCGGCTCATGATAAAAAAATAGTTCTACAAAATTTTATTATATAAAGGTAACACAATGAAAAGCAGGACTAATTATTTTCACATCCCCTTGCTGCTCTGTACCCAAGCGTTTCTGCATCCAATAAATTTCCAAAGGTAATGTGGTTCTTCGGGTTTTTAGGATAACCTCTACACGTTGGCCATTGATAAATTCTCGTTTTGGGATCCCCAATAATTCCATAGGTCAGGAAAAGATCATAATCCATATTGGCTTGATTTGAGGGTGGAATAGGAACTCGGGTTTCACGACGAAATTCCCAAGGTGGAATGGGTTTTTCCTGCACCCATAATCCCATCTTTTTTTTCCAGGCTTTATATTCCATCTTCTCTAAAAATGTACTGTGCGGGTGTTTCACCCTGTAATGCCAAGCCAACCCAGCTTTAATGGCCTCTTCGTTTAACATTTTTCCATCTGGCAAAAAAACTTCGCCTATTAGACGTCCATATTTGTCTTCTTGGGTGTAATTGACCCGTACAATTTTTTCCAAAGCCAGATCCTCTAATAACCTTTTTGCCGGTCTGCCAAACGGCTGCCCTATTTCTGGCGCATCAATATCGGCCAAGCGCACTTTGTAAAGTTTATCGCGCTGATCTTTTATAGTAAAGGTGTCCCCATCTTTAATAGAAATCACTTCACCATTTATCGTTTTTAATTCCGCCTGCGGCAGAAGAAAAAACATCAATGCTAAAAGTCCGGATTTTAAATCCATAAATTTTCAGTGCTAAGAATTCTTAATTGCTCGGCTTATATGTTACCACCCACTCGGCGTGGGGCCAAAACTCAAAAACCTTTCGCTAAGGTTCTGAAGGTAAACTTCGCTCGATCATAAACTTTACATCGTCATTTGCGTTGGTATAGTCAATCTTAATTTTTGGGTATTTACTTTGAAATACACGAAACACTTCGTCAACAAACCCCTGACCCACTGTAGATACACCGCTAAAATCCAAATAAATATATTTAAATTTCTCCAAACCCAGAACAATACGTCGTGCTTGGGACCGGGATATATAATGCCCCTCATCCCCCAATCTACCTAGCTCTACCATAATATGAGCCTTATCAAGATTAGGCACTTCATGGGAACCATTTTCTGTAAATTCTAAAAAAATGTTACTCAAAATCATCTTCGATTTAAGACCAATTATCATGGACACAATCGTTCCGTCTAAATAACCATCCTCTGTTGTTTGAATAAACCAATCATTTACTGTTTGGTCTCTTGCGTACGACAGTTTGCCTGAACTTATTTGAAACTCGTCAAATGCCCGGGAAGTAAAAAAGATTCCTTCACCGGCATGATTTTTCGGATCAGTAGTAAATTTTCCTTTTGAAAGGTGAAGCACGCTTTCCCGCTCATCTTCTAGATTCAATGCATTCTTTATCTTTCTAAAAATTTCAAACCCATAATCCCAAATTGATATCTCAACTGAATCGACCTCCCATACTGTTTGTATGTTCACCCTTGTTCCCTCAGAATGATCTATTGCATTGTTTAGCATTTGAGAAAAACCGTATTCGCAAATCTCCAAAACGTTTTTGGGCAATGTCTTGAAATCATCCTGAAAATTTTCCTGCCAGACTTTATGTTCTTCGACCTTCTCTTTTAAAGAAACAACGATCTCTTTGTTCTTATCGGTCTTTAAAAAATATTGCGCCTGACGAGTGGTGCCTGACTTGATTATTTTTCCGTCCCGGGCCAGGCGATTTAAATGTCGGTGCACGGTCGTGCGGCTGCACGCAAAAGCTTTCGATGCTTTTGCAACAATATTTTTAGGGTGCAGCGGGATCTTATCTAACAGATAAGCCCGTATCTCTTCCGCCTGATTTTTCACCATTTTTCTCTCAAAAATCTATTTTATAACTAGTGTTAATAATTATTATAACTAGGCACAAAAAATCTGTCAACCGGTGCAATACAAGAAAAATTTCATAAATATATACAATATATGGGCTTTTAATTATTATAACTATACTAATTTATAATTATAACTAATTAAATCCCTATTTGTAACTAGTCTCTGACCCATTTATAACTATAAATTGACTCGATTATAACTAACTTGTGTTGGGCCTATAATGGGTTTTATAAGGTAGGAGTTGAAACGCGGCTTTAAGCCGTTTTTCGCGAGCGGAGGATGAGAAAAGCTCCCGCTGCTAACAGGAAAATACTATAAAAACTGCCACGGCTGAGGTCAAAAATTAGGGGAGCATCGGGCTCACGAAACTGTTCTCCAAAAATCCGCACCACCGCATAAAAAGCTAGAAACTCTCCAGTCAATCTTCCCGGCGTTGCTAGTACATCGGTTCGCCAGAATCTCCATTGGCTAAAAATGAGCAACAGCAATCCTTCCAGCGCAGCAGCATAAAGTTGTGAAGGATGCCGAGGGGCGATCAATTCGAGCGGTGTTCCCATCGGAGCACTTTGAGGAAAAATGACAGCCCAGGAAACATTGGAAACTTTTCCCCATAACTCTCCGTTGATGAAATTAGCGATGCGGCCCAAAAGAATTCCCGGAGGAACCAGGGGACATAAAATATCACCGAGTTGTAAAAAACCTATTTTTAGTTTTTTCGACGTCCACCAGCAGGCAAGCACCACCCCGATAAACCCGCCGTGGCTCGCCATTCCCCCTTTCCAAACCTGAAAAATGCTCCAGGGTCGATGTAGGACATCCTGAAATGCGTAGAAAAACATATACCCTAAGCGTCCCCCTAAAAGAACACCCACCATGATCGCAGTAATCGTTAAGGACTGTTCCTCTGGTGTGAGAGCAGCTTTACCGTGTTTGCAAAAAATATGTAAAAGCCAGATACCGGCAAGAAAGCCCAATGCATAGGCTAGACCGTAATAACGAATGCCAAAGTTTTCTGTGAACTGAAAAAGGAAGGGATCTAGATCATGAACCCAGTAATCGGTTTTAGACACAGTGGCCTTTAAGGTAAGAGTTGTGAAAAAATCGAGGCTTTAAAAATTTACCGTTGTAATAAAGAGGCAGCATCAATTGCCCCATAAGTGAAGATCATGTCGGCTCCCGCGCGTCGCATACTGACTAGCGATTCTATCAGGCAACTATCGTAATCCAGCCAGCCTTTTTCCTGTGCGGCTTTCAACATCGCATATTCGCCACTAACATGGTAAGCAGCAATGGGTAACTCAGAATGCTCACGCGTTAAACGTATCACATCGAGATAAGGCAGGCCGGGTTTGATAAGTAACCAGTCCGCGCCTTCTTCTTCATCAAGATGAATTTCACGAATGGCTTCGCGCACATTGGCAGGATCCATTTGATAGGTTTTCTTATCCCCTTCCTTCGGCGCCGATTCAAGGGCATCGCGAAAAGGGCCATAAAAAGCCGAAGCATATTTTGCGCAGTAACTGCATATCAATACATTTTCGAATCCAGCATCATCTAGCGCCCAGCGAATGGCTTCGACCCGACCATCCATCATGTCAGAGGGGGCAACAACATCGGCACCGGCCTTTGCCTGAGCCACAGCCATGCCAGCAAGAAACGGCAATGTTTCATCGTTGAGTATCTTTCCATCCTCAACGAGTCCGTCATGCCCGTCACTGGAATAAGGATCTAGAGCAACATCGGTGATGACGACTAAATCAGGAACCTGTTGTTTCAATTCTTTAACCGCTCTTTGTAACAATCCATCCGGATTCAAACTTTCCTGCCCTTCGGAGTTTTTCAGGGAGTCATCAATAGCAGGGAAAAGCGCAACGGCTGGCACTCCAAGCTCAAAAGCTTTTTTGGAGTCTGCCACAAGCTGATCGATAGAAAGGCGTGATACCCCAGGCATAGAACCAATGGGAGTTCTTTGATTCTTACCTTCCTGGACGAAAGTAGGCCAAACCAGATTACGTGGTTGTATTTCCGTTTCCCGGACCAAGCCTCTTATTCCCGGGGTCAATCTGTTTCTTCTAGGGCGATCTATCATGGCGTATCTTATTGTTGAAAAAGGTATTTATCCTGCTCGGGCAAGGATAACGAAACATTTTTATCAATGCAACCCGTTTCCAAAAAAACAAAACCCTGCTGAGTTTCAGCAGGGCCTGTTTAAACTTCCCGTCTATGCAGACAGTATATAAATGGCTCCGGTGAGAGGATTCGAACCTCTAACACATCGATTAACAGTCGATTGCGCTACCGTTGCGCCACACCGGAATGGAGTCGATTTTGATCTTAAAGCGTTGAAAAGTAGTCCAGTTTTACCATATTGTCAATAAAAATTAAAACATTTTCTTCCCACTAAATGAGAGACAAGACCACACCTTGGGGAAATATTGGAGAACCTGCGGTTAATGGCTTAACAATCTCTTATAGCATTACGAGGAAAACCACCGGTTCGCCGCTGGGCTACCCCATTTCCATACGTCCTTCGAGGGATTTCAGCAAGGTCACGGAGTCGGCGTATTCAATATCAGATCCCACCGGCAAACCTCTTGCAATGCGAGTGACTTTTACATTGAGCGGTTTGAGAACTTTCGAAACATAGACCGCGGTAGACTCACCCTCCATATCGGGATTGGTAGCCAGGATCACTTCCCGGATTTCTTTTGTGGCCACCTTTTCTTTTAAAGCTTCAATATTTAAATCGTCTGGACCAATTCCATCCAACGGAGAAATGACTCCCATCAAAACATGGTACACACCTTTGAAATAACCCATGTTCTCCATTACATAAACGTCGTGAGGTTCTTCCACAACACAAATCTGTTTTTGGTCACGAGAGGTATCGGAACAAATCCCGCATGGGTCGGCTTCTGTGATTCCATGACATACAGAACAAAGAATAATTTTATCTTTTAAATTCTGGATTGCATTCGCAAGCTTGGTGGCCTGATCGGCTTTACTGCGCATCAGAAAAAAAGACAACCGCTCAGCCGTCTTTTGTCCAATACCAGGGAGCCTTTTCAATTCATCAATAAGATCCGTTACCGCCGGTGGCCTCTTCATGGCAGCCTACCGGCTGTAGGGAATAGGTCATTACCCATAAAGCTAGCAATAACCTTCCTGCCTTTAACTTTAATTTGTTTCCACGTAGTGGGCAGCCTACCGGGTACAGGGAGTATGTCGGTATCCGCAAGGCTAGCAAAGGCGTTCCTGCCTTTAACATTATTTCTCATCATTTTTAAACGCATTGAAAATTTGTATCCAGAAGCTTGAGAAGAATAGTTTCGCTCGAAAATGTTTTGACCTATCAGTTGCAGTGTTTGCCCTGCTAGGTGGGGGGGAAGAGGCCAGGGATTTTTATGCCGCCGGTCATTTTTGTCATTTCACCCTGAGCTAATTCTTTAACCTTTTTACTGGCTTCGTTAATGGCCCCGGTAATTAAATCTTCCAGAACTTCGCGGTCGTTCATATTGATCAGTTCGTCGTCGATTTTAATGGAGATGATTTCATTGAGTCCATTAGCAACAACCTTTACCATTCCACCACCGGTGCTGACTTCTACTGTTTTTTCTGCCAAGCCTTCCTGCATTTCAGCAAGTTTGGATTGCATTTCCGTTGCTTGTTTGAATAACCCTGTCCAACCTTTATCAAACATAATATTTTAAAATGCCCGAAGGCACCTTCCTCTAATTAGCAATAACTATTATTTGACCACAATGCCGCCGAAAATGTCCAGAGCGTCTTGAATTATTTCTGATTCTGATTTTAGTTTTCCAATTTCAGGGTCTATTGGCTTTTTTTTTTCTGCACCTGCTGCTTGAGCAGAGGGTTCCTGCATGCCTGTATCAAGAATTAGTTTTATATCCACATCATGGCCGCATACTGTTTTTACGGTTTCTTTCAGAAACTTAATGTTTTCGGGTGTCTCCACCAAATCGAAAGTAAAACTGTCGTTAAACGCCAGGTGAATTTCCTTTTCGCTAAAAACCGGGACCTGGCATTTTTCAAGATAATGCTCAAAAAAAGGTTTGGTTCGCGAAACCTGTTGCTTAATTTGATCCCATGAAAACGGTGCATTTTGAGTTACCGTTTTTGCAACAGAGGGCGCGGGAGTTTCTTCAGTAGCTCTTGGCTGCTGAGAAGGGCTTTGTTCTGCACTATTGTTTTGGGATTGATTAATTTGTTCTATAAGTTCATCGATTTTTTTAAAAGGCCGAGTTTCTATCAAGCGCAATAAGGCCATTTCAAAAACCATTTGAGAAAGGGAGCTTCTTTTCATTTCCATTTCAGCTTTTGATAAAACAGCAAACATCACTTGCAATTCATCGGCATGAAATTTTTCTGCCTGTTTTTTTAACGTTTCTAAACTGCATGTATGAGTGTTGAGCAATGTTTCCGGCTGGTTGGAAATTTTCACGATCAAAAGGTTTCTTAAATATTCCATAAGGCTGCGGCAAAACAGACCCAGGTCTTTTCCTTGTTTTACTATTTCCTGGATCAAGGTAACCAGAGCCGCAGGTTCGCGATCTATTAATCGCTCAACAAATGTTTCAAGGGTGTTTCCGCCCACAATACCCAGCACCGCTTCAACGGATTCAGCGTCTACTTTTCGTCCGCTGTAGGCGATGACCTGATCGAGCAGGCTTTGCGCATCTCGCATGCTGCCGGCGCCAATTTTGGAAATATCTTCCAATCCTCTTTTTTCTATTTCAATTTTTTCCTGGTTACAAATTAGTTCTAATTGTTTCGTGATTTGCGATTGCGACAAGGGCTTGAACTCAAAACATTGACAACGGGAAAGAATCGTTTCAGGAATTTTTATTAGCTCTGTTGTAGCAAAAATAAATATTACCCGTGGCGGAGGTTCTTCGAGTGTTTTCAATAATGCATTGAAAGCACTTTTGGAAAGCATGTGAACTTCGTCGATGATGTAAACTTTGTAGCGCGCTGACGAGGTGGCATACTGGACATTATCAATTAGGTCTCGAACTTCCTGGACGCCGTTGTTGGATGCTCCATCTATCTCTTGGACATCAATGCAGTTCCCCTCGGTGATTTCAAGGCAGAAGGTGCATTGACCACATGGATCAATGGTCGGACCTTTTTCACAATTGAGGACACGGGCAAGAATCCGCGCGGTGGTGGTTTTACCCACACCTCGTGTTCCAGAAAATAAAAAGGCGTGTGAAACGCGTTCCAGTTCTATTGCGTTGGAAAGGGTGCGGACAATATGTTCTTGTCCAATCAGTTCACTGAATTTATGGGGACGCCATTTACGAGCTGAAACCTGGAAGTCCATAGGGTGGAACCTTGTTATAAACTGAAGGGGTACTAAAGGCAGAATTGCTGGGGATCTCACAGCACACACGGGATTTCGTTACCGCTGCTTCCTTCCGGACCTGACGGATTTCACAAAGCCATGTTGCGTGAGGCCCAACAAAACTGCCCAAAATATATTTCCCTCTAACGAGGGGAGTAAATTGCAATAATTTTTATTTGCTAACAAAAACTATCTCGGCTTTACGAGACCTTGTTGGTCGCCGTTAAAAAGCCAACTATCAAATGGAGCTTATAAAAATAACAATTGCCGTCACTGCGAGTGATGGCGGAGAGGGAGGGATTCGAACCCTCGGTAGGGGTAAACCTACACACGCTTTCCAAGCGTGCGCCTTCAACCGCTCGGCCACCTCTCCCTCAAATGCTCTTATATTTTAATTAAAAAAGGTCGAGACCACGTCATTTTTCTCGGACTCAAGACGTTTTTCTCGACCCAATTGAAGCGAAGCGGCTATTTTAATATATCCGGCAAAATATTCAATCTTTATTAATCGGGTTACGAAATCATATCTTTGGGGGTCAAAATCCCTATAACACTATTCTGCTCGGTCACAGCGAGATGTTTAATTTTGTTTCTTTGCATTAATTCATTAGCATCGCTTCGGGTTAAATAATGGTTCAGAGTGATCAGAGGTTTGGACATAATGGAGTGGACTTCTGTGGTTTTCGGATCCAATCCCCTGGCAATTACCCTTTTCACCAAATCGGATGTGGTGATGAGTCCAACAGGTCCTTCATTCTCCTTGACCAACAGACAACTAATACCTTTTTCTTCCATTACTTTCGCGGTTTCTTCCACGGTGGTTTGGACATTCACGCTTAATACGGGTGTGGACATGAAATCTTTAATTACATCCATAGTCTTTTCCCCCAAAATTATCTCTTTTATAAAAAGATAACAGTATCGCTCCAATTATTCAAAAAAGAGTCCTATTCTCGGAATTTTAAAAGCTCGATGCAATTCCCTCTATAGGAATACTAGCCTTATACTAGTTTTTTAAAAACTAGTATTTAGCCTTGACCTCGGGTTATACTAGTCTTATACTAGTTTTATGAAAACTAGTATAAGAGGATTTTTATAAAAATACGCAAAATATTGGATTAGAAAACATAGACTGCACCATATGAAGTGGGCTTACTTTAATACTAGTCTTATACTAGTTTTCATAAAACTAGTATAAGCCCGGAAAAAGGCAAGAAAAGTGAAAATACCAGAAACACCACCCGATACAACAAAAACCTTCAATAAGGTCTTGAAAGACAACGACAGTGAAAAGATTTCAAAGTTTTTAAACTGGATCCAGCCAACAGATGCGAAGGGTCGTTATCTTCATTGGGACAAACTCAGGCATCTCAATCCCCCGGAGGGTTGGACCGTCAAAGAGTGGTGGGCTGCAATAAAATTTGCAAGAGGGAAATTACATAGAAAAATTGATTTGCTGGATGTAAACCAAAATCCATTTGTATATGCAACTCCGGATTGCATACAAAAAGATCTTCACGAGTTAGCAAAAAATGCAGCAGGTAATTTAACTTCAAACAAAGAAATAATTAACCCGGATTTAAGAAAAACATATCTAATTAGATCTCTAATCAATGAAGCGATTAATTCAAGTCAATTGGAAGGGGCGGCAACAACAAGAAATGTAGCTAAAGAAATGATCCGGCAAGGAAGCAAACCCAAAAATACAAGCGAGCAGATGATTAAAAACAATTTTCTTGCCATGCAGTTTATCACGGACATAAAAGAGGAGCCATTAACTCCATCAATTATTATTGAGCTTCACAAAATACTTACCCAGAATACTCTTAAAAAAGAAGAGTCCGCTGGAAAATTTAGAACAGAGGAAGATGAAATTATTGTAGTAGACCCGCTGGATGGAGCGTTGTTACATACTCCCCCCAAGTCAGATGAGTTACCGGAAAGAATTGAAAAGCTCTGCCGGTTCGCAAATGAAGAAGACCCTCAAGTATTCATCAATCCCCTTGTCAAAGCCATAATATTGCATTTCGCCTTGGCTTACGACCACCCCTTTGTTGACGGAAACGGTCGTACAGCAAGAGCTCTTTTTTATTGGTTCGCGGCACGTCAAGGTTACGATTTAATTCAATTCTCTTCTATATCCAAAGTGCTGAAAGACGAACCAGGAAAATATAAGCGGGCTTTCTTGTTTTCTGAAAATGACGAAAATGATTTAACTTATTTTATTGACCATCAAATTTCCGTGATTAAAAAATGTATGGATATCTTATTTGAATATTTAAAAAAGGAATCGGAAGAAATTGAAGAAGCCGAAAAGCAACTGGAGGGGGAAAAACATTTAACAAGACTTCTTAACTATCGCCAAATAGCACTTCTCAGGCATGCACTCAAAAGCCCAAAATATGTGTATACGGCTTATGGTCATCAAAATACCCATGGAATTGCTTATGAAACGGCAAGAAAAGACCTTATGGATATGGCAAAAAAATGGGGTCTTTTAGATACCCATAAAGATGGAAGAACGTTTATTTTTGAGGTACCTTTGGATCTTAGAGAAAGAATAGAACGCGCCAAACGTTAACAAGGAAAAAGGAAGGGAAAAAAGAGTGCGCCCAGCAGGACTCGAACCTGCGACCTACGGTTCCGCAAACCGTCGCTCTATCCAGCTGAGCCATGGGCGCCCAATTTTTTTTCTGTATTATATCAGGAAATATCTGCAGGGATATAATCCATTAATTGAAATGCAAATTCATCGTGTTCAAACGCATACATTGTGGGATATTTTGCAAAAGCCCAGCCTTCGTACAAAGTTTTTCCTTTTTCTTCTACTACCAATCGAACCGCGGGATTCGTCAGCTCATTTCCCTTAGAAGAATAATTTGTTTGTGTCATAACAAAATTGGGCAAAAAGGGTCCCACACTTACTTTGATTTCAGAACCCTCTAAAATGAAGCTACTTCCCAAAGAAGCGATTTTCATAGAGCTTCTGGCCTCATCAATTTTATTTCGGACCATAATCTTTACGGCTTTCCACTGACCCTCAACTTCTTTAGGAACAACAATTCCTCTATCTACTTTTACGCCTTCCTTAATTCCAGGATGGGTCTCATCAGGACTGGCTCCAGATGGCTTTTCAGCCATTGCTTCAATGGGCTTGGATCGAGATCCTTCAAATTGAGGCACATCCACCTCGCTAATTTTTTTTGCCTGCGGTGCGGGTGTATCGCTATCACCACTACCGCCGCTGCAACTTATGAGCAACCCAATCGCTAGTACGAATAAAGTTTTTGTAATATTTAATGACTTCAAAACGGTTTCCCTTATTAGCAAATATTTCTATTAACCTGGTTTCGACCCTAAAAGAGGGTGGCGGAGAGGGAGGGATTCGAACCCTCGGTAGGGGTAAACCTACACACACTTAGCAGGCGCGCGCCTTCAGCCAACTCAG
>Ga0233439_10000398_pt1 | contig 66659 bp, 54 predicted proteins | sample SI_123_September_6_FD_182713 | JGI IMG/M metagenome (GOLD analysis project Ga0233439, IMG submission 182713) | Seawater microbial communities from Saanich Inlet, British Columbia, Canada - SI_123_September2016_100_MG | ecosystem: Environmental > Aquatic > Marine > Inlet | place: Canada: British... | reverse complement strand
ACCCTATTTACGATGTTTAATGGACTATTCGTATCGACTGTCGTATTCGTGTTTTTCCGTGCGGCCTTGACACTATTTCGAGGTGGTGGTGGTCCTAATCCGATGGGTCCGACTAATTCGTTAAGCAATTTTGGCAACATCAAACAAGATGATAAGGTGAATATGATCAAAGCCAACATTTCGTTGTCAAGTTGGGCGGGAAGCCCCGAGATTTTCCGAGAATGTACCGAAGTAGTATCGTATTTGAATAATCGCACTAAATATCGAGAAGTAGGCGCGGAGGTTCCCCGCGGTATTTTGTTGGAAGGCCCTCCTGGAACCGGTAAAACATTAATCGCCAAAGCTATAGCGAGTGAATGTGATGCCAATTTTATTTCGGTTTCATCCAGTGAATTTGTAGAATTATTTGTTGGAATGGGGGCATCAAAAGTCCGCAATTTATTTCGTCAAGCTCGAGAACAAAGTCCGTGTATTATATTTATGGATGAGATAGACGCAGTGGGTAAAAGACGCGGCACCGGATTGAACGCAGGGAATGATGAACGAGAGCAAACATTAAATCAGATTTTAGCGGAGATGGACGGATTTACACAGAATGATGATGTGTTAGTTATAGGTGCGACAAACCGCAAGGATGTATTGGACGATGCGTTGTTGAGGCCCGGCCGTTTCGACCGTATCATTAATATTCCTTTACCCGATACATCAAGCCGTCGTTCTATATTGGATGTTCACTTATTGAACAAGACATATGACACAAATATAGATGTAGACAATTTGGCAGTAGAAACCGCTGGATTTTCCGGAGCAGAATTGAAGAACTTGGTGAACGAGGCGGCCATAAATGCTGTTCGTGTTGGACAAACTATGATAACAAGCGAACATATTGAAGATGCGTTACAGAAACTAACTGTAGGAATTATCAAAGACAATGATACACGGAGCGATGATGCGATATTGAGAGTTTCGCTCCACGAAATTGGTCACGCGTTTTTGGCAGCATCGTTTGAAAAATATTTTGAGCTGAAGAAGGTATCTATACAGAGCACGTATAATGGAGCGGGAGGATTTACATCTTTCAAACCTCTCACGGATATAGTGGATGGAGGGTTATACACAAAAGACCTTTTGATGAAACGGTTGATTGTATGTTTAGGAGGGAAAGCCGCTGAATCCGTGTTTTATGGCGATGACTTTGTTTCTCTTGGAGCTCAACAAGATTTGAAGCAGGCGAATTCCATTGCCAAAAAAATGATTGGTAAATATGGTATGGGAACGAAGTTGAAGACTTTTTTCAATGAAAATGATGGGGGAGGCTATTCAGATTACATAAAGGACTTGTTTGATAAAGAAGTGCAGACTCTTTTAGACGAGGCCTATGATTATGCATACAACGATATTTATCAGAATCAACACACAGTAAATATTCTGGCAAATATTTTGACTCATTCTATAACTATGGATGGGGACTTTGTGTCTGAGTATGTTCGACTGAAACAGAATGATGAAACAAAATGAGATAACAAAATAAATATAAAGATTAAAACTGTGTATTGTTAAATGGATAGCCACCCGAAACCTATGATGGATATTTCTTTAAATGATATAGACCAATATGAACCATTTGTTGAAACAAATACTCCAAAAGAATCATATAAGACATTTGATGATTATTTTGATGTGTTGAGCACAAAAATGATGAATATGTTTTATGGTGTGGCATTAAACGGAGTTTTAATGTATGGAACAATTATGTATTATTCTCAAGTGGGATTCAATATGTTATATGACTCAGACCCGATGGTTGCTAACACGATAGATTATTTATCATATCTCAAAACCTATTCGTATGGTATTATGAAAAATATGAAGGTAGAACCGTTTCATACAAATTGGACATCTATTTCCTATATTTCATATGAGTATTTTGAAAGACCTAAATATAATGAAATGGTCATTAGTATTGAGAGCGGGTTGTGTAGCACCATTGTTGTGGATAGCGTTAACGACGTTCTATTCTTCGAGAAAAGCAGACATATCGTAGACAAAACGGATGACCCCCTTTTTATTACAAAATTTGAAAGTTCAGGCTCTTCGTTGTATTATGTGTCGCGACAACTTCCAGTCAAACTGGATTTGACCAAATACACGCAATCAAAAATCCGGTTTATTTCAATCGTTTATACTCATCCACAAATGATAACCCAGATTAATTTGGAGATTCCTAATAGTTGGTATGTCAAACACAATGAACTATTTAGTCAAGAATTCATATTTAGAGCTTTGGCATACCAAGCGGAAGAATATGTTTTTGATCTGAGTTATAAGCTCTTACTTCTTGATAATAATATGAACTACGTTGAACTAACGAATAACCAGTATGTGGAAATCAGTGATGATGACTACCGAATTCTCACGGATGCATAAAATGTGGAAAATAAATAATAAACAATATAAAGATAAATATTTGAATATATATATAGGTGCTTTGCCTAATGAGTGTGTCTAAAACTTTAAACGACACTAAATACAAATTGTATGATAAATGGAATTTGTATTACCATTTACCAGACAATAAAAATTGGGATTTATCAAGTTATACGATAATATTGAATAAATTGAATACTGTTGAAGAAGTTGTTTCTCTCAATAGTAAATTTGGTGGTCACATAATTACAAACACTATGTTGTTTTTGATGAGAGATGGAATTACTCCTCGATGGGAGGATAAACGAAACCGGTGTGGTGGATGTTTTTCATTCAAGGTGAGTAATAAAAATGCCGAACAAGTATGGAAAAATTTGTTTTATCTTACTTGCGGAGAAAGTCTTTTGAAAACAAAAAATGAGTGTGTGAACGGAATCACAATTTCGCCTAAGAAGCATTTTTGTATTGTGAAAATCTGGTTAGAGAATACGGAGATTCAAGACCCTAATATGATAGTCCCTATTGAAAATATAATGAAACAGGGGTGTTTGTTTAAGAAACACGAGCCTGAATTTTAACAAAGAAGTGTATATTTATATCCGTAAATAAATATATATACATATATCCGTTGGGTGAATATGTCGATAACAAATGATTTAGTGTATAAAACGGGATTAGCGTCATTTTATATACAAACTATAACAGGAATTATTGATGTGTATGTTTTAACTCTCAAATATGATACGTCTGCCAATATAATAAAGTGGCTACTGATCATAGAATTGTTGGTTCAATTTGTAGAAGCCTCGTTTTATGTTTGGATGGTTTCCAATTTTTCCAATATCGGTAATATCACGCCAATACGGTACTATGACTGGATTGTAACAACGCCTTCGATGTTGTACACATATTCAATGTATTTGAGTTTTGTCAACAATAAACAGAATACGTCTCTGTATAAAATGACGATGGACCATATTGTGCCGTTGGCGTCAATATTCGCATTGAACACTCTTATGTTGGGTTTTGGATATGCTTCGGAAATGAAAGTTTTCTCCTACACAACCGGAACACTTCTTGGGTTCTTACCATTTTTCGCGATGTTCTACATTATTTACGAGGAATTTGCAAAGTATTCTTTCATCGGGAAATCCACATTTTGGTATTTTTCCGCCATATGGGCGTTGTATGGAGTAGCATCTCTATTATCATACAAGTGGAAAAACATTTTCTATAATGTTCTTGATCTGTTCTCTAAAAACTTTTTTGGATTGTTTCTGGCTTTTGTTTTATACAAGATGAAACTTTGATACATACCAATCCCATCCTATTCTTCAAGTAATACCTTTATATATTACTTGAACTCTACAATCACGAACTCTATTTCATCTTTTTCAATCCATCATCGATTAAATTTTGTTTTTTATGATGGAGGCAAAGGCGCCAAACACAACTTGATTTCACCCAAAGATGCGACATCATACTTTACAATAAGGGGCAAATCATTGCCCAAATACATCTCCAAATTACTACACAACGGCGTGCACTTAATGAAATGGCTCAAAGACTTTAGCGAAAACTCACCCTGAATAACGACAGACGCATCTGGTTTTTGAATAAACTCCATCGAACCATCCGATTCCGAACGCAAAATTCGACTGCTTGCGAAATTACCTTCGCAAGAAAATATCAAGTCCGACCCCACAGACTTAATCTCAATACGGTCTGAAATACCATTCAAATCACGGATAATCTTTTGGAAATCCGATGTTGGCAAATTGATCACCGTCGAATATGTTACATCTGGAACAATGAGCTCTTCATTATCCGGCTCAATCAATCGAAGTTTCTGTGTATAACACTGTTTGATATCACCGTTATCATATTGTAAACCCAAATGGGAGACAACACCATCGTGATAATCGTCATTTTCGATATATATTGAAAGAGTATCGTCATTTGACATAGTAGAAATAACCTTGAATAAATGAAGGGTATTCGCGCAAATGATTATCTTATCCGGGTCGCAGTCATACTTCTCGAACTTACTTGCGTGAAGCACAACATTAACCAATATTGTATGAGTTTTGTCGAAATTAATAATTCGCAGTCCATTTTTCGAAAACATTATAGATGCATCCGTGAGAATATCCTTAATCGCCGTGGCCAGAAACTTAAAAGAGGATACTTGAACAGTTTTTAACGTCATCACATTATTCGATTCGTTCATATCCTACAGAATACCTTTAGTAAAATATAAAAAACACTTTTATATCATATTTTTTAAATATAATTAGACAGATAATTTTTGATAGGTGTTTGACGACCATTTTCAGAAGCAACCAAACAATTAGAAGTGAATTTCCGTCCAAAAAGACACGCCGAATTCATTAGATATCCTATTTCTTCGTCACTTATTTCTTCATAGTTTTTGAGGAGAGATGTTTTGACCTTGTTTTTTCCCTCGTGGATTGGATCGTTGAACTTATAATTCATTCCATTCCAATATATGAATGTAGTGGCGTCGTTAGAAGCGAATTTAGACACTTTTACTTGGTCTTCCAAATTATTTAATTTGATAAATGAATAATAAAACATTTCATCCGGTGCCCAAATATCCGAAAACCATTTGTCAATGACTTGTTCATCAACAGATGCGATTTTTTCTACCAACAACCGATTCAAAATAACCCACTGACTACATTTAGCCAAATAATGTGGGTAGGCACGATTGAATTTGGATTTACAATAATATCCACACCGGTCGATTTCAAATGAGTTTATATGCCCCTTGTTATTTTGTGTGAGAAAATCATAAACCGCATTAAATGGTTTGAGAGGAATACACGAATTACTAAGCAAAACGAATTTATAATTGTTTGAATCCTTTTTAAAAGCGGTTGTAAACAAGAGATTGGATGCCTTGACTAACGACTTATCCGCCCATTTTGTTTCCACACATTTAGGAAGTTTATACTTATCGAAATTTCCAAGATTTTGGTTGGATTTGTAATGAATATAGACGTTGTATTTATCGGGGTCAATACCTTCGAAAAACTTTTCCCATAGCTCCAGATGGTTTATTTTATCGTATATCAAAAAGCAAAACGCAATCTTTTTAGGAGGGTCTTGTTCTACATTTGTGTATTTGCTAAAGTCTCCGAAGTTTTCGAAGTTTTCGAAGTTTTCGAGCGTTCTCACATTGGTGTAGAGACATACGACCCCGGCTATTATGAATAGTATGAATAATACACTTATCAAATTAATATTTTTCATACTGGAAAAGGGGTTTTTTATATAATTCGCATATAAAAAACACGCGCAAATATCATATATATCATATATCATAAATATCACAAATATCACAAATATCATTTCATAAATTCAATTCCCCACCCCTTTTTATCCTTTATGAACACACCAACCTTCTTCAACGTTCCTTGTCCTTGTCGCGCTCTATGATAACTATCTAAATCATACACATCCTTTGTTTTTTCATTCAACGCATATCTGTGGTCACTCAATGGGTCAATTACCTCAATACCACTCCAAGTAATTTTTTCAAATTCATCGGCGTCTTTTATTTCACGGTCTTGTTCAAGTGTAGGATACGAATTAAAATCATTCGAACGGATCTGTTTTTGAGAACCATAACACACAATATTCTCATCGGATTTACTGCTGTATAAAGAACAATCTATCGCGGTTTCTTTCATAGACATCAATATTTGTTGATTGATTTCCTTTTTGATATTCGCTATCTCCAATAGTGTTTCATCGGTGGTATGAATCGTTTTCCCATCTCTCTTGGACAAATCATTTATACGCATTTCTTCGTTTTTATCACTATTCCTTTGTTCTTGGGACAAGGTCGATACATACAAGAATACTTTTACGGTTCTCAACGATTCATCCAAGTCTTCGTGACTACAAATACGACGCGCTCTACCAATCACTTGGTCTATTCTAACCATATTCCAATAAGGTTCCACGATGTGGACGTATCGTGTGTTGCGCAGATTAATTCCTTCAGCTCCAGATGATGTTATCATAAACAGTTTGATGATTTCGCCCATAAAATTATTTGGAGATATGTGTTTGAGTTTCTCAACAATATTTGGCGAAACCATTTCCCAAGAACTATTGTAAATGTTACGAATAATTTCCTTTTCTTCGGTGGTTTCTGTTCCGGTGTATAACACAAATTTGGGTTTCGATTTATCCTCCTCTGAAAATTCAAACGTCCATTCACCGTCTTCGGATTTCTTCAGTTTGAACTCGGCAAATCCGTTTGCTTCCAACACTAACTTCATAATTCCTATTCCCTCAATTGTTCTAAATTGACTGTATAATAGATGGAGTCCTTCGTGAGATTCGTCTTCTATGTTCTCCAACACCCTCAAAAACTTAGGACTGTATAATTTCAGTCCGTCCTTTGTTAAGAATTCTTGTTCTCTTGGATTCAAAGGATTGTATTTTAGAATCTCGAGAACCTTATTGATTCGTTGTTGGTACGAATTTACCTCTTCGTCAGTTGCCTCGTCGTTGCCATCCGTTTCACCGATATAATCTTCCATATTCTGCAACATTTTCTGTGTGACACCGTTCAACTCATTTTCAGTTATGGATTTGTCACCCTTGTCCGGCAACGGTCGCGGGTATTCCGCTGGAAACGCAAAATTACACGCTGAACGCGAAAAAATACGATACGATGACGATACCTCTGCAGTGGTCGCTTCATTTACTGCTTGGGCCATTGCCGACTTTTTCTTGGCGCGTTTCTTAATACTCTTTTCTCTGTCGCGTTCTTCTTTTCTGACTTTCTGATAAATCCCAAACTGAAAATCACTCATATCAACCATTTCTTTGTGTAGATTTTCGCCCCGTTCAGTCGTTTCCAATCGCGGCATTAATTTCTCTTGGGAACTTCGAAAGTATGATGTTAATCCCACAATACGTCGTCGAAATAAGTCTTTGTTTATGACCTCGCCATTATTCGGATTAATGAACAACTCCAAGAATCTTGCTGAATCATCGGGAAGACATTTGTATTTTTCTACGGTGACTCTTCCTACAATATCTATCTTCTTCATTCCTAATATTTTCACTATTGTCTTTTTAAAGTCGCTGTCAGTTAAATTACCCGACTCGTCGAGTTTCATCCCTTTGTAATCTTCAAATAATCCAGCACCCTTTTGTGGATGTCCATTCGTTCTAGTTATGGTTTTTTCCCCGCCCTCTTGTTTAAAGAATTCCAAGTCTTGAATATTTTTCTTTGTGTTTGAGTTTGTTGGTTTGGGGATATTTTTTTTCGTTTTGACGGCTCCTCCTTTATGTGTGTTTGATGATTTCATATCATATGTGTTGACAAAGCCAAACGGGTTGCGAGTAATTGTCAATAAACCGTTTTCTTTTCCACTGTAATCGATATAATCGTAATTTGTGAATCCACTGTTTTTGAAGATAGACATCAACGTCTCTGTATCGATTTTCTTAACACTTGTTTCGCCTGTGCTACGGAGATTGAATTTCCAAGTTTTGATGTACCCTCGCAACAAATTATATAATACAGCTATTTCGTTGGGATAATTGATGATGGGTGTTCCTGTCAACAATACAATACGTACATCAGTCGCATCCATCAAATAGTTATACAGTATGTTTGAAATCGATTTTTTGTCCTTGAGACTATTCACTATTCGGGACACAAAATTATGGGCTTCATCTATTACTACTGTTTTATGGTCAAATGGATTCTTAGTATTACCGTGTGTGAACTCATCCAGTTTCTTTTGACTGAGACCGTTGTAATTCACATCGATATACTTTGCCCGGATCATTTGATTCAACTGTTCATCAACGCTTTCTTGGTCGCTCTCAGACAACTGCGCAAAATTAGCGGGTTTTCTCACATCCACCATCCACGCTCCACGTTTTTTCTCGATGTATGTTTTTGGTAATCCTAATGCCTTTGTCAATATCCTTATTGTGTCTTGTTCTCCGTCTAAACTTATAAACTCCCAAAATTGATTTTTGCGATATAACAAATCACCACACTTTTTCAGTTCCGAGAAGAAATTCATTTTCAAAGACGCAGGAGTCATCAACACAACTTGCTTCTCACTCTTCATACCCTCTGCTATAGCAATAGATGTGCAAGTTTTACCAGAACCAAGAGAGTAATACAACAATAATCCTCTGTAAGGAGTATACAAATTCAAATAATCTGTGACGATTTTTTGATGGGTTAATAGTTTGAAAGCGCCATTACTTGAATTACGCAAAGTCGCGCAACTAATCGCGTCATCACTTTTCTCCAGTTCCTGTCTATATGGATCCAGTAATTTTGATAGTTTTTGAGTGAATATTTTTCGATTATACAAGTATTGTGGTGACGCTTTCAGTAAAAGTTTTTGAGGAGGTGGCAAGCGTTCGGTCACTATTTTGGACCCCAATTTTACTACTGTGAAATCAATGTCATCGCCATCTTCGCCATCTTCATCATCACCTTTCTTCGATGACTTCTTTTGTCTTTTCTTAATTATTTTTTGAGGCGGTTCTTCATATTCGTCGGATTCCTTATCTTCGCTGGATTCATTTTCTTCACCGGATTCCTTTTCTTCGCCGGATTCCTTGTCTTCGCTGGATTCCTTATCTTCGATGGATTCCTTGTCTTCGGGTTCCTTTAGAGGTTCCGTTTGTATAGTGATCGAAGTATTTTCAAGAACCACTGGAGCCTTGGAAATAATGCGATTCTCAACGATCGTTTCATTAATCCTTTCCAGAATATTATTTCGATTTATAAAGGCAGTTTTTCGTTTATCAAACACCATTAATTTAATAGGAGTCTCATCCTCTTTGTCTTGTCCTTCTTTTGCGGTTTCTTCATCTACTTCTTTATCCAGTTCCTTTTCACTTTTGTCTTCATCAATAGAAAGGTCATCGACTTTCTTGGAAATAGAACCAAATACCGTCTTGGTGGGTTTCACTGAGATTGAAACCGATTTTCGGATAGTCGGATTTTTTTTCAACTTTAATGAAGCAATATCAAAATTATCCATACTTAGTATTTCTTGTGTATATAATAGAATGTATATTTTTATATATTATATACCATTTAAAATGTATCAAAAATTTAATAAATGTCGTATAGACTCATCACACGCAATTTGCTCGGCTTTCTTCTTGATTTTGTGAACACCTTCTCCTAAAAATAAAAATATTTTCCCATTTTCTGACATATATTGATGTACCTCAGAGAAAGATGAAAACCTGGAATACCCTATACTATTATGATGTGTTAGACCGAATGTGGGTTGTCCTAAACATAGGTATACTCCCATACGATATCCCAACTCAACACTATATTCGTTTATTTCCATATAATATGGAGTAGTTTTGAATTCTTTCTGTATTCGAATTTGTAGTATGTTTTTGTAATTGTCATCATTTTGTATGAGGTTCATCCAATCTACGTGTTGCTCAAAGACATTTTCTAAGAAAATCTGCACCATTTGAAAGCCGGGACCCGTTAGAAATACATTGTCGAACCATCCATCTTCATCTTTCACACTTAATTTATTGAAATCCAGAAACATAGCACCAAGAAAAGCTTCGAATAAGCATCCCAACTTTTTCAAATTACCGCGAGTATTTTTACTTTCTGTATGTTTAGACATAATGAACCATTTGTCGAGTCCCATTTCTTGCGCTAACTTACCGATTGCTTCATTCTTGACCATAGCAATCTTTTTCTCCGTCATGAATCCTTCATCAGCTTTAGGAAATCGCCTATACAATAACCATTTTGTGATTGCTTCCAATAACCCATCGCCGATAAATTCTAATCGTTCATTTGATTTAGTGTGCAACGGCATACAATCACTTGGTTGAGGGACGATGGTTATGTTATTGTTTTTGTTTTCTTCTTGACTACGTTTTAAATACGATTTGTGTATGAACGCTCGTTTATATAAATTGAAGTTTGTCACAGGTAAATTGATTCCATACCGTTTCAAAATATTGTGTACGTCATTAACGGTGATTTCAACATTTAGCGGATTATATGGGTCAAACACGAATGTATCAACACCATTTGCGTTTTTTTCAATTCTTACATCATCGCTATTAGGATTCATGTTATTTTGAATAATAAAATGAATTCTATTTAGTATAATAGACAAATTATTTTTATATGGTTTCAGAAAATAAAATATATTTAGTAAGTATATATTATGGGACTTTCAAATTCTGCATCCAGAGCTAGAAACTATGCTCAAACAAATAACCAAGACCAAGGAGGCGGAAACAAAAAGGCCGGTTTTCCATACATGGTGGGCCGTGAATCGTGGACATCGATTCATTTCGGAACTAACTCTGTCGGAAAGTCAGTTGTGCCTTGTGGCAAGTTAAGCTGTCTGAGAACTCTCAGATATACCGGTGCTGTTCACCCATCAAGACCTATCGGTGGCGATGTTAGAACCACATATTACCATTAATTCGACAGTTTTAGTGTGTAGGTATTTTCGATTCATTTAGTAAATTCATTTAGTAAAACTACTTAATGGTTTTACGCATATTTCATTATAGTATTTGTATTATAATGAAAATTACGTTGGATAATAGAGAACGCGATCTGTATGAGAAAATTATTCCAATGAACCAATCTGGAGATGACGGAACAACCATTATGAGTAGCCAGCTAACTATTGGCGATATTCTAATCCAAACAGACGATTCGAACGATGTCATACTTATTGAACGCAAGAGTCTTAAAGACCTTTTAGCAAGTATCAAAGATGGAAGATATGACGAACAATCTCATCGACTTATTCATTCCAGCGGGTTTCCCATACATAATATATTGTACATCATCGAAGGACCAATGAACTCTTTGAAAAGTTTAGGCGAGAGGAAACTGGTTTATTCGTGTATTACATCCCTGAATTATTTCAAAGGATTCAGCGTTCTGAGAACCAGTTCAGTCCTGGAAACCGCTGAATTGGTCCTACAAATGGCCAATAAGATTAGCCGCAATTTTATTAAGGGGGTTCCTCCGTGCTATTCACACACGATAAAAACTCAAAATGAAGTTGAAGTTCGAGAACCACCGTGTGACTATAGTCAGGTTGTGAAAAAAGTCAAGAAGGATAATATCACACGAGAAAACATTGGACGAATCGTATTGTGTCAGATTCCCGGAATATCTTCTAAATCAGCCGCGGCTATAATGAGTAAGTTTGGAACATTTTCTAATCTGTTAAGTCGTCTGGAAAGTGAACCAGATTGTATGAATGACATTACATATGAGGCGAGCGATGGAAAACACCGGAAAATCAGTAAAATCTGTGCACAAAACATACATAGTTTATTTATCGAGAACCACGAATAATTAGTTTGAATACGTATTACATCATATTGGGTCGTAATGTAGTATTCTTGGCCGCAAACATATTTTTGTTGGGTGGTTCAACTTCGCGATGTTTGTATTTTCCAGAGTCCACCACTTTTTGAGTGTGTACAACACCGCCCCAGTTTGTATCCATTGGGTTATCACTATTGGATGATTGTTGGGTAGATTCGTGTATTTTGTCGATTGGCGTGTATTGTCCTTGTTGAAGACCGTATGGGTCAAATCCATTATACATATTGTTGTTGTAGATGTTGCTATCATCCGCGGAATTAATGACGGGAACTATTTTAGGAGCTTCTCTAAATAGTGGAACTGTTTGAGGAAGACCGCCTTGTGCGTCGAATGGACTTGGTCGGTTTCTGTATACAGTGTCGCCTTGGGTATTTTGTTCCTCCTGAAAATACAATACCGGGCATCTTACACCTTTAATTCGCTGTGTGTCTAAATAGTTGATGTATTCATCTAAATTGTAAAATGGGATGGGGTTGTTTTCCGATTTAGGTTCTTTTGAGTTGTATAACAATAGTCCTTCGCTTGTTTTGATCAACATATCTGGACAAGTAGATGATGACAGGTTCGGTAGCGTATTCCCAGAAACGTCTTCCTCTTCATCTTCGTCACCTTCTTCAAATCTTTCTATTAGTTTCATCGATTCTTTAGCGTATACATATCCACCTGCGGTGAAAACCAATATGGCAAATAATAAAAATAAATGTTTTTGAATATTCATATGTATTAGCAATATAATATAAACATCTAAAATATTTTCAGAAAGTCATTTTTAATGTTATAATTATATATAATGACCAAATCTATAACAAAAAGACGAAGAACCAAATCCAATCAACCAAAAGGTAAAACAAAGAAACAACTTCGTAAAGAAAAAAAACAAAAAGAAAAGAAGGAAAGACAAAAGAAAGAATCCAGACAGAAGAAGAAACGGTCAAAGAAACAAAAGACAGATGAAGAAGAGACAGAAGAGACAGAAGAGACACAAGAGAAACCATCGCAGGAAATACAAACTATGTTTGAAAATATCGAAGATGTCGATGACAAAATATATGTGGGGAAATTATTCGCTGAATGGTGCGGTCATTGTAAAAATATGACCAACGATTGGAAAGAAATGGAAGATTCCCTTCATAATGATGCAAAGAATGGTCAAAATGTTCCAATTATATTGAATATCGAATCCACATATGAAGATGATTTTACAGACAAAAATCCCAGTTTCGAATCATCTGGATATCCTACCATTTTCAAGAAAAAACCCAAAATGCCATTTGAATATTACGGTGGGGCTCGTAGAAGTAAAGAGTTCATAGAATGGGCTAAAAAGTAATGTGAATTTTGTCAAACATAAAGTTGAGAAAATTGATTTCAAAAAATGATTCATGGAAAACTCATACAAAACGAACATACATATATATTTAACGAATATGTCGACACCAAACAAATCACGCAAACTCATTGGAAAGAATTTCAGACTCATCGATTTTAATGTGTATGACCAATCCAAAAAGATGTCTACAGAATCCAAAGATGATGAATCTGTTTCGTCGAATGATAGTCGGGAAAAGCATCTTTCCTTTGCCAACCAGCAATTCTGTATTCAAATGTTTGGTATTAACGAAACCGGTGAAACAGCCTCTATTACTATCACAGACTATAACCCATTCTTCTACTTGAAAGTTGGCGACAACTGGAAAGAGACCGACGCACAAGAATTATTACAATTCTTCAAACAAAAAGATTCGTTGAGGAAATTCGGCGAAGCCATAATATCCATCCAGCTGATTGACCGCAAGAAGCTATATGGATTTTCGGGAGGGAAAACCCACAAGTTCGTGTGTATTGAATTCAAAAATACCAGGACCATGAATGCCGTGAAAAATCTGTTCTTCACTTACGATAGTGAAAATAATCGTAAATTTAAAGCGGTGGTCTTCAAAAAAACCCCACTCGAACTCTATGAAAGCAATATCCCCCCATTACTCCGATATTTCCATATCCAAGAAATAAGTCCTTCGGGTTGGGTATTCATACAAACAAATAAAGCCACGACAGTGAAAAACAAAACCACCACGTGTAAATACGAATACACCTCTTCAAAAAAATACGTGCGACCGAATACATCAAAAGAAACCCGTGTCCCATACAAAGTATGTAGTTTTGATATTGAAGCCAGTAGTAGCCACGGCGATTTTCCGGTTCCCATTAAAAGCTACAAAAAACTAGCCACCAATATTGTCGATATATTTCTTGCGCAAGACACCGTCGATGTTAAACGCGGCGCCCTGCTGTTGGAAAAAATCATTTTGGCAGCGTTCCAACACGGGAAATTCGATGATGTGGATTATGTGTATCCAATAAATAAAATTTCAAAGGAAAAGGTGAAAAGTGCGGTGAAATCGATTTTGAAGAAACACATAGGAACGATTGTCTTGGATAAAAACAATACCATTTTAGGTATCGAACAAATGTTTGAATCGTTGAAACAAGAAGAAACACAAGAAAACGCGCCCACAGGTGATTCGGATGAGCATTGCGCGGACAATCAAACTGTGTGGTATAAATCGAAAAATAAAAAAGAGAGCGTTGACGACAAAACCACAATTTTGGACATATTGAATAGTGATGTGTTGGAACGTGACAGAAAAATAGAGGAAATCAATCGGCTATTTATGGATATGAATAGTGGATTCCCTAAGTTGGAAGGCGATAAAGTCACATTTATCGGGTCCACATTTATGAAATACGGTGATGCTAAACCCTATTTGAATCACTGTTTGGTGTTGGGTGATTGCGATGATATACCCAACATCGAAATCGAAACCTGCGAAACAGAACAAGACCTACTGTTGAGGTGGACGAAAGTAATGGAAAAGGAAAACCCGGATATCATTATCGGATACAACATTTTCGGGTTTGATTATGAGTTCTTATTTAGACGGGCACAAGAGAATATGTGCACTACAGAGTTTATGAAATTTTCCAGAATTTGCGGTGAGTTTTCGGCGAAAATGGTCTACGACAAAGAAACGCGAGAAACCACGGAAGATTTAGAAAGCACCAAAGTTGTATTGGCAAGTGGAGAATATGACCTCAGATATTTCAAAATGACGGGGCGACTACAAATAGATATGTATAGCTATTTCCGCAGAGACTTCAACTTATCATCATACAAATTAGATGATGTTGCCGGTGAATTTATTAGTGATACTATCAAAAAAATAGATTACGATGTAGATAAAGATCAAACATATTTGTATAGTAGTAATTTGGCTGGATTGAATGTCGGAGATTACATTCACATCGAAATTACCAAATTCTCGTCGGATTATTATAACGACGGCGAGAAATTTCAAGTGTGTGGTATTGAGAGAGATGTAGAAAAGGACGGCAAAAAATTCAACGCTATCATCATCAAAGGTCATCATAGTCTTGATATGGGATTCAAACTCAAATGGACGATGGCAAAGGATGATGTTTCGCCACAGGACATTTTCCGTTTGTCCAATGGAAATAGCAGCGACCGTGCTATTGTTGCTAAATACTGTATTCAAGATTGTAACCTGGTCCATCATTTGATGAACAAAATAGATGTGCTCACCGGGTATGTTGAAATGTCGAGTATTTGTAGTGTTCCGATTTCATTCTTGGTGTTTCGAGGCCAAGGTATTAAGTTGACCAGTTATGTGGCCAAGAAATGTCGGGAAAAGAACACGCTGATGCCAGAACTACAAAAATCGAGGGATAGTGGCGGTTATGAAGGCGCTATTGTATTACCTCCTAAATGTTCAATGTATATGGACAATCCAGTTGCTTGTGTAGATTATTCGTCGCTGTACCCGTCGTCGATGATTTCACAGAACTATTCACACGATAGTAAAGTATGGACCAAGGAATATGACCTCCAAGGGAACTTAATAAAAGAATCCGGTGCGAAAGACCCTAAAACAGGGAAGTATTTGTATGATAATTTGCCGGGGTATGACTACATACATATCGAATTCGACGATTATAGATATTTACGACCTCCCAATAATCCCAAAGCGCGTGAAGTCAAAACGAAAGTCGGGAAAATCGTGTGCTGTTGGGCCCAATTACCTGAAGGACAAAAATCCATTATGCCGGCTATCTTGGAAGAATTGCTATCAGCGAGAAAGGCCACGCGAAAGAAAATCAAATCCGAACCCGACCCTTTCATGCAGAACATTTTGGATAAGAGACAATTAGGTTATAAGGTTACCGCCAATTCGTTGTATGGACAATGTGGAGCCAAAACATCGACCTTTTATGAAAAAGATGTTGCAGCATCGACCACTGCTACTGGACGGTCAATGATTATTTACGCTAAAAAAATCATTGAAGAAGTCTATGGAGATCGTTTGTATGAAACAAAAGAAAATGGAGTTGTTCTTACCAAAGCTGAGTACGTGTACGGAGATACTGATAGTGTATTCTTCACATTTAATTTAGAAGATCCGAAAACCAAGGAACCTATTCGCGGACAAAAAGCGTTAGAACTCACGATTGAAATTGCGCAAGATGCCGCACATTTATGTAGTCAGTATTTGAAGCCGCCGATGGATTTGGAATATGAGAAAACGTTGATGCCTTTCATCTTATTATCGAAGAAGCGTTATGTAGGAATGTTGTATGAAGATGACCCAACCAAGGGTAATTTGAAGTATATGGGGTTGGTATTGAAGCGTCGTGATAATTGTGATTTAGTGAAGGATGTTTATGGTGGTGTGTTGGACATATTGATGAAGGACACGAACATAGAGAATTCCATCAAGTTCTTGAACAATTATTTGGAGGACCTCATACAAGGGAAAATACATATGGATAAACTGGCGATTACAAAGGCTTTGCGCGGATATTACAAAAACCCCAAACAAATCGCTCATAATGTCTTGGCCAATCGAATCGGGAAAAGAGACCCTGGAAACAAGCCTAAGCCGGGAGACCGCATCAAGTATTTATATATAAATACTAAAGACAAGAAGGCACTTCAAGGCGACAAGATCGAAACTCCCGAGTATATCCTACAAACCAACGCTCAAATCGATTACAATCACTATATTACGAATCAGTTGATGAAACCACTTCAGCAACTCTTCGGTTTAGCTCTGGAGCAAATATGGCGAAAGCAGAACAAAACAAAAAACATCCGAGAATACACGAAGGAGATGAAAGCGTTGGAACTGACGTATGGAGACGACATTGAAACCTTTATGAAAAAGAAAGAAAAATACTGCTCGGAAAAAATCAAGAAAATGTTGTTTGACCAGTTTCTTACAAAAATATACAACAAGCAAAATGGAGTTCGAACAATGGAAATGTTTCTAAAGTGAGGTGTTGTTGTATGATAAATCTGGTGTGTTTCGTGGAATAGTATTTCTGAGTGGTAATTGAATGGGTATATCGAAAGAATACAAGAGTTGCTCAATTGAATCACCCAAATCAATTTGATTTAGTTCTTGTGTAATAAAATTTTCTATTGATTGTCCTATACGGTTTATTACGTTGTTATTCGGGGCGGTATCTCTTCTATATGGATTGTAATTAGTGTTGGAATTATTTGTCGTTTCCGATGTAGATGACGGAGGAACAGATGAGGAATCCATATTTTCATCATCTTCATTCTGCACGGGTTCATTGTTCAATGGCAAAGGGTCTTCGGGTTCACCGCCGTTATTTGGTGTGTTGCCGGATAAGTCAACATATTCGCGTATATCATAACGACATACCGGACATCGAACACTCGAACGAAACCACTGCATAATTGAAGGTTTCATAAATATATGTCTACAATGCCTAATACGGCACACTTCGTCGCCTTCTTGAAATGGAAGTAGTGAAATAGGGCACGTGTTTTCCGGCATTTCGTTATCGTGTGTGTAGAATTCGCACGCGGTATTAATCTGGTCTTGTGTAGGACGAACAATGACATCTTCTTGAAGATTTCGCAGTGGATGGTATCGTAACTGGTACCCCAGACGTTCAGGTCGGTATAAAGGTAAATATGGCTGGGTCATTGGTGGGGTTTGTTCATACACCGAGTTGTGTCTGTTTGTGAAAAGTGGTGTGCGGATATGGTTATTAATTTGCGTAGTTTCTGAGGCCATCATCTGAGTCATCGAATTAATCAAAATACGCATATTTGAATTGTAGTAATTAATATTGTCGTTATAATCATTTATAATGTGACCCAATCTTGATATATTATTGTTTGAAATGTCCATTCTTTTGATATAAATAAGTATAAAGATATTTATTTATATTATTTAGTTTTAGAACAAATGCAAAACGCGAAACCACTAAAAGATGAAACATCGAATTTAGTAGGACTCGCTAATTTAGGGAACACGTGTTTTTTGAACTCTTGTTTACAGGTGCTGAATCACACATATGAATTAAACGCATTTCTCGGGTCGAAACAGTGTGAATCCCAGAAGAAGGATATTGACGATGTTATTATGTTGAATGAGTATAGTGAATTACAAAAATTAATGTATAAAACAACAGGGGTCATATCACCAAATAAATTCGTGCATTGTGTTCAAAACCTGGCACATAAGAAGAACCGCGATTTATTTACAGGATGGGCTCAAAACGATATAAGTGAATTCTTATTGTTTATGTTCGATTGTCTACACAATTCAGTTTCCAGAACCGTGCCAATAAAGATAAATGGGGTGGTTAAAAATCAAACAGATGAAATTGCTAAAAGGTGTTACGAAATGTTGCAACAAATTTATAGCTGTGAATATTCGGAAATCATCGAAACATTCTACGGTATTTATTATACCAAAATTTTAGCTCTGGACAAGAGCAAGAATCTTTCAGTGAAGCCCGAACACTATTTTCTGTTGGATCTGCAGATTTTCCACGAAAACAAAAACTGTGCCAACATTTATGATTGTTTTGATTTGTTTGTTCAACCCGAGGTAATGTCTGGTGAAAATGCGTGGTACAATGAAAAAACAAAAAAGAAAGAGGATGTATACAAACAAATATCATTTTGGAACTTGCCGCATATTTTGATCATAATATTGAAACGGTTTTCCATCGATGGAATTCGAAAGATTCAGACACACGTTGATTTTCCAATCACAGGTTTAGACCTTTCTAAATATGTTGATGGATACAAATCGAACAACGTTTATGATCTGTATGGAGTATGTAATCATATGGGTGGTATTATGGGTGGTCATTATACGGCTTACGTGAAAAAACCATCAGGAAAATGGGTTCATCACAATGACACACGTTCCACCCAGATAGACCCCGACAAGGTCGTGTCTCCAAATGCTTATTGTTTGTTCTATCGTAAAAAAAACATATAATGGTATATTATAATATACAATTTCATCAAACCATATGGATAATACTACAGTCAAACAAGATAAATTAAGTGAAGTATTAAACAAATCAAATGTAATGACATTAGTGATGTTTTTAGCCATATATTTTGTGGTGTATTTCTTGATAGACTTATCAAATAAGGAGCAAGTGACTGGTGAACAGAAGGAAATTAGAATGAGTAAATTGTTGGATGTTATGGTTTTTTCATTTCTTTTGATTTACTTATTATCCAATTTTTTCAATATGAATGAGGAAGACAAATCCAACATCATAATAAATAATTTAGATGGATTCTTGGAATTCTCGAATGACCCTTATTCGATTTTCTATGTGCTGATTTTCATTTTGACTTTATATTTAGGTATTTACACTCTCAAGATACCGATGCAACAAGGTGTAAAGCCATTATCCATCAGTATCATCGACAATGTTTCTATTTCTGTTTTCGTATTATTGCTTGTTGCGGATTTCTTCAAATTAGTTTTCCAAATTAATATCATCGAAATATTTGTGGATTTTCTGAAAGACGGATGGGGCCGTTTAGATACACGAGACTCCGATGATGAACCCGAAACAGATATATCAGGCAACAGCGATATTTCTGGGAACGACGAAGTATTCAACGTCGCAAATAATATTTACACATATGACGACGCACAAACAGTATGCTCAATATACGGTGCGAAACTTGCAACATATGACCAAATAGAAGAATCGTATAAGAAGGGGAGTGAATGGTGTAATTATGGGTGGAGCGATGGACAAATGGCATTTTTTCCAACACAAAAATCCACCTATGCCCGATTGCAAAAATCGGAAAAAACAAAGAATAAATGCGGACGACCAGGGATCAACGGTGGGTATATGTCAAATCCGACGATGAAATTCGGCGTTAATTGTTATGGAGTGAAACCCGGACCAAGTGATGCGGAAAAAAATCATATGTATGTGAAGGGTGCGTTTGACGAAGTTATTGAGGAAGAATCCGAAGAAGATAGAAAGAAGAAGTTTCTGAAAGATAACTCGGATAAATTACTGGTAATCAATAGTTTCAATAGAAACAAGTGGTCGGTCAATTAGATCATACATTCTTTTTCGTCTTACGGCTTGACAGTTTCGTTTTTTTGTAAGTTTGATTTTTCTGGTTTTTGATGGGTATCATACACGATAAAAATGTATCATATATCGCATCATCTATCACCTGAATATCGTCTTCGACTTCGACCTCGACTTCATCGTAGTCTTTATCTTCATAATCTGTTAGAGTTCCCAGAACTAAAGGTATAGGAACTGACAAATGGTTATATCTGTCGAATGATTCACCTGGTGCGATTACACTCGATAGACTAAATCCACCTCGCATAAATTTAGTAGAATCATCATTAAAAAATGTGTAGTTTTCCACACACGATTTTTCTAATTTCATCCGGCTATATACAGTGTTTATATATAAAACTCTATATAAGATTTTATATATTTTTTGGTTTTTATGTTTTTTGGTTTTTTTGTTTGTTTTGTTTTTGTATCGCCATTATATTTCCATCGCCGCGAAACTATACTCATCCAAATAATGATATTTCATAACAGAATCGATGTCTCCCCGTTTTTTCAGGACGATTGTTTCGCTATTCTCGAAGAAACCCATATCCTTTGCTGTTTCAGGGTCTTTCAATGCACCGGTCCAGACTGTATGAAATGACCTACCCCGAGGGTTTTTGTCGTAGAAACAAAATCGCGGACGGTATTTATCGAACATACCAGTAAATCCTTCCAACGTTATATTGACGCCATTCAAGTCATACAATACAAAGCCGATATGATAAGGGTTTTTAGCCTCGGTTTTCGACAAGCCCTTTCTCACAATCCCGTAGCATTCGCCTTGTTTAGGAAGAGCATTATTGTCTTTACAGTTCTTGGGGGTGTTCTTCAATATTTGCGAGTTATTGTAATCGCTCATTCCGAAAATATGGTTCTTGTGTCTGGTCTCTTTGGCAAACAATAACGGCTCTGTGCCTTCATCGTTTTCAGGGACGATTCGTATGATATTGTTGAACAGTTTCTTGCTTTTGAAACTATTTCCGGCGGTGATACACTCGGCAAACTTCAAGCAATCGTTTTCGTTGAACTTATCGTCGTCTTCTTCGCACACGGAACCGTCCTCATCGTAACTTCTGAAGTCGCGTAATCGACGGTAGAACCCATATTTCTCATATTCCACACCATCAATCAATACCGGTCGCCCTTTAACGACGATACCCATTGCCACCAATGAGTCCAACACACTATTTTCTTTCATTTCGAAGTCTTGACGGATGTATAAATTCTCCGATGAAATATGGATACTTTCACCGTCGTCGTATTCCATCGCGTCAATTAGCATTGAACGGGTTTTATCAAGACTACACAACACGGCCTTTTTTTCTGATATGGTCGAACTTCGTCGAGAACCTTCCGACATAGTTACTTCCACGTATTTAATGTTAGACACCTTTTCAGCAATAGTTTTACGGGCTTCGTAATTCATTTTGAGAGATTTCTAAAAGTATGATTATATATTCGATTTAACTTTTATACTTATTCTTTCTTTGTAAAAAAAGGGAATCAATTTTTTAATAAGAAAATATGAAAAAATAAGACAAATATCATATTATTTAGCAAAGTTTCTCTTGATGTCATTCACTAACTTTATTTTACGGTTGGATTTGATATAATTCATTATGTGGTCGACGTGACTTTCGTCGCTGATCACATTCTGTAAACATTCTTCGAGATATTTGTATGTTAGAGGAGCATATTCCTTTCTTTCACAAAATAAAAGTTCTCCGTCAGTAATTTCTATTTTGGTTTCTTTCATGTTGTTCTCATACACATAATCATTTATTTGGTTAAGTAAATAAGATTTCTTGTCCCGCATTTCGCGAATTTTTTCGTTTACCATCTTTAACTTGGTGTCAATGAGAACCCACGTTTTGATATTTTCCACGAAGGCTTCTTTACCATCTTTTTTAGCGACTTCCATTATATACTACTAAACCTTTTTTTTGTTTACTGATACTATTTCTTGGTTTTTCTAAATGATTTTCTAAATGATTTTCTTTTCCCAGCTCTTTTCGAGGTTCTTTTCGAGGTTCTTTTCGCGGTTCTTTTCGATTTTCGGTTCTTCCTCTTTCTATATCCACCACCACTGAGTGTTGTATTACAATCCACCGAAGCAACTGCTATAGACGACCCATATGGCGCGTTAGAAATTTGCGCCGGATACCCAGCTTGTTGACATTGAGTTTGCGCCATCATTTTATTATTTTCATCCATCATACCCATCATTTTTTGGTCGTCGAAGCCGGCGTTACCTCCTTTTTTCAAGGTCATTTTTGAGACCCCCTTCTTGTATTTCTTCATTGCTTGATAAAGGGCAACAATAGATACAGGAACGAGCATTTCGGTTATTCCCGCACCACCTTTGATTGTAGTAGATAATGCGTCTGTTGCACTATGCGCACTGGTATGGTCATTTGTGACGATTTCAGATTGGGATGGATGGAGCAACGCATCATTCGGGAATTGCTGTGGGGCCAATGGAATAGTCGATCCACCGGACATCGCAATAACGTTGTCATCTGCACTTCTGGCCACTTGTTGGTCTCCATTACCGTAAACTTGTTGAGCAAAGTCACCGGTAGTTCCCAACCGGTTTCCACCTTTTTTTAGCGTCGTCTTCTTCTTGTATGGCATCGGTATATTGTATATACATTGCACAGACAATTATTGAAGTTCTCGTATTCGTATAAAAATCAATCGTTTGATTTAGACAAATTGTTTAATATTCTAAACAACACGAAAAACATTATCAGAATAAGTATCCCAAACAAAATATTGTATATAGCAATAATCCACAGATAAATATAAATCTCGTTGTAAATAACATTTAGAAGAGGTTTCATTATATCTCTTATTTGTTTTTTGGTGTCTTCACTTCGGAAAAAATTATAACACGACTCCCGTAAATTTTTCATATATGTTATGAATGAAAATAATACATATATGATGAACGCATCCCACAAATTCGTAATTCATTCCGTTTTATAATGTAGATAATCAAATATACATTAGTGAAAATGGAACACATACACAATACACAGAATACATTCAACTTTGATAATGTAGTAGTTAATAAACCACTATCTATTCAAAATGGAAACTTCTTTATGAAAGTATCTAAAAATGGAATACCTTTGTATGTTCAAACACCCAAATGTCGTGTGAAAAAAACGAAGCAAGATGTACAACTGAATAATACTGCTGCAGAAAATAACGAACAGAGTACAGATACTTTAGAAAAAACCAAAAAACGTTCAACGAAGCGGAATTATTGCGATTTTATTGTTGCGAACGACGAAGACCACTTTTTGAAATGGTTCGAAGATTTAGAACATCATATCCAAGAAATGGTGCATAGAAATCACGGCAAATGGTTTGATGTTGAGCTTGAGCTCGAAGATATCGAAATGTCTTTTAACCCAACTCTTAAGCGCACAAAAAACAATAAAACTTCTATTTTGAGAACTAATCTGCCGAACTTGGAAAAAACAGTATTCAAAATTTATGACGAAGAAGAACGCGAATTATTGTTTGATGATTTAGACGATTCTATGGATGTGATGAGTATTTTAGAAATACAGGGTATTAAATATTCGGCACGCAGTTTCCAAATCGACATAGAACTGAAACAGTTATTGGTTATGAAAAATGTGAATATATTTGAAAAATGTATTTTGAAATCTCGAGAACCTACTTCAACCATTATTTCTCCAACAAATAAACCTTTAGATGTTTTGGAGAAGGAACTGAAGATGGAATCCGTTGTGGAAGCCCCAGAAGAGAATATTGTGATATCTCGCGAAGAGAATATTGTGGAACCTTCCGAAGAGAATATTGTGGAACCTTCCGAAGAGAATATTGTAATAGAAACATTAGGACACACCGATGTTTTAGAAGAAGAGAAAAGTTTAGAAGAAATAATCGAAGAACCTTTAGGAAATAACGAATTAGACTGTCAAGAGATTGAATTGGAATTAGACGAAATACCCGAAGGAGAAAAAGTCGAGATAAAAGAAAGAAATGCCGTATATTATGAAATGTATAAAGACGCTCGAAGAAAAGCCAAGGTGGCACGTGATTTAGCGCTTTCTTCATATCTGGAAGCCAAACGTATAAAAACAACATATATGTTGGATGATATTATTGACAGTGACGATAGTAGTGTCGATGCGGATAGCGACTCAAGTGATTCCGAAGATGACGAGACCGAACAAAATGACGAAGTCGATGAAAATGAGAACACCGAAGAAAATGAAAACACAACTCCAGAAAATCCATAATTGTATGATTCAAACGAAAATCCGGATGATACCAAACAAATTAGTATTCTTTGAGTAGCACATTTAGAAAATAATTCAAACTATGAAAAAAATTTTATCAGTCGTTTATATAAAAGACAGATGTTCGGAAAAAAAGTCTCTGATGTTCTCAAATTTTTCAAGCCCAAGAATACAAGAACTATTCTAATTGTATTGGGTCTTATTGTTTTAGCATACTTCCTTTTTGTTTATTACTCCCCAATGAAGATGTTGGATAATGAATTGATGACTGGTGCCAGCGAAGAATCCGCACCACAAACCACTTCTCCCGAAGTAGTTGAGTCTGAATCCATCTTGACTCCTCAACAGGGTCAACCTGTGGGAGATTATACCGGTAAGAGTGTAGACCCTAGTGACTTGCTTCCTCAAGACCAAAACAGCCAATGGGCGTCTTTGAACCCTGTTAACCAAGGAAATGTTGCTGTACCTGACTTATTACAAGCCGGTTACCACATTGGTCTGGATACCATTGGACAGACTCTAAGAAACGCAAATATGCAATTGAGATCTGACCCTGTCATTTCCAAGGAAGAAGTTGGACCTTGGAACCGCAGCACAATCGAACCAGATTTAGGACGTGTTCCATTAGAGATTGGTGACTGCTCTCGTTAGAAACATTAACCAGAAATAAAAACATAAAAACATAAATATATACTATGCTCCATCGTATAGTATATAAGAAAATGGAATAAATAATAATTGATATTACTATAAAATGCCGTATTATGCCGTCGCCAATGGAAACAAAATAGGGGTGTTTCTCCACTGGAATGAGTGTAACGATTCCGTGAAGGGATTCAAGAATGCCGTATTCAAAAAATTTGAAACTAATGAACAAGCCGAAAAATTCATAGAAACGAACAAACCACAACATCATACAAATCCGTATATAACAAACGAACTCATACCTGATTACTATGTTTACACAGATGGTGCGTGTTCGAATAACGGGAAAGAAAACGCAAAGGCTGGAATAGGAGTGTTTTTTGGTGAGGGGGACCAGCGAAATATTTCGCGAAAGATAGATGGAAAACAAACCAACAACGCAGCAGAACTTAGTGCTATTATCGAAACTTTTCATACTATAAAACACGATACCTTGAATGGCAAGCTGGTAACAATTGTAAGTGATTCCGAGTATGCCATAAAGTGTGTTACTTCTTATGGTGAAAAATGCTATAACAAGGGGTGGAAGCTGGATATTCCAAACAAAGAATTGGTTCGAACCGCATATGAACTGTACAAGGATAATCCAAATATCAAGTTTCTTCACGTGAGAGCACACACGAATAACGACGACGAACACTCTATCGGGAATTATCACGCGGATAGATTAGCGAATTTGTCGGTCGGTTTAGGAAGTGGTCGAACGTAGAATGTAAATACCAATACCTTATTGTGTGATATATATATATATATATATATAGAAGTAATACAAACACAATGTCTATGAAAACACATCACCTTGAAAACGGGCTAACGATTGTGTATGACACTCCTGAAAATAGACTACCTTTAACAAGTATCAATGTGTTTGTTCGGTTAGGATCGAATTACGAAACAGAAGGATATCGTGGCGCCAGTCATTTCATTGAGCATTTGTGTTTTAAAGGAACTAAACTCATTCCAAAATCGAATGATATTTCTATTAAATTCGATGAAATCGGTGCTGATATAAACGCATATACGCAGAAAGACCATACTTGTTATGAAGTAAAATGTGGCGACCAGCACGTTGGCGTCGCGATTCAATTATTGTCGGATATGTTGATGAATTCTTTGTTTGAGAAAAAAGATTATGAGTTGGAAAAAAAGGTTGTCAAAGAGGAAAATGTTCGCGATAATGACGACCCGGAATGTATTATCGAAACTATGTCAGACAAAATCATTTATCGTGGGACTTCGTATGAAATGCCCATCGATGATTTGAGCTATCATACAAGTAAAACGAACCCACTTCAATACGAGAAAATAGTAGAAATATATGAAGATTTCTATATTCCACAAAATATGGTATTGAGTGTAGTTTCTGGTGTGTCCTTCGATAAAATAAAATCGGTAGTGAAGAAGAGTTTTTTCATTCGCCCGCTTAAACCCCGTTTTGTGGATCCAATGAAATATTCTGTGCAACAGTCGCATATAGATCAAACAGAAATCAAGTATGATTTGCTGAAGAAGCGCGGTATTGAAGCTACACATATTGAAATATCCTTTCGGGTATGTAGTCATAGCCATCCAGACAAGTATCCAATATATGTATTGAGCCAAATACTCGGTGGTTCTATGAGTAGCCGTCTCTTTACTATTTTACGCGAAGAAAATGGATTAACTTATCAATCGGGGTCTTCCACGGAGTTTTACGGAATAGCGGGGAAGCTCGTATTATATGCCACGTCAGATAATGTAAAAATACTCAAAAATGATAAAAAGAAAGGTGTTTTACCTTTAATGATAGATGTATTGTGTGATTTGAAGAAGAATGGCATTACCCAAAAGGAGTTGGGAATAGTGAAACAATCAATCGAAGGCAACTATTTACAATCGTTAGAGGATTCGTATGTTCAATGTGAATACAACGGACTTCATCGTTTATTATATAGCAACGAAGAATGGTGCAAGTATTCGTCAATATATGAAAAATGTATTCAATCAATTACTCGAGAACAAGTGAATCAAATCATTAGAGATTATCTATCAAAAACGAATATGGTGATTTGTATGGTTGGGGAAACCATACCGGCGTTGAAATCAATATCCTCCATTTGCGAAAAGTTTGACACAAGATGATTTTTTGCGTATTTCAACAATATATATCCATAGTATATAACAAAGTATATTTTTGAAGACATGCGCGCGATGGATATGTTCGGTTATTTAGTTATTGGGTGTCTATTATTCATCTGTTTTTACACATATTTAGATAATATGCATTCATTCGATTTAAAATGTGTTGTATCTTCTGTCAATGGAAACAAATATTGTGTGAGAGAACGTAAACAAGTAAAACAAGCAGCGGATTTACTGGCATCAACCGCAAGTAAATGTCAACAATTGGTGAATTATGTGGCGGAAAAATATCCGGATAATGAAAATATTCAAAAGATGAAAGACAAATTCGACCCAAAGAATATATCGGAGACGCTTCCAACGAGTGAATACACCGCATATAGTGAAAATAAAGGAGAGAAGTTAGCATTCTGTTTGAATACTGAAAAACACGATAATGATAAATTAATTGACGGGGATACGCTTCTTTTTGTCGCTATTCACGAATTATCACACATAATGACCAAGTCTATCGGGCATAAGACGGAATTCTGGGACAATTTCAAATTTTTGTTAAAAGAGGCTCAAGAAGCAAACATACACAATCCAGTTGATTATAAAAACAAACCCCAAAAATATTGTAGTATGAAAATCCGCGATAATCCGTTCTATGATAAATAAACACACATCTCTTATATATATAAAAATAATACATAATATATATAAATAAGTCTATGGCAACAAACGATGATATAGCAAAAGAATTACATAAAATACACCTTTTAGATGAATTTGGAAACCTCGCCGAGATCATAGTGTATGACCATACACGAGACAACGACGAAACAAGGTTCCAAAATTCATTTTTGGAAGAAGAAAGAGAATTCATACACAAAAATAATACACCATATCGTTATTCCGACCAACAGATTCATAAAGATGATTCAATCAAAACCATCAAAAACAAAATCATTAAAGACCTGAATTATATGGTGGCGTATGAGGAAATATATCTATTTAGTAGGGCAAAACCGTCGCATTCTCAATCATTCATATACAATCAATATGTCGGAGAAGAACGAATATTGAATGACAACCAATTCACACAATTAATGCTTAATTATTCAAACGGCGAATCTAAGACCAAGCATTCCAAAGCTCAATATACAAAAGGCGATTTCTTGGAATTAACTATGAATGATAAAGTAAATATAGTTTTGGGAAGAGAGTTCCAAAAACGGCACGATGGTATCTTTCCGGTGAGTCCATTCGATGCGTTGTATGATGAATCAATAAAAATTTCTTTAGATAATCAGTTGTTGTGTTTCGAGAACCACGTATTGTTACACTACAACCACGCCAAATTTGTGGAAAATATTATTTATGTGTGTTTGGCAGAAAATGTTCTCAAATATGGGTTTTCAAAAAAGTTGAATGAAGAAGCCATAATAATGTTGTATTACCCTTTATTGTACGAACGCAACATTACTTCCTCATCATTATTTTTTCAGCACAGACAAGACCTCTTAACCGAAAACAAGACGAAACTTACACCAAATGTGTTCAAACACTATGAAAAGGTCGACTTATTCTACAAAGTGTTTCGAGAACGCAAAAGTGACATTGATTATATCGATAGAGGCATATCCACGTTCTATATTACCATATATCCAGAATTCAAATACACATTACCGCTGGAAACTATCTTCAAAAATATACACGCAATTAAAGAAGTCCCGTTTATAAAACTTAATCCTGGACTTAGACGAGAAAACCTATATCGATTATACAGCGAAACCATTACCAAGTATGGCGAAAAAATACCGTTTTTGTCAAAAAATATAATCATTAAACTCTCCAAAGAAATCGGTAGAAATAATCAAATCTCCTTTTTTGTCGCTAATACAGAGGGCGATATATTTATCGATTTAGAAAGCAATGGAAATATGAATGTGTATGGAAATTTGAATCAACATTCGAATGTGGAACAACTCGACACCATTATCAAAACTTGTTTGAATGGAGTCATCATTAATATTAATGATTTTCTACAAAAAAGTGGATATAGTTTGGCACTGTTCGACTCATTACAAAATGACAATGTTGTTATTGTTGAGGCTATGTACACTATGCGATTCAAGCTCAATGAAAAGCTTACTATCAAAGATGACGAAAATTGGCTGAAAAGTGTTTTTGATATTATTGAAGATGACATCCAGGATGGTGCTGTTCTACGATATAAACGAATCGATAACTATACGGAAATGAACGCTCAAGATATATACATCGCAGAACTTGTAAGGAAACACAACGCGCATAAAACAGTTGTTACCGAAATATCGAAATATTATGACCTTCCCATTTCAGAAGCCGAGACACGGTATATGAGATTTATGAGCGATCACGAACAAATGGACGGGCACTACGCTAATAAAAGATTAGATGTAGTAAACAGTCCCGGAATATTGTGTGATCTTAGGGTTGAAGGCATAGAAAACATATTCACTGCCAATTTTACAATTACCGATTCGTTGGATTACGCCGAAACATTATTCATATATATTGATAGTTTGCTTAGAATTACACAACAACCGAAATCAAGTGGGGTCTCAAAAGCTGAAATCAAAAAGATATCGTTATCAAAAGTGGTAACAGAGGATACTGTGCCAAATGTCATAAACATTAATCGTCATCCAGAACCTTCCATCATCAAACCATATACGTTTGAAGATGATGATGATGATGATGATGATGAAGCAACCGATGACATTATGTATACTATTACGGATTTTGAAGATGGGGTGGAAGCCGAACACCAAAACCAAAGTGAAATCTTACAAAAGAATGAAACTCCTGAACCTATACCATCTGAATTCGGCGACTTGAATGAATATGCCGATGTATACCTATCGGAAACCGAATTTGAAGTCTTAAAAGAAGCCCCAGAACGTCTTCCTACATCCAGCTTGATGTTTTCAGAAGAATTTGAAGAGTTTGAAGACGAGGAAGATGAGGATGAGCAGAGTGGAGGAACAAAAGAACCGGAACAAGTGGAAGAACTGGAACAACTCGCAGAAAAAGAAGAGAAGAAGGAGAAGAAGGAGAAGAAGGAGAAGAAGGAGAAGCCAGATAAAAAAGAAAAGAAGGAGAAGAAGGAGAAGAAGGAGAAAGAGAAGAAAGACCAGGAAAACATCAATGAAACAGAGAAGGATGTCACCGAAGAAATGTATGAAGGGATTTCTGGTTTAGAATCTATGAATATCGACAACATAAAACTAAAGGAAGAAAATACGAATATGTTTTTGAATAAAATGCGTAAACTGGACCCAGTATTGTTTTCAACAACCAAAGAAGGAAAGTATCAGGGGTATTCAACTCTTTGTCAACGCTCTGTATTCCGACAGCCTATCATATTGACGGACAAAGAAAAAGATGATATTGAAAAAAAACACCCAGGTTCCATAAATTATGCTATTAATTATGGAAGTGACCCGGAAAAGAAGAACTGGTTCATATGTCCCAAATATTGGTGTTTGAAAACCAACGCACCGATGAATGAAGAAGATATCAAGGCGGGGAAATGTGGCAAGGAAATTCCACAAAATGCGAATGCCGTTCCTAAAGGCCATTATTATTACAAATTCAATTCTAATAGTGTTCCGGGGTATATTACAGGAAAGCACGCCAAAGGTCACTGTTTACCTTGTTGTTTTAAACGCGAATGGGATAGTAAATATATGGCCGAACGAAGAAAAGAATGTGGGAAAAAAGCCATTTCTTCAAAATCTTTCAAGAAAACAAAAACGGATACTAACTACATTATATCGGTGGATACATATCCAATCGAACAACATAGAAAGGGATATTTACCGACCAGTATACAATTGTTTTTGCAGACAGACACATCTCAATCGATGAAAAAGGATAATACAGCACTTTTGAAAGACAATTCTCAAGTCTTTTTGCGGTTTGGTGTCGAACAATCTTCAAACAAATCATTTGTAGGATGTCTCGCAGACTTATACTCGAAAAACACTGAAAAGCAGTACACAATACCAGAAATGTTGGAAGTAATTGTCAACACAATCAATATCGACAAATTTTTGAAGCTCCATAATGGCAGTTTCTTCTCTATATTCAGACCCAAATCTTATAATGAAAACGACATCGATATTTCAAAGTACGAAGACAGTAAGTTTATACAAGATATGCAAAAACGGTTCACCAATAAAGTAAATATATCGCACGGTGATCCAATGAGTTCAGATTTTGTATCAGAAACAATCGCGGCATATGAGAACTTTAGAAAATTCTTGTTGGATGAAGAATCCTTTATTGATTACACGTTTTTATGGGATATTATTTGTGAACCAAATCCTCAACTTTTTGTGAGCGGATTGAATTTAGCTATTTTACAAATCATGGACCACGATATGCGAGACAACGTTGAGTTAGTTTGTCCTTCGTCAACATATTCAAATATTCTCTATAACAGTAAAAAACCGACATTCATTGTGGTAAGACAAGGCGAGTTTTTTGAACCTGTTTATATGTTTGATACAGGAAGAGGTGAAATTAAGACAACATTTTATGAAGAAACAAACTATAAATTAAATAGTATATCTACATCTCTAAAAATCATTAGAAATAGTATCACTAATTATTGTTCACCTCAATCGAGTTTACCGCGTAAATATGAGTTCAAACAGAACATCCCTGTCCAATCATTAAAAACAGAAGTATTGCGTTTGAAATACAAAATTCTCAAACAAATTGTAAATTATCAAATGAAAACTATTGGGTTGTATGTGAATATTCCAAATGAATCTCAAGATGTTAACATTTATTTACCGTGTAGGCCAAGTTCGATGTTGAATGTGAATGAGACCGATTATGTTTTTATGGACGACCCTGAGATATGCAACGATTACATCACGACACGCAACAATCTACAATTTATATCGAAAGCATCTAAGGGAAAAATATTGTGTAACCCTGTTCAAAAAATTCTCGAAGATAAAGTTGTTGTAGGAATAGTAACAGAAACCAATCAATTTATTATGTTGAGTGAAACAACTGAATTCATTCATGAAGATGATTTGAAAACTGTTTCTGGAGAAAATTATGTATTGGCAGATAAAGCGTTAATAACAACAAAAACACAAGACACAGAACGAATGAAAACCATACAAAATATTTCATTAGAGACCAAATTTTATGAAGTGTTTCGGTATATTTGTAAGACGTTGTTGAACGAACAATCAAATAATACTATCAAAAAGGATATTCAGAGAATTATTGAGGACCCGAATATGTTGTATTTAACCAAACTCCAACAAATAAAAACACTCATTATCAAATGTTGTTCGGCGTATGTGAGTTTTTATGAGTATGATACCTCAGCGTTATCATCTCTATCAGAAATAACCGATTGTAGAGGTGTTGAAAAAAAACAATATTGTATGGTGGCAAATGGAACCCGTAAATTTTTGATCCCCAAAACCCACTTATTAAGCGGGGAATTAAACTCGAAAGTGTATTTTGATAGATTAAGTGATGAAATACTAAGATACAAACGCATTCAATCATTTATGATGGACCCAAAGACATATATGAACATAAATAGTAATCAGTATGTGTTAAATCCAACTGAAATGGTATTGGTCGATTCATTGATAACCTCCGAATATTTTTCCAAACTCAAACCATTCAAATACGCAAACACCGTAAATATTTCATACGACGTGGCGAGGCCTTTGACAACTCAAAAATATTCCAATACTCTTTCCAAAACTCGTTTAGCCGATGATAATACTGAGGTTCACATCGACGATACAATGGAAATCACGTGTATTGATGAGAAGAAAGAAGTTATTGGGAATGCTAGTGACTATTGGCGAAAAGTTTTCCCGAAAAAAACAAGAGAACTCATATTGAATAAATCGGTCGTATGCAATTATTATATGATTATCCGTATTTTCAAACACGCATATAAAAGTGATATATCACTCGAAAATTTAAAAATACGACTGAAAACTGTTTATTCGAAACATATGGAAAATGAAAAATCCAAAACGAAAATCTATAGTATATTACGAGCACAGGGGAAAAAGAAGAAGATAGCTGATGTAATTTCAAAAAAATATGACTTCGACCATATGATTATGGACGAATCATATAATCTTTCAGGGTTGGATATATGGTTGTTAGCACATCATTTAGAACTTCCGGTTATTTTATTTTCAGCTATTCCGTTTAAGACAATGGCACAAGGAAAGAAATGGATGTATTTATTTGATAAGAAACCACACGACCCAACTGAGGGAAAATATTATTTCATAAGACAAAATGAGGGAAACGCACAGTTCAATGTTTTAGACGGTTCTTTCGATTTAGAACAATTGGGCGAAAATTTTGGAAAAGACTTTAATGAAAAACCTGAAAATAAAATTTCAATTATAGATTTTTTACAAGAGTGAAGTCACACAAATGATTGAGTATAATATTCATATTTAGATGTATTTGTAAATATGAAGGTAAACAAAAATCCAACACTTAGATTAAGAATGTGTGTCGTTAAGGTCTCCACCGGGAGGTCTCAAAACTTTTTCTGGTTTTCCAAAGAAATATTTTATATATTTTATAACATCCATGTAAGTTCCTTGTAATGAACTATTTACTGTTGCTGAATTCTCACTCTCACAATCATTACTAACTCCGGCTAAATTATTCGATGATAAAACCAACGAATAGAACGCATCAACATCATAAACATTTGAAAGTATATTCGGATAATTCAGTAGTAGCTCATTAAAACTATAGTTTTCAACGATGGGAGTTAATGCAGCGGGAATCCAAATACTGCACCAGTTCATTTTCGCACAATCTGAATAGACTCCTCCTGCTGAAGTTTGTGTTTGAGTTATTGTGATGTAGGCCGTCTCGATAAATTTTCTTAAGTTCTCTTCGGTTGTTATATCTATACTTGGAGGCGGAGCTCCATATGTAGCAGGTGCCTGTGTTGGAGGGGCAGTTGGGGGGTTCGGTTTACTGTAGAAATACTCCAAAATATTCACACAGTTTTCCATATTTCCTATACCACCGTGAACCTGGCCCTTGTGACAATTTTCACGACCATCTTTTCTTACATCTAATTCGCCCCGAGTTGGTAATTGGTCAGCCGATACATACAAAGCCACCAATTTATCAATATCCACATCTGAACCTAAAATCGCCGGATATGTTTTTTTGAGAGTTCTCAAACCTTTTTCAGTTTTGGTTTGATTGTACAATATACTTAAATATGATGTCACCAAATCCGATATTTTACCTATTTTCTCGCAATTGTCGCTCGCTGTGCTTACTTCACTATAGACATAATTGAAATACTTTTTCAGCTCGATGTCATTCGAAATACTTGTTTCTGCGGGAGGTAAAAATGTTTCCACAAGTGTTGTGCGAACCGTTAAATAATAAGACATACATAAAATAAATACGACTAAAAATATGATAACATTCAAATATTTCATTATTAATATAAGAGTATATATTTTTATTAAGAAATTGTGCATCTATTCCTTTTCTTTTCTGGTGGAGGCGTAAATAAATCATCAGGAATAACAACCTTATCTGGTGGTATTCTACATTTACCATTTGGAATGTAAGTGCCATTGAATTTAAATAAACATTTATTAACAAAGTATTTAATATCTTCATTGATAGAAACAACAAATTTCTTATATGCGGTTTCCAATCTTAACCCGTCACAAACGTGTGATTCTTGATACATTGTCGTGCTCTGACTTCTTAAGTTTGCCGCGTTAGTGTATATGTTTTTGAAGCGATGATATTCTTCAATCGTTCCTATCATATATCCAAAAGGGCCTTTTATTTCTTCATATGAGAGTGTTTGAAAATCACACAATATAGTTGTGAATATTACTGGAACACATATCGATAGATGGCAATCTGATATTTTACCTCTGCTAACCCAATCCGTCCAAGTAGCAAAACACCAAATCAAAATTCCAGGTGTTCTGGAAGGTGAATTTTCTCTGTGATAATATTTTAAAAATGGGTCTACGATCCACTCAACGACAGTATGGACTTTATATAGAGTCTCCAGTGCTTCCTCATTCAGTTGTTTTTCTCTTTGAATAAATTGTGCGTCATTTACTTGTAAATCATTTATCGAATCATCTCCTCCTGTGTACGGACAATGGTTAGCATCAAAGGTTTCAATCATATATTGTTCGTGTTCATTATACAGTTTGTACAAGAACATCGTATACAACATAAAAATCAAAATAATCACTAATAAAGTATACTTCATAGGTTTAATTCCAAGAAAGTCTATATATGTATATCTATATTTATATTTTTTGAATATAGATTTTTTCGTGGATAAGAGATTTCCTTATATTTCCTTGTTAACAAAATAGTCTATCGATGTATGAATTTGAGAAACCATGGGGGCAAGCTGTGCCGAACAATTGGTTTCCATTAATTTGTTGCAAGATGTTTGAATAGTGGTCTTATCATACATATTATGTGCACACGTATAAATAGTCTTCATTTTTAAATAGTCCTCTTCGCTGGAAATCATTTTCGGATATTTCTCGAGTAATTCATTATATGTGAGGAAATGTATCCGGTGTAGTACACACATAAACAGCACTGGGTATCCCTTTATTGTGCTACAATTATCCAAATTTTTTATGGAAATAGTGTCGATAAAAAAATCCTTCAACTTTGTGTCACTTCCTACATCACCGTCATCGTGATATTTTTTGATGAGATTATTTATAGAATTATTTACACCATTCCTCCTGTACAATGAAAGGGCTTCTTTGTATTCGTCAATATCCTGTTCAGGATACATGGGTTCAATAATATTGGACATCATACAAGAGACTATCAATATTGTCAAACATAAATATATACACAAACTGTTTTTGGAGAATATATTCTTGACCATATAAATATAATATTTTTATTATTTGTTATTATATTTATAGATATTATTTCATATACGTTTATTTACAACAAGTTATTTACAAGCGGGCATCCATCTAAATGCCGATATCATAGCTGTCATCACATACGCCAATATTTTCTGGTTTGATTGCGTGGATGTAATTGGAAATGGAGATGTTTGATTTGGCGCACACATCTGTTTGATTTTCAGCGAACCCGAACGCTTGTTCGATTTCCTTCTGCTTGTCGACAATGTCAACAACTTCATCATTGAGTTTGGTCATTTCATTCATATCCAAGACGACATTAAATGAATTCGTCCCGTAGTATCCGCGTTGTCCACACATCACATTCGCGGATACCCCACGCATGGTATCGAAGTCCGCGTGTCGAGCAGCATTCAATAAAACTTCTGTGTGAACTTCAAATGTTGCCTTAGCAATAGGACCAATGTTGTCATTCAATAAACCCGAACGGTAGATAGGAACCATATTTTTGGAACACGTCATTCTATCACACAACAACGATAAATGGTGATAATTAATGTAAACTCCGCTAAATTCCATCACATCTACGAATTCGTTGTATATAACTTGTCTCGCGGCTTCAATACCTAACACATCAAACACTTCTTTGATATCGTTACTGTGTGTTCGCGTGTAATCAATAAACTTCTTTGATAAAACGGACAGCAAGTTTGTTCCAGTAGTATCCAGGACCCAAATGTCGTTAATCACGAATTTTCCGTCACGCTTAATCACCGACTCTGGCAATTGCGTTTTCATATTCAACAACTTTCTGGGTAGGACATTCTTTATTCCTTGGACACCGCGAAGTATGATATTTTGTAAGAGGTTATCTTGAAGATTCTTCAGCAAGTATATTTCGTCGCTTTGATCAATCGTCGATGAAGCATTTTTCACCTTCATCGATTGCTCCTTCTTCAACAGAACTCCAGATGTTCGAATGCGGAAGATCAGTTGGTCCGAGTTATAATCGGAAAATACACATATAATATTATCTTTATGTGTTTCTTTGATGGCATAATGAATATCATCCATCGTAATATTACGTTCCAACAGTGATTCGGCATCGATTTCCATTCGAATAATCCATTTGGACTTGGCTTCTTCCTTGGACTCATTTTCATTACATTCTTTTACCATATCTTCGAATTCATAAAACTGGTCCAACAACAATTGGTCTTCATTCACTATTGTTGAACGCTCGACGGGGTCGAAACAGATTTTGATGCTCTTCACTACATCTTCTAATTTCGTGTGTTCCAGCATATGAGAATAGTTTTCCGCGCGAGTCTTGTCTGTCTCATCCACCGGATTCAAGTAAACCGTCAACGATGGATTCTTAGGGTTCTTCGTCAAACGCAAAATTTCCTCGATTCTTGGTACACCTCTGGTGACATTCGATTTCGTGGATACACCAGCTAAATGAAAGGTGTTCAATGTGAGTTGTGTTGTCGGTTCACCAATACTTTGACCAGCAACCACGCCGACCATTTCTCCTGGATGCACTAAAGCCTGCTTGTATCGTAAAACGACGGTGTCCAATAATAGTTGGAGTGCTTTCTTATGGAATCGTTTTATGACCAATAGTTCTTTGGGCGACAAGTAATAATAGTAGAGAACTTCAAACAATAGATTGGGTGGACACAACTTGATACTCTTCAAAGTGTCGAATGTGTCATCGATCATTTCGAAAGCTTCCAGCGGAGTAATGTCTACAGTTGAGTTACTGTTGAGACCCATTTGTCCTTGGATATTGTTGATGATGTGTTGAAACGCAACGGGGGATTTCACTCCATTGTCATTTTTATTATTGAATACATTCTCTATAATCGTAATACGCGTATCCAACAAATTATCGATATATGTTTGACATTTCTTTTGAGTTTCCTTACGCTGTCGTTTCATACGAGTGATCGTGGATTTCTCATACACATTCAATAAATTGGATTTATCATCATTGATTCCAACAATATCATAATGCATGTAGACATCTTCCACAGACATTCCCACCAAAGGCAGCGACTGATTCTCAATACGGGTAGAGTCGAATCCGTCATCTCCATATGTAAACTGAATGATTTTCCCCATATTGTTGCGAACAGTCATATCGTATTCCACCTTCAAATCTTCTAAACCCTTGATCAATCGTCTTTGAATGTAACCGGTGGTGCTCGTCTTTACTGCAGTATCAATAAGACCAATACGACCACCCATCGCGTGAAAGAACAATTCCGGCGCAGTTAGTCCATCGATATAAGAGTTTTCGATAAATCCACGAGCTTCTGGCGAATCGTCGAATTTGCTGTAGTGGGGTAATGTTCGGTTGTCGAATCCATATGGAATACGCTTACCGTCAACATTTTGTTGTCCCAAACAAGAGATCATCTGGGATATATTTGTAGGACTACCTTTAGACCCAGAGGTAACTATTTGGACAAAACGATTGTTTTTACCCAAACTCTTCTTACCAATAGAACCGGCCTGGTCCGTGGCCTTGTTCAAAATTCCGTTGAGCGTGCTTTCAAACTCTGACATCGTCGATGCCGATGTGTTGTTCTCAAAGATGCCCAGATGAATCTTGTCAATGACCGATTGAACTTCCAACTTCTTGGAACTAATAACCTGTGTAATCTCGTCGTTGGTCTTCTTATTTGCTATCAAATCGCTGATTCCTACACTAAACGAACACGTCTTCATAAACTCTGTTATTACATTCTGGATATCGTCGATGAAATTCGAAGCGGCCATGTTTCCAAAGTCATTACATATTCTGTGTATGATTCCCTTGGAACCACCACCTAAAACGGACTTGTCGATTTGACCTCGCACATAAGTTCCGTTGCGAATTTCCAACACATTATTCGATGTTTCGGCATCTTCGGACTCATCAAACAAATTTGTTTTGTATTTTAGTGTAATAGGAGACAGTATTTGTGACAATACATCGAAATTCGACAAATCTTTCTGATTTTTACGAATCGCCTCCACATCCACATTCTTGTAAGCCATCAATAAATTCATAGCTTCTCTTGGAGATATTTTTCTGTGAGACTTTGTAAATAAATAAGAACCCAACATAGAATCTTGGAAAATTCCTATTATTGGCGCGTTCGCAGAAGGACTCACCAATTGATATGGTATCGCCGCCAAATGTCGTAGTTCTGTCTCTGCCAAAATGTTTTGTGGCATATGCATATTCATTTCCATGAAATTCTCCTATGTTTCCATAGGAGCCGGACTATACCTTGTGCCTTATCAGGTTGATTAGACCTTCACTTAAGACCCGTAACCGTCTAGTCTCTGAACCTTCTTCTTATCCTATCATAACGGACTTAGAAGCTTGGCTGCGGATTGTCCAATCCCAAAACATTATTACCGTTGGGTTCGGCTGTTAACCGAGTTCCCCTAAAATGTTTCCATTATAGGGTGGTAGTGTTGGGCTCTAAGGAGTTTCCCGCAATTTGATTACGTTGCCATTCTATCAAGTTTGATATAAATGTTTTTGCTCTTGTTTTTAGTTCATCGACAGTTTCATATAGACCTACAAAAGTTGTTTTTTTATCATCAATAACGACACGGACATATTTGGTTTTTTGTTTATGATTATTTATAACACGTATATAGTTATCTATTTCTTTTTCAATTATCACTACAGATTTAAACAAATTAAACTTCCTGTCAAAATGTTGAATTTGAGTATTTTTCATCATTTTTTGCCTATGTTCAGTGGAGTTTAATGCTGTTTTTAGTCTACAGGATATTAATTTTTTTGTGGAGTCACTTAATTTTCGAGGTTCTTTGTAAAGACTAACGGAGGGTTCATGTTTCCAAATATGCTTTCCGTCAATATCTGTGAAACCTTTTCCTCCGCTTGTTAAATTGTATCCATTTGGGTATTTCGTGTTGTGTTCAGAAATATATTTTTGTTCCGTGATATCCAATTCCTCTACTTGACAAATATCTATTATTTCACAACTAAAGTTGTGTATTCCATATTTACGAAAAGCATAGTTGAGATATCTGGAACAATTCTTTTTGTTTGATTTAGACTCTGATATATGATCTCTAAACCTTCCTAAATACCCAAAAGGTCTATATTTACCTCGATTCAATCTGTGACTCCTTGTTTGTCCAATATATGATTTATCGTTTGTGATGTTCGTTATCTTATATATTTCACCAACAACTTTGTTATTATCGTCTATATTCAGTATCATTCACATGTATGTAGAGCTTACATTTTATATCATTTTTTAAAATGACTAGATGATTATATTAGTAAAATGTGCCTATGCGTTCAAACACATATACCAGAAGACATTACACCGTTTTCCTCACAAAGTATTGTCTACAACTTAATGAGCGGTCATCTGTTTGGGACAAAATTTATCCCCATCGAAGTCAGCATTGTAAGGTTTTGTTACTCCTACATTAATTCTGAATGTGTCGCCTCTTTTCATAATTTTCACAATATGACACATCATCGACATTCTATGTAGAGAGGGTTGTCTGTTGAAAAGCACGGCATCACCATCCATCATATGTCTTTCGACAATATCTCCGTTTTCCAACACAATAGAATTGCGGTCGATATAACGAAGTGAAATGGATTCACCGTTCTTGCGTTTCAAGATTTTCGCGCCCGGATATTCATCCGGACCATTCTGTATGAGTGTCATCAAATAATCACGATTGCGATCATTTACAACAACTGGTTTTGTCAGGTTTTTCGCGATTTTCAGAGGAACACCCAATTGTCGAATGGATAAATTGGCATCAGCACCAATCACCGAACGAGCAGATTGGTCTACACGTTTTCCTTCTAAATTACCACGAATACGACCCGTCTTTGAATTCAATCTGTTTTGAATACAGTTCAACGGGCGTCCTGAGCGTTGTGCCATAGGTGCGGCACCTTTCACTTTATTGTTATACAACATAGCCGTCAAATACTGTAACACCATCGTTTGGTTATCGATAATGTTTGGATTCGCATTATTCTGTATTTTATCCAACAGTTCAGTATTTGTCTTTATTATGTTGCTATAAATGTGTGAAAGGTCATCTTCTGACCGATGCTGTGCGTCGTGTTTCACAGAAGGTCTTACAGCTGGAGGTGCAACCGGCAACACTTGACATATCATCCATTCGGGTCTTGAATAAATCGGACTCAAACCCATAAAGTGAATGTCTTCATCAGATATACGACGGAAAATCTTCAACAACATTTCTGGGGTTAACCGGATAACTACATCTCTGTTTTCTTCTTCATTCGAGAGACCCATTTTTTTCCAAGTGGCCTGTATTTTATCGAACGATTCTGAACTAACGGTGTCAGCTTGTTTACAACCACACCCATTTTCAGTCGATTCACCACACCGCTTGATTTTGGATGCCAATCCTGTTACATAATCCCATCTATCGTGTGATGACCTCTCTAAAATGTGCTTATGTTGTTCTTTGTTTAATAAGAGTTTGCTACATTTATAACAAACAGATTTGGCGACTTTTATGATTTCCTTGAGGTGTTGTACAAAGAATACCGGCCGGGCCATTTCAATGTGCCCAAAGTATCCAGGACATGTTATATACGAATGTCCATCCGTAGGGCATACAAATCCTTTTTCTAATAGACCCATTCGAGGGTCAAACAAACCCCCCACTACTGGTTTTCCATTTATGTATGTATCCCGAGATGTGATTTCGACAACAGAGTTTTTTCGAATTTCATCAGGGGACATTATACTAAACTGGACACCAATAATTCTCGATGAGTGTTTGTTGAATTCATTACGAGCCATATTAATAAAACACTATATATTATAACTTCTATATTTTTAAATATTTGAAATCAATTTTTTGATATCTGTAGTATTTAGTATTTCAGCAATTGTTTCAAAAAATTGATTCTATTTTTTCTGAAAATGAAATAAACATAATACTCGTATTTACTATTATTACTATGTCACGAACTATGAAGGATACTAAAACAAACCGATTAAAGAGAAATAAGGACGATTCGTCGTCAGATAGTGAAGATATTTGGGAAACAGAAACTGAAATAAGTAGTGACGATGAATCCGATACAGAATCTGATTCTGAAACCGAATCGGAATCGGAACAAGAAATAAAGAAAAAATCAAACAAACGCAAAAATCGTCGTCGGGTTGTTTCCAGCGATGAAGAGGAGGATGATGATGATGACGATGATGACGATTACGAAGAATATGACGAAGATGAAGGAGATGAAAAACTCAATAAAAAAGACTACAGGAAATTTCTGTATGAATTATTTCCATCGCGATATTCAAAGGAAAAGGCGGGGTTATCAAGTAAGTCATCACAAAGAAAAAAGAAGTATATCAAAGCAGATAGCAGTGACAGTGAGGAGGAAGAAGTAGTTCGAGAAAGAAAGGTGAAGAAGGTGTTCAAGAACAAAAAGAAGAAGACCAAGTCAAAGTCCAAAAAGGTTATAGAAGAAAGCGAATCATCTGAATATGAAGAAGAAGACGCTGACGAAAGTGAAGAAGAGTCATCTCAGGAAGAAACAAGTGATTCTGAGGAAGTTTCACGAGATAGAAAGAAAAAATCTAAGAAGAGGCAAGATGGCGACGACAATCAGATAAGTATTGTTTTGTCGCTTGAAAATGAAAGCGGAATTTTAGAAGATATCGATTTTGAAGATGATGAGGATGATGAAGATGAAGATGAAGAGTGTGATACTGATGATGAAGAAACGTTTATGAAGGGTCAATATGAAAAAATAGAGGATTCTGTTTCCAAGAAAAAGACGAAGAAGAACAAGGTCAAGGAAACATCGGATGAAGAGTGTATCATAAATCCCAATGTGGAGACTGAGTACACAGAGTTGTTGAGTATGAAGAAGGATTTGATAAAGAAATTACACAAGAATCCAAAGTCGAAATTTCTATTGAATGCTCTGAAAAACTGTAAGAAGGAAATCGGCCACCTGATTAAAGATTCGAGGAAAAATAATACCAAGGAGTTTAGGAAGTTGGTATTGGGAGACAGTCGTTCCAAAATGTCGGAAATCAACTATTTCAAGAAGAAACTCTCCAATTCTGAACAAATGAAAATAATGAAAGACCTCAAGGAAATCAACAAAAACATTAAAACGGATAAACCTTACAGATTACTGTTGTTGGAGTCACCAATTCCTCCAATGTTGAAGTCTCAAGCGATGGAAAAGTTGAATGTTTTGAAGACAATGGAGCCCGGCGAATCCGAATATTATAAAATCAAGCACTGGATCGACACATTTATGAAGATACCATTCTGCAAATACAACAATTTAGATGTGAATATTAGTAATGGCATCGACGCTTGTCATAGTTTTATGGTAAACGCGAAACAAACTCTGGACGATTGCGTGTATGGTTTGGACGATGCTAAATTACAAATAATGCAGATGATTGGTCAGTGGATCACAAACCCAAATGCTATGGGAACCGCCATTGCTATCAAGGGACCTCCAGGAACTGGTAAAACTACACTGGTAAAGGAAGGTATCAGTAAAATCTTAGGCAGAGAGTTTTCCTTTATTCCTCTCGGTGGAACCGGTGATGCCAGTTTCTTGGAGGGTCACTCATACACATATGAGGGTAGTAGTCACGGTAAAATCGTTCAAATCTTGATAAATAGCAAGTGTATGAATCCCGTGATATATTTCGATGAACTGGACAAAATCAGCGATACCGCAAAAGGAGAAGAAATCACAGGAGTTCTGACACATTTAACGGACAGCACACAGAATTCGCAATTTAACGATAAGTACTTCTCTGACGTAGACTTCGATTTGTCCAAGTGTTTATTCATATTCAGTTACAATGATGAATCACGCGTAAATCCCATCTTGAAAGACCGAATGTATCGTATTCAAACAAAAGGATACGACGCGAAAGAGAAATTGGTAATTGCGCGAAAATATATGTTGCCAAAAATCCGCGAACAAGTGAATTTCACGGAAGAAGATGTCGTTATCTCCGACGATGTCATACAGTATATTATTTCGAATGATACTTGGACACAACAAGAACAAGGGGTCAGGAATATGAAGAGGTGCTTGGAGATTATTCATACAAAACTGAACTTGTATCGATTAGTCAAGCCTGGAGAAGATAATATATTCGCAAAAGACATCGGGTTCGAAGTTTCCTTTCCATTCACGGTCGAGAGAAAACACGTGGACAAGCTCATCAAGAATGAAGAAAAACAGTCACAAAGTCTCTTGGCGATGTATATTTAAGCGGAATTAAGTAGATAATAAGTAGATAGTAAGTAGATAATAAAAGTAGCTACAAATTTGTATAGGTAAGTAGTAATGATGGTAATAATAATATTTTTTTATTTTTTATAAATTACATAAACACTAATTTATAAAACTGTATATAACAATGGATGACATTACGAGTGTGAGACAAGCGAAGGAAGGCCTTTTACGATTGTCAAACGAAAATATGAACTCTGACTATACCTATATTTTAGAAACACTTGATAATTATCTTATCGAACATTGTAATCACAACGTAGTTACCGATTTGATTGATATTGACCCAGAGATAAGTCAAACGATCCACTATTGTGATAGGTGTATGTTAACATTTACATCAAACAAATAATTATGCGGAAGCACCGGCTATTTTTGATGGGACACTTGAAGAATTATTTCCACGGGTATTCAACTGTTGGATCATATTTTGATCGAGACAAAGTGGTCCGCGAGAATTGTGATATCCGGCTCCTTTGCAGTTAATATCACCCTTGGCTTCAGAGTAAATATCTACTTTTTGAGAAGGGGACGAAGGATCACAAAACACACCACACCCATTAAATCCACTGACTTTCTTGCAATTTGTGTTTTCCTTCTGGATTGAATTCTCCATTTTCGTGTCGGATTGAGAATTTAAATTGGAATACGACAAGAACCCTTCAACTGAAGAATATGGGAGAGACATTTTGCCGGAATAAGGGGTAATGTCATAAGAACCAAATCCTGTACACAAGAATATGATTACCAGAACCAACAATATAACTATAATCATTTCACCTTTCATGGTTAATATATAAAGAATGAACAGAAAAAAATCCTCTCTAAATAATATTCATTCAAATATAATATAAAGTTTTATGTTTGAGTATATGTATATCCAAACACAGCGCAATGTCTAAATTAACTCCAGAAGAAAGTTTAGATTTAAAGAACCTCGTAAACAATTCTGAATGCGAAAACAATACTGACCATATACGTAAAGTCAAACACAGTTTCAAACTTCGCGATGATATCAGAAAGTTAGAATTGTTAAAAATGGAAAAAGCCACTTTATACCAAAGCGACCCACAAATATTCAGAGACCTTGCGGCTACTCACGCATCTTTCTTATTTACTAATTACAGTGATATATTCAATCGAATCCTGAAAGATGAATTGAATTTAGATATAATGGGAGGTTTATTGGGGGTTTTGAATATGATCGAAGATGGAAAGGTTGACCAACACGAAGGCTCTGTAATGGTTGGTAAATTATTGAAGGAGTTGTATGTCGACTCCGCGTTAAAGCGCTCTGAAAACTTGGATAAAAAAAATGAAACGGAGGTAGTTGAGAAGAAAGATGCGGTCAATAAAATCAGTTGGGAAGAATGGAAAACCAAGAATTCGTCGAAATAATTGTTCGGAGAAAAAATATAAAGATTCCGGCGGTATACTATTCATACACTATGCCTCACTTGAAACTTGCAGTGGAAGAAAGCGACCAAGATTTACTTGCTTTATATAAAACACAAATCGAACAACATAATAAATCGTTATTGGACGACCCTTTTCCTAACGCGGGATTTGACTTGTATGTTCCGAAGGAGACTATCATTTCCACAACTATTTTGTCTACGATGATTCCATTGAATGTCAAGTGTGAAATGATAGATGATAATGGTCGAACAACCGGGTTCTATATGTATCCACGTTCCAGCATTTCCAAAACCCCGCTGATTCTTTCCAACCATACCGGCATCATCGATTCCGGATATCGTGGTGTGTTGACTGGCGCGTTCAGAACATTACAAATTCAACCTACTACACAATATACTGTCGAAAAACACACTCGACTTTTACAAGTATGTGCTCCTACATTATCACCATTCAGTGTTGAAATCGTGGATGAGAGCCAACTCTCCATTACCACGCGAGGTTCCGGTGGATTTGGTTCTACTGGAAAGTAATTATTTTGCATCTTACAACTTTCTATTTATTTCGTATCATATGTATGAAATAAATTATTTAAGGTCTCACGTAAGTTTTCGCTGCTGCCTTCAAAGCATCTTTCAAGAGCACATCGGGATTATCCCTCTTCATATCATTGTATACCTTTTTCACGTGAATACTCCAAGCAGTAGGTGCTTTCTTGCCGGTCTTACGCTTACCGGTCTTACGCGTAGTATTTCTCTTCCCCATCTTACGTCTGGTTCTCTTCCCTCCCGTTCTTCTAAAATTGTTACGCGCCATATTATAAACTAACGAAAGAAAATATTCACTTCAAGAATTTTGTATGGAGAGAATAATTTCTTCTTCTGGCAACAATTTCTGGAATATAATACAATCATCAAAACGAATCGAAAAAAACTGGTTTCGAGAGTTCTTACATAGGAGACTCGTGGTTTCCGCAATTCGTACATTTTGGAAAAAGGCTCCGTTTTTGAGTATTGTCGACGAATCTCCTAAACGAATCCAACGGATATATAAACCACTTCGCAAATCACACAAATTATCTATATAACGATACCCTTTTAACTTTTCACAGTACAGTTTCACAGTGTCTTCTTTTATGTTCTCCACTTTACTCAGTATTTCGTAGATCGTTCGACTCACCGTCTGTAGTGTCTCATTTTTCAAGTACGCGTTTTGTCTCTCGTCTACTTTCGAAATAATCTCGTCAATATTGAGTTTAGATGCCAGTTCAGGGTCATTTAATGCTTGTTGGTATATTTCTTCAACATTCATAGTGTCTTCAAATTACTTATATTAGCAAATTACTTATATTAGTAAATTACTTTTATATATATTATCATTCGAATGGAACTCATAAACTCATATTTTAATCAAATCCATATAGGAACAATACGCATTATAAGTATAAATGAACGGATGGAAGAATCACATACCGAATTATCCCCTAAATACATAGTCAACAATAAATACGAATTAAAATCTCTGATAAAATCGGGCAACTTCGGCGTTATTTATAAAGGCACCAAAATAAGAAACGGCGAGGAAATCGCAATTAAAGTGGATAAGCCGAATATACTTTCGCTGAAACACGAGACGCGAATATTGCACTATTTATATTCAGCAAATATCAAACACATTCCGCCGGTATACTGGTTTGGGAAAATACAAGAGTCTTTTTGTTTGGTCCTGCCGTTTTACCAGGTGAATTTGTATGAATACACCACCAAGAAGAATGTCACACAGAAACATTTGAATATAATCATATGGAAACTACTGGAGGTGTTTGAGAGTATACACAAAAAATATGTTGTTCACAGAGACATTAAGCCACAAAATCTTATGGTTCAAAATGGCGAAATTATTTTGATAGACTTTGGATTAGCCACATTTTTTGTAAATGAAGATTGTACACAACATTTACCGAATGAAGGCACCAACACAATGATTGGAACCCCGAAATATACCAGCGTAAATATCCACCAGGGTTCTCAATATTCGAGAAGAGATGATCTGATATCTTTAGGATATTTATATTTGTATTTGCTCAAACACAATTGTGTATGGGAGCCTCCGCATTGTGACGACGACGAATCTCGCCAATATGATATTGTGGATATTATGCATCCTCATAATCAAAAGAGGATGAATAATAAAATGTTGACAACGTTGATACAACTGTGTAATATGAACCATAAAGACGGTATTTTCCAATATTTGGGAATTTGCTACGATTTGAAATACGAACAAAAACCCAACTATGAATTATTGAAAAACTTGTTCTATTTGCAGCTATAACCAGAGGTTACGCTCTCCTTGTATTGTCCTTCGAATGTGCTATACAAATCTTCGAATGATGGTTTTTCCAAAGCAGAATTGCTTGAGAATATCTTGGGATTATTCATCGCAAGTGTTATTTTGTTGGATAAATTAGTATCTTCTTGACTTTCTTCGGAGATCATCTTCGAAAGGTCCGCCAAAAAAGAATTCAAGATGGCCAGACGACTTGAATGGTGCGCATTCATCAAGTTGATTAACGCTTTATTCTTTATCGTTTCTTTCTTCTCCGAATACATCTTGTATACCCTCTTCATTTTCTCCGTGAATGAAATATTCTCTGTTTTAATCTCCTCGATAATTGAAGATTCCGTTGACGAGTCTGAGTCTGTTAATCCTAAATTCAATAAATAGGTATTGTCTTTCAGCATATATGGTGATAAATCCGGTTTATTTCCCGTAGGTATATTTCCTGTGATGTGAAAATTACACAACGCCTCCACCAACTCGACATATTTTCGGAACTCACAATTCACATTATCGATTTTGTTCTCCGCTAATAAACCTTCCTGGAGTGGACGCTTATGTAATAAAGAAAACACTAAAGATATTATTATTACCGTCATCAACATTATTATCGATAACCATTTACTATTTTGAATCCCTAAAAACTTTGCCATTATATATCTAACCATACATTTTTTAGAGAAACTATAAATATATTCTATAAACCATATAAAACTATACACCCTTAATATCATATAGTAGTGACTATGAGTGAGTTTTCAAGTAAGACATATGGACAAGTTAAGTGGTTCAATAACAAATCAGGATATGGGTTCATTTCCGTAAAGATTGACGACGAGGTCAAGGACATTTTCGCCCATTATTCCAATATCACTTTGAATGACTCTCAGTATAAATATCTCACACAAGGTGAGTATGTAGAATTCGAACTGGCCAAGTTGGACAAAGAAAAGAAGGATTCTGACCACGAGTTCCAGGCTATCAACATCACCGGAATTGGCGGAGGTCCTATTATGTGTGAAATCAGACGTCAAAACAGAGATTCTAAGGGCGACGAGAGAAGAGAGTATCGACCTCGCGCACCAAGAGCCCAGCGAGAGACGGACGACGAAGGATTCGACACCGTGAGAAGAAGCGTTTCAAAAAGATAATTTTCGCGTCTGGACTAAAAAAATTATGATTCTATTATAAGTATCAAACACTTATAATATAATGTATTACATATCAGTCGAAAGATTCCTTTCTCTTTTTAGAAAGAAAGAGTCGATGACCTTTTCCGAATTTTTAACCAAGTATAAAGTGCGTGGGTCAGGTGGTAAAGTGGTTGAATTGACAACATATATGAAAGACCGTGAAACAGAAATAAGGCACTTGTATGACCATTTGGAGAACCGCGAAGAATATTTACGAAGGTTTTACAAGAAATCTCTGAAGCCTACCGACATTCACGAACTATCCGAGGAGAAACCTATGACACAAACGGTATCAAATAATAATTCGTTGGTCCAATACAAAAACATCATCCGGAACATCCATTACGCCGATATTTTGGAGAACACACAGTCTGGATTCGATATTCCTACGTTTTTGAGTGTTCTAAAAGACCTATATAACAATGACATAATCGATTATAAACTACTTACCCCCAGTGCCTTGCATTATATAAAGGAAAACCGAATCGGCAGTGTTTTCTCCACGTTCTATTTCCGCGCTTCCATTTTGAATCCTTATTTAGTGTATTCTTTGAATAAATCGTTGCTGAAAGGCACCCGGATATTCACTCCAACACTTGGTTGGTCTTCCTATTGCTACGGGTTCTTGGAATGCGACGAAGTCGTTGAATATGTAGGAACTGATGTCATAAAATCCGTGTGTGAAAAAACACGAGAATTTGCTAAAACCTCATACAAGAATAAAGATGTGCGGATCTATTGCTCTCCATCTGAAGACCTTTATCATAGTAAACCTTTCTTAAGAAAATATTTAGAGCATTTCGATGTTGTTTTCTTTAGCCCTCCATACTATGAATTGGAAAAATACCCCGGAAAAGACCAGAGCACCAACCGATATAAAAACTACAATGAGTGGTTACACGGATATTGGCTGGATACTATACAATTATGTTATGCAGTCCTAAAAAAAGGGGGTCGTTTGTGCTACATTTTATCAGATTATGGAAGTTCTCAAACAGGCAAATATTATAGTCTTGTAGAAGATATGAATACCATAACGTCTACATTCTTTAAGAGAAAGAAAATATTGAATATGTACAACAAAAACGCCAATATGACGAAGCATAGAACCACTGATGAAAAAATTATGGTGTTTGTTAAATAATGGTTCTCTAAAGGTTCTCAAATTCCTAAAATAATTTTGTTGAAAAAAATAGAAAATAAAAAACTCTGAAAATATTTTGTGATTTCATACACTAAATATTTTCGACCGATTTGAGAACCTATTATACTTAGTCGTCAATATTTGTAGAATGTATATCCACATTTGCCTTATTATGGAGATGTAATCTTTTAAGAATAATTATTTTTTCTTCGTTTAAATTTATTGCATCAGGCAAAGGCACCAATAGTTTCGTGATAATTCCTTGAGGTGTAGGTGGTAAAAATAGATGATGATTTTCTTCAAACAATTGATTCACATCCGCGCCATTATTTCTTAGTGTTTCTATGATTATACGTGGTTCTCTTATTTTTGTTATACACGTGTATAAAGGGCTCATACCACCTGTAGGAATCATATTCATATAATTTGTTCTGCATTTATTAGCAAATTCTTCGGTAAATTCGTGACTCTTTACTTTTTCAGTCAAATGACCATTCATTGAATCAAGCACCTGAACTATAACCGCCATATTTCCACTCTCAACAGCATAATGTAAAGGAGTTTTAAATATTCCTTTGTACATACAAAAAGCTAATTCATTATTTTCTTTTAGTAATTTGATAGCACCATCTACGTCATTATTTCGAAAAGAGAGGTAAAGGTCTGTACATTTGTATTGATCGGGGACACCACCTTTCTGTCGTTTTCGCTTGAACCTTAACGATTTCCTTTTATAGTTCTTTCTTGTGTTTCGTTTACGGTATATTGTATTTCTTTTTTTTGATTTTTTTGGCATATATACATATATCTATATATTCATACATTTCGGGTTCTCTAAAGGTTCTCAAACTCCTAAAATAATTTTGTTGAAAAAAATAGAAAATAAAAACTCTGAAAAATATTTTGTAATTTTATACACGAAATATTTTTGTCCGGTTTGAGAACCTAATATGCTTCGTCGTCAATCCCTGTCAGAACACCTGGTGTTGGTACTTCATCTTCTTCATGATCATACAATATGTCCAAGAATGGTTTATTGTGTGTGCTGCGTTGTAAAATTCTTACATATTCTTCATTAAACGTTCTTGATTTTCCATTATGAATCAATAATGCCGCTAGTATTTCTGGAGGCGTAGGTAGCTGTTTTTCTTCAGGATCAGGAGGTGAAAATATATCCGGATTTTCTACAAACAATTCATTCACATCTGCGCCATTATTTCGTAGTGTTTCTATGATGTTTGGGACTTCATTTGTTTTAAACTTCTCTCTACGGACTACAACTGTTTTTAATGGACTACCATTAGGGCATATCATATTCATATAGAGTTTTCTTCGGTTGTCTGCTCTCTCTTGGTCATATACATGACGGTGAACTTTGTTGTTCAAAAAAGTATTCATTGTCTCAATAACTTTGTATATCAATTTTTTTGAGCCACTCTCAATAGCATAATGTAAAGGTGTTTTATTATAAGCTTGTATCTTAAAAAAAGGTAACTCATTATTTTCATCTAGTAGGGATATACACTTATTAGTATACCGATTTCCAAGGTCATCAGGACCATTAGCATAAATAGGAATCATTCTTACCGCATCTAAAAATGAATTCCACACACCTTCATCGGGGCCACCACCCTTTTGCCGTTTTCGTTTGATTCTCAACGATTTCCTTTTATAGTTCTTTCTTGTGTTTCTTTTACGGTTTCTTGTATTTCTTTTTTTTGAATTTTTAGGCATATATACATATATTCATACATTTCGGGTTCTCTAAAGGTTCTCAAATTCCTAAAATAATTTTGTTGAAAAAAATAGAAAATAAAATTCGGAAAATATTTAGTGATTTTCATACACGAAATATTTTCGACCACTTCGAGAACCAAGAAATATAAAAAATTGATTTTAAAAATACATAATATACAATAGCATCAACAATGGAGATTCATAATACTTGTGGATTCGAGTATCTAAAACAAATTCCAGACAATTCAATTGACTTGGTATTGACGGACCCGCCCTACATTATTTCACGCGAAACCGGTATGAACACCCTGTTCAACAGCGTCCAACAAAATAATGAGAACGGTGTTTCTCAAGTGAAAACCGAGGAAGAATGGGAAGCGCATAAAACCAAGAATGGAATTCTCAACGACGATAACAAGGAAAAGTATTTGAAATATGGAACAATCTACGGAACAAAATATTGTGTGAAGACAGACTACGGTGAATGGGATTCGAAATTTACTCTGGAAGAACTGAATCAGTTCATACAAATATACTATCAAAAGCTACGCAAAGGAGGAACGATGATTATGTTCTTCGATATATGGAAAATTTCGTATTTGAAAGATTTATTAGAAGCAAACAAATTCAAACAAATAAGATTCATTGAATGGATCAAAACAAATCCGCAACCTTTGAATTCAAGCGTTAATTATTTGACCAACTGTAGAGAAATCGCACTCGTCGCCATAAAAGGCGCTAAACCTACATTTAATAGTAAATATGATAATGGATTGTATATGCACCCGCTACAGGGAGGGAAAAATCGGTTTCATCCAACACAAAAAAGTCTACCGTTATTCATTGACCTCATAAAAAAACACAGTAATGAAGGAGATACTGTGTTGGATACATTCTTAGGGGCTGGAACAACCGCCTTAGCCTGTAAAGAAACAAACCGTAAGTTTAGAGGATGCGAAATTTCCAAAGATTATTATGATAAAGTTATGGAGCTAATTTAGGGTAGACATTTTACAAGAGGGTGCTTTTTATGATTTTGTTCAGTTATGGTTTTATTTGTTGGATATTTTTTCTCGAATTTTTTTCATAAATTCAACCGGGTCGTGCCAGAAGGTTCCTTTCATAGGGTCGTGCGATGACATATCCAACGTTTCGTCGCCCTCTATGAAATCAACTCCAAAGATTTCCAAAGATTTTATGTTCGTCGCACCGATACGTTTTCCCAGTTCTTTCGATTTTTTACATACCTGGCGTTTTTGAAGATTACAATGATTACATAGACATTGAAAGTCATCGATGGTTTGTGTAGATGCGTCCAACACACGACTGTCACTGTATGTATCATCTTTATGATCAGTTACCAAGTCGGAATGACTTCCGCAAACAACACAACCCATTTCTTTATGATATTTGTGAATGTCCGGACGAATAGGTCTTGACGCACCATACAACTCATCTTGAGAAAACCCACCTGTTCTCAAAGACGAAATCCTACCGTTGGCCATTTGTTTCTCCCACACATATCTATTGTCTCCGAAATAGATACCGTGTCGGCCGTTTCCATTATTGCCCCAATTCAGTGTTTCGTTTTTGGCAATAATATCACGGTCTATCCAGACGGAACATCCGCTTACGTCAGGACAAAACACTAAATCAACCTCGAGCTGCTTCTTTGATAGTTTTCTATTAGATACCGACATTTAAGAATTTTCTTATACTGTATGATAATATACATAAAAGGGCATCAATTATTTAATTAGTAAAAACCACAAATTATTTATTGTGTTGGTTCTCGAATGGTTCTCAAATATCTAAAAATAATTTATAAGAAAAAAAATCAATATCAAATATATAATTATCCTAGCTACATATATGTGTGTGGTTTTAAGTATTATCTACAATAGATCAGTTATTACAAAACAGCACAAAGAACTTTTCAAGTGTTGATCCTCCAACAACTTTTTCCAAAGGCTGGTTATTTTTAATCAGGGCATAGTACTGTCTTTTCATAAAATCAAATCCGCATTGGTATGCCATATCATAATGGTGTCTAAGTCTGCATTCTTGTCTGTTCAATTTTTCCATACACATATCTTCTAAACACTTACAAACTTCATACTGGAAATGGTTCAACTTTTCCCCTTCAAGCTCACACATTCTTTTCGGAATTACCTTATCAAGAATAAGTTCAACGTTTGCTTTAGTATGTAGTGTTTGAACTCCTACTCCAATATTCCTGTGTGTTGGACCATCTACTTTCATACTATTAACTGACTTTGCTTTTGCTGCGATCGATCCCTTGACAACATCATCAACTTCCTCTTCGACTTTTTCATCGACCTTTTCTTCAACGTTTTCATCTTCATCTTCATCTTCATCTTCATCTTCGTCTCCGTCTTCATCTTCATCTTCGACAACCTCTTCGACAACCTCTTCGACAACCTCTTCGACAACCTCTTCGACAACCTCTTCGACAACCTCTTCGACAACCTCTTCGACAACCTCTTCGACAACTTCTTCGACAACCTCTTCGACAACCTCTTCGACAACTTCTTCGACAACTTCTTCGACAACCTCATCACCAACTTCTTCGACAACTTCTTCGACAACCTCTTCGCCAACCTCTTCGACAACCTCTTCACCAACTTCTTCACCAACCTCTTCGCCAACCTCTTCACCAACTTCTTCGCCAACCTCCAGTCTAGTCTTCGTTTTGTATTTTTCAGGGATTTTGTGTTGAAGAACTATTATTCCACAATTCAGTGCTTTTTCATAAATCTTCCAAGCCTTTGTTGTAGATGTATCGTAAGCGAGTGAACCAGCCAATTCGTTTTTAATTTGTTTGATAGCCTTTGTGAATTCATTGTTTCTATTGAAATTGATTGTTTTGTTATAATTGGAACCGAATATCTGTCCCATCTCTTTATTCTTGTAATTCATTTCCAACGCAACATAATTTTTTGCTCCATTTGATGAATCGTCTGGTATACCTCCATGCAAACGACCTAACTTATAGATCATCAATTCTCCTTTTGGCAATTTTCTATTATCTTCTAAAAATTGAGTTCCTGTTCCTATAATCTCAACCATCGTTTTATTGTCATCTAAATATCCTGTTTGGAAATAATGATCCAACTCTTGAATACTCTTCAACTCTGCCCCTTTCACCTGACAAAGTCTTCCCGTGTCTGTTTTATATTTTCTGTATTTATTCTCAGTGCTGTTATACTCTAGAAATACTGGCCTATCATCTTTCCCTCTAAATATGGTGATAAGAAGCTTCTTCAAAAATGGCACACAGTTAGGGTGGGTGAACACACTTTCACTCCCGAGTATTTTCTTGCCGTTGAGGATAATCTCTAACGAGTCTTTCTTCGCCAGCAAAATCTTATTATATGTTCTTTGTATAGAGTTTCTTATTTCATTATCGATATTTTTTACTGATGACATAGATAATACATGTGGCAGTATTTCTTCAATTATCAATGTTGATCCTTTTTCAAATCTATGGAATTTTCTAAAAACTTCTTCAGATATTATTTCCCTCTCTGTAGGGTCAAACGACTTGTTTGCTGATGTTTCTTTCATCATTACTGGGAATTCGAAACATATCCTGAAACACATGCCCTTTACCTTTGTATAGACGGTAAACTTGTTACCTGTAGAAACCGCTGCTTGTTTCATTCCTGTTCCAAACTCAGAAATGACTTCATCATTGTCATGTTCATCATCAACATGACCATGATTAAATGGGTTATTTTCACCCTCAGCAGTGATTCCATCGAACCCTCCTTCACAATCATCTTCAATTGTTAGCTTATATAGCATATTATCCATGATAGTTGTCTGAATATTTATGTGTGCTGCTTTCAAAATGGGATAATCGAGCAGTTCATTTATGGCAGTTTCAAACGTGTAATTGTTGTTTCTTGTTTGTTTTATCTTACTTCTGATGTGTTGGCATCCTATATGGAAATTATTAAATTGCGTAGTTGTTGAGGTCATTTCAATTGTATTATAATCGTCGTATTTACTTGATTATTTTAATTTAATTTTCAAGATCAATTTTTTGAGATGCACATAAAAACAAATATATGCGTATTGACTGTAAAACATAATTCTTTTATACATATATAATTACGTATAAAAGTTGTGAATAATGGCATCGTTGATGAATATGTTCATAGGCATTTCTTCGGATAAGGTTCCGGAGGAACAGCCTACAAATGAAACCAACTTTCGTTTGCCCATCGAATATTTAGACAAAAGCGATATTTGCCATTTGAATGAATCTGTTGTGCAAGATTTAGAAATGATATCTTTATCCCAGGACAGTTCCGGAGCGTTGTGTATGTATGACCATCTGGTTAAACCGACCGACGAATTCTCACAAAAAATGATTCCGAAACTTTCCACGAATTTCACACACAATACCGTGTTTTTGAAAGAGAGTCAGGATATTTTAAAGAGTTTTCCCGGGTACGAATCTAAAATGGAGGAAATTCGCGGGTCTTACGATGTTTCATACAGCGAAGTAATGGAAATATGGAAAGCCGCGAAAGAAGATAAGAATTTTATGGATAGATACAGTTTCATAGAATTTTCGCCTTTAAGATATTTGAATAAGATGCCGTCCTTTTTACAAGGTATTACAGTGATAAATATGGCATCCCCTGTGTTTAGTTTTATACTGCCCTTTCTATTTTTTCTGTTGCCCTTTCTAATCCTGAAAATCCAAGGTGTTTCAATCTCGTTTTCACTCTATTTTAATGTTCTCAAAGATATTGCCAAACACCATTTTATTGGAAAGGCTCTCACAAATATGGAAAATATGAATAGCCAGAATTTGGTATATCTCTTGATGCTTGCTATGTTGTATGTGTATAGTTTGTACAATAATTATTTATCGTGTCTTCGATTCTACAAAAACATCAATAACGTCAACAAGTATTTGACGAATTTACAAAGTTACTTGAAATATATGGTGAAAAGTATAGATGAATTTTCTGTTTTGATAGAGGGCAAACCCACATATACCGAATTTCAGTTGAGTATGGTAAAACAGAGAGGTCAATTGCGAGATATGTATGATATCATCAAACACATCCACCCATTCGAGCCCAGCTTTATGAAAATCACCGAGATTGGCAATTTATTACAATGTTTCTACGAGATTCACGAGAACAAAGAGTTCGAAGAAGCGCTCAAATACTCATTCGGGTTTGAAGGATACATCCAAAATCTGAAGGGGATTAGCGCGAATCTCATACACAATCATTTACACTATGCTACCTTTGTTGATGGCGATGAGACCGACACAGAGGATGGCGATGAAACCGACTCTGATGATGAAGATAAACCAATAAAAACGCAAAGAACTCACACAACATTTGAGAATCAGTATTATCCACCATATGTAGGTTCTCAAAACAATATTAAGAATGATTGCACTTTGAAAGATAACTTGATCATAACTGGACCCAACGCATCTGGTAAGACAACTTATTTGAAGGCGACTATTTTAAATATAATATTCACACAGCAATTCGGTGTGGGATTTTACGAGAGCTGTAAGCTGAAACCATACACGCACATTCATTCGTATTTGAATATTCCGGATACATCTGGACGTGATAGTTTGTTTCAAGCGGAGTCCAGACGGTGTAAAGATATAATCGACCAAATTTCCAGCAGCAAATCGAACGAAAGGCACTTTTGTATTTTCGACGAGTTGTATTCTGGGACGAATCCTGTGGAGGCAACCAAGTCCGCTTATTCCTTTTTACTATATTTATCGAAATTTGAGAACGTGGATTTCTTATTGACCACTCACTATACAACTATTTGTGATAAATTGGATGGTTCTCCAATGATGAAGAATATGAAAATGAATACGATTCACGATGAATCCAGCGATGAGATCACATATGAATATACAATAAGTGAGGGCATCTCCAAAATACAAGGCGCAATATTAGTCTTAAAGGCGATGGATTATCCAGACGAAATCATACAAGAAATCACTGATTTTGAAGAATAATATGTGTTTGAATTTGTTTGAGGTTCTCGAATCGACCAAAAATATTTTGTCTATAGAATCCACAAAATATTTTTCCAGTTTTACAAAAAATGTAAAATCAATAGTAGGAATTTCACCTACGATGGTCTAACTTTTTCCTCTTCCTTTTGATTATTTGAAGAGGTGAAAGACGAAATATGCGTAACTTGTGAAAAACACACAGGGCGTTCTTGCCTATCAATCCAGCATTTTGTAATATTCATTATGTTGATTGCTGAATTAGCATCTCTTGTTCTAAATACGATTTGTTTGACTTGGGGTCTCACGCATCCAGAACATACTAAAAGACGAAACTGCTTGTTTCCATTACTATGCTTGTAATAAGATAAATCATTATTACATTCACAGCATTTTTTACTTGTATTACATTCGTTGATTGTTATTGTATCATACTTTTTATGGATTTGCTTTCGTAATCCTTTATTCATAGTAGGCATAAAATGTTTCATTTGAGTGGTTCTACTCCAATTTCCATAACCAATTAGGATATTTTCACCAAAGGTTTCCTTGATTTTATTAAGGAACTTATCCATACTTTTCTTACCATAACTATATTGTCTAAACTTCATTTTCCTCCAAACATCACGCTTGTAAAACTCGGTTGTTTCTTTATTCAGTTTATCCTTTTCTACTAAATACTCTTTGAACTTATCATAATCAACAGATTTACTATTTTGAAACGATAAATGGGTTTCTTTTTCTATGATGTTGTTTCGTTTCTTTTCCACTAATAATATTCGTTGGTTTGTTTTTGCTTTGCTTTCTCGCTTCCTTTGAGGTGCTGTATATTGGAGTTTGTTTCCTTTGTCGTCCATCATATATACCAGACTGCGTTTTCCAGGGTCGCAACCTACAATATTACGAGGTGCTACTTCTTTGAGTTGTTCTAACGATAAATCTTCTATATTATGGAAGTCTTGTTCTTGTATAGTAGGAACTTTACTTCCCCATTTCTTATCTCTCAAATCCTTACGAATAAACAACAAAGAGCAACTAATACCATCTGTTTGTATTTGGTAATGAAAATGATAATGCTTATTTTTGAATGTTTTATGCTGTAGGTTCAAAAGATTATTCCATATATCGTGTTGATACAATTTAATATTTTTATGCATTTCACCCTTCTTTGTTCCTTCCTTATTATTCGCAGGACAGAATAAACTAATTATGGTTGCTGTATCCAGAATGATATGCTTTGGAATAATGTTATTACGAAGTGGTAAAGGTTGGAATAATTTATGGTCTTCCTTTTCTAATACAGTATTCATATACAACATACCTTTCAAATAATCAAATGGTTTCACTTTCACATCATAATGAACTGACTTCTTTATATTTTCAGGAAGAATATTCTGTAAATGGGTGTTTTTCCAGTCATCAAACATAGCATCCGTTTCTTCATTGCAGTCTAATAATTGCTTCTTGAACTTGAATATAATTGCTTTATCTTCTGTAATATCCTTCGTGGTTTTATTGATGAACCGAAGGAAGTGTTGGATAAAGTGTTCTTGTGTGTTATTAGATAAGGAAGTATGAAGTTGTGTTGCTAAATAAGGTAACAAAAAAGTAGTATTTTTTAACTGGGTCTTTTCGTGGTTAAGTAAAGGTTGATATTCTTTATCGTAAAACTCTTGTAATGTTTCTAATAGGTCAATATCCTTACTTTTAACACCTTGATTACTTCTGATGCCTAATGTTTTGATACAATACAAAATAAACTTCTCATTTATTTCCGGTAAAGGTTTGTTGTCGTTATAGCATTTCAATATATACAATCTAATAAACTGATAAGACTGTATCATCAAATCATTCATTTCAAAAACCAAATTAGTAATGACTGGTTGCACTTCTTTGTGGTTATGTAATACAGATTTGAGCGTGGTTTTTATAGTAGTGTAAGCATTTTTTTCATTAGAACGGAACTCTTGGAAAGTATCTTTCTTTTTCTTTTTCACCATTATATATATACTAAATATTTTATTTTAAGTAGTTTTTTACAAAAATCTACTTATTCCTAAATATTCTCATTATTTTGTTTTTCTTCCATTTCCTTTTTTAGTTTTTCTTTTCTTCGTAAATATGCTTGTTTATTGTATTCCTTCCTTTGTTCTGGTGTAGATTTGTAATTAGTAGTTTCTTTATATTTTCTATTTCGTTCCTTTATAACATCTTTATTCTTTTCATAATATTCTTTTCTACTTGATGGTGCAGTGTATTTATTGAGATGATCTTTAGTTGATTCCAGTTCCTCTTTTAGTTTAGCATTTTCTTCTAATATTTCTTTTATTTTTTCTTCATCCATTACGATACTATACATAATAAAAAAATAGTAATATCTTTTTATTATATTTTGTCCCATTTTAAATGTCCGAAGGTGTATAAATTTGAGAACCATTCGAGAACCTAACAGTCAAAGTTTTGAGGTAATTCCTTGATAGTTATATTGTAGAAATTCTCCAGCTTTCTCATAATATTCAAATCACGACGTGTAATAAAGTTTATGGCCATACCTTTCCTACCCCATCGACCACTACGACCGATACGATGTAAATAGGTGTATGGGGATTTGGGAATATCGAAATTTATTACTGTGCTGACGTGTTGTATATCAATACCTCGGGCGGTTATATCCGAGGAAATGAGAACCCGATAATGTCCATCCCTAAACTTTTTAAACTCGGTTTGACGCACTTGTTTGTCCATAGAACTATGAATGCAACATACCGAGAATCCTTCCCCCAGCATCGCTTCATACAAGTTCATTACGCGGTTCACGCTATTACAATAAATGATAGATTGTGAAACACTTATCGAGGAATACAAATCCTTTAAAACATCATACTTCATATAGTCATCCTGTATCGCAACATAATATTGGGTAATACACTCCAAATTCAGCTTCTCCACTTTCATCAATATTTTGGTGGGGTCTCTCATAAATTTCGTTGTTATATCCAATACCTCGTCGGGTAATGTCGCACTGATAACCACACTTTGAAGGTTCTCCGGCATATATTGGTAAATATCGTATATTTGGTCTTTGAACCCCTTCGAAAGCATTTCATCGGCCTCATCCAAGATAAGCATTTTCAAATTTCGGGTTCTTAATGCCTTCCTACAAATCATATCATAGACACGTCCACTGCAACCAATCACTATATGAGGAGTGGACTTCTCTATACACGATATATCCTCTCGAATAGATGTTCCACCAATCAACAATTTAACGGTCAAACCTGTCATATAGGACCCTAATTTCATTAAAACATCATAGGTCTGTTTCGCCAATTCGTGTGTAGGAGATAACACAATCGCTTGAGTTCGACTATCTCCCAAATCAATGGACTGAAGTATGCTGATTGAAAATGCCCCCGTTTTCCCCATTCCAGACTGAGCTTGGGCAATGGTATCCTTCCCCGAAGTGATGACCGGAATTGATTGACTTTGAATATAGCTCGGCTTCTCAAAACCGTTTGTATATATACCACGCAATACATCTTCCTTTAAATTCATAGAATCCCAATCCTCATAGGTTACGGGAATTTCTTCCGTTTCTTTTTCTTGATGATTACCCTGTTCCATCAAGAAAAAATATATATAAATAAACCAAAAATATTTAACTTGTTTTTATATAATTTAATATAATTATTCATAAAAAGTATAAATATTAAAATATATTATATAGTAATAGTGTTTTGTTATAATGACCACTTTGGTATATACTTTGAAAGATTATGACAATATCATATTTAGTAATACACTCTGCGAATGGGAATTACCAGATAATACAATGAAAATTATCGGAGAACTGGATGCACTCTTCCAGAATCATAAACAAAACACACCACCCGCATCGCACAATCATTCGCACTTTAACCTTTATGAAAAACCGCGAAAGAAGAAGAGGGACTATGGTGATAATTGGGGAAAAGATAGAATACCGTCTGCTCCTATCAAAGAGAAAAAGTCGGAGTTGGAAGAGTCGACCAGCTCACTGCGCACTTTTATGAACAAGCTGTCCGAAAATAATTTCGTTATAACTTGCGAAAAAGTGATGAGTGTATTGGAGACGTTCAAAGACGATGAATCCACCTATGAGAAATTGCTGGCAATTATCTTTGAAATTTCGGGAAATAATAAGTTTTTTTCGGTTATTTACTCCAAGTTACACAAACACATCCAACAGAATACAACTAATAGTGTATTATACGCTAGTAAACTCGAACACTTCGTAGAAAATTATAAGGCCAGTTATCAAACAATACAATATGTGGATCAAAACGACGATTACGATAAATTTTGCGAATATAACAAGTCAAATGATCTGCGTAAATCGAAGGCATTATTCTGTATGAATTTAACAAAACAAAATTTGATGACCGTCACACAATTCGCCACTATTGTATTAGACATAATCGATAAATTAATGAATTATATTGAGTTGAGTGAACGCAGTAATGAAGTCGAAGAACTCACTGAAAATCTTTTTTTGTTGTTGGACAAAGAATTTATAGGTGTGATCAAGACCGAAGGAGAACACTACACTCCAATCCTCGAAAAACTTCAGCAAATTGGAAAATACAAGATGAAAGAGAAACCGGGTCTTCCCACAAGGTCCATATTCAAATACAGGACGATGTTAGAGTATATTGTATGAAAAGCGTTGGTTAAGAATGCGTTGGTTAAGAATGCGTTGGTTAAGAATGCGTTGGTTAAGAATGCGTTGGTTAAGAATGCGTTGGTTAAGAATGCGTTGGTTAAGAATGCGTTGGTTAAGAATGCGTTGGTTAAGAATGCGTTAAAAGAAAATATGTATAATTGATACAAACAAAATTAAAAAATACTGTTATACTATATACACATGTCGGTCAATAGAAATATTCATTATGATGAAAATAAACTATTGGAAGACGAAGATTTGGATTATGAATCCCAATTATATAAGGCGGAGATTTACGATAAATTATATTTGATAGCGGTCGGAAAAGAACGTGTGTTGATTTCAAAGAAGAACCATTATTATTTACCGGTTTACATTATCCACAACAATCGTGTATTCAAACAAATCGGCGCTTTCGAATATGAGGGGGAACAAAGGGACACCAAGTCCCGCCAAAAAACCTTCTTGGACACCGACGATGTTTTAGATTTGAACCGTTTGGGGGACATTATTTTGTATAGTTTCGCGGATTACGAATTCTTCAATAGTTTATCTGTGGACATCAAACAGACCCATATTGCTGATATAGAACGAGAATATCTCAAACAAAAACCTGAAGAAGAAGGGGACGACGCGGCCGGCGATTCAGATGACGACGATATGTTCCGCATAGACTCGGATAAAATCGACAAATCCAAAGAAATGGAAAAATCCAATAAAGTCCTTAAAGAAGGCATTTTCGAAATCGATAAATCTATCCGGCCACCTGCGATGATTTTAGAAGAAAATCAGCAAGACGCGAAAAATATGAAGAAAGATTTCAAAGATTCGTCGAAAACAACATACATCGAAAAATTTATGAAAAATAATAATTATGATATCGTTGAAACAATAAAAAACGGAGATTGTCTGTTGGATGCTTTGCGTATCGCGTATCTGCAAATCGGGCATAAGACAACAATCGAAAAATTACGCACGCTTATATCAAATGAAGCAACAGACGAAATATTCGAGCAATACCGAAATATTTATGTAGGATCTATGGTGGAAAGGACCAGCTTGAAAAAAGAAACCGAACAAATGAAGGTCGAAAACAAGGATTTGAAGAAACGTATGGAAAAGGCTCAAACAGTAGAACAACGACAGAAAATCAAGGAAGACGCCGATGTAATCGTTGATAAATACAAGAAATGCCAAGAAGAAATACGAAACAATGAAGAGTTGCTGGAAGAATTCGCATTCATGGAAGGAGTGGATAACCTGGAAGATTTCCGCGCAATAATCAAAACAACGAAATATTGGGCGGATACTTGGGCAATCACTACATTAGAAAAATCGCTGAACATTAAGTTTGTGATTTTCTCTGAGAATGAGTTCAATGAAAATGACCTAAATTCCGTATTGCGATGCGGACAAGAAAATGATAAGACGGCGAATACTTCCAACCCCGAATTTTATGTGATGGTCAGTCACGAAAAGAATCATTATCGGTTGATATCATACAAAAGTAAATACACCTTTAAATTTTCGGAGATACCATATGATGTGAAAATGCTCATCATAATCAAGTGTATGGAGAAAAACGCCGGACCTTATTACAACATTCCCGATTTCCGCAATTTGAAATCCAAAATGGGAATAGACCCCGATATGGGTTCGACGCAAGATGACGACGAAGAAGATTCGCAACACGATAATTTGTTTGATGATGATGTGATTTTCACTTATTATAACAAATCCGCGGCAACTCCTAAAGCAGGGAAAGGAAACAACGAGAAAATCAAGGCCGAGAAAGTGCCTATATTTAAGGAACTCAACTTGAAAAAACACAAGGATTGGCGAAAAATGTTGGATGATTATTTTGAATCACCATTCGAATTGGAAGGGAAGAAATGGTCGACGGTAGAACATTACTACCAAGCATCGAAATTTAAAAAGACCCACCCTGATTTTTACGATGTATTTTCCCTGGATGGCGGTGACGAAAAAATCAATAAAGATGTGGAGATGGCCATTATTGCGGGTTCCAAGACCGGAAAAAAGAAATCGGTTCTTTTACGGCCGGTCAATGTGAAAATAGACCCAGATTTTTACGGTGGTAGACATACAGAAGAACGCGAAAAGGCAGTATTCGCCAAGTTCTCGCAAAATATTGTTTTAAAAGAAATATTATTGTTGACGAAAGACGCGAAATTAATGAAAATGATTCCTAAAGAAGAACCTCAAACAGATTATATTCTGATGAAAGTGCGTGAAGCTTTGAAAAATGGAAAATGAAACATCTAACTATTTAATTACATCCAATGACGAAATTCAAATATAATTACAATTACTTTATTGAAATTATACTATGAGAATGGGTCAATATACAAAGTGTATATTAATCGATATTGATTACGAATATGTTGAAACTCTTTGTTAATGAATTCAACGTATCATTATGACTTACTGATATGTCTATGGAATATGGAGTATTTTGTATTTCAGGTATTTCGAATATCAAATTTCTATAACTCGTTGCGTGTAAATTATGGAAAAATGAAGTACTGTTGAATCCTACTTCACTATAGTTAGTAGGCGATGTATCCATGTTATAAGGAGTTGATATGCCAGTTAGTGTTAAAGAATTACTCTCGGATGCCTTAGTTTTCCCATCCAAAACATCAGTTCCATCAATAATAAGAGTCGGATTCCATATGAATGCTGAACCGGCTTCATTGTCGGTTTTTCTAAATTTTAATGTAATATTACTTGATGTAAAAACTCGGTCAATATAGATTGTTTTCAACACCCATGTATTGTTTGCTACTGCGACTATATTCTCTTCCAGAATTGTTTCAGCATTGGTGTCCAAGTCTATAGAACTTACTTGAAATACTCCATTAGACTTTGTTTTTCTTCCTTTGTAATAAAAGCTTAAAACTCCTGTGAAATTACTACTTGTATCAAATACTTGAGCGCTTTTTAAGACATTTCCATCGATGGTAAATAGGGATGCGTCTGTTCCACCAAGAGAATAAGAATAATCTGATTGAGTATTCGTCAATGAACCTGGCATACTCGTTACTGTTAACTCACCCACCAAACCTAATCCTCTCAAAAAATCCAAATTATCTCTATTGTTATAATAATATTGCACACTGGATTCAGTTAAAGTTTTATCATACACCCTGAAATATCTGTAATTTATTTGACCTTGGTTATTATCATCTGGCCAGTTTGAACGGCCTAACAATGCGTTTGTCCGTGTAGCATTTAAAAATGTTGAATAATTACCGGTGAACGTTTTTACCAATGAATTGTCTATATAAACTTTAATAGTGTCAGAGGAAAATGTTAAAAATGTATGGTAATAAACTCCGTTTTGTAAATTTGTTCCACTCATCACTCCTGACGCATAAT